>OCQB01000242.1_pt1 | contig 68959 bp, 75 predicted proteins | sample 1538631 | NCBI WGS metagenome assembly OCQB01 (sample SAMN04571713, study PRJEB22368) | human gut metagenome | biome: human gut; material: stool | host: Homo sapiens | place: Luxembourg | collected 2012-10-19
AAAAAAGCCCTAAATTGCACATTTGTGCGAATATAGGGCTTTTTTTTTTTTTTTTTTCGGTTAAAATGGGTATGTAAAATAAAATATCTGTGCGTGATATTGTTATGAAGGAGTAGAGTTTCATGGAAAATAAAAAACAAGCAATAATATTAAGTGGAGTAGCAATAGTAGCATTACTAGCATTAATCATCGGTGCAACATATGCATATTTTCGAGCATCTGGAAATAGTGGTTCAAACACAGATATTAATGTAACAACATATACATTAGATTTGTTATCTTTTGAAATGGGTAGTGACATAAAAATAAATGCAGACCAAACATCATTTGCAAGTGGAAAAGGAAATGCAACAGGAAGTACTTTTGCTAAAGCAATACTTACTGCCAATAATAAAACAAATACAGCCACAAAGAATTATTATATGTATTTAAACATATCAAATAATACATTTACATATACTCAAAATGAAAATACACCAGAATTATTATTAACAATAACAGATGTAAGTGGAAATGCTATAACAAGTATAACAGGATTAACATATAAAACCGTAATAGATGGCAAAGGTACAAGTGTATCTGGGTTTGATATCACAACTAAAAGTGGATTACTAACATTATTCGATAATAGAGAAATAACAGCAAGTCCAACAAAAACAGAAGAATGGAATGTAACTGTTACTTTTGTAAATTATAATGTAAATCAAACAGGAAATGCTGGAAAAAGTTTTAATGCTAAGTTAATGATACAACAAGAAGAATATGAATTAACTTTGGCTGATATTTGTGCCGGTAAAACTTTATCAGATTGCGTTATATCACAATACACAGGAACCCAAGGGGACAATGCGCTATATTATCATAACTCCACATTAACAAATGGAGCCGGAGATAATTCATACAGATATGCCGGTGGAGATTATGTCTTAACAGAAGCAGGAAAAGCAACAGGAGCAACAATGATGATAGGATATAATAATTCAGTAACAACAGCGTTAATAGATTTTTATTGTAATGGAACAAAACAATATGTAGGTTATGCTAGTTCTTGTAGTACATCACATTATTATTTAATAAAAGGAGATACAACTCAATATCAAACATATAATGAAGCATTAAATGCATCAGTAGAAAAAGGATATTTAACAAAAGATAATGTAAAAAATTTCGTATGTTTTGGAAGTGATGCAACAACTTGCCCAACAGAAAATTTATATAGAATTATTGGTGTATTTAATAATCATGTAAAATTAATAAAATATGATTATGCAAAGTCAAGTTTACTAGGAACAGATGGAGATTTTTCACAAGAATACACAAGCAATTACTTTAGTGGAGAACAAGGAGAAAGCCCATCAAGCAATTCTTTGTATTATTGGAATAATGCAGGAACAAACACATGGAGTACAAGTTTGTTAAACAAAACAAATTTAAATACCAACTTCATCAATAATATAGGAACCACATGGGCAAATAAGATAGCTACAGTAACATGGAAAGTAGGAGGGAATACATACGCAAATATTTCTCAATCAGTACCAGCAACAACATATCAAAATGAGATAGTAAATCCAGTAACAACAAATACAACAGATAATGCAACAACATATAGTGCAAAAATAGGTTTAATGTATGTTTCTGATTATGGATTTGCAGCAAGTCCAGATGCTTGGACATTAGTTGGATATAATTCGGATTATACAAAATCTTATGCATCAGCAAAGGGAGAAAACTGGTTGTACGGAGGAGGCTGGGATTGGACAATTTCGCGCGATTCGGACCATTCTTACGGTGCGTTCGATGTGTACAACTATGGCAACGTGAGCGGCCACAATGTCGGCGACAACAGTGGTGTGCGCCCGTCCTTTAGTCTTTTGTCTTCCACAACCTATGTCTCAGGGTCAGGAAGTATGAGTGACCCTGTGAGAATAAACTAGTGCTTTAGGTCATTGTTTGTCTAGCGACGAAGGTGCTAGGCAAACGGGGTAAAAAATTTTAATAGAATGAGAAGGACAGGAGTAAACTTTGATAGAAAAATGTCTGTCGCGGCTGCGTTTTGTGCAGGCGTGACAGTAGGCGAGTTGGCATTCAGTAATGATGTAAGTCCAATAATATAAGGAGTAGGGTAATCTTGTGGTAATTTCGCGCAATTCGGACAATTCTAACAATGCGTTCAATGTGAACAACAATGGCAACGTGAACAACAACAATGTCAACAACAACAATGGTGTGCGCCCGTAGACCTTTATAGTTCTAGTGATTATAAGATTAAGGTTTTATAATGAATGAGATAAAGGACAAAGATTATCCTAGGGCATAATGCTCTAAATAGAAAATACGGATGGGAATGCATACGTGCAATCCCTAGGAACCGTATTACATGATTTACTTATTTAAATTATGTAGGGAAAGTTTGAATAAGTTGTCTTATAATTCCTACTAATTAGGTATTAAGAAAATGGTGTAGGTAAGGTTGTAGGTTTGTGGATAGATTAGGTTTCCACTTATAAAGGTAGTAAAGGAGTTGTTTTTTTAGTGGATAAGAATAGTATAGTTTTATATAAGTCAGGAAAGTTTTATAATGCTTATGGAGATAATGGGATTATTCTCCATAAGCTTTTAGGTTATAAGTTTGTAAGTTATAAAAATAGTGCTGGTTTTCCTGAAAGTGCAATAAATAAAGTAAAGAGTGTTCTTGAAAAAGAAAAGTTATCATATGTAATTTATGAAAAAAATACTTTTATTTGTGATTATAAAGGTGTAAGTAAAAATTATAATAGAATATTAAAAGAGTCTTTAAAAAATTTAGAAATGGAAGAAAGACTTAGTAGATTACAAAGTAAATTAGATAATTTTACATTAGATGATTTAGAAAAAGTAGTTGCAGGTATTGAAGATGGAACAATTAAAGAATGAAAGATTTTTAATAATGAAAAATGTTAAAAATTTTATTTTGGGTTTAGAAAATTTACTTGTTACATTTCCTAAGAAAGATACGTTTAGTAAAGATAGAGTATACAATGAAGCATTAGAATTAATAGAATATATTACTTTAGCTAATTATGAGAAAAGAAAAGATATGAAAACAACATATCAAATAATGGCTTTAGGTAAAATTAATAAATTGGATTTTTATTTAGAAAGAGCATATAAATTAAAGTATATTAGTGAACGTCAATTAACAACTAAAGCAAATGAACTAGCAAAAATAAATAAAATGATTTATGCATGGTGTAAAAATGAAGGATAATTTAAATGTTAGTAATTTGCTTAGAATATATGAAACTGAGATAAGCAAAAATGTTAAAAATAAAAAGAAATTGTATGATTTTGAAATTAATAAAATGCAATATGTTGAAGATATAATAAATATGTTAAATAATGGAGTTGTTGGTCATAAACATTATAATATATTTTTGATTTTTGAACCAAAATGTAGATTAGTTATGAGTCTTTCAGTTAAAGATAAAGTAATAAATCATTTTGTGACTAGATATATTCTTGAAGCAAAATTAAGTAAGTATTTAGATTGTAGAAATGTTGCTACTAGAAAAGGGATGGGTACTGATTATGCTATAAAAAAAGTAATTAAGTATATTAATATATTAAAAAGAAAATATAAGATATTTTATGTATTAAAGTTAGATATTAGTAAATATTTTTATTGTATTGACCATGAAGTGTTAAAAGGTTTATTAATAGATAAGTTAGATGATTATGAATATAATATTGTTAGTGAAATAATAGATACTACAAATAAAGAGTATATTAATAAAACTATAAATAAGTTAAAAGAAGATAGAGATATTCCAAATTATTTATATGGAAAAGGGCTACCTATTGGTAATATGACAAGTCAATTTTTATCAATATATTATTTATATAAGCTGGATTATTTTATAGTACATGATTTAGGTTTAAAATATTATATAAGATATATGGATGATTTTATTATATTAGATAGTGATTTAGAAAAGTTAAAGGAAGCTAAAGAAAAAATTGTTGAAAAATTAGAAATGGAATATAAATTAAAAGTTAATGGTAAGAAGACATGGATAAATAATATGAAATATGGTTTTAGTTTTTTAGGTTATACATATAGAGTAATAAATGATAAAACTATTATAAGAATAAAAAGAAGTAATATAGAAAAAATTAAAAAAAGAGTAAAAAAGGTGAGATATTTATTTGATAATGATAAAATAAGTTATTATAGTGCTTTTTGTAGTATTATGACTTATTCAAATTGTTATAAGTTTAGTGATAATAATAAAATATATAGAATAATAGATAGGTATTGGTATCATGAAAAATAAATATTATTTTTTTAAAAGATTATATAAAGATTTTGTTATTATATTTATTGATAAAGATAATAATATGAGAAGTTATGAAGTAGATAATATGCTTTTAAAATATATTAAAAATGAAGATATTAGTTATGTTATGGTAAGTAATGATTTTGTGGTTAATGTTGTTTCTAGATGTAATAATAAATATTATGAATATTTGATTAAAGAATTGTTAATAAAGATATAAGGAGATGCAGATGAATGTATCTTTTAATTTGTATTAATTAGATTTATTAGTTAATATAGAAAAATAGATACATGTGATTGTGTATCTATTTGTTTTATTAATACTCTTTAGTTTGGATAGTATTTGTTTTTGTTATAAAGTTTCTATAAACTAGATAGAAACAAAAGAATTTATCTGGTTAACTATTGATTTAGTATTCAAACACGTATAAGTAATAAAAGATTTATCAACTTTTATAATTCATATTTAAAATGTATTAAATTAGATTTAACTATTTCAAACATCAGAGTTACTAAGCAAAAATATATTCGAAATGATAATATTAAATTACATGATTATTATTTAAATCTATATTTTTAATTTCTTCTTTAGATAAACCAGTTATTTTAATTATTTCATCAATTGGATACTTGTTTTTTAACAGATTTATTGTCATTTCACGTTGGGCTTCGCTTTTGCCTTCAGCTTTTCCTTCAGCAAGACCTTCAGATTTATATATTTTCTTTAAAGTGTTCTTTGTTAAAATGTCATCTTGTTCTGGTGTGATGTTATATACGAACTTTTTGTCACTGTTTAATGTTTTCAATTTATCAACACTCTCCTTAATGCTAGATATTGCCATCTTTTCAGAATATTTGTCTAATTCTTCTGGGTCTTTTATCCCAATCATCGTTAAAAGTGGTTTTTCTCTAACAATTTTCATGTCCTTATCATACCAAAGTTTTGCAAATTTTTCAACATTGATTTCATAATATCTAAACCTTCGGTCTAGTTCTTTCTTATTTTCTTTGTCATAGAATGTGTAACATGCAATAAGAGGACTTTTACTTGAAGCTTTATAATTTAGGGAAATATGGATAAAATCAGACTCAATGTCATAAGCATCTCCTTCAATAGTATACTGACTACAAAAAGAAAAGTAATAATTTAAATTCCTAATTCTAGTTACTTCATCAAAAGATGAATTCAACTCAACATTAATTTTCCTTCCATCAACTTCCACAATTAAATCTAGTCTTTTACTTCTTTCATGTTTACTTCTAACACCGAGTTCAATTGGAATAAAACCAACAATCCTATCAACTTTTGTATCAAGGCACTCACTAAGAAGTTCCAAAAGTAAACGTTTACTTACTTCATCTGTTCCAACAAACACAGCTTTAAACATTTTATCGATATTAAATGCATAAAATGTTTTAGTTTCTTGCGATATCATAAAAATCGCCTCCTTCATGGCCATTTATTCTAAATGTGTTGTCAACAAAAATCAAGAAAAATCGTATGCCAAAAGTCGACAAAATTCGACAAAAACACGTGTTTTGACCCCATTCTTAGGGAAATTTTAGTTTTGAAAATAGTGTGAAAAAGTTAGTTTTTTTTTATTGACTTTATATATTTTGTGTTTTTTTTAACATTTTGAAGAATCATTTCAAAAAGACTTTAACAATTGTTCTTAAAACGGTAGACTTTTTTTGTAAAATTTAGTAAAATGGTATCTAGAGGTGAAAGAAATGAAAATATTAGCAGTAAATGCCGGTAGTTCATCATTTAAATTTGAATTAGTTGAATTACCAGAAAAAAATGTTTTAGCTAGTGGATTATTTGAAAAAGTTGGAATAGATGGTTCTTTTTATACAATTAAACACAATGGTGAAAAAATAAAAAAAGAAGTTAATTTACCAGATCATGCTGAAGCGGTAAAAATATTAATGGATGAATTAATAAATATGGGAATTATTAGTTCTTTACAAGAAATTGAAGGAGTAGGACATCGTATGGCTCATGGTGGAACAGACTATACAAAGGCAACTCTTTTAACTGAAGAAGTATTGCAAGATTTAAGAAAGTTTGATGAACTTGCACCACTTCATAACCCAGCAAATATAATGGGAGTTAGAGCTTTTGCTAAAGAACTTCCTGATGCTATTCAAGTAGGTGTATTTGATACAGCTTTTAGTGCATCAACATTACCAGAAGAAAATTATATTTATGCTGTACCTTATGAATGGTATGAAAAATATGGTGTAAGAAGATATGGATATCATGGAACAAGTCATAGATATATTTATAAAACTATTTGTAACCATTTTGGTAAAGATAATTTTAAAGTTATAAGTTGCCATATTGGTAATGGGGCATCAATTACAGCTATTGATAGTGGTAAAGTAGTTGATACAACTTTAGGTTTTTCATCATTAGTTGGTCTAATTATGGGAACTCGTTGTGGAGATATCGATGTTGCTATTGTTCAATATATGATGAATAAAACTGGTAAATCTATTGATGAAGTTATGGATGACTTATATAAAAGAAGTGGCTTACTTGGTATAAGTGGAGTAAGTAGTGACTCTAGAGATGTTGAAATTGCTGCAGAAGAAGGAAATAAAAGAGCAATTTTAGCTAATGAAATGTATGCTCAAAAAATTGCTAACTATATAGCCATGTATAATAATGAACTAGGTGGAGCTGATGTTATTACATTAACAGCTGGTATTGGTGAAAATAGTAAAGCAATGCGTAAAGCAATATTAGAAAAAATTGCATCTTTAGGTGTAAAATTAGATGAACAAAGAAATGATTTTAGAGGAGAATTTAGACTTATTTCAACTGATGATTCTAAAATACCTGTTTATGTAGTTCCAACTGATGAAGAAATGGAAATTGCATTAGAAACATACGAAATTAAAACTAAAAATAACTAGAAAGAGTGATAAATATGAAGGAAATGTATAAAAAAATATTTAAAATAATAAAAAAATATGACAATATAGTTCTTGCTCGTCATATAAGTCCAGACCCTGATGCTATAGCTAGTCAAATAGCTTTAAGGGATTCGATTAAACTTACATTTCCAGAAAAAAATGTATATGCAGTTGGAGCTGGTGTTCATAAATTTAAATATTTAGGTTCTTTGGATAAACCAGAACTGACAAGTATAGTAAATTCATTATTAATTGTTTTAGATGTACCAAATTTTTGTAGAGTTGATGGTATTAATGGTTTAGAATATCAAAGCATTTTAAAAATTGACCATCATCCTGCCGAAGATATAGTTGGTGATGTTGACTGGACAGATTCAACTAAATCAAGTACTTGTGAAATGATTGCAAATTTATTGTTAAATAGTCCTTTAGAAATGGATACAAAAATTGCTGAAGATTTATTTGTAGGTATGGTATTTGATAGTGATAGATTTCTACTTCCAAATACTAGTGTTGGAACATTAAAGACTGCATATGAACTTGTTAGTACAAGTAATATCAATTTTGTTAATTTGTATGATAATTTATATGAAAGAAGTATTTCAGAAGAAAAATTTAGGGCTTATCTTATAAATAATATTGAAATAACTGAAAATAAATTTGGTTTTATATTTGTTCCTAGTGAAGATTTAAAAAAATTTAATGTAGAAGCAACAAGTGTATCAAATCAAGTTAATGACTTTTACTTTATTAAAGAACTTGTTTGTTGGATGTTTGTAGTTTATGATGAGAGAAATGACATTTATAAAGCAAATATTCGAAGTAGAGGTCCAGTTATAAATGAAGTAGCTGCAAAATATAATGGTGGAGGACATAAATTTGCATCTGGATGTAGAACTAATGATTATAAAGTAATTGAAGCTTTAGCTAAAGATTTAGATGCAACATGTAAAGAGTATTTTAATGAAGAAAATATCTAAAATAAAGAAAAATAATAATAAATATACTATAATACTGAGTGATAATAGTTCACTCAGTTTTTATAGTGATACATTAATAAAGTATAATTTGTTAAAACCTAGGAAAATTAGTGATAAAGAATTAGAGAAAATAATAAATTATAATAATTTTATTGAAGCTTATAATAAAGCATTAAAATATATTAGTTTTAAAGTAAGAACTAAAAAGGAAATTAAAGATAAGTTATGTGATTATAATAAAAATATTGTTAATGATGTAATAAAAAAATTAGATGAATTAGGTTTTCTTGATGAAAGAAAATATGTTGAAACATTTGTAAATGATGAAATAAACCTAGGTAATAAAGGTCCTTTTTATATAAAAAGTAGGTTAGAAAAATTAAATTTAGATAGTAATTTAATTGATGAAGTAATAAGTAATGTTGATGATGAAGTATGGTTAGAAAAAGTTAGGAAAATGGTTGATAAGAAAATAAATATTAATAGAAAATTATCTAAAGAAAGATTATTATTAAAAATTAAAAATGATTTAATAATAATGGGTTATAATAAAGATATAATAAATGAAGTATTAAATAATACTTATATAGAAGAAAATGATGATGTAATAGAGATGGAATTTAAAAAAGAATATAAAAAATTAAGTAGAAAATATAGTGATAAAGAACTAAATAATAAATTAAAATATAATTTATATAAAAAAGGATTTAGTTTAACAAAAATAGAAGAATTAATAAATAAATACTAGATTAAAAGATAAAATATTGTTATAATATTTATATAAGATATGGTGATTAGTATGAGAAACAAATTAATATTATTTTTAATTATATTTATTATGGGAATAAGTAGTGTTAATGCTTATACAACAACTAATGCAAAGTGTGTTTCAGATAGAAGTTGTATGGTTGTGTGTAATTATACTAATAAAGCTAAAAGAAATGATGGTAGCATTGGTAATAGATATGTTACAATTTATTATGATTATAAAAGTAATAATTTTTCAGTAGGTTATTGGAGTGGACTTGCTGGAGATGGAAAAAGTGCTCAATTGAAGGGACCAAATAGTTTTGGTAAAGTTTTTAGTACTAGTGGTACTAATGTATTTGTGCAACCAAGTATGAATTTGAATGAAAATAAATTTAAATGTCCAACTCATGGTTATTATGACTTAGATGGTTGGGTTGGTGGCAATGAAATTTGCTTTGATGGTGATGGAAAATGGTGTGCAACAGAAAAGAAAAATGCTGGTACAAGATTTGGTAGTGCTTCAGATAGTTTTATTTCTGATACTAGAGATATGACTTTTGAAGATGAAATTAAATATTATTTTAGTAATTGGTCAATCGGAGATGTATCTTTAGATGATTTTAAAAGTGGTAAATATAAAAATGCTGAAGATTTAATGGAAAAAGTATTTTTAAATGACTTTAAGAAAAATTATTTAAATGGTAATGATATGCCACAATTTATTAAAAATTCTAATGCTTATCAAAATGGTGTTGCTTTAGCTAAAAAACAATTTGATGCTTTAAAAGAATCTTGGGTAAGTGAACTTGAAGAAGAAAAAAATAATGGTACAATAACTGAAGCTGAATATAATGCTGTAATGAAAAATCTTAAAAGTGTTAATGATAACTTTGAGAGTGTTGGTAAAGATTATTTAGAAAATATTGATGTAATTAGTAAAAGACAAGATGCCTTAGATGTAGACCCAGTTGATATTTGTGAAGTAAACAGTACATCATTAAAAGCATTTCAAGTAATTGGTTATATTTTATTAATTATTAAAATAATTGTACCTTTGATACTAATTGTTCTTGGTAGTATTGATTTTGCAAAAGCTGCTTTAAGTGGAGATGACAAAAGTACTAAGGATGCTGCAGTACAATTTGGTAAAAGAGTTTTAATTGGTTTAATTATTTTCTTTATTCCAACAATTATAGATTTTTTCTTAAGTTTGGTTAAAGGAACAAGTGAAGTTGTAGCAAAATATGAAAATTGTACAAATTGTATATTAAATCCAAATAATAGTGGTAAATGTAGTCCAAGAGGAATAACTGAGTAGCAAAAGCTACTTTTTCTTTTATTTTATAAAATGTTGTGGTATAATAAAACATATTAAAAAAAGAGGTGTTTCTATGTTAAATATTATGTTAGCAAGTGTTAATAATTTAGATGTTGAAAAAGTAAATATTTGTAGTGGAACTACTTTAAAAGCATTTCAAGTAATTGGTTATATCATATATATTATTAAAATATTAGTTCCAATTATTATAATTGTTTTAGGAATGATTGATTTTGGTAAGGCTGCTTTAAGTGGAGATGATAAAGCAAATGTTACAACAATTACAACTTTAGGAAGAAGATTAATTATTGGGGTTTTAATATTTTTTATTCCAACAATATTAGATTTTTTCTTAGGTTTAGTTGATGGTACTAAAGAGTCTACTAGTAAATATGGACCATGCACAAAGTGTATGCTTGAACCTTTCTCTGATACTTGTAAACCCCAAAATTTAAATGATTAAATATCTTGTTACTTAAAAAGAAACAAGATTTATGTTATGATGTATTTAGCAAAGAGATTTGCATAAAATAAAAATGGGACACTTCGATTTTGCAAGTTTAAGTGTTAACCAAAATAATTGATTAGCCCAATCAAGCTTGATTGGGTATTATTTTTATTAAAATCAATATGATTATTAACAATAAATCAAATGTTATAAGTTCCAAAACTCTCAAAAAGAAAGATTTAAACTTCCTCCTTAATTTATTTAAAATTTTAGAAGGCTATAAAAATTAATGGATAAAGATTATCCATTTTTTCTTTTAATATGATTTAATAAATGTTATAATATTGTTATATATGGAGGATGTCATGGACATAATAGAAAATTTAAATAAAGAACAAAGAGAAGCAGTGGAACATATTGAAGGACCTTGTTTGGTTTTAGCAGGGGCTGGTTCAGGAAAAACTAAAGTTTTAACAACAAGAATTGCTAATATGATTAATAAAGGTATTTATTCTGGAAATATTTTAGCAATAACATTTACTAATAAAGCTGCAAAAGAAATGCGTGATAGAATAAGTAGAATTGTTAGTGAAAATTATGCTTTTGTGGGTACTTTTCACTCTTTTGGATTACGTGTTATTAGAGAAAATTATGAGTTAATGGGATTATCTAAAAATTTTACTATTATAGATAGTGATGATGTTGCTAGTATAATTAAAAAGATTATGAAAGAACTTGATATAAATCCTAAAGAATATAGTGTTTCATTTATTAGAAATAAAATTAGTTTTATTAAAAATGAAATGTTAAGTGATGGTGAGATTGATAAATATTTAGTAAGTCCACCTGAAAAGGTTGCAATAAAAGTTTATAGAGAATATGAAAAAATCTTAAGAAGAAATAATGCTGTTGATTTTGATGATTTGTTAAAAAGGCCAGTGGAACTATTAATGGGTAATGAAGATGTTTTAGATAAGTATCAAGAAAAGTTTAAATATATATTAATTGATGAATATCAAGATACAAATGAAGTGCAATATAAATTAGTTAAGTTACTAGCAAGTAAATATAGAAATTTATTTGTAGTTGGTGATGTAAATCAAAGTATATATGGTTTTAGATGGAGTAATTATAAGAATATATTAAATTTTGAGAAGGATTATCCTGAAGCTGTAAGTATTACATTAAATCAAAATTATCGAAGTACAAATACAATTCTTAATGCTGCCAATAGTGTTATTAAAAATAATTTAGAGAGAAGAGAAGTAAATCTTTTTAGTACTTTTGGAGATGGTGTTAAAATTAAGTATCTAAGGGGTAATGATGAAAAAGATGAAGTTAAGTTAGTAATTGATGAAATAAATAAATTATTAAATGATGGTTATTCTTATAATGATTTTGCTATTCTTTATAGAACAAATGCTCAATCAAGAGCAGTTGAAGATGGTATTTTAAAAATGAATTGGCCATATAGAGTAGTTGGTAGTTATTATTTCTATAAAAGAAAAGAAATTAAGGATTTATTATGTTATTTAAGATTAATATCTAATCATAATGATGATGTTTCTTTAGAAAGAGTTATTAATGTACCAAAAAGAGGTATTGGAGATACATCAATTAATAATATTAGGGCTTTAGCTAATGAAAATAATACATCTATGTTTGAGGCTTTAACTAAAGCAAAAGAAATTGAATTTAAAAATGTAATATTAAGTTTAAGTGAAGATGCTAAAGAATGTGATTTAACTGAATTAATTGATAAGGTTTTAGAAAAATCTGGAATGAGGGCAGAGCTCGAAAAAGAACATACTTTAGAAGCTGATATAAGACTGGAAAACTTAATGGAATTTAAGAGTATTACAGAGAATTATCAAAAAGAAACTGGAACAGTTAATTTGGAAGATTTTTTGGAAGATATAAGTATTGTAGCAGATAGTGCAGACCATCAAAATTTAGAAGATGCTGTAACATTAATGACAATTCATTCTGCAAAAGGTCTGGAGTTTAGAGTAGTTTTTCTTATAGGTATGGAAGAAGGCGTAATGCCACACGTAATGAGTATGAATGAAGCAAGTGAACTTGAAGAAGAAAGAAGACTTTGCTATGTTGGTATAACTCGTGCTAAAGAAAGATTATATATAACAAATGCTAAAAGAAGAATGCTATTTGGTAATACAAATATGAACCCACCATCAAGGTTTATTAGTGAAATTGATACAGATTTAATTGAAAAACAAGAGTCTAAAATAGAAACAAAAACATTTGATAAAACTAAGTTTTATGATGATGGAGGAGTTTTATATAAACATGGAGATGTAGTAATGCATATAATCTTTGGTAAAGGTGTTGTAATAGATAGTGATGAAAAGTTTGTTACAGTTGCTTTTAGTAAAAGATTTGGAATAAAGAAGGTTTTAAATAATTATCAAGGTTTAAGGAGGATTTAATATGAAAACGTTAGTAATTATGGCTGCAGGAATGGGAAGTAGATTTGGAGGATTAAAACAAATAGAACCAGTTGGTCCTCATGGAGAAATAATAGCAGATTATTCTGTATATGATGCTAAAAGAGCTGGTTTTTCTAAAGTAGTATTTATTATTAGAAAAGAAAATGAAGAATATTTTAGAACTCACATTATTAATAAGTATAAAGGGATTGATATTGTACTTGCTTTTCAAGAGTTAGATTATATTCCAGAAGATGTAACATTACCTGAAGGAAGAGTAAAGATGCTTGGAACAGGTCATGCTTTATATTGTGCAAAAGATGTTATTGAAGGAGATTTTATTATTATAAATTCTGATGATTTTTATGGTAAACATTCATATGAACTGGCATCTAAGTTTTTTGATGAAGAAGATAAAGATTACTTAAGTGTAAATTATCCTTATATTGTTACTGCTAGTAAATATGGTAAAGTTAAAAGAGGAGTAGTTAAAGAAGAAAATGGTATTATAAAATCTATTACTGAAAGTGAAATTGGTGAAGAAAATGATAAAATTATAGCTAGAAGTCTTCAAGATGGTTATGAATTTGAAATAAGTGAAGATACTCCAGTAGCAGTTAATTTCTTTGGTTTAAGAGAAAATTTCTTACATATTTTAGAAGAAAAATTTGATGAATTTATTCATGGCGGGTTGACTTTAACAAATGAGTTTTTACTTCCAGATATATTAAAAAATGGAATAAATGAAGGATTATTTCAAATACAATCTAAAGTATCAGAAAGTAGATGGATTGGCATGACTTATAAAGAAGATTTAGAAAGTGTTAAAAATCATATTAATAGTTTAATCGAAAGGGGAGATTATCCTGATGAACTATGGGGAAACTGATATAAAAAAGCGAGTAGAAGAATTAACTAAAATATTAAATGATGCAAATTATAATTATTATGTTAAAGATGAACCAACTATAACAGACCAAGAGTATGATAAATATATGAGGGAACTTGAAAATATTGAGTTAGAGTATCCTCGATATGCAAGTAAGAATAGTCCAACAAAAAGAGTTGGTGGAGAAGTAATTGAAAAATTTCTAAAAGTAGTTAGGGATAAACCTATGCTTAGTATTTCCGATGTGTTTAGTGAAGATGAAGTAAGAGATTTTATTAGAAAAGTGGAAGATGAAGTAAGTCCAGAATATGTTTGTGAACAAAAAATTGATGGACTTGGAGTATCCTTAATATATGAAGCTGGTAAATTGGTTCGAGGGGTGACGCGGGGAGATGGTTTAGTTGGTGAAGATATAACTCACAATGTAAGAACTATTAAATCGATTCCTTTAGAGCTTACAAAACCTGTAGATATTGAAGTGCGTGGGGAAATTTTCATGCATAAAAGTACTTTGGAAAAATTAAATAAAAAAAGAGAAGAAGAAGGTAAACCAAAATTACAAAATGTAAGAAATGCAGCTGCAGGTAGTATAAGACAACTTGATAGTAAAGTGGCTGCAGAGAGGGAACTTGATAACTTTGTTTATTATCTTCCTAATCCAAGTGATTTTGGCATTAAAACTCATCTTGAAGCTTTGCAATTTATGGGTGACTTAGGTTTTAAAATAAATCCTCATAATAAACTTGTAAAAAATATAGATGAAATAATTTCATATATTGAAAAAGAGGCAGAAACTAGAAAAAGTCTATCTTATGAAATAGATGGAATAGTTATCAAAGTAAATGATGTTTCATTACAAGAAAAATTAGGTAATACTGCTAAGTATCCAAGATGGGCGGTTGCTTATAAATTTCCAGCGGAAGAAGTGTTAACTAAATTAACTGATATAATTTTTACAGTTGGTAGAACTGGAAGAATTACACCAAATGCGGTTTTAGAGCCAGTTATTGTAATGGGTTCAACTATAAGAAGGGCAACTCTTCACAATGAAGAGTATGTAAAAGCTAAGGGCTTAAAAATCGGAGATATAGTTTCTATTAGAAAAGCTGGAGATGTAATTCCGGAGGTAGTTGATGCAAAACTTGAAAGAAGAAATGGAACTGAAAAAGATTTTAAAATGATTTCAGAGTGCCCAATGTGTCATGAAAAAATAGTTAAAAAGGATGGTAATGTTGATTATTATTGTGTAAATCCAAAATGTCCAAAAAGAAATATTGAAGGTATTATTCATTATGTATCAAGGGATGCTTTAAATATTGAGGGTCTTGGGGATGAAATAGTTGAAGAATTGTATAATCTAGGTTTTGTTAGAAGTATTGTTGACTTATATAGTTTAAGTGATAAGAAAAAACAAATTATGGAATTTGATGGTTATGGTGAAAAAAGTTTAAATAAAATAATAGATAATATTGAAGCTAGTAAAAATAGTAGTTTAGAAAGATTATTATTCGGTTTAGGAATTAAAGAAATTGGTAGTAAAACTGCTAAAATACTTGCAAGTAATTTTGGTTCAATGGATAGTTTAATGAGTGCAAGTATGGAAGAATTAGAAAGTATTAGAGATATTGGTCATATAACTGCTTTAAGTGTTTATGAATATTTAAAAGAAAATAAAGAACTAATTGAAAAGTTAAAAGTTTTAGGTGTAAATATGAAATACTTAGGTAAGAATATGGGACTTAATGAATTTATTAGTGGTAAAAAGTTTGTTATAACTGGTACTATTGATGGGTATGGTAGAAAAGAAATTAAAGAAATAATTGAAAGTTATAATGGTACTGTTAGTGAGTCAGTTAGTAAAAATACTGATATTGTTATTGTCGGTAGTAATCCAGGTAGTAAATATCAAGATGCATTACGACTTAATATCATGATTTGGGATAATGATAAAACTATCAATGTATTAAATAATTTGCCAAAAGCATAAATAGATAGTATAATTATATTACTTAAGAGGTGAAAAGATTTTGAAAAAATTAAAGAATTTATGGGAAAATAATAAAGTATTAATAGTACTAGGATTAATTCTTGTAGCTTGTTTAGTTGCTATACTTATTGTTTCATTTTCATACTTCTTTGGAGGAAGTAAAAATGAATATGGTGATAGATTACAAGATATAGAAAAATATCCAATTACTGAAACTATTAAAAATGAATATGTAAGTGCCTTAGAAAATGAAAAGATAGTTAAAGATGTAAAAATGCATACAAAAGGAAAAATTATTTATATTACAATAGATTTTAATGCTGATACATCTTTAAATGATGCAGAAGCTAAAGCTACATCAAGTTTATCTAATTTAAGTGAAGATATTCTAAGTTACTATGATATTAATATTACTTTAAAGTGTGATAAAAGTGAAAATAGTGAAGGATTTGTTATTCTAGGAGCTCGTAATGTTGCTGGTTCTGGTTTAGTTTGGAATAATAATACTCCAGTAGAAAGTGAAGAGAAATAATGAAAAAGAAGAAAAGTATTATAATAATTATAATAAGTATTTTAGTTGTTATTGGTATTGCAATTGGTTTATATTTTATATTAAATGATAAAGATAAATTAACAGTTTCTGAAAGAAATTGGGTTAATCAAAATATTGGTACAATTCAAAATATAAATGTTATAAATAATGTTAATGTATTTGGTAAAAATGGTAGTGGAGTTTTTTATGATTTTATTAGTGATTTTGAAACTGAATATGGCTTAAGTATTAACCCAATAACATTTAATGAAGGAAGTAATCCATCAGTAATTAGTTTTGGTGTTAAAAATATAGTTGATGATAATGATATATTATTTTATACAGATCATTATGTTTTAGTAGGTAAAAATAATGATTATATTTCTACGGAAGAAGATTTAAATGGTAAGAATATTGATATATTAAGTAAAGATTTAAGTTATGTAAGTAAATATGTTAAAAAAGCAAGTAATGTAGTATTTAAACAATTTGAAAATATTGATGAAATAATACTAGATATGAATGAAAATGAAACATATATGTTAGTTCCATTAATGGAATATTTAGATACAATACTAAGTAAAGATTATAAAGTAGTATATCATTTTAGTGATATAAAAGAATATTATGTTCTAAGTTTAAGTGATGATAAATTATCTAGTGTATTAAAGAAATATTATAACAAATGGAATAATGAATTTGATAATGTTTATAATGATAATTTATTTAAAACATTTACTAGTGCTATGAATATTACTGATACTGAAGTTGATAGTATGCAAAGTATTACATATAATTATGGTTTTGTTAATGCATCACCTTATGAAGTAATATTAGGTGGTAAATATGGTGGTATTGTTGCAGTTTATTTAAGTAATTTTAGTAAATTTGCAGATATAGAATTTAATTTTGTTAAGTATAAAACATTTACTAAGTTTATGAAAGCTGTTAATAATAAAGATATAGATTTATATTTTAATTATTATAATTTTACAGATGATTTTTATCAAACAGATGGTATTTCTATAGAATATGTTATAGCTGCTAGAAGAGATAATAGTACAGTTATAAAATCAATTTATTCATTAATAGGAGAAACTGTTTATGTACAAGAAAATAGTAAAATATATGATTATATTAAAAACATAAGTGATATTAATATTAAAACATTTAGTACTACAAAAGATTTATTTAAATTAAATAAAAAGGATGTATTTATTATCCTTGATAAAAATACATTTGATTATTATAGTGATAATAAGTTAGATAATTATACTGGACGATATGAGGATTTTATAAGTAACGAGTATACGTTTAAGGTGAGAACCAATAGTGCATTATATAGATTGCTTGATAAGTATATTGGGGTTATGGATGAAAATAAATTAGTTATTGAAGGATTAAATAATCATTATGATACTATTAAAAGTGGTAATATAATAACTAAGATAGCAGAATATATATTATTAATTTTATTGTTAGTTGTATTAATTATATTTATAATATTTAAGAAAAGTAAGAAGATATCTATTGCTAGAAAGATAAAGAAAGATGATAAAATGAAGTTTATTGATCAACTTACTAGTTTAAAAAATAGAAATTTCTTAAATGAAAATATTGAAACTTGGAATAATAATACTATTTATCCTCAGACTATAGTGGTCATTGATTTAAATAAGATACAAGAAATTAATGATTTATATGGTTATAATGAAGGAGATAAACAAATTAAAGCATTAGCTAATATATTAGTTAAAACACAACTTGATAATAGTGAAATAATGCGTACTGATGGTAATGAATTTGTTATTTATTTAGTTGGTTATAGTCAAAAACAAGTAAGTAATTATATCTTTAAATTAAATAAAGAAATAAAGAAATTACCATATGAATTTGGGGCTGAATTTGGATTTAGTATGATACAAGATGATATTAAAACTATTGAAGATGCTTTAAATGAAGCTGTTGAAGATATGAAGAAAAATAAGGAAAATAGCAATGAATAAAGTTAAAAGTGAAGTAAAAGAGTTTTTTGATAATTTTAAAAAAGTATTGTTTAGACCTGAGATGGCAATACTCCCAGGTCAACTTGCTTACTTTTTTGTTCTTGCTATTGTTCCTACAATTACATTAATAAGTTATGAGGCAGCTTTACTTAATTTATCAACTGATGTTATATTTGATTTTATTGGGTCGGCTTTTTCTCCAGATATTGCCAATATGCTTCTTAATACTACTAAAGATGCTAGTGGAAGAGGTATTGGTTTCTTCTTAGTTGTTATAATTGGGTATTTTATTGCATCAAATGGACCAGCATCAATAATTATTACATCAAATACTATTTATGGAGAAAAACAAGAAGGTTTTTTTAGAAGAAGATTAAAAGCTATTATCATGACTTTTGTTTTAGTACTTCTATTTATATTCATGCTAATTGTACCAGTTTTTGGTACTAAAATAATTGAATTATTTAGATATGTTAATTTAGATAGTATTGTTACTAATAATGTTGCAACAGTTATAGGTATTTTACAAGGACCAATTACATGGTTAATTATGTATTTCTTTATTAAAATACTTTATACTATGGCTCCGAATAAAAAGATTAGAAGTAAAAATGTTGGTTATGGAGCAATATTTACTACTGTTTCATGGATAATTATTACATATATTTATTCATATTATATCAATAATATTGCTCATTATAGTACTTTTTATGGAGGACTTGCAAATATAGTTATTTTAATGTTCTGGTTTTATTTACTTGCTTATGCTTTTACAATAGGTATGGCATTAAATTATAGGAAGGAAGAAGTAGAATTAGAAAAAACTGGTACTATAAATAAAGTAAATTAGGGTAAATTAAAAACATGTACTACGGATATTACTTATGTACATGATTTTATTTCTTCGATGTAACCCTAGTATTCTTTACTAAAATATATTGAAGAGTAATACTCCAATAGAACTTAAGGGTCTTTAAGTTCTATTTTTTTTCTAATGTAATTGTTATTTTAAATTTTTCACATATATCTAAAAAATCATTTAAGTAAATTCGATTTCTATTGTGTTCAATATTGTTAATTCCATTTCTACTTCTACCAAGTTCTTTAGCAAATTTTTCTTGACTTAAATTTGTCCATTCTCTAATTATTTTCATTATTTCATTTGCTTCATATTTGGTTGCATTTATTTTCATACTTTCACCTCGGATTTTAGATTACCATAAGTTATCTATAAAAAGTTAAAATTGATTATTGACAGTTATCAATTTGTGTAATAAAATGATAATAGAGAGTGGTACAAATGAAAATAAAAGTAAAGCATGTTTTATTGTTTATAATAGTTTCTATAACAATAATGAGTTTTACAATTTATAATATTGTAATAAATAATGATGTTTATGAAGAAGTAGATAGTAGAAATATTATAAATAATAAACTAATAAGTTTAATGATAGAAGAAACAAGAGGTTCTGGGGTTTATAAAGTTTCAAAAGACAATAAGTGGCCATCAAAAAAATATATATTTAATGAAACATTATCAAATTGTAAAAATGGAAGTACCTTAACATGGAACAAAAATGATAACTCTGTTACTGTTAATGTAAATAAAACAGATAAATGTGAGGTTTATTTTGATGTAGAACCAGCAGATATAACAATTAAACCATTAAATTTACCAACAACATATGGTAAACTTGGTTCTATAAATTGTACCAATAGCGATGCTACATATAATCAGAAATATAATAGAATAGAAGTATCAAATATAAATACAAAATATGAAAACTGCACATTAAATTATACTGATAATACATCGAAAGTTAATTTAGCTGATTATATAATTAGTTTAGCGGGGACAACACAGGGTACTGGTAAAGTTGTAAATGAAAAGGGATATAGGTATGAAGGGAAAAATCCAAATAACTATATATGGTTTAATAATGAATATTGGAGAATAATCGGAGTATTTGATAGTGCATCACATGGACTGGATGGAAAGAATTTAGTAAAAATAATTCGAGCCAGTGCTTTAGGAGGGTTGGCGTGGGATAAGTCAGTTACAAATAATTGGACAACGGCAAGTTTAAATTTTTTACTTAATGGAGCATATTATAATGCAACAGATGGCACAAATTCTGGATACTGTATTGGAAATGCAGCAAGAGCAACAATTATTTCAAATTGTAATTATACAAAAAAAGGTATTCAGGCTGGATACAGAGGAATGATAGCAAATGTAACTTGGTATCTTGGCGGATATTCAAGTATTAAAACAACAACAGATGCATTTTATGGATATGAAAGAGGAACAATGGTATATAGTGGAAGACCAACAAGTACAACAGGATATATAGGATTAATGTATCCGAGTGATTATGGATATAGTGTGTTATCAAGTAGTTGTGCGAGAACAACAAATTTAGATTCTTATGGCACTTCAACCTGTGCAGGAGCAAGTTGGTTATATGGGCAAGGATATGAGTGGTTATTGACACCTTTTTCTACGGATAGTGGGGTTGTGTTCTTTTTTAGTTATTCTGGTAATTTGAACTATGATCATACAGTATATGGTTATAATAGTTTTCGGCCAGTTATATATTTAAATGCTTCTGTATATAAAATAGATGGTGATGGTAGTTTGAATTCTCCATATATTATTGGAATGTAGGTGGTGAAATGCAAAAAAGAATTAGAATAGTAAGTGTAAGTATAGTTTTAGTAATATTATTAATTGGAATTATTGTAATAAATAATAATTCCAATAGTAAATATTCATTTACACAAGATGGAATAAGATATGCTTTAACTTTAGATGGAAATAAAATAACTTCATTTCCATCTAAAGGAATGTATAAAGCACAAGTAACATGTGTTGGTGCAGATGGAAGATGGTTATATGATGATTGGAAACTTGCTATAGAAAATATAACTGGTGATATTTCATGTGATATTAATTTTAGTACTTTAACTAAAACCAATTTAAATGATCATATAATTAGCTTATCAGGAACGACCCAAGGGACAGGACAAGTAGTAAATGAACCAATTCAAGAAGACAATTCAACATTTACAGCTGAAGCAAAATTAGAACAAAGTGGTTACACAATTTCTAGTAATGATGCAACTTATCCATTTAAATGGGATGATACTAATAAAACTTGGACAAGTACAAATCATACTAATAGTGCAACAGCAACATTTATATTTAATGTAGCTACAGCAAGTAATTATCAAATTTGTTATAAACAATCAAGTGAACAAAACTATGATTACACAATATTTTATAAAGATAATACACAAATAATATCTTTAAAAGGTATATCTAATAGTGACTTTGAATGTTATTATTTAGGAAATTTAACAACATCGAATGCTATAAAAGTTACTTATCAAAAAGATAGTAGTAGTTCAAGTGGTTCGGATAACGTAATATTTTATTTACAAAGTGGTACATATAATGAAAATATACAAACTGTTAGTGCTGGAATAAGATATGAAGGGAAAAATCCAAATAACTATATATGGTTCAATAATGAGTATTGGAGAATAATCGGAGTATTTGATAGTGCATCACATGGTCAAAGTGAAAGGAATTTAGTAAAAATAATTAGAGATGAAACAATGGGCGGGATTTCATGGAATGTATCATCATCTGGAAATTGGGCAAATGTAAACTTGAATAAGCTATTTAATGGTGCATATTATAATGCAACAGATGGAACTAGTTCAGGATATTGCTATGGATATGGTGCAATAGCAACTGGCAATTGCGATTATACTAAAAAAGGCATACAATCCGAATATAGAAATATGATAGTAAATGCAATATGGTATTTAGGTGATTACTCAGACGCAAGTGCCAATGCTGAAGCTTTTTATAAATATGAAAGAAAATCAAAGACCACAACGGGTTATATAGGATTAATGTATCCAAGTGATTATGGATATAGTGTATTATCAAGCAGTTGTGTAAGAACAACAAATTTAGAGTTTTATAGCAGTGCAACATGTGCAGGACAAAGTTGGCTATATGGAAAAGGAAATGAATGGACACTTACACCGGTTTCTTCCATTGCGACAGTATTCTATTTACGTGATGATGGTAGACTTTACTACGCACAAAATGCTTATGGCGGATATAATTCTCGCCCCGTCTTATACCTTGACAGTTCAGTATTCTTGTATGATGGTGATGGTAGTTTAGAAAATCCTTATATTATTGGGATGTAACATATGAATTGATAGAGTAATCTATCTTTTTATATTGCATTTTGTTATAAAAGTTTGTATACTTATATCGAGGTAGTTATGAGTAAGAAAAGTAGTAATAAAAAAGTTTTTAGTTTTAAAAAATATTTAGTTATATTTTTAGTAATATTAAGTATCTTGTTTAGTGGATTAATATATTTTATAAATGTATTACCTTTAGAATACTTTTGGGTATTTATAGTTACTTTGGGTATAATAGATGTAATAGTGTCTTTGTTATTATTAAGTAATGGACATGTAAGAAATTTAGTTGGTGGTTTCTTTTCATTTATTTTAATAATAGGAATGATATTTGGAATAAATTATAGTTTAAATACAATGGATTTCTTTAAACAATTTGGTTTTAATGAATATAAGATAGAAAATTATAATATATTAGTTTTAAATACAAGTAATTATAAAAATATAAAAGATTTAAATAATCAAGTAATAGGGTATTTAGATAAAGATAAGTATGAAGGATTAAATAAAGCGATAGATAAGTTAAGTAAGAAAATTAGTTTTAAAAGTAATATAAGTAGTGATGTAAGTGATTTATTTACTAAGTTAGAAGAAAATATTGTAAATGCAATTATTTTAGAAGATGCACAGATTAGTATATTAAAAGAGGAAGTAAGTAATTTTGATGAAATAATAAAGTCTATTGATGTAATAGAAGTTGAAATTAAAAATAAAGATATAGGTAAATCTGTTGATGTTGTAAATAATTCATTTAATATATATATTTCTGGTATAGATACTTATGGAAGTATTAATAAAGTATCTAGAAGTGATGTTAATATTATTATGAGTGTTAATCCCACTACAAAAGAAATATTACTTACAAATATTCCTAGAGATTATTATGTTAAATTACATACTTTTGGGGAATATGATAAATTAACTCATGCTGGTATTTATGGGGTTGATGAAAGTATTCATACTTTAGAAGATTTATTTGATACTAAAATTAATTATTATGTTAAAGTTAATTTTACTTCTTTAGTTGATATTGTTGATGCTTTAGGTGGGGTTACAGTTAATTCTAAATATAGTTTTGTTTCTCAGGATGGTTATTCATATAAAAAGGGAGAAAATGTGTTAGATGGTAAAAAAGCATTATCTTTTGCTAGAGAAAGAAAATCATTTAAAGAAGGAGATAGAGTAAGGGGAGAAAATCAACAACTTGTTCTTACTGCCTTAATTAATAAAGCTATGTCTCCGAAGATAATAACTAATTATGTGGATATTTTAAAAGCTTTAAAGGGTAAGTTTGTTACAAATATAAGTGATGATGAAATAACTAAACTTATAAAAATGCAATTAGAAGATGGTAGTAGTTGGAGTATTAATTCAATTAGTGTTAATGGTAGTGATGCTATGGATTATGTTTATAGCTATAAGAAAACTAAATTATATGTTATGAAACCAGATGAAGAAACTGTTTTAAATGCTAAGAATAATATGAAGAAAGTTTTGGAAAATAAATAATTTGTGATAATTACTTCAATTTAAAAAGGTGCGACAGTGTCGCACCTTTTTAAAATTTATATTAATTTTGCAGACAGTGTCTGCAATTTTTTACAGCATAATAGTTCCATGTCAATTTTGCCGACAGTGTCGGCACTTTTTAATAACTAATGGCTATATGTTAATTTCACAGGCACTGCCTGTGAAATTGGGTAAAAGCTAAAAAAGTCCGACACTGTCGGACTTTTTTGAAATACAATAATATGATAATTAATTTTATTAACATTTGAAACAGATAATAAAGTTCTATAGTGTGACCATGACAATTTGTCACACACTGTGTGACGATTTGAAAATATATAAAATTGTCTAAAATACTTTGAATTAGTTTCATTAGTAAGTAGTTAAATCACTTTTGTTCTTTGAGGAATCTTTTACTTTTTTAGTTATTTCATTGTTTAATGTTTCTGTTTTAATATTTTCATAATAATTCATATTTTCTTACCTTAATTCTTTCATCGCTACAATACTCCATGATAAATTTATTATCTTTTTTACAGAGAATAATACCAATTGTTTTATCTTGAGTTATAGTTTTTAAATTCTTATCAATATAATTCATATATACTTCAATTTGACTAATGTGTTCTTTTTTTAGTTCAGTTATTTTTAATTCAACAACTACAAAACAATTAAATTCATAATTATATAATAGCAAATCAATATAGTTATAATTATTTCCAATTTTTATTGGATATTCATTTCTAATAAATGTAAATCCACTACCAAGTTCACTTAAAAATGCTGGTATATCTTCAAGTATCACCTTTTGTAATACTTTTTCAGATATTATTTCATAATTTAGATTATTCTTTATTATTATTGGATTTTTGATTGTATCCTCCATCTTAAGTTTTTCAGATTTAATTAGTTTTAATTTGGTATTTTCATCTAATCTTTCATATTCTTTATTTTTAATGCGTTCTCTAAGTTGTCTGGTGGACAAATTATTTTTAATTGTTATATCTATATAATATTTGATTTTATTTATATCTTTAAGAGGTAACAACTCTATATAATGGCTCCATGTCAATTCACCAGGCACTGCCTGGTGAATTCCATTTTCATAAAATTGACGCATATATCTTAGTGTTGAAACTGAATATTTTTTATTTAATTCTTTAGTTAATCTTTCTGAATATTCCTTAATAATTCCTTCTCCATAATGTTTACCAGCTTCACTTAATAATTTGCCTACATTATAATAAGTAGTTAAATCACTTTTGTTTTTTGAATAATCCTTTACTTTTTTAGTTATTTCATTATTTAGTATCTCTGTTTTAATATTTTCATAATAGTTCATTTTTCTTCATCCTTTCGTTTTCCCTTTTAAAAAACAAAAGTTAAAGGGAATTAAAACAAAACGGACTTGTTTTAATTCCCTTTATTCAAATTTATTTTTTTCCTCAAGTTAATTGTAACATATCGCTATGAATTAAGCAAGTAGACTATTTTAGTTCTCTTACTCTTCTAAGGATTAATTCATTATAATCTTTAGGTCTTCTTATATCTGTTACATCTAGACTTAATAATTCTTTAAAATAATCTTCCTTACTTAAATTTAAATCCAAACTAATTATTTTATTTACTAAATAAAATGCATATTCTGGGTCTTCTTTGTAAATCATAAATAGATTAGTAGCAATATTAAATGCTATAACATAAATATAATCATTGGCAGGTTTAAGGGCCATAAAGTTATTCATATCTTCTTTAGTTAAATGACATAATAATATATCAATATTTTTTCTTAATTCAAATATATTATCACTTTTTATAGCACGGAGTAATATAAGTTCACTATCTAAGTTTTTAGCACTATCTAAATGCTTTCCTAATGTATCATAAGCATTTATAATTGCATCACTATAAAAACTACTTAATAAATGTTCATTACATATTAGTTCAAAAAATATACTAACTATTTCAATATAAACATTTAATTCTTTATATAAATTATTATTAAAATTAAGATAAAATTGAATAGCATGCCCAAATTCATGAGCAAAAGTCATTATGTCTTCAATACTATTTTCTATACATCCCATTATATAAAATCTTTTAAAATATTCTAAATATATTATTTCACCGGTATAACTTAAATTATCACCATTTATAAATCTAATAGATTTTTTATTTTCATTATATATTTTTAAAAATATTTCATAAATACTTTTAGAAGTACTATTTTTAAAGAAATCATGTAATATATCTATTATTTCTTTTAAAGAAAATTTTCTATTATTTTTAGGTAATTTAATAGTGGGTTCTTCTATATTAGCAACATCTTTTATAATTGGCCATAGAAAAGAAGTTTCATTTAAAAATTTGTAATCATATTCAAGAAGAATATCTACACTACCAGGTATTCTTTCTTTACTTAAATTAATTCTAATATTTTCTAATGTATTTAAAATAGTTCTTTTATCACTGGATATTGCTAATAATTTTTGTAATTCTTTTTCTTTATCTTTTAACTCATTTTTAAAACATGTTGACATAATGACTCCTTGTAAGGAGTTATTCTAACACATTTTTTGTAAATATGAAAGAAAAAACTTTATATTAATAAAAAATAATGTTATAATTATAAAAGAATAAGGGTGATTATAAATGGAAAAAGTAAATGGACGTAAATTAAGTTTAATTTTTATATTTATTTTAATACTTTTAGTTATAGCTTTATTAGTGGGTAAATTAACATTTTCTTATTTAGGACCAACTTTAGGGGAAGATTTAAGTAATGAAGGTGAAGTTACTGCTAGTGGGGATACTTTAATATTTACAAAGGGTTCTAACCTTAGTTTAAGTGCTACAACTGATAATTTTCAAACTGGTGGTTCTAATTTAAGTAGTACAACTAATCCAAAGGTTAAATTAGTGGCATCAAGTAAAACTAATAGTGCTAGTGCTACTTATTATGTGGGAGTTGTTATAAATAGTAATTCATATACTTATACAACTAGTGATAATACTGCAGAAGTAATACTAACTATTAAAGATGAAAATGGTAATAATGTTACTTCTGGAGTAGATGGTTTAACTTATGTTACTTCAGGTGGTGTTTCAGGTTTTGATGTTACTGGTAAAAAAGGTTTATTTAATATTAAAACAGATTATCCAATATCTACGACATCATCAAGTACTGGAACAACTCACACTTGGACATTTACTTTAACGTTTGTAAATCTGGGAACAGACCAATCAGAAAATGAAAATGCTAGTATGAATTTAGATGTTTATTTACAAAAGACAAAATTGATGACTTTGGTTGAATATGTAAAATCACAATATACAGGAAGCCAAGGGGACGATTCACTATACTATCATAACTCAACTTTAAACAATGGAGCAGGAGACAATTCATATAGATACGCTGGAGCAAGCGATAGTGTAAATAATTATATTTGCTTAGGTTCAGATGCAACAACATGTCCAGATGCAAATTTATTTAGAATAATAGGAGTATTTGGAGACCAAACGAAAGTAATAAGAGCAAAATCAGTTGGTAACCAAAAATGGGATACAAATAATTCAAATACATGGGCAAGTTCAAGTTTAAATACATACCTAAATGGAACATATTTGACCAGTCTTGGAACATTAAAGAATAAAATAGCAACAACAACCTGGAAAGTTGGAGGAGGTTCATGGTCTAATATAGGAACTTCAGTACCAAAAACAGCATATCAATATGAAGTAGGAAGTAATGCATCAAGTACAACATATGATGCAAAAATAGGATTAATGTATGTAACTGATTATTATTATAGTGCAAGTCCAAGTGCATGGACATTAGTTGGATATAATGGAAGTGATGCAACAAAAGACTATAGAGCAGCAAAAACAACAAATTGGTTATATTTAGGTTCTGACGAATGGACTATTTCCCGTAATTCCGACACTACGAGTACTGCGTTCTGTGTGAATAGCACTGGCTTTGTCAGCCTCGATTCCGTGACTATTAGCTATGCGGTGCGTCCGTCCTTCAATCTTGAGTCTTCCACAACCTATGTATCAGGGTCAGGAAGTATGAGTGACCCTGTGAGAGTAAAATAATATACAAAATATATATAGTGTGATAAATAATCATCTTTAGGATTACATCGAATGAATGGTTTATTTGATTTCAGTTATTGCTGAAAGCAAAATTGCGAAGAACCGTAATTTTTAAGTTATTTCATTTTATCTAGTTCTTGTTGCATCTTATTTAATGCATCTAGAAGGAAGTCTACTTCGTTTCGTTGGCTTTGGTTACTTTTGTGGTTCTCATTATCTGTGTATGGGGAACCACCTTTTTTTGCTTTCTTGGAGTTGGAGTTGATGTTGTTGTTTTCAATTCGTGACTCAATTAGTTGTTGTTGTGCTGCATGTGTTAGAATATATTGTCCCACAAGTATTAACCAGTTACCAATTGAGTTTTGTTCATTGGCATTATAATCCCCGACGCAAGCATAACCAACTGCTACGGCGATGATTGAAAAAGTATGTGGGTCTATTGAAGGAGGAAAATTAGTATTGTGCATGTAGTTTTTCCTCCTTTATTTGTTAATAATATATATGAAAATTTGCATTTTTAAATGAAATAATATATAATTAAATGGGTGATGCAAATTATGCAAATTGAAAGTGTGAATGAACCAATTATTGCTGTAAGAAGAAGTCAGTATCCAGAAGATAAAAAGTCAGAATTTTTACTTGTGGGTAGAAGTAATGTTGGTAAGAGTAGTTTTATAAATACATTAATTGAAAGAAAGAACTTTGCTAGAACAAGTTCTAAACCTGGTAAAACTCAAACATTAAACTTTTATAAAGTTAATGATGCATTTTATTTAGTTGATGTACCTGGTTATGGTTATGCAAGTGTTAGTAAAGATACTCAAAAAAAGTTTGGTTTAATGATTGAAGAATATTTAAAATCTAGAGAAAATCTTAAACATGTATTTATGTTAATAGATTATAGACATAAACCAACTGAAGATGATGTTTTAATGTATGAGTTTTTAAAGTATTATAATTTAGATATTACTATTGTTGCTACTAAATATGATAAAGTAGGTAAAAATGGTAGAATTAAACAAGATAAATTAATTAAAGATACTTTAAAATTTGATGATAATGAATTTATAACATTTAGTTCAGTTACTAAAAAAGGAAGAACTGAAGTATTAAGTATAATCGAGGAAAAAATATGAAAAAAAAGAATGGCTTTACATTGATTGAATTATTAGCAGTTATAGTAATACTTAGTATTATTATATCTATGTCTACTTTTGGAGTTATGAGAATTAGAAATAATTCTTTAAAGAAGTTATTAGATACTAAAATAAATGAATTAGAAGCAAGCGCCATTCTTTATGGGCAAGAGAACCAAAGTTCTCTTGGTGGTGCATGTACTGTAGATGGGGTTGAAAGTAAGTTTTGTAAAGTAATAACAGTTAAAGAACTAATAGATAGTGATTACTATAAAAGTAATGAAGTAAATAGTAGTAATAAGAAAGATTTAATAAATAATGTTACTAATAAGAGTATGTTGTGTGATGAAATACAAATATATAAAAAGAATAATAGAGTATATGCTAAAGCATTAAATATTAAAAGTAATGATGTAAATTATGTATGTGATAAAAGTTATTAGATAAGGAGGTTAGTATGCAAACAGTATGTTTAGTTGGTAAACCTAATGTTGGTAAAAGTAGTATATTTAATAGATTAATTAAAGAAAATAAATCTATTATTATGGATACACCAGGAGTTACTAGAGATAGAATATATGGTAAAGTAGAGTATAATAATAAAAGGTTTCATTTAATTGATACAGGAGGTATTTCTTTTGGAGATGATGATTTTCAAAAAGATATACTTGCTCAAGCTACTTTAGCAATTGATGAAGCAGATTTAGTTTTGTTTGTAGTAGATGGTATAGAAGATATTGATGCAAGCGATAGAAAGGTTGCAGAAATACTACATAGAACAAGTAAACCAGTTATTGTTGTTGTTAATAAACTTGATAATGATAAAAGAAAAGATAATTTATATAATTTTTATGAATTAGGTTTTAGTGAGTTAATTGCAGTTAGTGCTTCACATAATATGGGTATTAATGAATTACTTAATACTATTACTAAAGATTTACCAGAAGAAGATATAGTTGATGATAATACAATTAAATTTTCTATTATTGGAAGACCTAATGTTGGAAAAAGTAGTTTAATTAATGCTATATTAAATGAAGATAGAGCAATAGTTAGTGATATTGCTGGTACAACTAGAGATGCCATAGATACTAAATTTAAGTATAATCATGAAGATATTACTGTTATTGATACAGCAGGAATGCGAAAAAAGGGTAAGATTTATGAAAGTGTTGAAAAGTATAGCTTAATACGTAGTCTTAAAGCAATTGATAGAAGTGATGTTTGTGTGTTAGTAATTGATGCATCAACTGGTATTATTGAACATGATAAACATATAGCATCATATGCTTTAGATGCTGGTAAAGGTATTGTAATTTGTGTAAATAAATGGGATACTATAAATAATCCAGATAGTGATATAAGAAATTGGAAAGAAGAAATAAAGAATGAATTTCAATTTATTCCTTATGCTCATGTAGTATTTTTAAGTGCTAAAACTAAAAAACGTGTTAGTACTTTAATGCCTGAGGTAATAAATGCTTATAACAATAATAGAAAAGAAGTAAAAACAAGTTTACTTAATAATATTATTATGGAAGCAGTTAGTTTACATGAACCACCTTCTTATAAAGGTAAAAGACTTAAAATATATTTTGTAAGTCAAACTGGTAATTGTCCTCCGAAATTTACTTTTTCAGTAAATAATAAAGGCTTAGTTCATTTTAGTTATGAAAGATATTTAGAAAATCAAATTAGAAATAATATTGATTTTGATGGTACACCGATTATACTTCAATTTAAAAATAAAAGTGAATAAAGGGCATAAGTAATTTATGTTTATTGGACTAGCTCATATGATATAGTAAGATAAATTAACCTTTAAAGGGGGTGATATCTTGACTATATCATTATCAGTTATAATAATGCTTGTAGCATATGTTTTTGGAGCAATTACAAAAATATTTATTGAGAATGTTCCTAATAAGTTTATTCCTATTCAAAATGTTGTGATTGGCATTTTAAGTGGGGTTGTATGTTTTTTTCTACATATAGATGATAACTTGCTTAATTCTATTGTTGTATGTATTATGTCTACGATGAGTGCAGGCGGAATAGCAGACTTAATTGAAACAAGAAAGCTACAAGATAATGAAACAAAAGGTTAAAGAAAAATAACGCACATGATAACATGTGCGTCTTTTATATTAAAAATTTTTTTATGAAAGGAGGTGCTTTTTTATGAAATTTTACTTTCATAAAAAATGTTTACTTATGATGATAAACAATTAACACCGATTAATGGACACATTCTACATCTCAAATCAAATGTTTCCTTATTCATAATATTATGATGGTGAAGAAATTTGCAAGGTCCTCCATAAGAAAAATAAATTGTGTTCTAAGTAGTTAAAAAAAATCATAGACTTATTTTGGGAGGACAAGCATATGGGTTTAAGCGAAAAAGAAGTTATACAATCTAGAAAAGAACATGGTACAAATGAAATTACTAAGCAAAAGAAGAATACTTTTTTGCATCTATTATTGGAATCTTTAGGAGACCCAATTATTAAAATATTGTTGATAGCATTAGGTATTAAAGTAGTAGTGCTTTTTCGTGATTTTGACTGGTATGAAACTATTGGTATTTTAATTGCTATTTTTTTAGCATCATTTATTTCAAGTATTAGTGAATATGGTTCTGAGAAAGCATTTTCAAGATTACAAGAAGAGCAATTAAAAACTAAAGCGTGTGTTAGAAGAAATGGTAAAATTGTCGAAATACCATCATCTGAAATAGTAGTTGGTGATGTTGTTATCCTTAGTAGTGGTGATAAAATTCCAGCGGATGGTTACTTAATTAATGGTTCTTTAAGTGTCGATGAGTCAGCTTTAAATGGAGAGACTAAAGAAGCTAAGAAGGTAAGTAAAAATGGTCCGGTGATTAGTGATGTAAATAGAGTTTATCGTGGTTCAGTAGTTTATAATGGTGAAGCTGAAATGTTGGTAAGACTTGTTGGAGATAAAACAATATTAGGTAAAATATCTCAGGAATTACAAGAAGTTGTTCCTGAAAGTCCACTAAAAATAAAGCTTCGTGGTCTTGCTAAAACTATAAGTCGTATTGGTTATGTTGGAGCTATTCTTGCAAGTATATCATATTTATTTTCTAGTATTGTAATTGAAAATAGTTTTGATATAGATTTAATCAGAGCAACAATTAGTAATTTTCCAGTGATGTTTAATCATTTGTTATATGCTTTAACATTATCAGTTACAATTATAGTGGTGGCAGTTCCTGAAGGGCTTCCAATGATGATTACATTAGTATTATCAAGTAATATGAAAAAGATGTTAAAAGATAATGTTTTAGTTAGAAAATTAGTAGGTATAGAAACTGCTGGTAGCTTAAATGTCCTCTTAACAGATAAAACAGGTACTTTAACTAAAGGTATTCTTAAAGTAACTGAGTTTGTTACTCCTGATAATAAGGTTTTTAAAGATGTAGGTGAAGTAAAAAAATGTAAGAATTATGAAGTTATGTATAAATCATTTTATTATAATAATGCTAGTATAATAAGTGATACAGGTATTATAGGAGGTAATTCTACTGATAGAGCATTAATGTCTTTTATAGGTAGTGATAAAAATATAAAAGATAAAGTTATAAAAAAAGAACCTTTTGATAGTAAATATAAGTATAGTAGTGTTACATTAAGTAATGGAGTAACATATTATAAAGGGGCTTTAGAAGTAATAATGCCAAAGTGTAAGAAATATTTAAATTCTTTTGGTAGTGAGGTTAATTTAATAAATAAAAGTGTTATTTTAAAAAAGATCAATATGTATACTAAAGCATCTGGAAGAGTGTTAGTATTTGCTTATGGTGAGTGTTTCGATGAATTAACTTTGTTAGGTTTTGTTAATATAAAAGATGAATTAAGAGATGAAGCTAAAGAAGGAATTAGATTAATTAAGAGTGCTGGTATTAAACCAATTATGATAACGGGGGATGCAATGGATACTGCGACTTCTATTGCACGTGAGGTTGGTCTTATTGATATAAATAGTAATATGGTAATAAGTAGTAGTGATTTGGAAAAAATGAGTGATGAAGATATAAAGAAGAATTTAAATAAAATTGCTGTTATTGCAAGAGCATTACCTCAAGACAAAAGTAGAATGGTTAGCATTATAGAAGATATGGATTTAGTTGTTGGTATGACTGGAGATGGTGTAAATGATGCTCCAGCTTTAAAGAAAGCTAATGTTGGTTTTGCTGTTGGAAGTGGTACTGAAGTTGCTAAAGAAGCTGCAGATATAGTAATATTAGATAATAATATTTTATCAATTAGTAAAGCTATTTTGTATGGTAGAACTATTTTTAAAAGTATTAGAAAGTTTATAATTTATCAATTAACTGTTAATATGTGTGCACTTGTTTTATCAATAGTTGGTTCTTTTATTGGAGTTACAACACCGATTACAATTGTGCAAATGTTATGGCTTAATATGATTATGGATACTTTTGCAGGGGTAGCATTTTCTTATGAAGCGCCTTTAATTGAATATATGGAAGAACCTCCGAAGAAAAAAGATACACCGATTATGAATAAATATATGTATAGTGAAATTATTTGGACAGGTGTATATTGTGCGTTGTTATGTATTTTGTTTTTAAAGTTACCTATATTTAAATCATTAATTAGAGTAGGTGATAATAATAAATATTTAATGACTGCTTATTTTGCAATGTTTATATTCATGGGAATATTTAATGCTTTTAATGCTAGAACTGTTAGAATTAATACATTTGCTAATTTAGGTAAGAATAAGGTATTTATTGGAGTATTTACATTTATCTTTGTTGCGCAGATGTGGATTATATATAATGGGGGAGATATTTTTAGAACTTATGGTTTAAAATTAAATGAATTATTATTAGTTTTAACTTTAGCTTTAAGTGTATTTCCAGTTGATTGGCTTCGAAAATATATTTTAAAAAAGAAAGGTATTGCTATAAGAGTATAAATTCTTATAGCTTTTTTCTTTTAAATGATTTATAATTTATGTGGTGGTTATTGTGAAGAAAATAAATAAAAAATATTTAATTATTGGTATTTTGTCTTTCATCTTTGTATGCTTGGTTAGTTTAGGTATTTATTTTTCTAATAAAAAGGAAAATACAAATAACAATGATGATGTAAAGTTGGTTATAAAAAAAGATGTTAGTGTTGAAGTTATGAGTGAACTTTTAAATGCTAAAGATTTTTTTGATAGAGATGTTAATAGTAATGCAAAAATATTATATTATCTTGATGATGAAAAAATAGATTTTAATCTAAAATATGATAAAGTCGGTACATATAAAGTAGTTATAAATATTGATGATACAAAATATGATACTACTTTAAATGTAGTTGATACCACAAAACCAGATTTAAAATTAAAGAGTGCTAGTATAGTTTTTGGAGAAAAATACGAAATAACTGATTTTGTTGATAACTGTACTGATAATAGTGGTGAAGAATGTATTTTATCATATAAAGAAGATAAGATTTATGATAAAGTAGGTACATATGATATTGTTATTATTGCTAAAGATAGTAGTGGAAATGAAGTAGAAGAAACTACAAAGTTAGAAATTTTAAAAAAACAAACAAGTAATACAAAAAACAATAATAATAGGAATGATAATAATAAAGTAAAATTTGTTAAAGAAGAAACTGAAACAGAAAAAGAAGAAAAAGATTTAAAATATGGAACTAAATTAACTTCTTGGCATGTAAAAACTTATAATGTATATAGTGATGGGTCTAAAAAGAAAGTTAATGAATATACTCACAATGAAGTTGATGGAACTAATTTTAATGCAAAAACTTCGGATATGTTACCTGAAGCTATTGAAAATATGAGTATATACCAAAATGAAGTGAATGATGTAGTAAAATATACCAATGAATTTAGAACTGAAGCAGGTAAGGAACCATTAAAACTTGATGAAACTTTAACTAAAGCTGCAATGGTTAGAGCTACTGAAATGGCTTATTCAAATAAGTTTTCTCATGAAAGACCTGATGGAAATATGTGCTATTATATAATGCGTGATTTTGGTCAAGATATTTATGGTGTAGGAGAAAATATTGCAAGTAGACAACGTAATGCTAAAGAAGTTTCATATGCTTGGAAAGGCTCTCAAGGTCATTATGAAAATATGATTAGTTCTTCTTTTACTAGAATTGGTATTGGTGTAATTAAATTTTATGGAACATATTATTGGGTACAATTATTTCAATATTAGGTGGTAATATGAAAAAAATAGATGTAGAAAAAATGGATAGAAGAAAAACTTATGAATGGTTTAAAACATTTAAAAATCCTACTTATGGAGTTAATGTTAATTTAGATGTAACAAAATTAGTTAAATATACTAAAGAAACTAATAGTTCGTTTTTTATCAACTTTTTGTGTATTTTAGTTAAATCATTAAATGATATACCTCAGATGAAGCAAAGATTTGTAGATAAAGAACCAGTGGAATATGATGTTTGTAATCCAGCGATAACTGTTTTAACTAAAAATGATACTTTTGAAAATGTTAGATTTTCATATGTTGATAATTATCATGAGTTTTATAATATTGCTAAAGAAAATATTGATAAAGCAAAGAATGAAGATATTTTAACTAGTGATAGTTATAACTTAGAAAATACTTATAATGAATATTATATTACTAGTGTTCCATGGATAAATTTTACGAGTGTCACTCATCCAATTCCTGAAGATGTTAGTTCTTTAAGTGTTCCAAGAATTTGTTTTGGAAAGTTTGTTTTAAATAATGAAAAATATGAAATGCCATTTAATATTACTGTTAGTCATGTTTTTGTGGATGGATTTCATATTTCTAAATTTTTGAAGAAAATTGAAGGTTATTTGGATAATGTTGATGATATTTTGAGATAAAAATATAAAAAATGTCGAAAAAGACTTGTCAAAAGTCTTTTTTTTTGGTATTATTTAGTAGTCATGGCGAGATAGCTCAGCTGGCTAGAGCATCCGGTTCATACCCGGCAGGTCGAGAGTTCGAATCTCCCTCTCGCTACCAAGAGTTTACTAAAGAATATTAGAAATAATATTCTTTTTTTTATGCAAGTTGGCCATTAAAAGTAAAAAAATAAGTTATTATTACATAAATAGATGTATGTATAAATTTGACAATTCTTATATTATTATGATATATTTTAAATACCGGAAGCAATAATGCTTTGTCATGGTGGACAGATTTATAGTGGTCTGTGGACTAAGTGTATAATTACACCACATAAACTGGAGAGTGGTACAATTCCACTTTTTTTATTTGTAGAAAATTTTTTAACCTTGTGGGTATGAACTGAATGCCCAAAATAATATACTTTAATATGGATGAAGATTTAAGTAGGTTAAAAGATATTAAAATAGAAAATTATATTTGGATAATATATATTGGTATTATTGTTTTAAGTTGGTATGCAAATAGTAAAGAAAAGAATTATATTTTAACTAAAAGTGAAAAGAGCAAAAAAGAATATCAATGGTTAATGATACTTATTTTTAGTATCTTGTTACTTATTTATTATTATTTTGCTAAAGATTCTTATGATGATATATTGGAATTAAAACCTGGAGATAGTAATAAGAAAGTTTTACTTAGATATGCCTCATTTATTGGTTCATTCTTAATTTTAATAAGTGGTATTATATTTTTAATAATTGCTATAGTTGATGATAATATTGATACAGAAATTGCATTTAATTAATTTTTTTCTTTACTAATATTGTATCACATGATACAATATGGTTAGGAAGGTGATAGATTGCCAAAGAATATAAGTATAAGTAAAGATAATATTTTAAATACAGCTTTAGAAATAGTAAGAGAAAAGGGAATTGATGCTGTTAGTAATAGAGAGATTGCTAAGAAACTAAATTGTTCAATAAGGCCAATATATTATCAGTTTAAAAATAGCGAAGAATTAATGCGAGAATTAAATAAAGTGATGATTAAATATTTTTATGATTTTTTAACAAATAATATGAATGATGAAATGCCTAAGTATAAACAAACTGGTATTAATTATATAAAATTTGCTAAGGAAGAAAAGAATTTATTTAAAGTGTTGTTTATGAGTAAAACAAATCTTTCTATAACTGAATTTATTGGTGCTGCTGAAGATAATATTAATAATATATTTAAGTTAATAAAGGGAAGTACTAAATTAAATGATGAAGAGATAATGTCTTTTCATACAAAAATGTGGTTGTTTACTCATGGCCTTGCAACACTCCTTGCATGTGATGCAATTAAACTTAATGATAAACAAATTAGTGAACTTTTATCTAGTGAGTTTAAGGCATTGATGTTACTTGAGGAGGAAAAATAATATGAAGTATGATAAGTTGTGGAAGTATATTAAAAATAAAGATGTTAGGAAAATTACATTTAAGGAAATTGAAGAAATATTAATTTTTAAAATTAATCATGCGTTTTTAAATAGAATTTGAATAAGTATGGTTATAAAATAAGTAAAATTAGTTTAAAAGAAAAAATTGTGTATGTAAGGAGATTAGATAATGAAAAAAGTAATTGAAGTAAAGAATTTAACAAAAGAATATAAGAATTTAAAAGCAATTGATAATTTATCATTTGATGTTTATGAAGGAGAAATATTAGGACTTTTAGGACCGAATGGTAGTGGAAAATCAACAACGATTAATTCAATTTTACAACTATTAAATTATAGTAGTGGAAGTATTAAGATATTTGGACATGTAATGAAGCCAGATGCATATGAAATAAAAAAAGATATCGGGGTTATATTTCAAGAAGTGGCAGTATTTCAAGAATTAACTGTTTATGAAAATATTGATTATTTTTGTGGTTTATATATAAATGATAAAGATGTTAGAAGAAAATATGTAATGGATGCTATTAATTTAGTGGGATTAAATGAATTTGTAAAGTTTTATCCTAAAGAGTTATCCGGAGGATTATTGCGTCGTTTAAATATTGCTTGTGGTATTGCTCATAAACCTAAACTTATATTTTTAGATGAACCAACTGTTGCAGTTGACCCTCAAAGTAGAAATAATATTTTAGATGGTATAAAAAAACTTCGTGATGAAGGTGCAACAATTGTTTATACAACTCATTATATGGAAGAAGTGGAAATTATTTGTGATAGAATTATTATTTTAGATAAGGGTAAGATTATTGCTAAAGGTACTACTGATGAATTAAAGGCCCTTGCTAAATTAGAAGAAAAAATAACTGTGGAAGTAAAAAATATAAGTGAAGAAACATTAAAAGAAATTAAAGAATTTAAAACAGTTTTAGATTTAAGCTATCAAGGAAATACTTTAGTGATTGTTTATAAAAAGGGAAAAGATAATCTTGGGGAATTAATAGATTATTTACATGAAAAAAAGGTTACATATTCAAAAATATTTTCTGAAAGACCAACACTTAATGATGTATTTTTAGAACTAACTGGAAAGGATTTGAGAGATTAATGTTTAAACATAATTTTAAATATTCTTTAAAAATACTTTTTAGAAATAAGAGTTTAATTTTCTGGACATTTATATTTCCAATTATTCTAGGTACATTTTTTAAACTAGCTTTTAATGATATAGAAAATAATGAAGCATTTCATCCATTTGATATAGCAGTTGTAGAAAGTAATGATTTTAATAATAATAAAATATTTAAAGATGCAATTAAGAGTGTAAGCAAAGATAATGATAATAAGTTATTTAATGTAAAATATGTAAGCAAGAGTGATGCTAATAAATTATTAGAAGATAAAAAAGTAACTGGATATCTTGAATTTATTGGTAATGATGTAAATATTAAAATAAATGATAATGGAATATATGAAACAATACTTAAGTTTTTTGTAGATGAAGTAAATAGTGAAAAAAATATGATAAATTTAAGTATTAATGAAGAAGTAAGTAAAGGTAATTATGATATAGATAATATTACAAATAATATATTAGATAAGTTAAATAATGAAGTAAATATTAAAAATATATCAAGAAGTAATTTAAGTTATACTATGATTGAATATTATACTTTAATAGCTATGGCTGCTTTATATGGAGGAATATTATCTATGTATATTATTAATAAAAGTATGCCAAATTTAAGTGATGTAGGTAAAAGAAGTAGTATTGCACCAGTAAAAAAAAGTGATTTGATATTAAGTGGTTTACTTGCTAGTATTATTGTGCAATTTGTGGGATTAATTATTTTATTCTTATATACAATATTTGTCTTGAGAATTAATTATGATTCTAATATGTGGTACATTATATTACTTGCTATAGTTGGTTCAATAGCGGGCTTATCTTTAGGAGTGCTTGTGGCATCAATATTTAAGATAAATGAAAATGCAAAGAGTGGCATATTAATTGCCGTAACAATGTTTTTCTCATTCTTATCTGGTATGATGGGTATTACAATGAAATATGTTATAGATAAAAATATACCAATTATAAATAAAATTAATCCAGCAGCGATGATTACAGATGGTTTTTATTCTTTATATTATTATGATACTTTAAATAGATATTTCTTTAATGTAATTAGTTTAGTAGTGTTTTCTGGTATAATACTTGGAATATCAAGTATCGTTTTAAGGAGGCAAAAATATGATAGTATTTAAAGCTTTTTGGAAAGTTGTTAATAAATATAAAGGTACTATAATTGGTTATACTGTTATGTTACTTGTTTTTGGTACTTTAAGTATGAGTAGTAATGATGTAACTGATGACTTTAAAAGTAGTAAACCGGATGTAATAATAGTTGATAATGATAAAAGTGTACTTTCAAATAATCTAGTTAAGTATTTTAATGATAATGCAAATATTCTTGATATTGATTTAGAAGAAGAAAAAATAGATGATGCATTATTTTATAGAGATGCAAATTATGTAATTTATATAGATGAAGGTTATGAAGATGAAGTGTTAAATGGTAATAATCCTTTAATTAAAATTAAATCAAGTGGGGATTATTCATCAAGTTTAGCAGAAATGTTACTTAAAAGGTATTTAAAAACACAAGATGTGCTTCATGATGAATTTAGTGATAAAAATATTTTAGTAGAAAAAATAAATAATTCACTAGAAAATAGTGCAAATGTAGAACTGGCAACTAAAATAAATACTTCTGAATTAACTAGGCTTTCAAGATATTATAATTTTGCAAGTTATAGCATTATAGCAGTTGTTATGTTTATTATTTGTTTAGTATTATCTTCATTTAATGAAGAAAGTGTTAAGAAAAGAACTATTATAAGTAGTATGAATTATAAAAAATATAATAAGTGTATTATGTTATCAAGTATTTTATATGTGTTATTTGTAGTTATTTTATATACTATTTTAGGGTCTATTGTATTTGGTAATATTATGTTTAGTAAAAGAGGTTTAATTTATATTTTAAATACATTAATATTTGCTATTGTGGCTTTAGCTTTATCTCTTTTGGTTAGTACTTTAGTAAATAAAAAAGAAGCAGTATCTGGTATTGTAAATGTCATTTCATTATCTCAAGCATTTTTATGTGGAGCTTTTATACCTGTAATGTGGATGCCTGATAGTGTTTTAAAATTAGCCCATGTGTTTCCAGCATATTATTATATTAATTCTAATGAATTACTGGCAAGTTTAGAAGTTTTAAACTTTAGTAATTTAAAACCTATTTTTATTAATATGGGCGTCATGATTTTATTTATAGTGATATTTATTATATTAAATAATGTTTTTAGTAAAAAGAAACAGGTATTAAGATGAATAGATGTAAATGGTGTAATGTAAATAATCCTTTATATGTAGAGTATCATGATTATGAGTGGGGAATACTTAATTTAGATGAAAAGTATTTATTTGAAATGTTAATATTAGAAAGTTTTCAAGCAGGGCTTTCCTGGGAATGCGTTTTAAATAAAAGGAAGTATTTTAAAGAAGCTTATGATGATTTTGATATAGAAAAGATAGTTTTGTATGATGATGCAAAAATAGAAGAACTTTCTAATAATAAAAATATTATTAGAAATAGACTAAAAATTAAAGCAAGTATTAATAATGCTAAAATATTTATGAATATTGAGAGTGAATTTGGTAGTTTTAAAAATTATTTACTTAAGTATTTTAAAGAATATCCAATAAAAGAGGTTGGTAAAACAACATCAAGTATATCTGATGAATTATCAAAAGATTTATTTAAAAGAGGAATGAGGTTTGTTGGTTCAACAATAATTTACTCTTATTTACAAGCAATTGGACTTATAAATTCCCATGATGATGATTGTGATGTAAAGTTATAAAAGTTTAGAAAATATTAATTTTTTTTGTGAAATTTATAAAAACTAGTTTTCTTATTATAAAAAAAATGGTATTATTATCTTATGGTGAAGAATAAATTAAAGAGGAGTAGATTTATAATGGAAAATAAAAAGACAAAAATAATAAGTATAGCAAGTATAATAGCATTAGCATTAACTTTGGTTACTGCAACATTTGCATACTTTATGTCCCAAACGGGGGAAGGTAAATCTACAGATATTAAAATAAACGCTAATACTGTAGATACTATTACATTTGAGGCTGGTTCAGCATTAAATTTATCACTTAATCAAGAAAATTTTGCAAGTGGCAAAGGAAATCAAACGGGTACAACGGTTGCAAAAGCAATGCTTACTGCTAATAATAAAACAAATACAGCAACAGAACATTATTATTTGTATTTAAATATATCAAATAATACATTTACTTATTCAATAGATAATAATACCCCAGAAATTTTATTATCTATTAAAGATGGTAGTAATAATGAAATAACTAGCGTTTCAGGTTTAACTTATAAAACGGTTACCGACGGAAAAGGTGCATCAATAAAAGGCTTTGATATAACAACTAAAAAAGGATTAGTAACAATATTAAATAATAGAGAAATAACAACAACAAGTACAAAGACTGAACAATGGAATGTAACAGTAACATTTGTAAATTATAATGCCAATCAAGCAGGTAATGCCGGAAAAAATTTTAGTGCTAAGTTAATGATACAAAAGGAAGAATTTAAAGAGTCTGTAGCAACTGTATGTTCTAATGGACAAACCTTAAGTTCATGTATTATGGCAATGGATGGAAAAGATGATACCCTATATCATCATACAAGCTCGTTAGCAAATGGAGCAGGTGATAATTCGTATAGGTATGCAGGAGGGGATTATGTCTTAACAGATGCAGGAGAAGCAACCGGAGCAACAATGATGATAGGATACAATAATTCAGTAACGACAGCATTAATAGATTTTTATTGTAACGGAACAAAACAATATGTAGGTTATGGATGTAGTTCATCACAAACTCATTATTATCTAATAAAAGGGGAAACAACACAATATCAAACATATAATGAAGCATTAAATGTAGCAGTAGAAAAAGGATATTTAACAAAAGATAATGTAAAGAATTTTGTATGCTTTGGAAGTGAAGCAAGCACCTGTCCAACAGAAAATCTATATAGAATTATTGGTGTGTTTAATAATCAAGTAAAATTAATAAAATATGATTATGCAAAATCAAGTTTACTTGGTACAGATGGGGATTATTCCACAGAATCGACAAGCAATTATTTTAGTGGAAAACAAGGAGAAAGTCCATCAAGTAATTCAATTTATTATTTGAATTATAAAGCAGATACAGCAAACTATAATAACACATGGAGTAATTCATTATTAAATAAAACAAATTTAAATACAAATTTCATTAATAATATAGGGACCACATGGGCAAATAAAATAGTAACAACAACGTGGAAAGTCGGAGGAAATGTAGATTCGAATATTGTAGTATCAGTACCGAAAACAGCATATCAGAATGAGATAGTAAATCCAGTAATAAGAAATACAACAGATAATAAAACAGAGTATAGTGCCAAAATAGGATTAATGTATGTATCAGATTATTACTATGGGGCAAGTCCAAGTGCATGGACTTTAGTAGGTTATAATTCGGATTACTCAAAATCTTATGCATCAGCAAAGGGAGAAAATTGGCTATATGGAGGAGGTTGTGATTGGACAATTACACGAGATTCGGGAGGTTCTAATCGTGCGTTCTATGTGAGTGACTATGGCTACGTGCGCAACGTCTTTGTCAGCAACGGCTATGGTGTGCGCCCTTCCTTTAGTCTTGAGTCTTCCACAACCTATGTATCGGGGAGCGGCAGCGCCAGTGACCCGATTGTGATAAACTAGTGCTTTAGACCATTGTTTGTCTAGCACGTCCTCGTGCTAGGCAAACGGGGTAAAAAATAAAGCTGAGGCAATAAGGACAGCAGTAGGCTATGGTAGAACAATGTCTGTCGCGGCTCGTGGATTTTGCGAGGAGTGACAGTTGGCGCAAGTTATCAATTAGAATATTAGGGTGTTAATAATTTATTATAGTAAGGGAGTAAGATAAAAATGGAAAAAAGTAATAAAATATATATGATAGTGATATTTGTTTGTGCAGCACTTGTTATTGGTTTATGTGGTTATGCAATAATAACTCATAAAGATGAAAAGATTAGTGATGCAATGAAGTTTAAAAATGAATATGAAGCATTAAATGAACTTGTTAATGAAAATAGTAATGAGGAGTATGTTAATGTAGAAATACCTGAAGAAAATCCAATTGTTTATAAGACAGGTAAGGAAATTCTTGATGTATTAAAAAATGAAGATGCAATAGTTTATTTCGGTTTTGCAGCATGTCCATGGTGTAGAAATGCTGTTCCAGTATTAATTGATGTTGCTAAAGAAATGAAACAAGATAAAGTTTATTATGTAGATATTCTTGATATAAGAGATACATATAAATTCTCTGGAAGTATTGAGCCTGAACAAACTAAAAAAGGTACTGATGCTTATTATGAAATATTAGAATTTTTAGATGATTATTTAGAAGAATTTTATGTAAAAGATGATGCTGGTAATATGTATGATACTGGCGTTAAAAGATTATATGCTCCAACTGTAGTAGGAGTTAAAGATGGTAAAGTTGTTGGTATTCATGTAGCAACTGTGGAAAGTCAAACTAATCCATATGAAGTATTAACAGCTAAACAAAAAGATGAATTAAAGAGTGTTTATAAAAAGATTATAGAAGATGTAAATAAAAAAGAAAATAGTAAATGTACTGATAAAAAAACTTGTTAGGAGTAAAAATGGTTAAATCAAAAGGTTGGGATTGGAAAATTGTTAAAGATGATATGAATTGTCCATGGAAAATTCCAAGTATTGAAGCATATTATCTACTTAATAGATGGAAAAATTTAGGTTTTAAATCTTTTCTTGATTTAGGATGTGGTTTAGGTAGACATACAGTTTTATTTGCTAGTAATGGATTTGATACTTATGGATTTGATATAAGTAGTGATGGGTTAAATAAAACTAAAGAATGGTTGGATAGTTTAGGTTTAAATGCTAATTTAGTGGAAGGTGATATGCTTAGTCTTCCATATACTGATGAATCATTTGACTCAATATTATGTCGAAATGTTATATCTCATCAAGATACTTCTGGAGTTAAGAAAATAATTGGAGAACTTAAAAGAGTATTAAAACCTGGTGGAGAATGTTATTTAACATTAGGTTCTAAATCTACCTGGGGATTTAAACAAACATCTTGGCCATTACTTGATGAAAATACAAGACTTAGAATGGAAGAGGGACCTGAATATGAAATACCACATTTTTATGCGGATTATGATTTAATAAAAGAATTATTTAAAGATTTTAAGATAGAATTTATTAATCATATTGAAGATTTTTATGAAGCAAATGGTAAAACTTATTCCTCATTTCATTATCATGTTTTAATAAGAAAATAAGGTTATATATAAAGACTTTTTTGAAAAAAAGTCTTTGTTTTTTGGGGAGAATATAGTATAATTAATATAGAATGAAATGGGATGGTAACATGGCTAAGAAAAAGATGATAGTTGTTGATTATGATAAAGAACTTACTCCAGTGACACTTGCTGTAAAAGAAGATAAGAAAAAAGCAAGTATTTTTGGAATAGTTTGGATAGTTTTAATATTTGGAATATTTATTCTAGGTGTTATTTATTTACCTGATATTGCAAGTTTTGTAAATAATTATTTTAATCCAGATGTTGTTACTCCAAGTGGTGGAAATAATAATAAAAATAATGGTAATGATGATGTAAATAGTGATGATGAAAAGATAAAAGAATATGTAATTAGTGATAACTTAGAAATAAAATTTGATAGTTTTAAAATTAATAATGTAAAAAAAGTAAATAGTAAAATAAGTATGGATATAGTAAATACAAGTAATGAAATATTAGATTTATCTAAAGATAATTATTTTATTAATATGTATAGTGAAAGTAAGACGTTACTTAAAAGAGTTATGTTAGGTGATGTAATAGTTAGTGTTGGTAATGCTTATACTGTTAGTTATGATATAGATGAAAATGTTTATATGTTAAGTGTTTATAACTTAAGTAAAGAAGATTATCCTGCATATGTAGTTACATCTGATGAAAGTAATATGGGAACATTAACATGTACTAAAGAATATGAAAAAATAGATTATTTAACAAATAATAATAAAGTATATGCTATTAATTTATTAAATGAAGTAGGTAGTAGTGATACTAATTTTAATACATTATATGCAACATATCAAGCTATGAAAAATACGTATGATAGTGTTGAAGGAATATCATCTAGTTTAGATGTAATAAATAATGTTTTAACATTTAGAAGTGTTATTAATTTAAATGTTGTATTAGATGGAAGTATTAATTTAAAAAGTTATTATCCAAAAGATACTGATGCTAAAGTAATATATTTTGAAATGACATCAATGGGATATACATGTAAATAGGGAGGTTTTATGAAGCTTTGTATCAATGATTTTGAAGGACCACTTGATTTACTTCTTCATTTAGTTAAAACTGCTAAAATGGATATTTATGAAATAGATACTAAATATATAATTGATAAATATTTAGAATTTATAGAAAGTATACCAAAAGATGATTTAGATGATGCTAGTGAGTATTTAGTTATGGCTGCAGAATTAATTCATTTAAAAAGTAGATTATTACTTAATTTAGATACTGATGATAGTGATAACGAAGAATTTAGTATTAATAGTGAAGAAGATTTAAAAAATAAATTAATTGAATATGAAAGATATCAAAATGTAACTAGTGTTTTTAAAGAGTTAGAAGAAAAAAGAAGTGAATTTTTTACAAAGTTACCTGAAAATTTAAATGAATTTATTGATAAAAAAGAAGTTTTAGAAGGTAATATGGATGTAGAACTTTTAAAAAATGCAATGTTAGAATTAAATAAAAGAATGTCTTATCAAAAACCAATTAATACAAGAATTACTAGGAAAGAAATAAGTGTTGAAGAAAGAAAAGAATATATTAGAGAATATATTAGTAAAAGAGGTAATGTTAAGTTTACAGACCTTTTTGAAGAATATAGTAAGGATTTAGTAGTTGCAACTTTTTTGTCTATTTTAGATATGTGTAAACAAAGAGAAATTACTTTAAAACAAGATAGTAATTTTGGAGAAATATATATAGAAAGAGTGAATGTATGAATAAAGAAGCTATTTTGGAAGGGCTTTTATTTGTAGTAGGTGATGAAGGTATAACTTTAGATAATATTGTTGATGTTATGGCTATTACAAAAAAAGAGGCTCAAGAGTTACTTAAAAAACTAAGAGAAGAATATAATAAAGATAATAGAGGAATTAGAATTAGTTTTATTGGAGATGCTTTTAAACTTACAACTAAAGGAGAACATAAAGAATATTATCAAAAATTAATTACTACGAGAGGTTCTAATACTTTATCTCAAGCTGCGTTAGAGACTTTAGCTATTATTGCTTATAATCAACCAATTACGAGAGCTGAAGTTGATGAACTTAGAGGTCTTGCAAGTATTAATATGATTAGAAAGTTAATGGCTAAAGATTTAGTTAAAATAAGTGGTAAAAGTAATTTACCAGGTAAACCTAATTTATATCGTACAACTAGTGAGTTTTTAGATTATTTTGGTCTTGCAACAATTAGTGATTTACCAGATTTACCAATTGATGCTAAAGAGACTGATGATGAACAAGAATTGTTTACTTCAATATATAAAGAAGAAAATAACATATTTTAATAAGTTTAATGCATAATATTTAATGGTGATTATTATGACTTTAAAGAAAATTAAAATAATTAATGTTGTTTTTCTTTTTTTACTATCTTTTTTATGGCACTTTATGTATGATTTGTTTCCAAATAATTTATTTGCTTTAGTGTTTCCAGTTAATGAAAGTATCTGGGAACATATGAAAATTATTTATTATTGTCTTCTTTTAGGAAGTGTATTAGAATTTGTTTTATGTAAAAAAAATAATATCAAAATAAATAATTTTTATATTGAAGCAATGATTAAATCTTTACTTGGGGTTATATTTTATTTAATTATTTTTATTCCACTTTATTTATGGCTGGGTGAGTCAATGATTATATCTATTGGTTTAATGCTTGTTACTTATGTTTTTATGGAATATATCGGTTACAAAATATTGGTTAGTGAGGAATTAAATATTAATATATTACCTGTTATAATTATTGTGTTAGGTTGTATTATGTTTGTTATTTTAACATTTTATCCTTTACATAACTTTTTATTCTTTGATGAAGTAAAGTTTGGTTATGGAATATTAAAATAAAAGAAAAAACAGTCGGAGGACTGTTTTTCTTGCCTAAGGGATCTCGTACTTAACATACGATTAGAACATTCGCACTAATGTGCTTGGTTCGATACACCTTAAAGGTCTTCTGGTAATATTATACCACGCATTTGGAAAAAATCAAATAAAAAATTTATTTTTGGGCTAATTTCGTTATTTTTTTGCTTTTGAAGTACATAATTGTTTTAAACTAGGATTGTTTCCAAATAATTTAAGCGGAAATTTTGAAATATATGTTTTATAGTATATTGGAACTCTTCTGGATAAATCTTCGTTTTGGCAATTATGTTTTTTCCAAATCATATTTGCAACATAATCAGCCATTTGAATATCCCTATTATTTTTGGAATTTAAATATTTTACGTTAAACTCTAAATCCATTAACTCAAATTCCCATTGCAAAAACGTTTCTAAATCCTTTAATGTTTTTACTGAATTGTTTCTATTATCAACTCTTAGTTCAATTTGATTTGTTTGCAAAATTGGAAGATTACATTTAAATAAATATTTTAATAGTGTTTTAACAAAAAAATTGTATGCAACATTTTCAGATGCTCCAAACTTTTTAAGGTTTTCTTTATCAATCACAATAGCTATTGGGACAACATCCGGTAGCGAATATAACTCATTTAAAAAAAGAGCTTGTTGACTATCGTTGATACGAGATGACTTTAATTCTACCTTTTTATTAATAGGAATATTTTTTCTATTTTTTACTATTACTTCTATTTTTTTGTGTGATGAAGTAACTTTATGAAGTTCCCGTGTAATAAAACCAGCAATTACAAAATATCTTTCATCTTTTAAATGCATAGCTCCAGATTCATCTAATACTATATAAGTTTTCAAATAACCACCTCCCGAAAAAGTATATTATAAAAGCTCGTTTGCCGAGCTTGCTATTTTTTTATGGTGCCTGTATCCGGACTTGAACCGGAACTCCACTAATGAAAATAGATTTTGAGTCTATCGCGTCTACCAATTCCGCCATACAGGCAAGTACATATTGATTATAACATATATTTGTTATAAATGGTATATTTTTTTGACAAAAATATCTTTAATATGTTATAATTTAGGTGTTTTGAAAGGGTGTTTTTTATGACTTATTTTGAAAAGTTTTTTCATCATCATAAAATTATTCACTTGGGTTTACGACATTAAAGTTGTTACAAGTGCTTATTAAAGTGCTTGTTTTTTAATATTAGAAAGGAAATTAAATATGAAAATACAAAATGTAAAAGGTGGTTATGATTTTTTACCTAAAGAACAAAAAATTAGAAATTATATAAATGGTATTTTAAAAAGTACTTTTGAAGAATTTGGATATCAACCAATTGAAACACCGATACTATGTTATTTAGATATGCTTGTAGATAAGTATGATGAAAATAATGATTTATTAAAAGAAATATATAAATTAACTGACCAAGGTGACCGTAAGTTAGGTCTTAGATATGATTTAACTGTACCATTTGCAAAGTTTATTGCTTTAAATAAAAATAATATTAGTTTTCCATTTAAAAGATATGAGATAGCTAAGGTTTTTAGAGATGGCCCAGTTAAAGTTGGTAGAGATAGAGAATTTACACAATGTGATGCTGATGTTGTAGGTATTTCGGGAGAGTTAGTTGAAGCAGAATTATTAAGTTTATATATTACTGCTTTTAAAAGATTAGATATTGATATCATTATTAAGTATAATAATAGAAATTTAATGCGTGGCTTAATAAGTGAAGTTGGTATTGATGATAGTAAAATAAGTAGTGTTATTACTATAATTGATAAAATGAATAAAATTACTGAGGCAGAACTTATTAAGTATTTAGTAGATTTAGGTATTGAAGAAACTAAAGTAAATAGTTTACTTTCAATGTTTAAAATGGATTTAGAAAGTATTAAGAGTAAGTTTGTAGATAGTGATAATGAAGTATTAAAAACTGGTATTATGGAAATTAATAGTTTAAGTAATTATATTGAAAAATTAGGATATAATGAAAATTGCGTTCTTGATTTAACTCTTGCTCGTGGTCAAGATTATTATACAGGTAATGTTTTTGAAGTATATGATAAAAGTGGTGTTGTTACAAGTTCTATCGGTGGTGGTGGAAGATATGATAATATGATTGGTGAATATATTAATGATGGTGAAGTATATCCTGCCGTTGGTATTAGTTTTGGTTTAACATCAATATTTGAAATATTAAAAATAAGAGAAGAATTCAATAAGAATAGTAGTGTAGAAGTATTTATTATTCCAATGTCGGTTAAAATTGAAGCATTAGATTTAGCTAATAAACTAAGAGAAATGGGAATAAATGTAGAAATTGAAATGAAAGATAGAAAGTTAAAAAGAAGTCTTGATTTTGCAAATAGAGAAAATATTCCATATGTAATTATTCTTGGTGAAGATGAAATAAATAATAAAAAATTTGTGTTAAAAGATATGTTTGGAAGTAATAATATTGATGTAAGTATGAATAATTTAGATGTAATAAAGGAAATTTTAGTAAAATAAATAGAAACAAGTTTAGTTTCTATTTTATTTTTGAAAGAATTTTGGTACAATTATAAAGGATGGTGGTATAAATGAATACAAAAAAAAGAGCTGATTATTTATCTTGGGATGAATACTTTATGGGAATTGCAAAATTATCTGCTTTAAGAAGTAAAGATCCATCAACACAAGTTGGGGCTTGTATAGTAAGTGATGATAATAGAATTTTGTCAATTGGGTATAATGGGGCTCCGAATGGTTTTCATGATGATGAGTTTCCATGGAGTAGAGAAGGTGAAGCTTTAAATACAAAATATATGTATGTTTGTCATGCTGAACTTAATGCAATACTTAATTTTCGAGGTAATAAAAGAGATTTTGAAAATTCTAAGATATATGTAGCTTTATTTCCCTGTAATGAATGCGCTAAAGCTATTATTCAATCAGGAATTAAAGAAGTAATTTATCTAAGTGATAAATACCATAATGAAGATAATGCTAAAGCATCAAGAAGATTATTTGATGCTTGTGGAGTTAAATATCATGAAATAAAAGTAGATAAAACAATAGAAATAAAATTAGATAAATAAAGGTGATTACTATAAAAGCGGATAAGAAAACTAAGAAGGAATTAAAAGAAGAAGATAAAAAATTAACATATGAAATATTAAAAGAATTAAATATTGGGGATACTTCAAGTAATGAAGAAGATATAGAAAAAGAAGAGGTTAAAGTAAATCATAAGAAAATATTGTTTTTAAGAAAAAATTTTGTTTATTTATTTTTAGTTTTATTTGTTATATTCGGTGGTTATAGTGGAGCTAGAATACTTTTATGGAGTAAAGATGCTAGAAGTACAGAAAAACAAATAGAAAAAATTAATAATGAAGTAAATGTTGAAGAAGTAAAGGATACTTCAGAAACTATTATAGTTAATCCTCCGAAGGAAGAAGAAGTACAACGTGAAAATCCTTATTGGGATTATATTAAAATGAATTTAATAAATGTTGATTTTAGTAAATTAAAAAGTATTAATAGTGATACTGTAGGATGGATTAAAGTAAATGGTACTAATATAAATTATCCTTTTGTTCAAACTAATGATAATACATATTATTTAAAGAAAGATTTTAATAAGAAATATAATTCTGCAGGTTGGGTATTTATGGATTATCGAAATAGTGTTAAAGATTTTGATAAAAATACAATACTTTATGCTCATGGTAGAGTGGATGGAACAATGTTTGGGTCTTTAAAAAATATTACTAAAAGTAATTGGTATAATAATAGTGATAATCATGTTGTTAAATTATCTACAGAATATGAAAATACATTATGGCAAGTATTTAGTATTTATAGAATACCTGAGACTAGTGATTATTTAGATATAGATTTTAATAATAATGAAGAATATGTTAAGTTTTTAGAAATGTTACAAAATAGAAGTGAATATAAATTTGATGTTAGTTTAAACGAAGAAGATAAAATACTTACTTTATCTACTTGTTATAAAGAAAATGATAGAGTAGTATTACATGCAAAATTAATTAAGATGGAGGTAAGAAATGGAAATAATTGATATATTAAAAAATAAGAAAGGATTCATTGCTGCTTTAGACCAAAGTGGGGGAAGTAGTAAGAGGACATTAGCTAATTATGGGATAAGTGAAGATTTAATTACAAGTGATGATGTTATGTTTGATTTTATTCATGAGATGCGTTCTAGAATAATTAAAAGTGATGTGTTTGATGAAAGAATACTTGGAGTAATACTTTTTAAAAATACTATGGAAAGAGATATTGATGGTGTTAATACTGTTAAATATTTAAGTGATAAAGGTATAGTTTCATTTTTAAAAATAGATGTAGGTTTAGAAGATATTGATGGTGGTGTTCAATTACTAAAAGATATTCCTAATTTAGAAGATTCTTTAGAAAATGCTAAAAAATATGGTATTATTGGTACTAAAATGAGAAGTGTTATAAAAGAATATAATGAATATGGGATTAAAAAAATAGTTGAGCAACAATTTAATTTAGCAAAGATAATAATGGCTCATGGCTTAATTCCTATTATTGAACCTGAAGTTGATATTAATGCTGCTAATAAAAAACAAATTGAAACTTTTATGAGAAATGAAATTTTAAAACATTTAGATAAAACTAAAAAAGAAGATTATTTAATGTTTAAGTTTACTTTACCAGAAGTTCCAAATTATTATAATGATTTATTAAGACATAAGAATGTTTTAAGGATTGTGGCTTTATCTGGAGGTTATGAAAGAGATTTAGCTTGTGAAAAGCTAAAGCAAAATAAAAAAATGATTGCATCATTTTCTAGGGCTTTACTTGAAGGTTTAAATGTTAATATGAGTGATGAAGATTTTAATAATACTTTAGATAATACTATTAAAGAAATATATGATGCATCTGTTAAAAAAGAAAAGTAGTTCTTGGAAGGAACTATTTTTTTACAAAAATATATAAAAATTCTACATAATATGTTGACAATATGTATATAATAATATATAATATATAAAGAAAAGGAGATGAGATTATGGCAAATTTAACATCAGCATTAAATGTTAACGTGGATACGAAAGTTAAAGCAAAAGCGACTGAAATTTTAAAAGAATTAGGTCTTAACATGAGTACTGCAATAAATGTATATTTAGTTCAAATTGTTAAAAGACGTGGCATTCCTTTTGAAATTATCAATGACGAACCAAGCGAAGAATTACTCGAAGCCCTAAAAGAAGCCGATGACATTATAAGTGGAAAAGTTGTATCTAAAAGATATAGAGACATAAAACAACTGAAAGAGGCTTTATTGGCAGATGACGAAGTATGAAGTTGAATATACAAATGTATTTAAAAGAAATTTAAAAAAATGTCAAAAACAGGGGAAAAATATTGATAAATTAATGCAGGTCATAGAATTATTGGCAAACAAAAAACATTTACCACAAAAATACAAAAATCACATTTTGAAAAATGATAAGTACTATGAAAATTGTGGTGAGTGTCATATTGAACCTGACTGGCTTTTGGTTTATAAATATATTGAAAAAGAGTTAATCTTATTATTGGTAAGTACCGGTAGTCACAGTGAGTTGTTTAAAAAATAGTTCTTTTTAAGAACTATTTTTTCATGATTGACTTTGAATATGGTTTTCTCTCATCTGTTCTATAGAGAATATAATCTATGGAAGTATCATAGTAATCAGCGAGATTTCTTAATACTTCTGTAGGTATATCATTAGTTTCTGTTTCATATTGTGAATATCCTGTTTGGCTCATATTTAAGTATTTTGCAATATCTTTTTGAAATAAATCTTTATCTTCTCTTAGTTCTTTTAATCTGTTCATATTTTATCACCATTTAAACAATACCATAACTTAAAACAAGTTATTGACTTATAACTTAAAATAAGTTACAATAATTATAAGATAACCTAAAATAAGTTGCGGAGATGTTTAATTATGAAGAAAAAATATTTATTTTTTATAAGTTTATTAATATTATTTGTGGTTGGTTTAATATTTTATAATCATTTTCAAGTTGATAACGTTTATAAAGAAGAAAATTTAAATAATTCAAATAATATTAATAAAGGTATTTCCATGAATTTGGAACAAACAGCAGGAGCTGGAGATTATAAAAATGTAACTCAAAGTGAGTGGCCAAAAGAGGGTTATAAGTTTAATAGTGAATTATCTAAATGTGAGAATGGCGGAGAAGTTACTTGGGACGATGTAAAAAAAATAGTAGTAATGACAGGGAATATATCTGATAAATGTTATGTTTATTTTGATATAATTCCATCCGTTATTTTAACCGAATATATTATTTCACAATATACAGGAGTTCAAGGAGAGAATGATATTTATTATCACACAGGTACTCTTTCAAATGGAGCAGGAGATAATAGTTATAGATATAGTGGAGCAAACCCAAATAATTATGTGTGTTTTGGAAGTGATGAAACAACATGTCCAGAAGATAATTTATATAGAATAATAGGAGTAATAGGTGGCAAAGTAAAATTAATAAAATATGATTTTGCCAATAGTAATTTATTAGGGACAGATGGAGATTATTATGGCTCTGAGGCACCACTTGCTACATTTTATAAGGGAAATTTAACAACTGTAAATACATATTATTGGAATTATAAAGCAAAGAGTAATGCCAAAAATACATGGAGTACAAGTTTGTTAAATAAAACAAATTTAAATATTAACTTTATTAATAATATAGGAACAACATGGGCATCTAAAATAGATGTTACAACGTGGAAAGTAGGTGGTAATACTGAAACTAATATAAAAAAAGTTGTGCCTGCTGTGTCATATCAAAATGAAATAGTTAAGCCTGTAACAACTAATACAACAGATAAAACAACAACCTACAGTGCAAGGATTGGAATGCCATATGTAAGTGACTATACATTTGCAGCAATTCCAGATGCTTGGACATTAACATTGAGTACTTATGATAATTCTACAGCGAAAGATAATAATTGGATGTATATGGGATTTTGCATGTGGACTATTACTCGTGACTCTACAAATGATTATACAGCTTTTTATGTTGGAAATTATGGAAGTGTGAACAATCTTAATGTAAGTGGTAATTATGGTGTTAGACCAACTTTTAGTCTTAATAATTCAGTATTGTATGTTGGTGGAGACGGAAGTATTTCTAGTCCGATTAGAATTTCATAAATATTTTGTAAAGCATCTTGAAAATAGATGTTTTTTTCTTGGAAGTTTGATATAATTAAATAGGGAATTTAAATGGAAAAAAATATTAAGAAAATATTAGAAACTTTAGAGAATGAAAGTTATCAAGCCTACTTAGTTGGAGGTTATGTTCGTGACTATTTACTTGGAGTTACGTCTTTTGATGTTGATATAGCAACTGATGCACTACCTAAAGATATACATAGAATTTTTAATAGTAGTAAAAATAATTATGGTAGTGTAAATATTAAAGTAGATAAATTAAATGTTGATATAACAACATTTAGAAAAGATTTAAATTATGTAAATAGAAGACCAAGTAAGGTAGTATATATTAATAATTTAAAAGAAGATTTAGAAAGAAGAGATTTTACTATTAATGCTATTTGTATGAATAAAAATGGTAAGATTATTGATTTACTTAATGGATGTAAAGATTTAGATAGAAGAACTATTAAAATGATAGGGAGTATTGATGTAAAGTTAAAGGAAGACCCATTAAGAATAATGAGAGCAATTAGATTTGCGTGTATACTTGATTTTAAAATAGAAGATGAATTGTATGAAAAAATAAAAGAATATAGTTATTTAGTTGGAGATTTATCTAAAGAAAGAATTAAAAATGAACTTGATAAAATATTAATTAGTAAGAACTATAAATATGGTTTAGAATTAATGAAAGATACTAAAATTAGTGAAGTTTTAGAGATTAATTATGATGATATAAACTATGTTGATGACTTGCTTGGAATGTGGGCTCAAGTAAAAGTTTTAAATATACCATTTACAAATGTTGAAAAAGGGAATATAATAAAAATTACCGAGGTATTAGATTTTGGTAAAATTGATAATGAAATATTATATAAATATGGGTTATATATATCTAGAGTAGCAGGTAAAATATTAAATATTAAAACTACTAAAATTAGTAAAATGTATAATAAATTACCTATTAAATCAAGAGAAGATATAGATATAACAAGTAAAGAGATTAGTTCTATAGTTGGTGTTGGAGAAGTAATCGGAGAAACATATAAAATAATAGAAAAAGAAATATTAAATTATAGATTAAAAAATAAAAAAAGTGAGATATTAAAATATTTAGAGAAAAGGAAGTGAGAATTATGTTTAAAGATAATAAAAAATTTGTGGCAGAAACTATATTTATTAAAGAAGCCTTGAAATTGAATTTATCTTTAAATGAATTTTTACTTTTACTTTATTTTGATAATGTATTTGATGAAGTATTTGATATGAAAGTTGTTTCTAAATGTCTTAATATGAAAGAAGAAGATGTTTTAACTGCTTATGGTTCTTTGATGGCTAAAAGATTAATTAAAGTTGATGCTGAAAAAGATGATTTAGGTAAGATTAGAGAAAGAGTTTCTTTAGATAATTTTTATAATGAAATAAGAAGTGATTATAAGAAAAATGAAAAGAAAGAAACTAAAGATGATATATATCAAGTATTTGAAAGAGAATTTGGAAGAACTTTATCTACTATGGATTATGAAATAATTAATGCTTGGATTGATGGGGGATATAGTGAAGAGTTAATTATAGCTGCTTTAAGAGAAGCTGTTTATAATGGTGTAACTAATTTAAGATATATTGATAGAATATTAAATGAATGGAATAAGAAAGGAATTAAAGCACCGGAGGATATAAAGAATGCTATGGAAAAAGAACCAGAAGCTCCATTATATGAAACTAGTGTTATGAATTTTGATTGGTTAAATGAAAAGTAGGGAAGTAATAGAAAAATTAGATAAAGTTGTTCCTAATCCTGTCTGTGAACTATTATATAATAAAGATTATGAATTATTAATTGCTACTGTTTTAGCTGCTCAATCAACTGATAAAAGAGTAAATTTAGTTACTAAAGAGTTGTTTTCTAAATATGATATTTTTTCTTTAGCTGATGCTGATATTAATGATATAGAAAAAATTATTAGACCAGTTGGTACTTTTAAAAGAAAAGCGGTTTATATAATTGAAATTGCTAAAAAATTAGTGAGTGATTATGGAGGAACTGTTCCAAATAATAGAGATTATTTAGAAAGTTTACCTGGTGTGGGTAGAAAAACTTGTAATGTGGTTTTATCAAATATATATGATGTTCCTGCCATTGCTGTAGATACTCATGTAGCTAGAGTTTCTAAAAGATTAGGATTAACTAAAAGTGATGATGTTTTAGAAATAGAAAAAGATTTAATGAAGTTTTTTCCAAAAGATAAATGGAGTAGAGTTCATCATCAATTAGTGTTATTTGGAAGATATACTTGTAAAAGTATAAAACCAGATTGTTATAAATGTCCTTTTCAATGTAAATTTAGCAATGTGAAAAAATAGAATATGTGAAAAAATGAAATATGTGTTGACACGTGTTTTGTTTTTTGCTATAATATATTAGAAAGGAGCGTAAATGGTAGTTGTAAAAAAAGTGATAAAATCACTCCGTAAAGATGGTTGGGTTCTAGTGAGTCAAAAAGGTTCACATTTAAAATACAAAAAAGGCACACAGGTTTGTATTGTTCCCAACCATAAAGGTGATATCCCTGCGGGTACTTTATCAAACATTGTAAAGAGTACAGGGATTAAATTATAATCCCGCTCGTTACAATAAATTACCATTTAGAATTTGTGTTATGAATAATTATTTTTATCCAGCAATTTTTTCTAAAGAAGGAAATTCATATAATGTAAGATTTATTGATTTTGATAATATTTTTACATTTGGTAATGGGCTTAATGAAGCATATTATATGGCACAAGATGCCTTGTATAATATGCTACCAGAATATGAAGTTTTACCTGTTCCAACTTATAATTATATGAATATTAAAGTTGGGAAAGATGAGTTTATTACAATGGTAGAGTTAGATGTTTTAGAACATGAAAGAAAAATTTCTTCAAAAACTGTAAAAACTACAGTAACTATGCCTGAGTGGTTAAAATTATTGGCAGAAGCAAAAGGTATTAATTTTTCAAAAATATTGCAAAAGGGCATAAAGGAAGAATTAAATCTTTTATAAAATTTCCAATTTACGTTTCTGAATTAAAAAAGAGTCATGTGCCTGACTCTTTTTTTAATCTAATCCATAATTCTTTTCAGTGTCTGTATCATCACTAGGATTTGGTTTTATAATATCTTCAATGTTACTATCAATGTTTGAATTTACTTTAATTGTTAGGTCATCACTCATATTTTTAGTAAATAGTGAGTATGCTGATTTTATTACATATGTTTTGTTACCTCCGGTGCTATTTGTTACTGTATAACTTGTACCATCAGTACGACCGAGGTAATTAAGGGTTCCATCATCATTTTTTTCATAAATGTTGTAACCTAGAGAACCTATATAAGTATTGTTATAAGCAATTCTTTCTTCATAATACTTATTAGCACTGGTGTCATAATATTTATTGAAATAATCTTTTAAATAACTTGTGTTAATAGCATCTGGAGTTTTAATTCCGTTCCATGTTAATTTTATCCTTGTGCCATCGAATGTATATGAACCATTTGTTGGAGAACTTAGTTTATCAAATCTTGCTGAAGTTTCAGTTGGTTCAGTACCTTCTTTAAATATTTCTGTATATCTTAAACTGTCTGGAGTAAATTCACTGGCAAGTTGAGTAGGGAATGTTTCTTTTTCAATTTCTACTTCAATGATGCCACTCGGAACACTGAATGTTTTGTTTTTAGAATATACTCTAGACCCAACAGCTTTCATAACAGCATTTCTAACTCTACCACCGATTGTTGCTGTTAAATAATGTTCTGAATTATTGATGTCATATCCAATCCATAAAGCTATTGAATATTCTGGGGAGTAAGTAATGTTCCAAGCATCTCTAGTAGCTGATGCAGGAATTCCTAATTTTTCAGTTGTTGCTTTATCTAAGTTTGTTGTACCGGATTTAGCAGCGATGTTTGTACCATATACTTTGACACCCCCAACACCACGTTCAGCAGCAGTCATTAAAATACTTGTAATCATGTAAGCAGTTTCTTCACTCATAACTTTGACTTTTTCATTTTGTTTTTTATATACTTTACCAGTATCTAGTAAAGTTACTTCTGTATATGAATATGGTTCAATATAGTATCCACCACGTCCATATGCTGCATATGCTGCAGACATTTGCACTGGACTTACACCATCAAAACCACCGATAGCTGCAGATTCATAAAGTTCATCACCATAGTTAATGCCTAGACTTTTTACAAATGTTTTAATATAATCTGGATTTTCTTTATTAACTGCTTGGAAAGCCCTTAATGCGGGGATATTTCTTGATGCTGCTAGAGCATCACGCATTGTCATTAAACCATTATATTTACCATCCGCATTCTTTATTGGTGTGCCATTTGTATAAGTTGTTTCTTCATCTAAGAATAAGGATGCTGGTGAACCATTTAAGTATTCAATGTAAGGACCATAGTCAAATAGAATTTTGGCTGTTGACCCAGGTTGTCTTTTAATAGTTGCTCTGTTTGTTCCACGAGCTCCATAATTTCTACCACCAGATATTGCTGATAAGCCACCAGTTGTCATATCGGTAATAGCTATACCTTCTTGCATTGCATCATTTGGAAACTTATATATTTCACCTTTTTCAAGTTTATTTAAAACCTCTTGAGCATCTTTATCAATTGTTGTTATAACTTTCATTGGAACTTCACGTAAGTCATATCCAGTATCACTTTTTATTTCATTAATTACATAGTCAATTGCTGCACGGCTTTCACCATTTCCATCAGCTTCTTTTTTTACTAATAAAGATTCAATGGGAATTTCTAAAACAGCATTTTTTTCTTCTTCAGTAATATATCCATGATTTACCATTAATGTTAAAACTGTTTTTTGACGCTTTCTAGTATTGTTAGGGTAGGTATATGGGTTATACCAAACAGGATTTTGAAACATACCTGCAATAATTGATGCTTCAGCTAGAGAAATATCTGAAACTGATTTACCAAAGAAGTTTTGACATGCTTGTTCAACTCCAGCAAAACCTGAGTTGTTTAGGGAACCTGTTGACCCAAACCATTGACTATTTATATAGAACTCTATTATTTCTTCTTTTGTATAATTACTTTCTAGTTTAAATACTGCCATGTATATATCTTGAAATTTACGAATTATACCTTTTATACCATGACTTTCTTTATTAGAATATATTTGTTTTGCAACTTGCATTGTTAAGGTAGAACCTCCACCAGCTTTATCATTACCTAGGATTTGTCCAACACTTGCTTTGGCAAAACGGGCCATATCTAAACCATTATGTTGAAAGAACCTTGAGTCTTCAGTAGCAACAATAGCATCAATTAGAACTTCTGGTAATTCATCATAATTTACTAAAACTCTATCATATTGACCAAGTCTAGCAAGTTCAGTCTTACCATCATTAAAATATAATACACTAGACTCTTTTGAATACAATTTATCTTTATCAAAATCTGGTGAAGAAATAATTATGTAAAGAGCAAATACTAAAGCAATTGAAATTATAGCTATACCTGCAATTAAAATAATTGAAAGTATATTATCTTTAGTAAAAACTTTTTTATTTCCTTTTCCAGTCGATTTTTTCTTTAAATTAATTTTTTTTAATTTTAACTTTTTCATATTATCTCCTTTAATTTACTTAAATAATCTAATCCTTTTAAAGTCATATTTATTTTTATTCCATTTTTTTCTAGATATTCATAAGGAATACTTTTTCTTGTTTCATTATCAATAAAGTTTAGAAAATCTTTACCCATTAATATAAAATATTCATCATTCATACTTATTATTAAGAATACAATACCTTGATGGTTTTGGATATTTTTTATATGTTTTATTTGATGAGGATGGACATTGGATAAGGGAAAAGAAGTTTTATTATTAGTTTCTTTAGCATCAAATTCAATGTATTTTCCTTGATATATTCCATTAAAGTCTAGTGTGGATGGCATTTCATAAAAAGCATCTGTTATTCTTTTACCATAAGAACAATATTCAGTTTTTACAACTCTAATTGGAGTTGGTTTTTTATAAATGTAGGCGATATCATTATCTCTATAGTAAGTATTTTCTTGTTCAATTAAATATTCAAGACTCATACCACGATTTTTATGAGATATTTCCTTTTTATATGTTTTTTTAATATTATTAGGATATAACATTTAATCACCTAGAGGTATTATAACATATTTTTAAGTTTTTTTGAAGATAGGGAGACTTATTTGTCAAATATAGACAATAAAAGTTTTGACTTCTTTTGTCGAAAGTAATGTTTTTTTTAGATTTTTGGTGTATTATTTTAATGGTGAAGGAAATGAGAATGGAATACTATATAAATATAATGATGGAAAATTTAGATTGGGGTACTTTGAATGTCCCATTTTTGGATGTGGAAGAAATTAGTAGTGGGAGAGATATTGACTAATCTAGAAATTTAAGATATAATTTTCTTGTTAGTAGGTGATATTTTTGTATAACGATCGATTATATTTAACTCCTCAAGAAATACTTGAGAAAGAATTTAAGATTGATGCCAGGGGATATCGACCTCAAGAAGTTGATAAGTTTTTGGATATGGTTATCCGTGATTATACGGAATATTCTAATATTGTAAGAAAATTAGAAAAAGATATTAAAGATTTAACTGATGATAATATTAAGTTAAAACAAGAAATAAGAAGACTTCAAGAAGTAGCAAGTACAAGTAGTGATGCACCTTCTAGAAGTATGAATAATGTTGATTTATTAAAAAGAATTAGTCAACTTGAAAAAGTAGTTTATGGAAATAATGAATAATCTAGTGGCAAATGCTATATAAAATAGTTATATAGAGGAAAGTCCATGCTCGCACAGACTGCGATGTCTGTAGTGTTTGTGCTTAGGGAAAAAATAACCTAAGGTAGTGTATGCTAACGGCTTCGAGGAAACCTTAAATGGTTTTATTAGATATAAAAGTGCCAAAGAGACGAGTTACAAAGGAAACTTTGTAGGTGGAACGTGGTAAACCCCGCAAGCGAGAAACCCAAATTATGGTAGGGGAGCTTAAAGTAAAGAAATGAATTTACTTTGGGTGCAGAAATGTAAGATAAATATTTGCCTCTTCTTTATGAAGAACAAAACATGGCTTATTAAGATTATTTTTTATTTTTTTAATTTGAAAAAGGAGTGAAAAAGTTTTGAACGAAATTGGTGAGGAGCTTCAGTATGCAAGGGAGTCATCAGGTGTTAGTTTAAATGAAGCAAGTAAAGATTTAAATATTAAAGTAGAAATACTAGAAAATATTGAAGATGGAAGAACAGGAGCATTTAAAGATATATTTGAGTTAAAAGAATATATATCTAGTTATGCTAAATATTTAGGTTTAAATGAAGAAGAATTAATAGATGAATTTAATGAGTATATGTTTGAATATACTTCAAAAATACCTATTAAAGAAATTGAGAAAACTATTGAACTTAAGATAAAAGAAGAAAAAAAAGAAGATGATGAAATAGCATCTCCATATACAAAAAAGACTAAAAAATATAATAAATGGGTTTATATAACAATTTATGCTTTAATATTTTTATTAGTTTTATTTACAATTGTGTGGTCAGTTAAACAAGTTACTATAAATCGAAATGTTACTGATACAATAAGTTATGGAAGGTAGGAAAGTTTATGAATTTACCAAATAAAATTACAATTACAAGAATATGTTTATCAGTTTTATTACTTGTGATGCTTTTACTTCCGTGGAGCCAACTTGGAGTAGAATTTCCTGTTTATCAAGTAGTTAATATAAATGTTAATTTAAAATATATTATTGCAGGTATTATATTTTTAATAGCATCGACATCAGATTTTTTAGATGGATATTTAGCTCGTAAAAATAATATGGTTACGGATTTTGGAAAAGTAATGGATGCTATTGCAGATAAATTACTTGTTAATGGTTTACTTATTATTTTAGCTTATGATAGAATTATTTCTATTGTTATACCAGTTGTTATTATTTCAAGAGATATAGTTGTTGACTCTTGTAAAATGATTTCTGGACAAAATGGTAAAGTTGTGGCAGCATCAATACTTGGAAAAATAAAAACTATTTGTATGATGAGTGGTCTTACTCTTACTATGTTTTATAATTTACCATTTGAACTTATTGGGTTCCCTGTTGCAGATATTTTATTAATTGCTGCAGTGGTATTATCAGTAATTTCTGGATGTGAGTATTTCTATGGAGTTAGAGATATATTATTTCCAAAAAAGAAAGCAAAATAAAAGGATGCGAATGCATCTTTTATTTTGTTTCTTTTTCTTCTTTAGCTTCTTTTTTTGCTACTTTAGGTTTGATATTTTCGTTAATTTCTTTAGTGTTTTTCCAAATCATAATGTTAATCATCATTAATTCATATGCAATTCTTATAATGATTGGTCCAAATATTAATGTTAATAAAAATGAAACGAAACTAGTTGATATTAAACCGAATGAGAATAATATAACGAATATTGTAAGTGAAATGTATACAACCTTTAAAATAGGTTCGATTAACATTGTTTTAAAATCTAATAAATCTTTTAGTTTTTTTAGATTTTCACTTACTTGTTTATCACTTTTAACAAACATAAAGTAAACCATTATACCTGCTGCAATAGCAATAATAAAAGCAATTATTGTCCAGATAAGGGTTCCGGCAACATTTGCAGCTGCTTTTGTTGTTTCACCAGCTATATAATCGTAATCGTACATTTTTTTAGCTCCTTTCTATTAATATATTAACAAAAATATAAAATTATTACAAGAATAAATTGTCAAAAAAGAAAGAATTTGATACAATGTAGCTGGTGTAGTAAAAATGATAGAAATAGTAAAAAATAAAAAAAATTTGTTAGAAAGTGATATAAATAATGAAGTTACTCGAGTTAAAGCCTTAATAATAACTAGTGATAATAAAATATTATTAGGTCATTCACATTGTGAATATCAATTTCCTGGTGGACATATTGAAGCTGGTGAAGACTTGCTTTTGGGACTTCGTAGGGAACTTAAAGAGGAGACGGGATTAGAGTTTGATACAAGCAACTTAAATCCGTTCGTGGTGAGAAATTCTTATTATAAGGATTATCCAAGTGAAAATGTTAATACTAAAATAGTAATTTATTATTATGTAATAATTGATGATAGAATACCAGATTTAAAAAATACTAATTATACATTAGAAGAATTAGATGGTAATTTTAGTTTAAGATACATTCCTTTAGAAATAGTTAATGATGTTTTAAAAGAGAATATGGAAATGTCTGGAGATACAAGTGGAATTTCTAGAGAAATGCTTGAAGTATTAGATTGTTTTAATAAAATAAATGTATAAAAATAATAAATCCTTGCCATAAATAATGGGAAAGGATTTATTTTATGGCAAAATATAAAGTTGATATAACAGGTATTAATACTAGTGAGATTGAAGTTTTAAGTAATGAAGAAATGACTAAGTTGTTTGTAGAATATCAAAATGGTAATTTAGATGCTAAAGATAGACTAATTAATGGAAATTTAAAACTTGTTTTAAGTATTCTTAGAACGTTTAATAAAGGTAATGTTAATTTGGATGATTTATTTCAAGTCGGTGTTATTGGGTTAATTAAAGCTATTGATAATTTTGATTTATCTTATGGTCTTAAACTTTCTACTTATGCTGTTCCTTTAATTGTTGGAGAAATTAAAAGATATTTAAGAGATAATACTGCAGTTAGAATTAGTAGAAGTACGAAAGATTTGGCTTATAAAATTATTAAGTTTAAAGAACAATATTTAAGTGATTATGGGGTTGAAGCTCCGGCGAATGTTATTGCAGAAGCTTTAGATATTCCTGAGTATTTAGTGGGTTATGCTATGGATGCCATGAGAGACCCCGCAAGTATTTTTGAACCAATTTATAATGATGGTGGGGATACAATTTATTTATTTGACCAGATAGCTGATGTTAAAGATAAAAATAGTGATAAAGATATGATTATTTCTTTAAGAAGGGCTCTTTTGAAAATTAAAGAAAGAGAGAAAAATATTTTGTTGCAAAGATTTATGATTGGTAAAACACAGATGGAAATAGCTGATGAGTTGGGTATTAGTCAAGCACAGGTATCAAGATTAGAGAAAAGTGCAATTGAAAATGTGCGTAAATTAATAAAGTAAAACATATAATTTATGGGGGATATTATGTATTTAAGTGAACTTCAAAATAAAGATATTATTAGTGTTAATACCGGGGCTAATTTAGGAAGAATTGTTGATGCAGAAGTAAATAGTGAAGGAAAAGTAATAAGTTTGGTGGCGGAGAATAAAAAAATATTTAGAAAGATGCTTAAAAATAGTGAGTTTAGTTTTAGTTTTGCAGATATAACTAAAATTGGGGCAGATTGTATACTAGTAAAAAAATGAAAAATGTGGTAAAATAATAGCATGAGAAAGAAAAGTTTATTGATTGCTATTATTATTTTTTTATTTGATATACTTATTAAATATATAGTTGATAAGTCATTTTATTATGGAATTTTAAAAAGTATTATTCCTAAATTTTTCTATTTAACGAAAGTATATAATGAAGGAGCTGCGTGGAGTACGTTTGAAGGAAGCAGGTTTTTACTTATTGGGATTGCAGTAGTATCATTTGTTTTTTTGATGATTTATCAAAAAAACTTCTTGGATAATAGAAGAAACGTAGTAGCATTTAGTCTTGTTTATGGTGGACTTTTAGGTAATTTGTTTGATAGAGTAGTTAATGGTTATGTAATAGATTATTTGAAATTTTATATTGGGGGTTATGAGTATCCAGTATTTAATTTAGCAGATGTTGCATTGGTAATAGGTTTTATCCTTATAATATATGCAATATTTAAGGGAGAAGATAAGTATGGAAGTAATAGTAGATGAAGAAAATATAAGAATAGATAAGTATTTAGCAAGTAAGATAGATTTTAGTAGAGAAACCATAACTAAGATGCTAGCAGAAGAATATATTTTAGTTAATGGTAAAAGTATTAAAGCATCATATAAGGTTAAAGATGGTGATGTAATATTAATTAAAGATGGTTTTGTTAAAGAAATGACTTTAGAAGCTACTAAAATGGATATTGATATTGTTTATGAAGATGAGTATTTAATGGTTATAAATAAAGATAGTGGGGTTGTTGTTCATCCTGGTGCGGGTAACAATAATAATACATTAGTAAATGGTTTACTTTATTATAATAAAACATTAAGTAAAGGGGAAGAATTTAGACCAGGGGTTGTACATAGATTAGATAAAGATACTAGTGGTTTAATGATTATTGCTAAGGATGATAAAGCTCATGAGTTATTAGCAGATGATTTCAAAAATAAAAGAATTCATAGAGAATATATTGCATTACTAGATGGAGTTTTTCCCCAAGAAAAGGCAGTTATTGATGCTCCGATTGGAAGAAGTAAACAATATTTTGATAAAATGGAAGTATGTAAGGATGGTAAAAAAGCTATAACTAATCTTGAAGTAATAAAAAAATATAAAGATTATACTTTAGTTAGATTAGTTTTAGAAACAGGAAGAACTCATCAAATTAGGGTTCATTTAGCATATATTGGTTATCCAGTTCATAATGACCCAGTTTATTCTAATAAATCTTGTACAGATTTTGGACAATTTTTACATTCTGCATATTTAAGATTTAAACATCCAATAACAGGTGAGTTGTTAGAATTTAATAGTGATTTACCAAAAGAATTTCAAGATTTTATAGATAATTTATAAGTATTTTAAAGAAGTAATAAATGTTAATTAATAAATAAGGTATTGATGTAAGAGGGATGTAACCGAGTACTTTTTTAATATCATGTAGTAAAAGAATTGATGCAAGTAAGAGAAGAATAGAACTTATTAGTGCAAATAAATAATTATGAAAATAATAAAAGAAACATGATGTTGAAAAACATAATAAATAGTTTGTAGCAGTTGAAAATATTAAAGCATCATTAAATAAATGATAATTATTTATTTTAAGTAAGATGGTTACTAATAAAAATAGACTTATTAAGTAAAATAGGTATTCTATCATATGACACCTCTTTACTAAATATATGATTTATTGTAAAATATTATGACGAGGAGATGGAAAAATGTCTAATGTGTTAATTAGAAAAAGTGACCAAGTAATGATGAGTTTAGTTCATTATTTTGTTACAAAAGAAAATTATGCTCCGATAAATGTTCAAGGAGTTAAAGATGAAATATGGTTAGAAAATTTAAATGGGCCATATAGAATTATTAGAATTAGTTGTAATTCAATTATAAATGAAGAACAATTTGAATTTGATATATTTAAAATGAAACATATAATGAGACAAATTAAGAAGAAAACAATGTCTTTTAAAATAAATGCTTTAAATATATGCTTAGATTTAAGTAAAAAAGTTGATGAAGGTAATATTAAAAATATTGAAACTATTAGAGTTGAAGATATAAAAGATATTTTTAATAGTGAGATTGTAAAGAGCTTTCCTAGTATAAAAAATGAATTGTTAGAAACTGATGATGGTTTAGAATTAATTATTAATGTTACTAATGATATAAATGAAAAAACTGAAAAAGAAAATGAAAAATTTAATGATGTTTTTTCTCCGAAAAGAATTATTTTTACAAATATAATATCTTTAATTTGTATATTAATGTATGTTATTGTAGGTATTTATGGTAATAATTTCTTTAATTTTGATGCTAATGTTTTAGCTAAGTTTGGTGCTAATAATATATTACTTGTTAAAAATGGAGAAATATACAGACTTCTTACTTGTGCATTTTTACATGTTGGTTTAATTCATTTAGTTGTAAATATGTATTCCCTAAGAGTTATTGGGCCAAGTGTTGAAGGTTTAATTGGAAAAGGTAAGTTTGTATTTATCTATTTAATTAGTGCCATTAGTGCTAGTTTAATGTCTTTAGTATTTGTGGATTCTAATATTGTATCTGTTGGTGCTAGTGGAGCAATATTTGGTTTAATGGGAGCTTTACTTTATTTTGGTTACCATTATAGATTATATTTAAATGATGCAATTAAAACTCAAATTATTCCAGTTATATTATTTAATTTAATTATTGGATTTATGATGCCTGGTATTGATAATGGAGCTCATATTGGTGGTTTAATTGGTGGTTATTTAGCTACAATGGCGATTGGTATAAAAAATAAGTCTGAGAAAAAAGATATGATTAATGGTTGGATTGTATTAATTTTATATCTTGCTTTCTTGAGTTACATTGTATTTTTTGTAAAATAATATAAAAAAAGCACTATTTACACAAAATGTGTGAAAATAGTGCTTTTTTTTTTTTTTTTTTTTCG
>OCQB01000243.1_pt1 | contig 68796 bp, 67 predicted proteins | sample 1538631 | NCBI WGS metagenome assembly OCQB01 (sample SAMN04571713, study PRJEB22368) | human gut metagenome | biome: human gut; material: stool | host: Homo sapiens | place: Luxembourg | collected 2012-10-19
TAGATGGAGCAGATGGAGGACTAGAAGGATTTGCGCAACCATTAATGGCAACAGTTTATAAAGATGGATATACAACACCAGAAGGAGAATATGTAGAGTTTACAAGCGATATGAACATAATTGAGAGAGCAGGAAAACTGTTCGATTCATATGGAGGCTGGGGAAATGTCGCAACACAAGCATTCATCGGAAGTGCCATGTCCGTAGTAGGAGAAGGATTCGACTTAAGAAGATACCTAAAAGAAGGGCAAGAAGCCAAGGTGGATTCGGGATTAATAGATGAAAGTAAAGTAGAAATGCCAGAGGAAGCTTTAGAGTCATCAGACATATTAGAAGATAACTTAAAAATGGAGATTGTCAAAGATAATATTAAATCTAATTTAGTAATAACAAAAGATCAGGGACTTGTTCAAGGTATGAACAAATGTAAATTAATTGTAGACGGAAAGCCTACTACTATAATATTCAACTCTTCAACAGAAATGGAATTTGATTTGAATGGGAAGATAAAGCCAGAAAAATCCGTGGAATTTGTTTCTATAGAAAAAATGCCATCATATAATAAAACAGTAGCAAAGACAGAAGAGATTGCAAAAGATATATATGAGATGGTATATGTAACAGATGGAGAAACTAAAATTGCATATTTACCAGTTGACGTGTCATTATATTTTTATATAAGTCCACCAGTGATTAATATAGACAAATTCATAGTTGATAATCAGATTATCGATTTTAAATTAGAAAGTATTAAAAAACTAGAAAAGTCGGAAATTAAAGCAAAGATAAATGAACAAAGTAAATATTCACATGTAAATGATTTGTTTTCTAAAGAAAAATATGGTGGTAATCAATCAGATGTTTCAGATATAGTAAACGGAGTGTTTGAAAAAGCGGCAAAAGGAGAAGCAGTCACTCCTCAAGAAAGAATAAAAATGTTTTATTTGAGTAATGTCGCAAAAAAATATTTTCCAGATATAGAAGATGTTGACCTAGTAAATTTAGCTGACAAATATTCTCAAGTAGGATGCTTTTATATGGCACTTGCCAATGCTTTCACTACTCATGTTTTAAAAAGTGCTGATGGTTCTAGTTGGTTCAAAAATACAATAGGTTTTGATATTAGTTATATCATGAATGATGGTACAAAATACTATAATACGGATGTATTAGCTTGGGATATATTCTTAAATTATTGGAGTAAAGAATTTGATGGAGATATTAAAAAAACAATAAAGAAAAGCAGAGGTGTCAATCAATTTATAGTAGATAGATTGCTAAAGACATATTTTGATGATAAAGGAATTTATGTAAAAACCAATATAGATCAGCCATTTTATTCTGAAAAGCCATATTGTCACTTTCTAAATTACATGTTGCTAAATAGCAATCAAAATTCTTATAATATTCTAATAGCAGAATGTTTTGATTTAGAAGTAATTCAAGGTTTAAAAAAGCAAAAAGAAATTACAGATGCCGCTCTAGCCAAGGCAGAAATGTCAGGAACTGTTCTAAAAGATATTGGTGCCCATGCTATGTTAATTACCGATGTAGATGAAAATGGTGATTTAATTGTTTCTTCATGGAGTAGAAAATATAAATTCTTAAGTGATAGTATAGAAGAAGCAAAAAAGAATGGAAGAGAATCTAAGGCCAGTATTTGGAATGTGGAGTTTATACCTAAAGATTCAGTAGAGGTAACTCCTATCGAAGAAAAAAATATACTTGATCCTTTCCGCATCATGAATTCCGATATGAATTCATCTCAAGCAAGGAAAAATTTAGCTATTAGTAATGAGGCTATGCAATCTGAACTTACTAGTGTGGATAAAATACCTCAACTAGCAGTACCACCATTCGTTATTAGCAAAGAGATTCCAAAAGATTTAGATATCTTCTTAAAAAAGATATATAGTGGTTATAGTGACTTAGAAGAAAAATTTAAGATTGATATTAAAGGCACATCGGAAAGTTTTATCCCAGATACTCGTATACCATTGCAACTACTAATAGATGCCGATGGCATAAGCTATTATCTAAAAAGCAGAATAGTACCAACTGCCACTAAAGTAGATTCTGCACTAAAACACATTTCTGAATTAGTGCAAGGAACATTTACCGTTTCAAAGCTAGTGCCTAATATTGATAGAATAAAATTATTATTAGGTGACAATATTAGGATTCCAGAAAAAATACCAGAATTACAAAAAATGATTAGGCAAGAATTAGAAAATTCTAGAAATATAACCGATGCTAATCAGTTAACTAAGTTGTTAGACGAATGTTTTGACAGACAATTACAACCTAATACTAAAGGAATTAGAAAAAATATGATATCAGCAGGACTAAAGAGTGAATTTGATATACTAGAACAATATGGTCTAACCAATTTACCATCAGATATTTTAACTAATATTCAAGGATATGCAGGATTAAGCTTGTACTTAAATGGTCTGCAAAAATATGCGAGAAAAGATTTAATATTCCCTAGTGCAGAACTTGCAACTAAAGATTTAATGGGAATTCCTACCTGGGTAGATGCGGGATTAGGAGATAAACCATATTATATAGAAGTAATCACAAGAAAACCTCAAACAGGAGAATTAGGGGACGAAGTGGCTTTTCACTTAGTTCATAAATCTGCTAGAAAAGAACTTGTAGATATGCCTTCATCAGCAAGTAAGCAAGGAAAAAAATTATTATTAGATATATTAGTAGATACGGCAAATTCACAAAACAGAAGGTCTTATTATCATCAATTTTTTGAGGATATATTACCAACTACGGGATTAGAGTTTGACAGTTTATCACAGAGCGGAAAAAGTGAAATGATGTCACAATTCTTAAAGAAAGCACAGGATTTAGCAATAAAAAGAATTGATGAGGGAAGTACAAGAATATATGATACGGAGTTTCATGATTTAGCAGAACGTGCTATAATAGACTGTATTCAGTCACCAGAAACACAACAAGTAATTCAGAATTTAATTCAGGCTTCTTATCATCCAGAAACATTAAATATGGAAGATATCATTAAAGAGTTAAGAAGACGTGGAAAGGAGTAGAAGTCAAATTATGAATCAAGAGACAATGATTGAATTTGATAATCCTGATTTTATAGTAACTGCTAAAGAAACAAAACACTCAGACAGACAACGAACTATTTTTTATGGTGATGATAGAAAAAATATTTTAGAAGTTACTATTAATGATTACGGAATTATAGAAGGATTTGATTTAATATATACAAAAGAAGCAAGAGAAGGAAAAAGTCCGATTGATAGGGATCCTCTTGCAAAAAGAGCCGTAGCAGGTCTTATAGAATATGATGACACTGAAGAAAGTAATTATACTAGAAATGATTTTCAATTTTATTATAATGAAAATGATATTACAATTGTAATAAATGATCAAAGACCAGTAGAAAAATATTATCAAAAAGAAAGAATAGAATATGGATTGGATAAAGACAATAATCCACTATATTTTAGAGTGAAAGATTTAAATCAAAAAGAATATCAGAATTTAGAACAAGGCTTAGCCGCTAGACATATTCCTATGACTACTAGTTTCTCGTGGAAAAATAAAAATGACTATTTTACAAAAGTAGAAGAACAAGAAAATGTAAAAATGCTACTAGCTTGTGGAATTGGAAGCCATGCATGGGGATATGCCAATCCAAATAGTGATTTTGACTTGCGCTTTGTTTATGCACGACCATATAAAGAATATGAATCCTCTCAACAGCCAAAAAGTACAATCAGTTATCCAATCACAGAAGGATTAGATGTCGTTGGATATGACTTATCAAGATTTCTTTCTTTCATTAATTCACAAAACATCACCGCCTATGAAATGCTATATTCTCCAAGCCAATTTAGAGACAGTGAATATCTAGAAAGCTTAAGAAAATATGCGGAAGAAATCATAAATCCGGACAAGTTACTTCAACAATACCAAAAATTGTATCAAAATAGAGTAAATGATATATTAGATTCTGATAAGACAAAGGTGAAAACATACCTATATAATCTTAGATTAATAGGAATGATAAATTATATCCAAGAAAACAAAAAGTTTCCACGTTGCGATTTAAATACTTTGTTTGAGTCAAAAGAAAATAAATATTTAAGTCCATTAGTAAAAGAACTAACTACAATGCGTAGTCAAGGAATAGAAGAAGTGCTAGTAGGAGAACCAGATAAACGATTCCTAACACAAGAAAAAGAACGCATTGCTAAAATTCCACAAAAAGAAGAATTAAATTCTATTCCTAATAATGAAGCAATTCAAAAATTATATATAGCCGGACTAGAATATGCCAACAATCAATTTGAAAATTCCAAAAATGTAAAGCCAAAATCTGTTTAAACAAAAAAAGGGGGCAAAAGTATGACAGAAAAAGACGAGCTAACAGATATGTTAATGAGCAAAGATGTCGGAAAAAATCTAGAAGAAAAAAAACAAAGACTATTTGAGATAATACCAGAGTTAAAAGCAGCAGATGGTTTTGAACAACATAATCCCTACCATATTTATGATGTTTTTGAACATACAATCAGAGTTGTAGAAAACACATCTAATAATTTATGGGTAAGACTAGCGGCACTATTTCACGATGCTGGAAAACCATACACATATCATAAGGACGAAAAAGGAATAGGTCATTTCTATGGGCATCCACTGGTAAGTAAAGAGATATTTTCACGTGTAGCAGAAAGATTGGATTTTGATGCCAAAACGGAAGAAGTAGTATCTTGCCTAATAGAATGTCATGAAAAACCATTTAATAATATGAAGCCAAAGAAAATCTTAAATTTGGTAAATACTTTAGGAGAAGAAAATATTCCGCTATTATTAGATTTAAGAAAAGCAGATATTATGGCCCAAAATCCTGAGTATCTAAATAGACTAGAAGAGCTTCCAAACATAGAAGAAAGATTTCAACAAATAATAGAGATAGATAGTATGCTAAAGGAAGATGCACACAGTCAACATCCTGCAAGCAAAAATAAAACCATGTGATATATAATAATTACATGGTTTTTTAACGATATTTATAATGTTTAGCTCTTTCCATAGAAATATTTAAAATAATCCCAACAATAATCATATAAGAAAGTAGACTAGAACCACCATAAGAAATAAATGGTAAAGTAATTCCCGTAATTGGTAAAAGCCCTACAGTCATACCAATATTTTGTACTTGTTGAAATAATAACATTCCAAGAATCCCTGCTAAAATATATTTATCAGTATCAATTAATTTTCTTTTCGCAAGTAAGACAATTTGTGTATCAAAATAAATAATAACACCCAAAAGGATAATAACACCTAAAAGTCCAAAATTAGAAGCAAAAACTGCAAAGATAAAGTCTGTAGAAGATTCTGGAAAGTAAATTGGTGTTTGATTAAAGCCGTGACCAAAAAAGCCTGCAGATCCAATAGCGGCTAGTGCATTCTCTAATTGTAAACCAGTTCCACTTTGCCAATTAAATATACGTTCAAAACGATAAAATAAATCAGTTCCAAATAAATCAATAAACAAATCTTGTTGTAAAAAGAAGATACCAAAAATGATGCTCAATAAAAGTAAAATAACACCACCAGCAATTAAGAACCATCGAATTCGAATACCAGAAGCAAACATCATACAAAAATAGATAATAAAATAAATGATAACTGCCCCAGTATCAGGTTGTAGAAAAGTTAAGATAGAAGGAATTAAAACAATTCCCAATGTTTTTAAAATAAAAATAAATTCTTGTTTTAGAGTAGGGTTTTTATAATCACTTCTAAAATTGTGAATCATAGTAGCTAACATCAACATAATAAATATTTTCATAAATTCACTAGGCTGAATACTACCAATACCAGGAATCGTAAACCAACATTTACTATTATTGACTGGCTCTGCAAAAAGTAGAAGCCCCAGTAATAAAATATTTCCAAAAATATAAAGAAAAGTAGTATGCCGATATAAATACTCATTTTTCATATGAATCAAAAAAACTACTAATAAAGCTCCAATAAAATACCATAAAGCTTGTTTTAACGCCAAATTCCCAAGTTCACTCGATGTATAAGTAAGGGCACTATAAATAGTAATAATACTAATAAAGGCCATAATGCATATAGGAATTAAAATCTTCTTGTTTAGTTTTTTTACAGTCATAATAATCTCCTCGCTATATATTATACCAAAAATGTGCAAAATTTATATCTAAAAAACATAAAATATCATGAAGGAGAGATATTTTATGAAAAAATTACCAGAGCTTTACAAAAATTTAAATAGTAAACCAAAAGATAACAATAAAAAAGTATATTATATGGAAAATGAAGAACGAACCGTAAATTCATCCTCAATAGAAGAAGAACTGGAAAGTATCTTTCATACATTAGGATATTCTTATAATATACCTGTAGAAATAAAAACCAGTACAGAAACTTATCATACAAGTTTAGTAGCAAAAACAAAAGAAAACGTGCTAACAATAGATAATCAAATCATACCAATTAAAAGTATTATACAAATTAAACGTAAATAAAAAATGACAGTAATTACTATTTACTTTTATGAAATTTCCAGCTAGAATAGACATATAAGATGGAGGAAAAATATGAAAAAGAGTTATATAGTAATTGGAATTATTTTGGTAGTAATACTAGCAATTGTAATGTTCTTTATAGGAAGTTATAACAATTTAGTAACTTTAGAAGAAAATGTAGATAATAAGTATGCAGATATTGATGTACAACTAGAAAGAAGAGCGGACTTAATACCAAATTTAGTAAACACTGTAAAAGGATATGTAGAACATGAAGATGAAGCAATTGAAAAAGTAACAACAGCACGTGAAAATTTAGTAAATGCAAAAGGAATAGAAGAAAAAGCAAATGCTAATAATGAGCTTTCAAATGCTTTAAATAATTTGATGGTAATTGTAGAAAATTATCCAGATTTAAAAGCCAGTACCAATTTTATTAATTTACAAGATGAATTAGCTGGTACCGAAAACAGAATCTCAACAGCAAGAAGAGATTATAATAATGTAGTAAAAGATTATAATGCAAAGATAAAAAAAATACCTACCAATATTATTGCTTCTATGAGTGGCTTTGAAGAAAAAGAATATTTTGAAGCAGAAGAAGCAAAAACAGAAGTACCAAACGTGGATTTTAGTAATTAAAAGAATTCACGTTCTTTTTAGATAGTAAAATGAAAAATATAATTAAACTATGTATGATAGGTATTTTTATCTGTTTGTTAATGCCGGCATCAACAAATGCATTAGTAAAACCAACTGATGAGTTTTACATTAACGATTATGCTGATATTTTAACAAAAGAAACAGAAGAGTATATATTAGATAGATCTGTTGCTTTAGAAAAAGAGACAACCGCTCAAATTGTAGTAGTAACAGTGCCTAATTTGGAAGGAGAAAGCCTAGAAGAGTATGCAACAGATTTGTTTAGAGAATTTGGTATTGGTGATAAAGAAAAAAATAATGGATTATTATTGTTGTTAGCATTAGAAGAAAGACAGTTTAGAGTAGAAGTCGGCTATGGTTTAGAAGGAGTATTACCAGATGGCCTTACAGGAAGGTATCAAGATCAATATATTATTCCTTATCTAAAAGAAAATAATTGGGATAAAGGAATAAAAAACGGATATAATGCATTCTATAAAAAAGTAGCAGAAAGTTATAATCTAGAAGTAGAAGATATTGCAGTTACTAGAGTAAATACATCCAACGCAAATTCAGACTTTGATTTTTCATCTATGATTTTCTTTTTTCTAATGTCCGGAGTTTTATGGGGAACGACAGTATTTAAAAAAGATAGAAGTAGTAGAATTACATCTCCAATAGTAATAATCTTCGCATTAATTTTTAATGTAATACCAATTATTATTTGTTATCTAAATAGTATTCCGGCATTAATAATTGGAATAATATTAGAAGGAATTGGTATACTATCATCCAGAGGCTCTAACGGAAGTTCATTTTTCTTCTTCGGCGGAGGTGGCTCTTCCGGTGGAGGATTTGGTGGATTCTCTGGTGGCGGAGGTTCTTCCGGTGGAGGAGGCAGCTCAAGAGGTTTTTAAGCAAAATAAAAAGTCCAAAGATGGACTTTTTTCGTTAGCACAAATCAATAAATGTATCTGGAAGACAACGAAGAGCTCCAACACAATCTAAATTGATAGTGAAAAATTCAGAAGTACCAACATATCTATTAGTAGTAGTATCTAAATACAAAATACGACATGTACAGCAACAATCATCAATAGCTTCGATACGGAACACATTAGAAGTAGAAGTTTGATTGTTTGCAGTATAAGAAAAACTCCACGGAGTACCAGTGCAACAATTATATAACATGATTGGACGAGTATTATAACAAATAGTATTGCAAATTGGGCCTAAATAAGGCTTATCACAACCACTATAATTTTCATTGTCATAATCTTGTCTTTGAAGCAACAAGATTTTCTTCAAAATATCCGCAAGGCAACCACAATCTTTTTGATTAGTATCTCCACAACTCATATCATCTCCTCCTTTCTATAAACAGGTGATAGAAGTATCTGGGAAACAGCGAATAGCACAAAAGCAATTAGCAGAAACTGTAACGAATTCATTCGTTGCTGAAAAATTAGGACTAGCCCCATCTAATGCCTGCAATGTTACACAATCATCATTAATGTTTTCAACTCGAAAAACAGTATGATTAGAAACTTCAAATACCGTACCATCCCTCTTATATAAGGAAATAGGACGGGTATTAAAACAAAGCATAGTAGGACTAGGACCTAAATACGGTTTAGAACAACTAATATCTATAGGACAATTACTAGAAGAATTCTTTTGAAGCAAATTAATTACTTTTAGTAAATTTAGAATACAGTTATTACCTCTCATGTAACCACCTCTTAATCTTTATCTAATATAAAGTATTCCAAAAATAACAAATGGTGTTTATATATACCCATAAAAATAATATGTAAAAAAACAGTAAAAAATGTTAAAGTTTGTAAACTAACTTGACTAAATATAAATAAAATCCTTATAATAAATTTATAAGAATATAAAGGGTAGAAATATTCTTAACATTTTAGGAGGTGAAAGATATGGGATTTGGAGATATGACTAACTATAGTAAAGAAAGAATGGAATCTCTATCAGATGAAATTAGAAGAGACAAAGAAAGATATAATGATCTTGTTGCTCAATTAGAAAGTAAAATCAATGAAATGCATAATCACTGGGTAGAAGATCCAGCTGCAGAAGCAGTATATCAACAATTATTAACACAATTTAATACGTTCAAAGCTAGTATGCAAGAAGGTTATGATACAATGACTCAATTTGAACAACAAGTATTAGCTCAAGTTGATAGATATACAGATGCAGAACAACAAACAATGAATGCAATTAATGGATAAGGAGGAATGAGGAATGGCTCTTAATTATAGTGAATTAACTAGAATCAAAGGAGAAATCAGTACAAATTTAGATGAATTAACATCTTTATTTAGTGATTTTACAAATCTAGTAAACGAAAATGTTAACAACCAACAAGTATGGTATGGTACATCTTCAGCAACATTCAAAAATAAATGGGACGAATTTGCAGATACAAAATTCCCAGAATATAGAAGAATGTTTAACAAAGAAATCGATAATACTATGGCTGCTATCCAAAACTGGGGCAGATCAGAAAACAATTAATAATACACTGCAGATGCAGTGTATTGTAAGTAAAAGGAAAGCTTTTTACTTACAATGCATTGCATTAGATAAGGAGGAGTAATATGGCGTGTGTAGCAGGAATCACTAAAGATGTCGTAGACTATATTATGGATAGTTTTATAGATGTTGATTATATAAGAGGGGTAGCTGCAAAATTGAATAATATTGCAGACGCACAAGTAGAAAATTGGATTGCAGCCCTAGAGACAGAAATGCAAGGAGGAGGGTTAGATCCTTATGCATTAAACATTGGGGGAAATCCAATTCTTAATACAAATGCAAGTAAAATTACAAATACTTTAAAACAAAGAAAAGCTATGTTAGAAGATGTTAATACAAAGATAGTCAATATAGCAAAGAGACATAGACAAGCGGAATTAAAAACATTAGAGGAAAAAGTAAAAGAAGTAATTGCCGAACAAGAAGCTGAAAAAGCAGATTTACGTGCAAAACTCCAAGCTAATAAAGAAGGTTTGGATGAAAGACCAGGATGGGATATAATATTTTGGGAAGGTACCTATCGAGAGCAAATAGATGATTGCGATAAAAGAATTAAAGAAATGGAAGCACTTTTAACAAAAATATATGCAGATGAATGTTATGATTTCATAGGAGGTGAATAATTGTGGCTAGTACAGTAAACACATCAGTAGACTATGAAAAATTGGATACTAGTAAAGGGAAAATAGATAGTATACTTACAGATATGCTTGATACGGCAGCAGAAATAGATGATATAAAAGATGAGCTTTTTATGCAGAGCCCAGCTCATGACGGATGCTTCGATGAGCTTCCAAGCGAATTAGAAAGTTTTCGTAATTCTATATATAATGGACCAATTTACAGTGATATGGACACTCTATATCAAACAGTTAGTACCGCAATTGATTGCTTTCAAGGGGCGGAAAATGAAGATATTAATGCAGAAGCTTGGGCTGCATTTATCGGAGGATTAAGTTCTAGTTATAAACCAGAATCTATAAAAGAAGATGAAGAGGTAGAATGGAAGTTCCATTACAATAGCAAAGACTTTAACGAAAATATGACAGAAGAAGAGAAAAAATTATTTGATGAAACAAATGCAGAAACAGCAAGATTGGCTACACAAACAGAAGCTTTAATCTATCGCCCGGATGAATATGAAAGTCAAATCGAATGGAATGCAGCATTAATTCAAAAATACTTAGACGAAGGATACACAGAAGAAGAAGCTGAAGCTTTAGCTAAATATGAAAGATATATAGAAAAGTTAGATGAAACTGGTGCTGAAAAAGTATATGGGTATACATCAGAAGCATGGGAAGAAAAATGGGAAGCAATTACAGAGGAAGAGTATACTGATGGTACCGACAGTGGTACAGAAGATGGTACTGGAGATGGCGCTGATGATAGCGCTGATGATGGTGCTGATGATGGTGCTGATGATGGTGCTGATGATGGTGCTGATGATGGTGCTGATGATGGAGACAGTACTGATAATGGCAATGGTGATAGCACTAACGGTGGTGGAGGAGGCGGAACTCCGCCAGATGATAATGGTATAAAATATAGGAAAGAAGATCCAACGCCAGAGCCAAACAATACCCCTCAACGACAAGATACCCCTACGCCAAAGCCTGAAGAAAAGCCTTCAACTACTCCAGAAGAAACCCCAGTTAAGGAAGATGAAAAAGAGCCTACAATTATTGAAGATGAAGAAAAAGTTCCAGAAACTCCTAGTGAAGAAAAACCTTCAACGACACCAGAGACTGAAACTCCACCTTCAAACAATAATAGTAATAATAACCAAACGAATACCGGAGAGAACAGTAATAATAGTGGGGCTGTAAACAATACTCCATCTACCGAAGGAAATACCAACAACGGAAATAACAATTATTATGCTCCAAGTAACAACGGTGGAGGAAATTATAATGGAGGTGGAAGTTCTAATGCCCCAGCAACAGGTGCAGGAACTCCAAATGAGAATGCCTCTACAACAACACCATCTGCTCCAGAAAGTGATGCTGGTATCAATGATAACAGTGGAGAAACATTAGATGTTATTAGTATTGATAAAGATGGCGGTAAATCTTCAGCTAGTACTTCTTCAAATGATGGAGGAAGTGTAGTACCTACAATCTTAGGTGTGGGTGTTGCTGGAGCTGCAGCAGTAGCTGGTGCTAAAATCCTTCATGATAAAAAGAAAAAAGAAAATGAATATATATATGAAGAAGATGGCTCAACAGAGAGCGATAATAGTTTTGCTAATTTAGAATCTTATACCGGTGATGATACTGTAGATACAACTGATACAATGTCTCCTGGAAAATATAGAGCAGGAAGCGCCAACAATTTAGTATTAGAAGGAAGTCCTTCAGATATAAAAATAGATGAAAGTATCGCAGATATACCAAATCAAAAAGAAGAACTTGAATAAGGAAAAGAGGTTAGGAAATGAAAAAAGATATTTTACCTTTAGGTAGTGTAGTACTTTTAAATGGTGGTACTAAGAAAGTTATGATCATTGGTTATTGTATGAAGACTCCTGAAAAACCCAATAAAATGTATGACTATTGCGGATGCGTTTTTCCTGAAGGAGTTCTTCGCTCTGATGTAACCTGCGTATTCGATCATGAACAAATCAAAGAAATATGTTTCTCTGGATTTAAAAATGACGAAGCAAACAAGTTTATCGATAGAGTAATAACATTAACTTCAAAAGATGATGAACAAGAAGTAAAAAAAGCGGAGCCAAGATTCCAAATAGAATCTTTGGAAACAGAATGATTCTATAATCATTCTGTTTTTTATTAATATGATAATTACGTGTGATACACCTATCGAAAGCTTATTAGATGCAAATGCTGTAGAAGAATTAGCAAATGAATACGCAAATATAGTTACAACCGAAGTAAATAATCTAACAACAACTCTTACCACCGAACAAAAGAAAGGGCTATCTCAAGAAGCCTTTAGCCTAGATAATGACAGTATTCTTTATGAAAAAGGAGTCACTATAATAGGAGAACTATCAAATATTTCAGCGGATACGTCATCTTGGAAAAGTGAGATTATAAATAAAGCAAAAGATAAAAGAAAAGAAGAAATAGAAGAATTAAAAAGTAAAGTATATGAAAAATTAGTAGAATTATCTGGAGAATTAGCACAATTGAGTTTCCAAAGTATATTAAATAAAACCCCAGACATTGTTTCTAAACAAGAAAACTTAAAACAGTTATATGAAAAATATAAAACAAAATACGATAAATTATTAACTATGAAAGAGTGATATTATGTCAAATGTATCAGTGAACTATACCTCATTATTAGCATCATCCTCACCTCTAGAAAATAGCGCAGAGATATCCAAAAGTAAAACTAAAAACTTATCTGATATCAGAGAAAATATCCAAAATTTAGGAAAAGAACATGATAATTGCTTCGGAAACTTAACAGATGATATAGAGTATGATTTAAACAATATAATTGCAAAGATGAATCAATTATCTAATGATATGGCAACTACAGTAAATATTTTTTCTCAGGCAGAACTAGCTAATATAGAAGGTATAAAAATAACATCAGTTGGGCTTGATACCGCATTAAAATCTCAATATAATTCTACATTTAATGAAGAATTAACAGGATATGATTATGAATATTATCAAAACTTATTCAATAAAACCATATCCATGGCACCTGATGAAAGAACAAAATCAACCATGGCCGCTATCTTTTTAGCAACTTCTTTTCCGCATATGAATTATTTCTGGGGTGGAGGGCATGACAAAATAAGCAATGGACTAGATCCAACCTGGGGACAACCTAGAGTTGTAACAGCAGAAGGAAGTGAATCAACTGGAACAGAAAGACCAAATAGTCTAGACTGCTCTGGTTATGTTTCCTGGGCCCTAAAAAATGGCGGGTATAATATAGATGGACCAATGACAACCTGGGATTTAGAAAAAATAGGAAATAAAATACCAATAACAGCCGCTACGCAAAATAATATTCAAGCAGGAGATTTAGCATCTATGGAAGGACATATTGGTATGATTATAAAAGTAGATGGTAATGAAATTACAGTTAGCCATTGCTCTGGAACAGGTGGAATGAGTATTACAAAAGTGAATACAGCAACAGGACTAGTAACGGAAGACTGGAATAAAGAAGCAAATAGAGTAGGACAACCATATTTTACAGATATTATAAAAGTGAATTATAATGTCTAAAAAGGGGGGAATAAAAATGAAAATAGCAGACATTACTTATCAATCAAGCATGGGAGAATTTATAAATATAGAGCAAGCCTCTTCTCAAGCAGATATCTTAGAAACATTAATAAATAATATAAAAGATAGCCTATTAGATCCTCTATATAATTGTACAACAATAGAAAATGGAGGACTTGATAAAGAATCTTTCATATTAGAGGGAGAATCAATATTAAATGATAAAGCAAACGAAAGTAAAGAAAGTTTTGAAATACTACTAGAAAGTATAAATAATTTAAAAAATAAAATAATAGAAGATGCTACTAAGCATAGAATAGAAGAATTGACAAGGTATATCCAATGTTTAGAAGAAAGAATTAGTGAAGTAGAAGAAAGTATACAAAATTTAGATGCACAATTAAGAAAAGTGCAAACTGGAACAGAACTAACTTCAATAACAGCCGAATACCAGCGGCTATTTGACCAAAAACAAGAACTAGAAAAGGAATTAGATGGAGGTTCAGTACTCATGCTAGGATTAAGACAAAAATTAGAAATGGCCAAGACGGAGTTAAATAGGATTAACATATGATAACTATTGTAAAATATGAGGCATTAAAAAATGCTAATAAGATCTTACAATCAACTCTTGATAGTGACATATTATATAAATTCCAACAAACACTAACAGAAATATATGAATGGCTGGAAATAGAAGACGCAAATCACCAATGCTTTGATTCATCTATGAACATATTAACAGATATACAATCTGATAGTGTAAAACCAATAGAAGCTTATATGAAACTGGCTACAATAATTCCAATAATAATAGAGAGATTTTCATCTGCTGAAGATGATGAAATAAGAAAATTAAAAGACTTTATTAATAATTTCTTCCAAACAGAAACGATAGGACTACTTCCGTTTGTATATAAGGAAATACAAAAAGTAAATGATAAGAGTAATGGAAAATATGATTTGAGAATTCAAGGATATACAAAAGCTGGAGACTATTACTTAATAACTGCATATGACCATAACCATAGTTTAAATTCAAGAGTGTATATTTATGATAGAACAGGAAAATGTATTGGATATATTGAACTTCAAAATAAATATGACGAAAATGCACACGTAGGAGGAGTTGCTTATGATGAAGAAAATAATATTGTGTTTATTACTGGTGAAGATGGCGTGGTAAATACTTATAGACTGGGTGATATCACAGAAGCCGCAAATCAAGTAAATTCAAACACTAATAAAGTACCATCGATTTCTAGTAACAAAGTCTTACAAGCGATTGAATTTGGAAATGTTGACATCTCATCTCATTTTGGAGATGAAACAAGTGCTGCTACTACATATTATTCAGAAAGTGAAAATGCACTATATGTAGCAGATTGTGCAGGAGACGGAAGTTTAATAAAATATTCTGTAACAGTAGGAGGAAAAGGAGTATCATTTGACAAAGGAACAGTAATATCAAGAAATTTCGCTTCATGCTGTCAAGGAGTTGCTACCTATACAGATCCTCATGGAAATAATTATATATATGCTTCACAATCTTATGGTGCTAATCATGATTCCGTAATAAAAAAATATGAGATTATAGATACTGGACTAAAAGAAGTAGGTGCAACTACGATAGATACACCAGGATTAGAAGGAATTCAAATAGATAAACAAGGAAATTTATCAGGTGTATTTGAAAACTTTAAAGATACAGATAATCCAAATCAAACTATAAATATCAATGTAAATACAATAGACTTTTCAAAACCATTAAGTGAAACTAATCCAGAACTAGAAGAGTTTTATATAGAAATGGGAACAAAGAATAAAGAAAAACTAAACTAATTAAGGAGAAAGAAACATGATAAAAAATATAAATACTAATATTCTAGCAAATAGTAAATTAAAGCTATGTACCATTGGTACTATTGGAATGATATTAGCTTCATCTTTAGTAGGCTGTACATATAGTCCGCTACCATCTTCAGAAAACAATTCTAATATTACAAATGGTGCTGAGAAATTGATTGAAAGTGAAGATAGTGCAACAATCGATTTAGAATATAATGGACTAGAAAATATATCCGAAAGAGATATAATCACTTTTTCCAATCCTGAAACAGCAGAAATTCTAGCAATCATAGCAACAGACAGAGACCAAGAAGAATTAACCCTTGCTCCAGGTGAATATATGGTTACATCAAACTATTTAGAGACAACTAATTTTGAAATAACAGACGCAAATGAAGAGTGGAACGTAGAAGCAAACTATAATACTAACACTTTCACAATAACCGAGAAAACAGATACTAAAGCTAAGTAAAAATATTAATATTTTCTTTTTTTCAATTATATAGTATAATGAATGTGGTGAATAAATATGGAAATACAATATATAATTATAGTAGTTATCTTAATCATAATTTTATTAGCTATATTAAAAGCAACTAAAAAAGATGCTAATCTAGATTTTAATAAACTAGTAGAATTACTTGGAGGAAAAGATAACATTATTGAAACGGAAACAAATTTATCTCGTTTCAAAGTAACATTAAAAGATGTTTCAAAAGCAAATAAAGAAGGAATACAAAAATTAGGTGCTAAAGGTATTGTAGAAATTGATAATCAACTAAAAATTATTTTAGGACCAGAATCAAAACAATTAAAAAAATATATTGATGACTTAAAATAACAGCTTACTGTTATTTTTTTTACCAAAAATAAAAGCCTATGATATAATATATTGGAAATTCAAGGGGAGTTATATGAATTTATTAAATGATATGTATAAAAAATTGGAAAAGGATTTCCAAAATAAATCTACAATTAGTAAAATCTATTTTATTTACGTAAGACTGTGTGAACTATTTCAATATGACAGCAGATGGTATTGGGCTATAGGGGAAGAAAAACTGAAAGAAGAAATATTTAATAAAGAAATAGATATTACAAATGTTACGAGCAATAAGGTAGTTTGTAGTAGTTTTAGTAAAATGTTTTGTGAATTAGCAGATTTATTATTATCAAATGATGAAAACTATGATATGTCATTACTTCAGGGTGAGTTAGCACATTGCTTTGTAATTACTTATTTGAAAGATAATACAGTAATAAAAATAGACCCATTAGGTCGTACAAATGATTTTTTAAATATAAAAAAAGGTTTGCCAATCCAAGGAATTAAGATAGGCAGTCTATATGAAGATACCACGTATTTAGAAGAAAGAGCTTTGAGAGAGATTGGATATAGAAATGATGCATTATATTTGCAGTTCTTGGAAAAAACAAGAAAAGAAATGAGAGAGCAAGATTCTTATAAACTAGATCCTTCACTAACCTTATTTGAATGGTTTCGAACTATGTCGAATTTTAAGTCTATGGGATTAAATGAAGCCAATGGATTATTTTTATTAACCGTTAGTAAAATAGCACAAACAAGTGCTCAAAATTTAAAATTTAAAAGACTAGCTTTATATGAACCATCAATAGATGACGTTAAACTTATATACAAAGTTCCATCAACGATAGAAGAGGATAGCAATTACTGTATGAGATTAAACCAAGGGAATATCGAAATAAAAAAAATAGAAGAACCAATCACAGACTATATTGGAAAATATCGGTCATTTGCAAATGATAGAGAGAAATATTTGTCTAAAAAATAAACAGTATTTTCTGACTAAAATACTGTTTATTTTAATTCTTTAAATTCATCTAAATCAATTTCTGCTAATTTATCTAAACTAACATTTAAAGCTTTAGAAATATTCCATATGGTCTGAAAAGAAAAGGTTTTCTTTCCTTTTTTCGATTCAATTCTACGAACAAATTCATGAGAGACACCAATTGCTTCTGCCAGTTCTGCTTGTGTTAATCCAGCTTCTTTTCGATATTTTTTGATATTTCTAGCCACTTGTTCATAAATATTTACTTCATACATTGCAATCACCATAATTTCATTATGAAACAAAGTGAAATAATAGTATGTAAACCGACAGTAAACAATTAATAAAGAGAAAAGGACAAAAATCGACAAACTTCGACAAAAAAAGTTAGTAAACTAAAAAGGGTGATATTATGTCGATTTTTGAATCTTTAATTATAAATTTAATATTTCTTCTTTTTCCCTTTCTAATATATGCAATTTATATCAGCTATCGAAATAATATCAAAGATGAAAAATTAATTTTTGATTTTGTACTTTTTTCTTCTATGTTTTTAATTATCCGCTATACGGGAGAGGAAAGCTCGATTGCTAGTCTAATCTTCATTAACTTCCCACTATTAATTGCTATAATAAAAAAGAGAAGTATTTTAGTTATTATTCTATCCATAATAACGATTTATTATTATCATTTAATATTAGGAACCCCGATAATTTATAGCATCATAGAATATAGTTTCTATCTGATAGTTTATTTTTCTATGCTAAAAAAACCCGCTATGACTTCTTCGTTATTAAATATATTTATCAGTATAAAATCCTTTATTACAGCATGTTATCAATGTTTAAAAGATTTTAATCATATCCTATCACCACAAAGTATCCTTTCTTTACTGTTTGTTCTCTTTCTATTTCTAATAACAATGACCAGTATTTTATGGTTATTAAAAGAAGGAGAACAAATAATTGAAAAGAACAAAGCACTACGAGAACTAGAAAAAGAAAAAGAGTTAAAATTAGCATTATTTAAATTAACCCATGAAATAAAAAATCCGATTGCTGTATGCAAAGGGTACTTAGAAATGTTAGACATAGAAAACAAGCAAAAACTAAAAAAATACCTCCCTATCATAAAAGATGAAATAAATAGAACACTATTAATAATTAATGATTTTTCTGATTATGGCAAATTACAAATAGAAAAAGAAGAAGTAGATTTAGAGATGCTATTAGATGATATAAAAGAAACATTAGAACCACTATTAAAAGAAAAGAAAGTAACTGCCAAATTCATAATAAAAGAAGAAGAGTTATATGGTGATTTAGATTACAATAGAATGAAACAAGTATTAATAAATTTAATAAAAAATGCGATAGAAGCAAAAGATGAAAATAGATCTTTAACTATCACCACAGCAATAAAAAAGACAAAAGAAGGAATTAAAATAAAAATAGAAGATACAGGAACCGGTATATCAAAAGAAAATTTAGAAAAAATTGATAAAATATTTTATACAACAAAAGAGCATGGTACAGGAATAGGAGTAGCTTTATCAAAAGAAATAGTAGAACAGCATCAAGGAAGTATTCTTTATCAATCTACTTTAGGAAAAGGAACGAAAGTAACAATTCTTCTACCATTAAAAGAAAACTAAAGCCAAAGCTTTAGTAATAATAATTAGTAGTATAAACAGGGTATGGTGTAGGATACATCATAGGTGGATACATTGGATATGGCGGACGGTTATTATTGGCAATACCATATCCTAGTGCAGTGCCGGCTAATCCTCCTACAAGAAAAGGTGCAAGAAAGAATCTTTCTCCATCAGCATTAACTCCTTCGGCAGGAATACCAGTAGTAGAAAAGCTATTAGGCATAGTAGTATAAGGAACACCATCATATACACGAGCCTCATAAGTTGTAGGTACACCATAATTATTAGAATACATCATATTAACACTCCTTTATGATAATGTATGTAAAAAGACCAATTTGGTGTTAGAAATATGATATAATACTAATAAGGAACGATTGAATACTAGAAAAAAATATAAAAGTATGGTAAAATATAGCCCGGTGATTAATTATGGCTAATTTACCAAATATAGAATTAACTAAAGATGAATTAAGTTACTTTATGAATGAAAGAACAAATTTACTTGGTGCAGAAGGGAAAGTATTTACTGGGATTCATCAAGGAGAAGCAAGAAAGATATTTTATTATCCTTTTAATGGAACAACAAGAGAACTAGAAGAGTTCTATAATGAAATGGATAATAAAAGGAAGAAACTAATAGCGCTTTCCGAAAAGAAGTTAAATAACGATATCGTTCCTATTGCAACTCTTAGTTACGACGATGTAATGGTTGGGTATGATATGACTTCTCCTAATTTAAGAAAAGCTACACACTATGATATAAAAAAGTTAGAAAGATTAAAACAAAGAATAAAAGCTTTTCACGAAGTAGGAATAGTACATGGAGATATTAAGGAAAGTAACATATTAATAAATAGTGCAGGAGACTTAGTATTATGTGATTTAGATAATATGCAAGTAGACGATTATCCAATCGACTATCTAAATTATATGATAGAGTATTTTCCAAATGATGACAGACTAGTATCACAAAATGCTGACATATATTTATATAATTTATTTTTCTTAAAACAACTATTTTTTCAAGAAAAAGAATATGACGAAATTGCAGATGATATAATATATGAAAAGTTTCCAAAAGAATTAAGAGGAGAAAGTCTAGAAGAATTATATAAGATGCAACAATGCTTCGTAGATTATCAAGGTAATTATTTAATAGATACTTATACAAAAAGAAAGAAATAGGTGATAATATGGAAAGACTACAAAAAGTAATCGCAGAAAGTGGACTTACATCAAGAAGAAAAGCAGAAGAATTAATTACTGCAGGAAAAGTAAAAGTAAATGGACAAACTGTAACAGAATTAGGAACTAAAGTTTCTAGTAAAGATAGAGTAGAAGTAAATGGTAAACCAATTGAAAAAGAACAAAAAGAATACTATATTTTAAATAAACCAAGAGGTGTTGTTACAACAACACAAGATGAACATCATAGAAAAACTGTAGTAGATTTAATTCCAACAAAAGCAAGAATCTATCCAGTAGGAAGACTTGACTATGATACAACAGGAGTTCTTCTTCTAACTAATGATGGAGAATTTGCTAATATTTTAATGCACCCAAATGATAAAGTAGAAAAAGTGTACATGGCTAAATTAAATGGAATTATTAAAGGTGAACAAATTAATAAATTAAAAGAGGGTGTAGAAATCGATGGTCAAACAGTAAAAGCTACTAGAGTTAAACTAAAGAAAGTAAATGAAAAATCTAATACTTGTATGGTACAAATAACAATTCATGAAGGAAAAAATCATCAAGTAAAAAAAATGTTTGAAAGTGTAGGATTTTTAGTAGATAAATTAAAAAGAGAAAAAGTGGCTTTCTTTGACCTAAAAGATTTACAGTCAGGAGAATTTAGAAAATTAACTCCAAAAGAAGTAGCAAAAGTTTTTGCTTTAGAACAAAAAGAAAATTCCCATTAGGGAATTTTTTATATGACAGAATAAAGAATATAAAAACAAATTATAATACCAATGATTACAAATAGTAGAAGAATAATTCCAGGTCCACTAACAGAATTACGATTTTCCTTTCTTAACTGTGTTAAGTAAGAAGAAGGATACTTCTTTTTAATATATTTAATTTTTAATTGATATAAGAATAAACACAAAGGATTATAAGCAATCATAGCAATAGTTCTAGTAATTAATATCCCAAGAAAAACTAAAATAATATTTTCTCCAAATTGAACAATAAGATACCAAATATAAATTTCTAAAGCTTGCAAAAAAGTTCCTAAAAAAAGAAAACCTCGTACCAAGAAATAAAGCGGTCCTAAGAAAAAACATGATTTTGCATTATTATTCCGAACAATACTATCATAGTCGTTCCCTAAATAAATTTCTAAATCACTAGCTTGTTCTTCCGTATATCCACGAATCTGTTTTCCATCATCCAAATATCCACAGTGACTACAAAATACATGACTACTAGATTTAAACATATCTTTTCCACATCTTGGACACTTCATAAACACCCTCCATTTTGCAACAATGAATCATTATTTTGACCATAAGTAAACCATGATAAAAAAATAAGAGAAAACAAACAGAATAAGTAATAAGATACCTAAGAACAAGGACATATAATGATTAATATGACCATTATTTTTCCTAAGATGTTCTAGATAAGTATTTGGATATTTCTTTTTAATTTTTACGATTTGTCTTTTATAAAAATAAATACAAATAATATTGTTACTGGCCATAAAAAATGTTCTTGAGAGAATAATTGCAACAACAAGTAAAAGATAACGAAAATGATAAAAAGAACCAAACATTATTGCCCAAAACAAACACTCTAGTGGAACAAAAAGTAGTCCTAAGAAAAGAAATCCCCGATAGCAAAGATAAAAAGGACCTAAAATTAAACTAGTAAACCAATTTTCATTTCTCCAAATCTTATCAAAGTCTTTTCCCAAATAAATTTCTAAATCACTAGCTTGTTCTTCCGTATATCCATGAATTTGTTCTCCGTTATCTAAATAACCACAATGCGTACAAAAGGTATGTTCTTTATCTTTTGTCATCAATTTATTACACCTAGGGCACTTCATAGTCCCACCTCTAGTATAAGTATAAAGAATAAAAAGTAAAAAAACAATAAAAAGTACAGTTTAAAATAAAGTAATATGTTATAATTTAATAAATAAGTATAGTAAAGGGTAATAATATGAATAAGATAAAAAAAATAGTTAGACAGCATTATTTAACAATTATTGCTATTATCCTAGTAATAATTGCGATATATGGTCCTATAAGTTATTATTTAAAAGAAATAAATTTAATCTCTTATCAAAAAACAACTGATTTAAGAGTAGTCTTTTTCGATATGTCATTATACCAAGGAGCATATCTTGTTTTTCTTCCTCCAATTGCAGTCATGTTAATTATTATTGATAATTGGTATAATAAATTTAAAAATGGAAATATAAAAAACTATTTAACAAGACAATCTTATAAACAATTTAGAAAGAATTTATTTTTGTCAACAGCTAAAACAGCTCTTATTTATCCTTTAATTTTATTAATCTTTTTGATAATTAGTTTTATTATTTCAAAAAGTGGAAATAACCCAGTAGCAACCATAGAAAACTCTTTAAGCTATAGTGATTATAATGCCTGGGCATATCATCACTTTTTTCTATATATAATAAGATCTTCACTTTTATTATATATACAAGGATTAATGGTATCTTTCTTTCCTTTAATTTTTTTAAACAGAATTAAGAATAAAGTACTATTAATTTTATTCTCTTATATTACTTGGATTGTATCTATATTACTTTTATATGCCGTTCCTTATATGTTATTAGATATCTATTTTAATTATAAAATTAATAATACCTATTTAAATTATTATAGTTTCTTAATGTATTATAATTTAGATATGAATTACTACTTATATTTATTTTCTCTATCTTCTTTCACAATCTTCCTTTTCTTCATAAACTATTTACTAATATATAACAAAAAAGAAAAGGTGGTATTACAAAATGAAAAAGAAATGGTATAAAGGAAATCCTTTCATCAATGCAATTACTAAAACAGGAAGGTTTAAAATATTATTATGTTTATTAGTAGCATTAGCTATATTTGCAGCCTTTAACTTTGATAAAAATGATAAAAGCCTTTTTTCAGGTATGATTTATTGCCATACTAATATTATCTTTATTCTTTTGTTTTATGCTTTCTTTTTACTGGCAACTCTAAATACTTGTATTAGTTTTTATCAATATGATTATTATTTAATCCGTCTAAAAAACAAAAAGAATGTAATAAAAAAACTAATTAGCTTAGTCTTACAAATAAATGGAATGTTATTAGTCATTTATTTTATAATTTATTTATGCTTTAATAATTTAGCTATGATAGACTGCTATGAAATAAAACCAGTGTTTTCTTATGGAATCAACACTAATATTTATGCTATATACATTATGATAAAATTTTATCTTTTAGCTGTTTTTTATATGATAATAAATACTATTCTTTTTGTAATTGTAAAAGAAGGAAAGACAGCTATGATTGGTGTGTTCTATTTCATAGGATTTTTTATAATACCAAAGCCAACCATTGGGAAATTTTTTATTTTACCCTGGAATTACTATTATTTATTAGATTATAAAACATTTCCAAAAGAAGTAAGTTATTTTATTTTATATCTTCTTCTTTGCATAATCTTGATAATTATTTTAGGATGGGTAGGGACAAAACAAAAAAGAGGTGAAACATATGATAATTGAGATAAAAGGGGTATCTAAAAACTTTAGAGGTGTCGAAGTATTAAAGGATGTAACTATGACTTTAGAATCTGGACATATTTATGGCTTTATTGGTCATAATGGATCTGGAAAGACAGTATTATTAAAGCTAATCTGTGCATTTTTAGAACCAGCGACAGGAGAAATATTATTTAATGGAAAAAACATAATAAAAAATAATGAATATCCTCCAAGTACTAGAGCCTTAATTGAAAGACCAACTTTTATTTCGGAGTTATCTGGAAAAGAAAACTTAGAGCTATTAGCTAAGATTCAAAAGAAGGTTGGAAATAAAGAAATAGAAGAGGCATTAAGAAAAGTAGGGCTAGAAAAAGAGAAAGATAAATTATATTATAAATATTCTCTAGGGATGAAACAAAAACTAGGGATTGCACAAGTGTTGATGGAAGATTCCCAAATATTAATTCTAGATGAACCATTTAATGGACTAGATGAGGAAAGTACAAAAAAAATTAGAGAAATACTATTAGAAGAAAAGAAAAAAGGAAAACTTATCATTTTAGCAACCCATTTAAAAGAAGATATTGAACTATTATGTGATGAATTATATAAATTTGACGATGGAGCTGTAACTAAGGAAGAAAAAGAAATAGAAATATTATAAAGTAAAAAAACACAAAGACAAGTAATCTTTGTGTTTTCCTATTCTTCAACCTCAATTGCTCCAGTAGGACAACTGTCAGCTGCATCTTGTACTTCTTGCTTTTTATCCTCTGGGACTTCTTCCTTTTTAGCAACAGAAAGCCCCTCATCATCTATTTCAAAAACATCATCACAAATAGCTGCGCAAGCACCACAACCGATGCAACTATCTCTATTAACTTTTACTTTCATATTTAATCTCTCCTTTCACTTCATTATACAAGAAAAACTTATTGACGTAAAGAGCTAATTATTACTTTTGTTTTTATTTAAGGTGTGATAAACTAAAGTATAGGAAGGTGAGCGGTATGAGAAGCAGAATGGAACGTTACGAAAAAGAAGAACAAGGACAAACAGCACGCAGATCAAACAAGAACCAAGAACTATACGAAAATATCGGACGTAATACGAAGTATACTAATTTTACAGATGTAACAAACGCCAATGCTTTTGATTTGGGTACTGCTCAAAAAAACTATCGTACTAGAGAAGGTTACCATCAAATAAAAGAGTACAATGATTTTGTTCCTGAGCCTAAAGTAAAAAAAGAATTAGATGAATTCAACTATTTATATCAGGACCACGAAAATAAAGTTTATGATATTAATAGTGTAATAGCAGAAGCCAAAAAGAACCGTATCAAGAAAGATGAAATGGAAGCAAAAAGAAAGTTGAAAAATACCAACTACAATATTTTAGCCAGTCTAAACCCAGAAGAATTAGAAAAATATAGAAAAGAAAAAGTAGAACGTACGAAACCTGATGAAGAAGAATTAAGAGAGTTAATTGATACCATTACTTCGAAAACGTTAGCTGGAGAGATAGATCAGAGAACAAGTGTAGATTTATTAAGTGATTTAATGGCAACAAATATGATGGACAGAGTAGAAATGCCACAAAAAGACGAAGAGGAATCACCAGAAGATGAGATAGAGAATGAGCCAGAAGATACGGAAGAAATTGAAGAAAAATTATCGTTATCCAAAGAAATACTAGATAAAGATCAAATCGACAAAGTAAATAAACTCAAAGAAGAAAAAGGCTCTGGAAGCATTATGGATGAATCTGATACAGACTTCTATACAAGAAGCATGGACTTATCAGATAAAGATTTTGAAATGGACGATGAATTTAAAGAAAAGAAAATGCCACTAGCAATAAAAATAATTTTAATTATCTTAGTAATTGCAGTGATTGCTGTAGCAGGATACTTTATTTATAAAAACTTCTTTTAATACTCAAATTTTGAGTATTTTTTTACTGGAACTATTTCCAACAATTCCTGTTTTGTGATATATTAATAGGTATAGGATGTAGGAGGAATAGCTTGTGAATTTAAAGTTTGTAGTAAATGATTATGTATTAATCTGGAACTTATTGTTTCAAGCTTCAATAAATGAAAGAATTCATAAATTAAAACAAAAATTATGGATTAACTATAAAAAAGAATATAATGCTACTTATCGTGATAAAGAAATTATGTTAAAAGACCCTAAAAACTTTATCCCTAACGATGATAGTATTTATAATATAATGTTAGAAACGAAAGAATATGAAAAAATCAAAAAAGATACAGAAAAATATCGTAATCAAGTATTAAAAATCTGGGATGATAACAAAAAAGATGCAATTAAGATAATTAAATCTATAACAAAATTAGAAATAAAGCCATACCAAGTATTAATAGTGAATGATGGATTAGATATCATCGATACAACAACGCCAAAAGATGCTAAAGTAAATACAATTATACTAGGAAAAAAAGTAACGGCAGATACTTCATTAAAATTATTAGTAGACTTAGTTTATAGGATTATAAAAAAAGAATTACAAGAGTATAAGACAGAATATAAAGAAATTGTGGATGCAGTAATCGAGTTAGCCATATTAAATGAATTTCCAACGAGAATAACGGGACGTAGCCATTACTTAACAGGAGATCCTACGCTAAACTATTTAAAAAGACAAATATATCCATACTGGTTAATGTATTTAGGAGCGGATAAAGAAGAAATGATGAACTTTATGATGCGAGATAAAATTGCTTTTGACATAGATAAATATTCCTATGAAAAAGAGCTTAAGAAAAAAGATATACTAGGCTTTATTGATTTTTGTATTAGAAATCAAAAATATATTGTAAAAATACATGAATTAGAGATAATATAATATTTGTATAGGGGGATAGTAGCATGAACGATAAAATGGAGATTTTATTAAATAAAATAAATATGGATAAAGAAAAATATCCATATTTTTCTAGTGCTAAATTAACAAAAATAAAAGTCCATAGAAAAACATCTACATGGGAAGTATTTATTTCTATCCCTAGTGCAGTGCCATTGGAAATAATAAAAGAATTAGAAGAAAAAAAGAACAATTTAGACGAACATGCCAAAGAAATAACATTTATTTGGGATGTAGAAAATATTGATGTGAATACCTACTTAAGTTACTATCCATATGTATTAGAACAAGTAAAAGAAGAATTAAAAGTACTAGAAATCTATAGTGATGCCTTAAAAATAGAAGAGGGGTTTCTTGTTTTAATCGCAACGACACCAGTAGAACAAGAACGTCTAAACCAGGTATTAGAAAAAATTAATACAATCTATAAACATTTAGGATATAAATTTAATATTGAGATAATATTAAGACATGAAGATAATATTTTAGAAGAAATCAAACAGGACTTAGTAGTAAAAGTAAAAGTTCCAGAAAAAAAGGAAGAAGCCCCTGTTGAAGTACCAAAAGAAAAGAAATTTAGAAAAGAAGCAAAAGACCCAAACAGTGTAATTGGTAGAGGAATCAAAGAAGATCCAATAAAGATTAAAACATTACTTGGAGAAGACAATAATGTTGTAGTAGAAGGATATGTCTTTGGTACTGACTATTTTGAATCTAGCAAAACAGATTTTAAAATTATTACTTTAAAAATTACAGATTATTCAGATAGTATCTATTGTAAAGTTTTTGTAAGAGATAATGATGAATATAAAAGATTATGTAAAGAACTAAAAGCAGGTTCTTGGTTTAAGATTAGAGGATATACAAAAGAAGATCAATTTGCGAAAGAATTGGTATTAAATGCTAGAGATATTATCAAGATAGAAAAAGAACAAGAAGTTGTTATGGATAAAGCTGAAAAGAAAAGAGTAGAACTACATTGTCATACAAAGATGAGCCAAATGGATGGAGTAGTAGATGATGAAACACTATTAAAACAAGCAATCAAATGGGGCCATAAAGCAATTGCTATAACAGACCATAATGGTGTTCAAGCATTCCCACATGTCTTTAACTTTGTAACAGGATATAACAAGAAGTTAAAAGAAGGAGAAGAACCATTTAAAGCAATTTACGGAGCAGAATTAACTCTAATTGATGATACAGTAAATATTGTAGTAAGACCTAATAATAAAAATATGTTAGAGCAAACTTATATTGTTTTCGACTTTGAAACAACAGGATTTAATGCCGGTGGTGCAGATTCAATTATTGAAATTGGTGCTGTTAAAATAAAAAATGGAGAAATATTAGAAAAATATGATGAATTAATTAATCCAGGTCGTCCACTTCCACAAAAAATCATAGATGTAACAAACATTACAGATGAAATGTTAGAAGGAAAAGATAATGAAGAAAATGCGGTAAAAAGATTTATCGCCTGGTTCGGAGATTGCCCAATGGTTGCTCATAATGCAAAATTCGACGTATCTTTCCTAGAGATGGCCTATAAAAAATATAATCTTGGTACATTCACGAATCCAGTAATTGATACTCTAGAATTATCTAGAACAATGGATAATACTTATGCAAGACACTCTCTATCCGCTTTAGTAAAACGTTACGAAGTACCATGGGATGAAAGCGCTCACCATAGAGGAGACTACGATGCTGAAGGAACTGCACTAGTATTCCATAAGATGTTAAAGAAATTATCTAATCGTAATATAGAGACAATGGATCAATTAGATACTTTAGTTAGTAAAGATGAAATTCATAAATATGGTCGTGCTTACCACGTAAATTTATTAGTAAAGAATAAAACTGGCTTAAAAAATCTATTTAAATTAATATCACTAGCAAACACTACTTATCTATATAAAACACCAAGAATATTACGTAGTGAAATAGAGCGTCATAGAGAAGGAATATTAGTAGGTAGTGGTTGTTATGAAAGTGAAGTATTTACTCTAGCGAAATCCAAAAGTGAAGATGAACTTTCTAACATTATTCGTTTCTATGACTATGTAGAAGTACAACCAATGGAGTGTTATAATCATTTAATTCAATCAGGTGACTTTGGAACGGAAGTAGAACTTGCTGCTCACATTGAAAAAATTGTTCGTGTAACAGAAGAAGCAGGAAAGATTATTGTTGCAACAGGAGATGTTCACCATCTAACAAGAGATGATAAAATCTATCGAGAAATTATTGTTAATCAAAAAGTGCCAGGGGGAGGACGTCATCCATTAGCAAGGTCAAATATCAAAGAAATTCCATCCAACCATTTTAGAACAACAGATGAAATGTTAGACGACTTTAAATTCTTAGGAGAGGAAACCGCAGAAAGAATAGTAGTGGAAAACACCAATAAAATTGCCGATATGGTAGAAATCATTGAAGTCATTATTGATACTGGTGGTATTCCATTTTCTCCAAGAGTAAAAAGTGATGATGGAAAAAGTTATCTAGACTGTCCAAGAGTAGTAACTGACTTAGTTTACGACAAGGCAAAGGAGTGGTATGGAGATCCGCTACCTTATTCTATAGAAGAACGTATCTCAACCGAGTTATATGGAGATATTGTATTTAAGACAATAAAAGAACAATTAGAAAAAGAAAACTTAAGTGAAGAAGAATTTACGGTAAAAGTACATAAAATGCTACATGATGAAATTCTAAAAGGAGTAGACAATATAAAAGCTCTAATTAGAAATCACATCCAAGAAACAAGTGAAGAAGAATTATCTAAAGATGAATTAGAGAAAAAACTAGATAAATCGTTAGGTGGAGTTATCGGTGGAGGATTCGATCCAATTTACTTGATTGCTCAACGTCTAGTAAAACACTCTAATGATGAAGGTTATTTAGTTGGATCCCGTGGTTCTGTTGGTTCAAGTTTCGTTGCGACTCTAATGGGAATCACAGAAGTAAATCCATTAGCTGCACATTACCGTTGTACAGAATGTAAATTAAGTATCTTTGAAGATGATGAAGGTAATCCCCTAGGAGCAACCTATTCGTCAGGATTTGACTTACCTGATAAAGAATGTCCACACTGCCATATTCCTATGATTAAAGATGGACAAGACATGCCATTCGCAACCTTCTTAGGGTTTAATGCCGATAAAGTACCAGATATCGACTTAAACTTTTCCGATTTAAACCAAGCGAGTGCCCATGCCTATACGAAAGTATTGTTTGGAGAAAATAACGTTTTCCGTGCTGGAACTATCGGTACAGTTGCCGAAAAAACAGCCTTCGGATTTGTAAAAGGATACTGCGAAGAAAAAGAACTAGGTGATATGAGAACAGCAGAAGTAGAACGTCTTGCTATGGGATGTACTGGAGTGAAAAGAACAACAGGACAACATCCAGGAGGAATTGTTGTTATTCCGGATTATATGGATGTTTATGACTTTACACCATACCAATTCCCAGCAGAAGATGCAACTGCTGAATGGAGAACAACTCACTTTGATTACCACGCCATCGACCAAGATGTATTAAAGCTTGATATTTTAGGACATTCAGATCCAACCCAATTGCGTTTAATTCAATTACAATCGGGAACAGATATTATGAAAGTACCATTAGATGATAAAGAAACAATGAGTATCTTCACTTCAACAGAAGCACTAGGTGTAACAACAGAACAAATTATGTGTAATACCGGAACACTAGGTATTCCAGAATTCGGGACACCATTTACTATTAAATTAGTAGAAGACACAAAACCAAAAAGTTTTGCCGAACTTGTTAAAATTTCAGGACTTTCTCATGGTACGGATGTTTGGTTAGGAAATGCTCAAGAGTTAATTGCTAATAACGTAGTACCATTTAAAGATGTTATCGGATGTCGTGATGATATTATGGTTAACTTAATGTACTATGGACTAGAACCAATTAAAGCCTTTAAAATCATGGAGTTCGTTCGTAAAGGAAAAGCATCCAAAGATCCAGAAACTTGGCAACAACATAAAAAGACTATGGAAGACGCCAATATTCCAAAATGGTTTATTGATTCTTGTCAAAAAATTAAATACATGTTCCCAAAAGCCCATGCGGCAGCATATGTTATTAGTGCTTTCCGTATAGCTTGGTACAAAGTTCATATGCCAGTATACTTCTATTCTTCTTGGTACTCATCAAAAGCAACAGATGTAGACTTAGATGCTATGATCAAAGGATATAGTGCTATAAAAGCAAGAATTGAAGATATTCAAGTAAAAGGATATGAAGCGACCAACAAAGAAAATGGACAAGCTGAAAGTTTAAAGGTTGCGCTAGAAGCAACGGCTAGAGGAATCAAATTCTTAAATGTAGATTTATATAAGAGTGATGCTACTGTCTGGGTTGCAAAAAACGATACAGAAATCTATCCACCATTTAATGCAATTGATGGGCTTGGAGACACTGTTGCCAAAAACATCGTAGAAGAAAGAGAAAAGCAACCATTTATTAGTATTGAAGATGTACAAAAACGTGGAAAAGTTTCAAAAACATTAATTGATAAAATGACAGAAATGGGAATTTTGAAAGACTTACCAGATTCCAATCAGTTATCTTTATTTTAAAGAAGGGTATTCTCTTCTTTTTTTCTTGTCAAAAAATAATAATCATGACATAATTTAAATAGAGAGGAGAGTATTATGAAAAGAGTAGTTATATTGGGGATAGCACTACTAGTATTAGCAACAGGTTGTGGTCAACAAACAAAGTATAATTATACAACTAACAAAGAAGACCAAATGATTTGTACAAGAACAGCAAATGCAAATGGGTTAGAAATGGATTTCCGTTATGAGGTATACTATCAAGGAAATGATGTAAACAAAGTTCAGACAACTGAAAAAATAACGTCAGATTCTAATGAAATATTACAAACGTATCAACAACAGATAAAAAGTCTTTATAGTAACTTTGATAATATTGAACACTATAACTATGATGTGAAAATCGAAGGAAATACATTAATCAGCACAACAGATATTAATTACCAAAAAATGAATATTGATGAATTAGTGAATGTTGATTCTTCTATAGAGCAATTATTAAACGACGACCGCAAAATAGATTTAGATAAGATTACCCAAGTATATGAACAATTAGGTGCAACCTGTGAAAAATAAGCGACTAGTCGCTTTTTTACTTGCCAAAATAAAGAATATATGCTATAATATGACTACTTTGAAGGGGGAAGGTAAAGTATGATTAAAGATTTAAGAGTGTTTAAAAAGAACATAACAGCAATCGCTTTAGCTTGTACGATGGTATTAATGAGTGGGTGCTCTAAAGGCAGCCAACAAGCACCAGAGACGGAACCATCTTATTCAACTATTTATATGACAGAATATGATACAGATGCTCATGAGTTATATTGGGATGAAAAAACACAAAGTGAATTGGATGCTATTCCTGATGATATTATTGCTTTAGAAGAAGTACAAGATGGCACTTTATATGTTGCTAGTTATCACGATATCGGTTATGAAGCAGCTATGAAGAATGATACAAAAAGTGAAGCAATACAAAACAATCCTGAATATGGACAAAATGAAGCTTTTAGTGCCGGATATGATTTAGGAAAAGCAGACAAATATTTGAAAAAAGCGCAAGCAGAGCAAAGAACATATGTAAGTATTAGAGTAGGGATGGATGAAGAATCTGCAGCAGAGGAGGCTAACTATTATCCATTAGATGAATTAACAGTAGTTTCTTATGAAGGAGCAAATGCAATTGTCAGAGGATATAATGAAGATGCTGTCAAGAAAGGTAATTATGAAGATTTGTTAGGTCAAGATATGACAGAATATATTGGCCAAGAGTTTACAGCAACTTCACTTCGCAGTTTTGCAACAGAAAACATAGATACCTTACCAGATGCACTATACATAGTATCTGACGATTATCGCCACATTGCAGAAATAACAACTGCAACTATGGCTCAGGTAAAGACAAATACATCAAGTAAAACACGATAGAATGAGGGGTTTTTATGAGTAAATTTATAGATTATTATGCCGCATTAGGAATATCACCCGATGCAACCGAAGAAGAAATAAGAAAAGCTTATCAAAAAATAGCCAAAACATGTCATCCGGATATGACAAAAGGCTTACCTGAAGAAGAAAGAAAAAAAAGAGAAGCAACTTTTATTTTAGCAACCGAAGGGTATAAAATTTTAAAAGATCAAGAAAAAAAAGAAACCTACGATGCTAAATATCGTCTACATCATGAAAGAAAAAACAAGTCTACAACAAAAAGCACTACATATAAAGAGCAAGAGAGAAGCGGATATAGAAATACGAATAGTTATACAAAAAATAACTATGAAAAAGCCTATGATACACAATATGAAGATGAAACGGATTATTGTGACGTGTACGATATCATGCGAGAAATACTTAGAGATTTCATGAATGTATATTATGATGTAAAGGAAGAAGAATATACTATTAGAGAACGTGCTAAAGAATATCGTAAGACATTTAGACACATGAATCGTCCAACAATATTAAAAAAGGGATTTATTATTTTTGGAAGTGAACTATTATATTCTGCTGAAAAATTAAAATTAAAAAGAAAAGATGACGCTAGTCACTACATTATGAGAAATCGTGGGAAAGCTTTGGTTGCAGCAGGATTGGCAGTAGCATTAGTAACAGGTATGTTTTCAGGAACAAAAGATACAACACCAGTCTTAGATCCAATAACCACGGAAACTTCAGACTTTTTAGCGAAACCTGTAGAACCAACAATTACAATAACCAGAATATATACGGTAGAAGCCGGAGATACGCTATCAGGACTTGCAGAAGAAGCAAACTGTACAAAGCAAGAAATAAAAGATTTAAATGATATGGATACAGACTATCTTTATTATCAAGATACCATATCTGTACCTTATCATATACCAGAAGATGAAATAGGTAGATATACAACTGTAGAGTTATATAACGATGAAAACTTATATGATTTTGCAGAAGCTTATGAAACCAATCCAGAATCATTAGAAAAACTAAATCCAGATACAATCATTGAAGTAAATGGCAGCTATGCAGTAACTTCTGATACTATTGTAGTGCCAACGTTTGCTCCATACGATTATAATGCCAATAAAGCAAAATAAAACAGGGTAGAAATACCCTTTTATTTTTTGTATAATAAAAAACGAGGGATCAAGATGAAGAAATATTTAACATTAGTAAATAAAGAAAACAAAATAAAACAAAGTTATTTAAAAAATATAAAATTAGTAAATAGAAAAAACTATCAAAATAAAGATACTTTAATCGAAGAAGAAACAGCTCTAGCCTTTGACCAGTTAAAAAACTTTTTAAAAAGAAAAAATATAAAAATGGAAATAGATGATGCCTATCGTAGTCAAGAACATCAACAAAATTTAAAAGAACAAGTTAGCAAAGAATATGGAGAAGACTATGCAAATGCTATAGTAGCAGAACCAGGAACAAGCGAACATCATACAGGATTAGCAATCGATATTGTATTAGAAGTGAATGGAAAATATGATGAAGAAAATGATGAAATATTGGAACATTTGGATAATTATAAACAATTTGTTCCATATCTATCTAAATTTGGATTTATTATAAGATATCCTGAAGGTAAAGAAGAAATAACAGGATATCCATATGAGCCTTGGCATATTCGTTATGTTGGAAAAATACCAGCAACTATCATGGAGAAAAAAAATTGGACGATAGAAGAATACCTAAAAAACTTCTCGGCTATTCTATATGTAAATAAACCAACGGGTATAACATCATTTGATGTAGTAAATGAAATTAGTAATATTTTTGGAATAAAAAGAGTAGGACACACAGGAACTCTTGATCCTCTAGCCGAAGGTGTTTTAATAGTAACAGTAGGACAAGCAACAAAAATTGCTGAACTAATAACAGCCGAAGACAAAGAATATAAAGCAGGTGTTTTATTAGGTGTAGAAACAGATACCCTAGATATCACGGGGAAAGTTACCAAAAGTAAACCAGTAGATTTATCGAAAGACATAGAAAAAGTAATAAATAGTTATCAAAAAACATACATGCAAGAAGTCCCAATATATTCAGCAATCAAAGTAAATGGAAAAAAATTATATGAATATGCTAGATGTGGTAAAGAAGTAGAACTTCCTAAAAAAGAAGTAACAGTAAAAAAAATCAAGTTATTATCAAGTGATAATGATACGTTTATGATAAAAGCAAAAGTCACAAAGGGATGCTATATTAGAAGTTTAATAAGAGATATTGGAAGAAGCCTAGATACCTATGCTACCATGACAACACTAGTTAGAACAAAACAAGGAAAAGTTGATATCAAAAAAACAAATACTCTAGAAGAAATAAAAAAAGGAAAAGCAAAGCTTCATAAAATAGATGAAGTTCTAGATTTACCAACAATTACAGTAGACAAAGAAACAGAAAGAAAGATAAAAAATGGTATGAAATTACCAAATAAATATCAGATAAAAAACAAAGTAATATTTAAAACTAAAAATAATAAAATTTTAGGTATTTATAAAGTAGAAAAGAATATGCTAAGAGTATGGAAGAACTTTTAAAAAGTTCTTTTTCTTTACAGTAAAATAGAGTTTTACCCCTAGGAAAGAAATAAAAAACTATAGTATAATTAACTAGAAAGTAGGGGATGGCATGTTAGAAGTAGTTTTTTTACTTTTGGGATTTATAATTATAATTAAATCAAGTGATATTTTAGTAGACTGCGCATCTTCTTTAGCAATCCGTTGTAAGATACCTAAAATGTTAATAGCATTAACAATCGTTGCATTTGGTACTTGTGCTCCAGAAGTAGCGATTTCTTTCCGGAGTGTCGCGGAAGGAAATGGTACTATGGCATTTGCCAACGTAGTAGGAAGCTGCATCGTAAATACCTTCTTAATTATTGGATTAGCAGCCCTCGTTAGGCCAATTAGAGTAAAGCACGCAACGATAAAGAAGGAATTGCCAATTTTATTAATCATCACCACAGGATTCGTAGTCTTGATGTTAGATAGTGTATTTAATCCATTGACTCCAAATACATTTTCTAGAGCAGATGGAATTATTTTAATTCTACTATTCTGTATGTTTGTATCATATATCGTACAGTTATTAAAAAAGAAAGATGATGATGCAGATAAAATAGAACCAAAATATAAAAATATATTTTTAATTTTATTCTTGCTTATCGGGTCAATAGTCTGTATTTCATTAAGCAGTGATGTGATTGTAAATAACGCTACAGCCTTAGCAGAAAAACTAAATGTAAGTGAAAAAGTAATTACAATGATTGTCGTTGTGATTGGAACATCTTTACCAGAGATGTTTATGACAGTAACAAGTGCTAGAAAAAAAGAATTTGATATGGCCATAGGTAATATTATAGGAACTAATATTTTTAATATTTGTATTGTATTAGGTTTACCAATCACAATCTATGGAGATTTAGTATTAGAAAACTTTAATCTTACAGATATAGTAACAGTATTCTTAACTTCCTTCTTGCTTTATATATTTGCTCGTAGCGAAAGAGAAGTATCAAAAAAAGAGGGAATCTTGATGTTAAGTATCTTTGTAGCATATTATATATGCCTAATCATAGGATAAAGCTTGCAAAAATAAAAAAAGTATAGTATATTATATGTGCTGCCAATACTCAGTTTAAAGAATTTCCGACTTTTTACTTAGTTTTGGTGAATTTATAAGAAAGGAAGTGTTAATATGGCATTAACAAAAGAAGAAAAAAGTGCAATCATTAAAGATTTCGCTAAAAATGAAAAAGATACTGGTTCTGCAGAAGTACAAATCGCAATTTTAACAAAAGAAATTAACGATTTAACAGAACACTTAAAGACACACATTCACGATTATCATTCAAGAAGAGGACTTTTAAAGAAAGTTGGACAACGTCGTAACATGCTAAATTACTTAGCTAAGAAAGACATTCAAAGCTATCGTGAAGTAATTAAAAAATTAGGTTTAAGAAAATAGTACAAAATGTACTATTTTTATTTTTAAAAGAAAAGAAATCAAAGAAAAAGTAGAAATTTTTCAACTTTTCTGCTATTCTAGTAATGGAACTTATATGGAGGAAGTATGAAAAAGAAATTTGAATTAGATTTTTATGGAAGAAAGATCATAGTAGAACATGGGGAACTTGCAAAACAAGCGGATGGTGCAGTATTAGTTCGTTACAACGATACTGTAGTATTAACTGCAGCTGTCGTATCAAAGACTGTAAATCTACTATCTGACTTTTTTCCGTTAACAGTAAACTATCAAGAAAAATTATATTCTGTAGGTAAAATACCAGGAGGATTTATTAAAAGAGAAGGTCGTCCAAGTGAAAATGCTACATTAGCGGCACGTATGATTGATCGACCAATGAGGCCTTTATTCCCAGAAGGATTTAAAAATGAGGTACAGGTTATCTCAACTGTTTTATCAGTAGATCAAGAGTGCTCTCCAGAATTGACAGCGATGTTAGGTTCTTCTTTAGCAGTGTCTATCTCAAAGATACCATTTAATGGACCAATTGCTGGTGTAAAAGTAGGTAGAGTAAATGGAGAGTTTATCATAAACCCAACTCCGGAAGAGTTAGAACAATCTGAATTAGATTTAACTGTTGCTGGAACAAAAGATGCTATCAATATGGTAGAGTCTAGTGCCAAAGAAGTAAGAGAAGACATCATGTTAGAAGCATTAATGTTTGGACATGAAGCAGTAAAAAAACTAATCGCTTTTGAAGAAGAGATAATCGCTGAAATTGGCGATGAAAAAATGGAATATGAAACACTAACAATTGAAGATGAAATGAAAGAGAGAATTACTTCTCTAATTTCCGATAAGATGGATAAAGCGCTTCGTATTAAAGATAAGTTAGAAAAGTATACAGCTATCGACGCTATAAAAGAAGAAGTAGAAGAACTATATAGAAGTGAATACGAAGATAAAGTAAAAGACGAGGAACTAAAAGAAATATTGGTAAAAGCCGATATGGTAGTATCTGATATTGAATACAATTTGTTTAGAAGTATCGTAGTAAAAGAACATATTAGATCTGATGGTAGAAAAATGGATGAGATTAGACCTTTATCTACAGATATTGATTTATTACCAAGAACTCATGGATCAGCACTATTTACTCGTGGTGAAACACAAGCTTTATCTGTAACTACACTAGGTGCTATCGGAGAACATCAAATCTTAGATGGTCTTGGACTAGAAGATCAAAAGAGATTTATGTTACACTATAACTTTCCACAATTCTCCGTTGGAGAAACTGGTAGATATGGCGCTCCAGGAAGAAGAGAAATTGGTCACGGAGCACTAGGAGAAAAAGCCTTATTACAAGTAATACCAAGTGAAGAAGACTTCCCATACACCATTCGTGTTGTATCAGAAATATTAGAATCAAACGGTTCATCCTCTCAAGCAAGTATTTGTGCAGGATGTATGTCACTAATGGCCGCAGGAGTTCCAATTAAAGCTCCAGTTGCTGGTATTGCTATGGGATTAATTACTCATGATGAAGATTATACAATTTTAACAGATATTCAAGGTATGGAAGACCATTTAGGAGATATGGACTTTAAAGTTGCAGGAACGAAAAACGGTATCTGTGCATTACAAATGGATATTAAAATTAAAGGAATTACAAGAGAAATTTTAAAAGAAGCATTAGAACAAGCTAAGAAAGCTCGTATGGAAGTTCTTGATGTTATGCAAAAACAAATTGCGGAACCTAGAAAAGAAGTATCTAAATACGCACCTAAGATGGAAACATTTATGATAGATCCAATGAAAATCAAAGATGTTATAGGTAAGGGTGGAGAAATGATTACAAAAATCATTTGTGATGCTTCTAACGTTAAAGATGTTAATAATATTAATGCTGTTAAAGTAGACTTAGAAGATGATGGACGTGTAATTATCTATCATAGTGATCAAGAAATTATCAACAAAACAAGAGAAATGATTGAAGAAGTAGTTCGTGAAGTAGAAGTTGGCAAAATCTATGAAGCAAAGGTAGTAAAGATTGAAGACTTTGGTTGCTTTGTACAATTATGGCCAGGTTGCGAAGGATTAGTGCATGTTTCTCAACTTTCCCATGAGAGAGTTGCTAAAGTAGAAGACGTTGTAAAAGTTGGAGACGAAATTATTGTCAAAGCTTTAGGACCAGATAAAAAAGGAAGACAAAACTTCTCAAGAAAAGATGCCCTTCCAAAACCAAAAACAAAAGCTAAGGAAGAGAAGAAAATAGAAAAAAATGAAGAATAGAAAAGTTCAGAAATGAACTTTTTTTTCATATACTGTTCTAGGTGATTTTATGTTGAAGAAAAAACTAATTCAAGTAACACTAGTTTTATTATTAGTACTATTTAGTTTTTATTATACAAATAAGACAATAGACATTATTAGAGAAACAGACCCTTTGATGAAACAAATAAAGGAGGAAAGCAAAAAATATGTAATCAGTGCAGAAGATGCCAAAATAGAAGGAAATAAAATAGTTCCAGGAAAGAACGGAAAAGAAGTAGACTATGAAGAAACATACCAAAAGATGAAACAATATGGTGCCTATAATGAAAGTCTAACAGTATTTAAAGAAACAACTCCTACATTATCTATCGAAGAAACATATGATAAGTTTATTATTTCTGGAAATGAAGAAAAAAAAGAAGTAGCTTTAGTCTTTCCTATTTATAATACAACAGATCCAAAAAAAATAATTCAAATATTAAACCAAGAAGGAGTAGCAGCAACTTTTTTTATCGATGGTCTTTGGCTAGAGAATAATTTAGCTTTAATCAAAAAAATGACTAACCACGAACTAGAAATCTTAAGTTATAATAATCGTTATGAAGAAATATATTTTTCATCAGCTCTACAATATCTAAAAAATGTAACAGGAAGAGAAGGAGAATATTGTTATGCAGACTATGACAATAAAGAGGTAATAGAATTATGTAGTAAATTAGAACTGCATACGATTACTCCAACAATAAAGATAACTAATACTCCTTATCAAGATATAAAACAGAAACTTCAGAATGCTGCTATTATTTCTTTTCCTATTAATACTACAACAGAAATAGAATTACAAACAGTAATAACTTATATAAAATCAAAAGGGTATAATATCGTAACATTGAAAAGTCTATTAAGTGAAAGTCTAGAAAAGTAAACCTTCAAAGGATTTTAAAGAAGTGTCAATTTGACATTTCTTTTATTTTGTGGTATAATGTGCTACACAATGAAGGGGGATTAGTTAATGTCACTATTAACTGAAAATATTCAAGCAGGAGTTCCGATAGAAGCACCAATAATAATAAGAGGATCAGATATATGTGGAGTATGTGATGATAAAGATACAGTAGAAAAAACATTATTAGAAGAACATAAAAAACTATTGGATTTTATAGGAACACTTGGAACGATACAAAATATTTATATGTACGCAACAACAGAAGTTAGAACTGATAGTGAAACTTTAGAAAAAAAGATAATATTTAGTCCTACTTTATTAATAAATAGTATAGCTAGTAATCTAAATATAAATTTGAAAAATAAACAAGAAATAGACTCTAATCTCGTTGATATTGAAAAATTTGAAAACTTATATCATAAGAAAATGAAATTATTAAGAAGAGTGAGAAAGCCAAAAGAATTAGCGAAGGAATTTCCAGTCCTTTATAAACAATATCAAGTAAGACAAAAACAATATCAAGAAGTACTCCAAAAATTTATTCCTGTTTTACAAATGAAAAAAGATTTTCATGCTGCCGGATTTGAAATAGTACTAAAACAATATTTAAAAGAAATTGGTATTACAGATATTAATGAGTTTATAAGAAATCAAGGAAAAGTATCTACAGCAGGTTTTTGTGAAATTTGTGCTCAAGGATTAGAGACAATAAAAAATAATATGCCAGAGATTGTAAAATATATGTTTGCCCATCCATTAAATATAGAAGATAAATTATCAACAAATGATCAAGAAAAATTAAGTCTGTTTATTGCCAGTCAATATTTGCTCGCTGCTAAAACATATGGTCAAGAAGATATACAAAAATACTTACTTTATATGGTGCATTATTTTAGAGAAAACCCAGACAGAAAAACAAATGACGAATTACAAATTACTATAGGTAATGTTCAAAATGAGAGAACTGGAGTAACTGAGCAAGGTTTTTCTATTACACCAAAACAGCTATATGAACAATATAAAGAAATAGCAGTTAATTATCCAGAGCTTCGTTTATTAAATTTCGATGATGTTGATTTTTCAACATTTAATTTACAAGAAGCAGAAGAATTTATTAATTTAATGTTAGAAGATATTAAAGTAAACTGGGATATAATTCCAGAAGAGAAGCTAGATGAAAGAGTAATCTCAGAAGTAAAAATAGAAAAAAGGAATAGTTTAAAATCAGAAGAAGAGCAAAGAGAACATCAAGATAAATTAGTAAATCTTTATATGGAGAAAAAAGAATTTTATGATAGCACAGACCCATTTTATAGAATTGCTGGTAAAAATACATTTAATGGTTATATTGGGCATATCTATACAAATGGAAAGGTTATTCTAGATAAGTTCTTTGAAAATGCTGATACTGGAAGAGTTGCTGACGGACAAGCAATCTATGTTATGAACTTTGAAGATTTTGCTAGATTATCAGCATTACCTAAAAGTGAATTAATTCAAAATCCTGCATGTAGAAGAATTATCCATGCTGGAGATTGGCAAAGTAGAGTGCAAAATGAAATAAATTCAGAAACTATGAATAAGCCAGGAGTAGAACTTCAGAAACTACAACAAGAAGGAAAAATAGTAAAACAATAGAGGAGAAAACAATGAATACACAAATAAAAAAAGTAAATGCTAAAAAATTAATACCATTATTACTAACAGGAGCAATCATCGCAACAAACGTCACAGGATGTTCAAATGTTCCAAAGATTGAAGAGTCTATAGAAATAACTTTAGAAAAAACAAAAACTAGAACAAAACTAGATGATATATTTACAGATTCAGAAGAAAGAGGACAACAATTACAAACATTAGATGAAATGTTAGAAAAACACGATGCCTTAGAATCAATAAAAATAAAAGGAAAATCGACTTTAACAAAAGAAGAAAAAGAAAAACTAAATCAAATTAGTGTAGAAACAGTAAAAAGTTTAATTGAATTATATCAAGATCAAGATTTAACAGAAGAAGCAAGACAGTTAGTAGAAGAAAATCTAAAACAAGTAAAAGATGCAACAGATACTTGGTTATCGTATAATGTAACAAATACATCTATTGATGCATTAAAAACAGCAGTTAAAGTAGCTACTTGTGATGCTGTAGGAATAGATGCTGAAGACTTTAATAATGTAAAAATTGATGCTCCAACAGGAAATTATACAGAATTAGGAGTATATGTAGAAGATATTGATAAACACTATCGTATAAAAGATAATTCTATTTATGGAGAGATGATTCACATTATTTATAATTTACAACAACACCCATTAGAGGACAAAGCGATAAAGTATGGAAAACAAGCAGTAAATCTAATTAAAGTAAGTGCTTATTCTGAACCTACACTATCTGAGAATACAATTACATCAAGTGATAGCTATAAAGAAATAAAAGAAAAAATAAAAAGGCTAGATTAGTATTAAATTGACAAAAACAGTCCTTTGTGTTATAATATACACACATTTGAAAAGGGGGATATAAAATGAAATTAAATGGAAAAAATATAAAAGTAAAAAGAGGTGCTGCTACTCTTATCGTTACTTTAGCAATTGCAATGGGAGTTGTAAGTTGCAGTAGCGAGAAAATACCAGAAGTAGAAGAGTCTTTAAATAGAACAACAGTATTGACTCAAGATGATAGTATGTTAGATGACGTATTAAAGGTATCAAAAGCAGATAATGGTAGCTTAACAGAATTAGACAAACTGGATAGAGCCATCGAAATCTATGAAAAATTAGAAGATAGTAATTTAGACAGTTATAGTTATATTTTAACAGACGAGGAAAAGACAAATTTAGACCGCTTACCAGCAAGTTATATTGAAACTATGCAAGAAGTATTGGAAGATGAAAATAGCACAAGAGCAGAACAACTTCAAACTGGTAGATGGTTAAATTATCTACAGGATGATGCAGAATCTACGATTGAAAATGCCTCTCCTATCATTATAGAAGCAGGATTAAAAAGAGCTGTCAAAGCAGGAGTAGTAGATGCTTTAGAATTATCTCCAGAAGAGTTTGCTTCAGTTACTATCGGTCCTGAAAGAGTAGACGACGGAAATTATATGTTTACAGTTGCAGTTCAAAATAAAAATTATTCAGTAGATGGGAATTCAATTTACGGTAGAATGATTAAGCATCTTTATGATATCCAAGGAGAAGAAGATAGAAACTTCGACTTGAATTTAGAACAATCAAAAGAAGCTTTAAATTTAATAAAAGTAAGTGCTTACAGTGGAGTTAAACTATCAGATAACAACGAAATAACTTCTGAGACTAGCTATAGTGATATTAGTGCTTTACAAAAATCAAAAAAATAAAACCATTTTTATAAATGGTTTTTTCTTTGCAATAAAAGACTTTTCATTGTTTTACAACAAAATTTATAGTATACTTAACTATAGGGTGAAGAGTATGTACTTAAAAGAAATTGTAACAAGTGGTTTTAAATCGTTCGCAGACAAAATTGATATCAAACTAGATAATAAGATAACCTGTATAGTAGGGCCAAATGGTTCAGGAAAAAGTAATGTAGTAGACGCAGTAAGATGGGTATTAGGAGAACAGTCTGTAAAATCTCTTCGTGGAGAAGGATCCATGAGTGATGTAATATTCTCCGGAAGCAAAAGTAGAAATCCCCTTAATGTAGCATCTGTAGAACTAGTATTTGATAATTCTGACCATTTCTTAAATGTTCCATATACAGAGCTTTCTATTAAAAGAAGAGTATACAGAAGTGGAGAAAATGAATATTATTTAAACGGTGAAAAATGTAGATTAAAAGATATTTATAATCTATTATTAGATACAGGTATGGGAAAAGAATCATTCAATATTATTTCTCAAGGAGAAGTAGAAAAAATACTTAGCAATTCCCCAACAGATAGACGTATTATTTTTGAAGAGGCTGCAGGTATTTTAAAATATAAAAAGAGAAAAGAAGAAGCATTACGAAAACTAGACCGTACCCATAATAATATCGATAGAGTAAATGATATTATTAGTGAATTAGAAAGTCAGGTTGCTCCACTAAAAGAACAAAGTGAAAAAGCGAAAGAATATTTAGAAAATAAAAAAGGTCTAGATAACTACGAAGTAGCATTACTTGCTTATGATTTAGAAAATGAAAAATTTGAATTAGAACGAATTAAAGCAGAAAAAGAAAAATTAGAAAAAGAAATTATGGAACTATCTAACGAAACTTCTAAAAATGATGCGATAGATTTAGAGCAAGCAAACAAACTAGAAAAGTTAGAAAAAGAAGAAAGTACTCTTCAAAGAAGACTATTAGAAGTAACTGAAATGGTAGAAAAAGTAAATGGAGAGAAGAACCTATTACAAGAAAGAAATAAACAGAATAAAGAAAAAGAAGAAGTAGAAGAAGAATTAAGAAACCTTTTAGAAAAAAAGTCTAGTATAGCATCATCAATTCAAAAGATAAAAAAAGAATTAGATGTAATTGTAGAAGATGGAAAAAAAGAAGAAGAAAAGGGCAAAGAAGTAGAAAGAAGATTAGAAAAAGCAAAACAAAAAAAGAATATGCTAACAAGTGATTATTCACAACATGAAAGAAGTATTATTTCTATAGGACATAAAATAACGAATCTAAAAAGAGAAATAGAAGAAGGCGGAGATTTACCTAACGGTATCAGAAAAGTTTTAGAATCATCTTCTTTATCTGGGATTCATAATACCATAGGAAATATTTTAAATACTAAAGATGAATATATAAAAGCTTTAAATATTGCTATCGCAGCTAATAAAAACTTTGTAATTACTAGTGATGAAACATCTGCAAAATTAGCTATTAACTATTTGAAAGATAATCACTTAGGAAGAGGAACGTTCTTTCCACTTACAGTAATTAAATCTAGATATGTGGATAAAGATTCATTAAGAGCGATAGAAAAAGAGGAAGACTTTATTGGTGTATTAAGTGATCTTGTAGAATATGATAAAACTTACCAAAATATTATAGAAAACCAATTAGGAACAGTAATTGTTTCTAAGGATTTAGATAGCGCAACACGTATAAGTAATAAGGTAAATAGAAAATATAAAATAGTCAGTTTAGATGGCGATGTAGTAAATGTAGGAGGAAGTCTAACCGGAGGTTCTATTGCTTATCAAACAAGAAGTATTATAGTTTTAAAACAAGAATTAAAACGCCTAGAAGAACAAGAAACACTAGTAAAACAAGAGTTGGAAGAAATAAAGAAAGAATTAGAAGAAGCAGAAAGTGAAATGCAAAAAATTGAAGAAGAGGAATTTAGCACGTCTAAAATAAAAGTAACAATCAAAGAAAAATATGATGCAAAAGCAGATGAAATTAAAAGACAAAGAAAAGAACTAGAAGACGTAGAAGGAAAATGGCAAACACTAAATGCAATTTCTAATAATACACTAAGTGATAAAGAACAAGAGTTGATAGAGCAATACCATGCATTAAATGCAGAAAAGGCAACAATTCAAGTAACCTTAGAACAAATTAGAAAAGAAATAGAAGATATCAAAAGACAAACAGAAGAACGTTTAGCAGAAGATAAATTGAAAAATTCGAACTTAAGAAATCTAGAAAAGACTCTTCATGAAAAAGAAGTAGCGCTAAATAGAATAGAAATTAGAATGGATAATATGTTAGATACTCTAAATACAGAGTATGAATTAACATTTGAAAAAGCCAAAGAAAAATATCATTTAGACATTGAACCAGAAGAAGCAAGAAGAAAAGTTAGTCAATTTAGAGCTAATATAAAACGTATAGGTATGGTAAATCTAGCAGCAATAGAAGAGTATGAAAGAGTAAATACAAGATATGTATTTTTAACTAATCAACGAGAAGATTTACTAAAAGCCGAAGATACATTATTAGAAATTATGAATGAAATGGACGATGTCATGAAAGAAGAGTTTAAGACGACTTTTGATCAAATCGCCAAAGAGTTTAAACAAGTATTCAAAGAATTATTTAGTGGCGGAAATGCTGATTTAAAACTAACAGAACCAGACAATCTATTAACAACGGGAGTAGAAATCGTTGCATCTCCACCAGGGAAAAAGCTAACTACGATATCTCTTCTTTCTGGAGGAGAAAAAACTTTAACTGCAATCTCTTTACTTTTTGCAATACTAAATGTAAGAACAGTTCCTTTCTGTTTATTTGACGAAGTAGAGGCTGCTCTAGATGAAGCAAATGTTGCAGAATTTGGTAAATATTTAGATCACTATAAAAATAAAACACAATTCTTAATCATCACTCATAAAAAGAAAACAATGGAATACGCCAATACTTTATATGGTATTACTATGCAAGAGTCAGGTGTATCAAAATTAGTTAGTGTAAAACTAAATCAAGTAATAGAAACATTATAGAGAGCAAGGCTCTCTTTTATTGACTTTATATAAAATAATAATTACAATAAAAAGTTAGAAAAGAGGATATTATGCCAATATTACAAACAGAAGTATTACCAATTGAATATGATGATAAAACGAAAAAAATAGCATTAAAAACAAAAGCTTGGCTAGATACAAATCCATCTTTCTTTAGGGAGTTTTTACCATCTACAGATAAAATTAGCTATATTGATAAAAAAAGCCCCTTATATATTGGAATGAAAGAGTCAATATTAGAACATTTAGATGGTATTACCGCAAAAGAAGCAATTAAAATATTAAAAGATACCTCACAAATTACAATAAAAGATAAAATATTAATTTTAATGTATCTTTGGAATGAACGTATTAATGGCAAATATGACTATTCATCTTTAGACTATACAATTGTTGAAAAAGCAGCAATGGGGATTTATTATTGTGATGCTAAAAATTATCAAGGATACCACGATTACTTGAAAAAGCCATGTGAGAAACAAAAAAGTCAAGCATTTTACTGGTTCCAAGAAAAATATCGTTTTCCATTATTAGACTATATGATACAAAATCAATTAGAAGTACTAAAAAAATATTACTTACATGGCAACCAAGAAGAAATATTACAAGAGTTATCAGAAATGATATCTACTACCTTAGTAGCAACGACTTGGCAAACAGAAGAATTAAAAGAAAAAGAAATTGTTTATCCTTTGTCAAAAAATCAAGCAAAATCTCTAGTAAAAGAGTTTTTACAAGAAATAGATCCAACTCTTACTTGGTTAAATGAATTTTATACCTTAGAAAAATCAAATAGAATAATAGATAATATAGCAGACTCTCGCTTAGATAGAAAGCACAAATGTCTAACATCTTGGTATCTTTTTTACGCAGGTGAGAAAGAATGGTGTATATATGCTCCTTGGAGGAATACCTTAGAAGACCCTATCAGTTTAGTACATGAGTTTTGCCACTATATTACTTGTAAAGATGAAACAGCTCTAAATAAAACCGTTTTTCCATTAAGTGAGTTTTCAAGTCTTTTTTTCGAAAACTTAATGTGTGAGTTTTTAAAGAAGAAAGGGTATCCAGCAGCTGAAGTTGATAAATATATAAATAATCGAATTTTAGAAATTGTAGAGTACGGATTAGATATTGAAGCTTGTTTAGAATATGTAAAACTAAAAGAAGAAGGAAACAAAATTACACCCGCTTTAAAAATGACTTTAACTAAAAATTTAGAGCAAGAGTACCGTGAATATGATTCTACCTTTTCTTTTACAAAACATTATCAAAAGCCATTAGAAAAAATAATAGAAGAAGATGTAGATGAAGATATTGAAGGCTTATTACTAATGCCTGATATATTATTAGAATCCTATCCCTATATAATAGGAAAAATATACAGTGATATAATGCTTTCTAGAGAACGAAAAGATAGTACTGTAATACCAAAAATGATTTCAATAACAGAAAGAATTTGCAATATGAGTAAAGAAGAAGTCCTAAAAGAGCTAGGATTAATCTCACAGTCAGAAAAAAAGTTTATAAAAAAATAAGTAAAAAGAAAAAAGAGCTTAAATAGCTCTATATTCGTCCTTTCCTTTGAAAGGATTTTTTTTATCGATATGATCAGTAAATAAAATACCATTTAAATGATCAAGTTCATGTTGAAAACAGATAGCTAATTCTTCACGACCTCTAACATGAATTTTTCTTCCTTCCATATCATAGGCTTCCATAGTAACTCTAGCATATCTTGGAACAATTCCATCAACTGGTCGGTTGACAGAAAGACAACCTTCACCCATTTCAACATAAATTTTCTCAACAGAATTACTAATAATTTTAGGGTTAATCAAAACATAAGTTTCAAATTCTCCCTCATCTACTTCATTGACAACAACAAAATATCTTTTTGGGACCCCTAATTGTATAGCAGACATACCCATACCTGGTCTTAAATCATATTTCTCAGATAATTCTTCTATTTGTGAATCATGTAAATACTGAATCATTGTATCAATTAATTCTTTATCCTTCTTTGTAAGAGGAAAAGTCACTTCTTTACTAATCATTCGTAAACGTTTATCTTTTTCATCTAAAATATCTTTTGTTTTAAGCATAGTACCACCTCTTTATGCAAGTATAGTTTATCAAAAAATACTTAAAAAGAAAAGAAAAAAATAAAAACGTATAAAAAATTATACGTTTTCATTATCATTAAACTGTAAAACGACATCCAATCACAATGACTAATAAAATAAATAACACTAAAACGATAGCGTAATTAGAATTATTATTGCCATAGGAATAAGGATAGTATGGCATTTGATTATAATATTGTCCACCACAACCAGTAGACCCATTACCATAATAATACATAAAACAGCCTCCTTTACATAATCTACTATAACGTATGTAAATTGACAAAATTTGTTAATAAAAAGAACCTAGAAAAGACTTCCATTTTCAAATTATAAGAAAATATGATATATTATAATATAGAATGGGGAGTGATAGAAACGAAGAAAATCATCAAGTACATCGATAAACCGCTATTAGTTGTCTGCATAATATTATTTGTGATAGGACTAATCATGGTTTTTTCTGCATCAAACGTTACTGCCTATATGACTCATGCCGTAAGCCCATATAATTACTTTATTAAACAAGCAATATTCTTATTGGCAGGTGTTATCATGTCTATTATAATGATAAAGTTTACTACCAAAGCATATGGAATGTTTTCATGGGGACTATTAATTATCATTATTATCAGTTTATTAGCTTTATTAATTATAGGGCAGGCCAAAAACAGAGCTATTTCATGGTATGATTTAGGACCAATCAGTATTCAGCCCAGTGAATTTGCCAAAGTAATAACTATTGTTTGGTTAGCCAGATATTATGAAAAAAACAAACAGTTAACAAGTTATGGAAAAAGTCTATTTCCTCTAGGAATATGTGCCATAATAGCATTACTAATTTTTATTCAACCAGACCTTGGAACTTCAATTATCTATGTGGTAATAGTAGGAGTAATGTTCTTAGCTGCTCCTGTTCTAAAAGAGATAAAGATGAAAACAATATTTGGTCTACTAGGATTAGTAGTATTTGCAGGAGTTGTTTTCCTAGGAGCCGGGAAATCCTTATTACAAGAAAGACAACTAGAAAGGTTCGATTTTAGAAATCCATGTGATAAATTATTAACGACAGGAAACCAAGTATGTAATTGCTATATTGCAATTAACAATGGTGGACTGACGGGAGTAGGATTAGGAAATTCCACCCAAAAGTATCTATACTTACCAGAACCATACACAGATTTCATTTTTGCAATTATTGTAGAAGAATTAGGAGTAATTTCTGGAATAGGAATATTATTGTTATATATGTTCTTATTATATAGAATTTTAAAAATCGGTAGAGAAAGTCCAACAAATAGAGGAGCGTTATTGTGCTATGGTGTAGCAGTGTATATATTCCTACATATTGTAATCAATTTAATGGGAATTTTTGGAATGATGCCAATGACCGGAGTACCATTACCATTCATGAGTTATGGAGGAAGTTTCACAATCTGTTTGATTGCCGCTTTAACAATTGTACAACGAGTAAGTGTAGAAAATGGACTAGTGAAAGAAAAGCCTGAGAAAGCAAAATAGATTGACTTTCTAGGCTTTTTATTATATAATATAGCTCATTAAAAGGAGCAAGGATAAAAAATGAGTAATAAACTAAAAATGCTTCGAGAAACGTTAGTTAAAAACATCACCGACGCCTCTCAAGTTTTTATTGTTGGACATAATACACCCGACTATGATGCTATTGGTTCTGCTCTAGGGGTTGCCACACTATCAAAGGAATTAAATAAAAAAGCATATATTATTGTAAATGATTTAGCTCAAGACCTAGATCCTGGTGTATCAAAAGTGATAGAAGACAGTAAAGGAGATTATCACTTTATTGATTTGCAAGGATATCGTACTTTAGCTGATACAGATTCATTATTAGTAACAGTAGATGTAAATAAAAAATATCTAACATCAGTACAAGAAGATTTGGATAGAGTAGGAAGCATAATAATTATCGATCATCATGGTGAGGATAATCTTTCTATATCTACTCCTTATAAGTTTATAGATGAAACTGCATCTAGTACCTGTGAAATGATTGCAGGAGTATTACATGCCAAAAAAATACGTTATACAAAAAATATGGCAAACTATTTATTAGCAGGAATTATTTTAGACACCAAGCGTTTCCAAAAAAATACAAGCCCCACAACTTTTGATGTAACAGAGAAATTATGTCGTAATGGTGCAGATTATGATGCAGTTAATAAGCTGTTTATTTCTAACTTTTTAGAAGACAAACAGATTTATACTTTGATTTTCGGAGAAAAAACAATGATTGAAGAAAATACACCAACAGAAATTACGATTGCCAATACGCATATTCAAGCATATCCGCAACTATTTGGTGAACCAACAGTAGCCTTTGTAGTAAATAGAATTAGCCCACATACAATCTACCGTCGGGATATGTTAGCAAAAACAGCTGACAAAATGTTAGTAAAGTATGCAGATGTGGCTTTTGTATTAGGTTATACAAATGAAAATGATGTAACAATTTGTGCAAGAAGCAAATGTGATATTAATGTTGGAGAAATATTAAAGAAATTAGATGATATGGATGCTTCTGAGTTTCCAATGCATTCCGGAATGTTGTCTACAACTTGCAGTGGTGGAGGAAACAAACACAATGCAGGTGGATGTATTACTACAAGTGATATTTTTTCAGTAGAAAAGTTTTTAATGGATCGAGTACTACAAATGACAACTCCCGATGAAGTGTTAGAACAACAAGAACAACTAGAAAAACCAATTGTATTAGTAAAAAAGCGAGCAGAAGTACCACTAGATACAGAATAAGAAAAGTTCAATAAGAACTTTTCTTTTTTTATCTAATAATAAAAGAGAGGAGGTTTTATGTCATTTCATTACCGCTATAGAAAACAAATTATTATAATAGCAATCGCTGTATTAATGGTTGCAACACTAATTACTACGACAATATATTTTTATACACCAAAAAAAGAACAGAAAATTTCATCTTTAAAAATAGAAAAGGCAACAACCCAAACGAAACAAGAAAGTACATCAGAGAAAGAAGAGATAAAATACATGGTAGACATCAAAGGAGAAGTAGTAGCACCAGGGACGTATGAACTTAAAAATACATCTAGAGTAATCGATGTAATAAAGATTGCAGGAGGGTTAACAGAAAATGCGGATACGACAGTAATAAATTTGAGTAAAAGAATAGAAGATGAAATGGTAATCATTATTTATAGTAAATGGCAAGTAGAAAACTGGGAAGAAACACAAGAACAAGAAAAGTATTTACAAGAACAATGCACATCTCCGAGAGATGGCCAAACAAAAAATGATGCTTGTATAGAAGATGCAGAAGAAAGTACAGATAGCTCTCCAAATATCATAAATATCAATACTGCAACAAAAGAAGAATTAATGACTTTAACAGGAATAGGAGAAGCAAAAGCAGATGCAATTATTTCTTATAGAGAAAAAATGCCATTTACAAAAATAGAAGATATAAAAAATGTCTCTGGTATAGGAGATAGTGTTTATGAAGAGATTAAAAATCATATTACAGTCTAATTTATTTCTTTTAATTTTAATAATAGCAACCATCGTAATAATAACAATTAGAATTTTAACTCCGTCAAAAACTTATTACACGACAAAAGATAATAAAGTAATAGGAACAATAGAAAAAATAACATTAGATAATGAAAAAGTTACACTATTAATAAAAGCGAAAGAGAAAATACAAGGTACTTATTATTTCAAAAGTAATCAAAAGAATAAAGTCAAAGATTTAAAAATTGGAGATAAAGTCAAAGTATTAGGTACAATAACTAAACCAAGAACTCCGACTACTAAAAATCTCTTTGACTATTCATTTTATTTAAAAAAGCAAGGAATCTATCAATTGATAACAATAAACGAAATCAAGATAATAAAAAGTTCTACTAAACTGTTTGATAGAATAAAAAATATTTTAAATAAAAAAGCAACTCATCCATATATGCAAGCTTTTCTCCTTGGCAACGATGAAAAAATAGAAGAGGAAGTGAGATTAAGTTATCAAGAAAATGGAATCAGTCATCTTCTAGCAATCAGTGGGATGCAATTTTACTTGATTGCAAATACAATATTAAGAATATTGAAGAAAATAAAAGTGCATAAAAAGACAAGCTATCTAATAACATTTATAATAATATTCTTATATTTCTTTGTTTTAGATTTAAATGCTTCTATATTACGAGGAGTACTATTTTTCTTTTTATTTTCTATTAACAAAGTATGGAGATTAAATCTCCCCAAAAACAGATTAATTGTTTTTTCAATAATAATTACCATGTTAATAAATCCCTATTTTATAACAGAAGCTGCTTTCTGGTATTCTTTCATAATAAGTATAGGGTTATTGTCTTTCTTTCAAGAAAGAACTTCTTATTGGAAAAGTTTATGGTATAGTTCTGTTCTTTCTTTTCTATTAAGTATTCCTATTAGTCTATACTATTTCTATCAAGTTAATGTACTAAGCATAGTATACAATCTATTCTATATTCCATACGTAAATATAGTAGTTTTTCCATTAACAATCATTGCATTTTTAATCCCTATCATAGAACCACTATATCAACTATCAATCACTATTCTAGAACAAAGTTCTCTGCTTTTAAGCAAAATAGAAATAGGAAAATTTATCTTTCCTAAAGTAAATATTTTTATTTATTTTATGGAGTTTTTATTTCTACTTGTATATTTAAAAAAGAAACAGAAAAGAGTATTAATCATCTTAATAACTCTTTTTCTAGGACATTATCTGTCATTTTATTTAAAACAAGATTTCATAAAAATGATAGATGTAGGACAAGGAGATTCTCTATTAATATATTCACAAGGGAAAACAGCCTTAATTGATACTGGCGGGAAACTACAATTTGATGGAAAAACATCTGCCACAATAACAAAATATACAACAATTCCTCTCCTAAAAAGTTTGGGAATTAAAAAGTTAGACTTTCTTTTTTTAACACATGGAGATATGGACCATATGGGTGAGGTATTTTATTTAATTAACCATTTTAAAGCAGAAAAAATATATATAAATTTAGGGCCAACTTCACTTTTAGAAAATAACCTTCTAAAGGAAAGAAAAGTAACAGAAAGTAAGCAAGATTCCGTATTTCAAGTAGGAACTTTTACACTTTATCAATTAAATAAATCATGGAAGGATGAAAACAATAGTAGCTCTGTTTATTATGTACATCACCCCAATTTAACTGTTTTGTTAATGGGAGATGCTACAATAGATACAGAAAAATATCTATTAGAAAATTATAATTTAAATATAGATGTATTAAAAGTAGGCCATCACGGTTCTAAAACTAGTACAGGAATTTCTTTTTTGAATGCTACATCTCCAAGACTAGCATTAATCTCGGTAGGACAAGACAATAACTTTGGTCACCCTAATCAAGAAGTGCTAAAGCAACTAGAAAATAAAAATATTCCTTATTTAATGACAAAAGATTCTGGAACGATTACTGTTTTTCCAAATACAGAAGTAATCATAGAAGATAAAAAACTAGAATAGACAATTCATTAAAAACAAGATACAATAAATATAAGTAAAGGTGATTACATGAAAGCAATAAACAATATTTTAGAAAGAGATTTAAACGAAACAGAATTAATCCATTCGTTTCAAGATGCTTGCAGTAATAAAGAATTCTATCAATTTATCAAAACATTACCAATCGAAGAAGAAATTTTAATGAAATATACATCTAGCCTAGAGGATGCTTTGATAGAACATAAAAACTGTAAAAACTGTAAAGGTCTAGAACACTGCAAAAATAATGTAGTGGGGTATTGTTATACTCCTGAAAAAGAAAACAGAATTATTAAATTTTCTTATGTTGCCTGCAAATGGAAAGAAAAAGATATAGAAGAAAATGCATACAAAGAAAATCTAGAACTATTTGATATGCCAAAAGAGATAAAAGAAGCAAGCTTGAAAGATGTTTATACCGATGATAAATCCAGAGTTCCTATTATTAGATACTTTAAAGAATTTATAGAAAAGTACAACAAAAAGGAAAATCCAAAAGGACTATACTTAACAGGCTCTTTTGGAAGTGGAAAAACATATTTAATTGCGGCTCTATTAAACGAAATGGCAAAGAAAAAAGTATCTTGTGCCTTAGTATATTATCCTGAGTTTTTAAGAAGCTTAAAATCATCTTTTCAAACAGACTACAATGAAAGATTTGATTTTATAAAAAACTCACCTATATTATTACTAGATGATATAGGTGCTGAAAATGAAAGTAACTGGGCAAGAGATGAAGTGCTAGGTCCAATTCTTCAGTATCGCATGCAAAATCACTTGCCAACATTTTTTACTTCTAATTTGACATTAGAAGAATTAGAAACATCGTTATCGATTACTTCATCAGGAGTAGATAAAGTAAAAGCCAGAAGAATAATAGAACGAATTAAACAGTTAACATTACCTATGGAATTAATTGGAAAAAATAGAAGAAATTAGCTTCTATTTTTCTTTACAAAATAAAAAAGTAATGATAAAATAGAGTCAATTTTTAGGGGGAAGAAGTATGCAAAAGATATTATCTAATAAAGAACTTATCAAAAAGATATCTTGCGCACTATTACTTCTTTCTTTTTCTTTGGTATATTATAAAAATAATTTATCAACCCAGGCTTTTCAATTAGAGTACGAATTAGTAAACACAAAAGATATGGCCGCTGTTGAAGTGGCGGAGAAAAAAGAAACAACAACAACCGAAACAAATAATGTTTTTCAGATATATAAAGAAATGAAAAGTGGCACCTATGTATCTAAAGAATCTCCGACAGCAGTAGCACTACCGGCAAGAAAAAATACAGTTGCTACTCTAGAAAGCCCAAAAAGGATATGGTACTTACCAACGGAAATGGGAACAATTACAAGTTACGTAAACGCATCCCATTTTGCCTTGGATATTACTAGCCCAAGAGGAACTGCAGAACCTATTTATCCTGTTGCTAATGGAACCATATCAGGTATTTACAGGGATTCTGCAGGAGCTAAAATCGTAACCGTCAATCACAATATTAATGGTCAAAACTATACTTCTCAATATGTCCATTTATCTAGCTATGCTCCGGATTTATATGTAGGAAAGCCAGTAACTATTAATGATTATTTAGGATTTATGGGAAGAACCGGTATTGCAACAGGAGTGCATCTTCACTTAGCAGTAGTAGATTGTAGCATTTTTGATGCAAATGATGGAAACTGTTCTTCACTAAATGGATTTTTCCGCTATGGAAGGCAAAGATACTATCAAGGCTTCCTAGGACTACAATCAGTGATGAATGTACCAACAACTTGGTATAGTAGATAAAAAAAGGTTGAATAAAATAGAAAAAGGTGCTATGCTAAAACTGTATTTGAAAAATACATTGACAAAGGACATGATAAATTAATCGCTTTTAAAAGAGACTTCGTGGTAGGTGAGAACGAAGAAAAGTCTAATTTATTACTCCCTTTCGAGTAGAATTATAAAAAGTAATTCCGGATAGAACCGTTATCAAAAATAAGTAAAAAATAGGATGGTACCGTGTACAAAGCACTCCTGAAAAAGGGGTGCTTTTTTTATTTGTAAAGTGAGGAGATAATATGAAAAGATATAAACCAAAGGTAAAAGATTTTCATGAACAAGCATTACTTATTTTAGTGCAACAAAAACAGGATGAGAAGTTTACAAGATATGTAAAAGCAATTTTATTAGAGAGATACTTATCAGAAAATGTGAGCTTAAAAGAACTGTCTAAAAAACTCTCGAGATCAAATGATGACTTTCAAAAACAAATTTTATGGGATGCAATAAATGCAAAACTGTTAGTAGAAAAGGATAACAGTCAAATCATTAGAGCATATCATTTAATGGAACAAATGCCTATTGATAATTTAGCGCAATTAACACAGAAAGCAGAAAATCCTAATGTAAAAACACAAGCACAAAAAATCTGCCGTCAAAAAGAGCTGGAATTAGAAATCGAATTAGATTTAGAAACCATTGATTACGAAAAATATGAACAAGATAATGTGACTTTTGAAGTAGAAAACAAAACGCCTAGTAGGAAAAAATCTAGAATTAACAAAGAAAGACAATTTGACTTAAGCATTACTACGAGAAGGTTTTTACAAGACTATTTTGGTATTCAATGCTTGCAAGAAAAACGCTTAACTCACGAAGAAATGGAACAGATTATACGAACAAAAGGTCAGGAACCACCTAAGAGGGTAAGACTACAAAACCTCTCGTACGATCAAGTTGCAACAGGAGAATACATATTAGTAAGGAATGAAACAAATAAGGAAAGAAATGCAAGAATAATACCATATATGAATCCATATGGTACATCATTAGAAAAGTTAACCCAAGAAATAGGAGTCCAATATCGTAAAAAAGGATAAAATATAAAGGAGAGATAATATGATAAATATAAAAGAAAATGAAAGATTAAATATGATGAATCACTCTTGTGCTCATTTATTAGCACAAGCAGTAAAGCATTTATATCCAGAAGCAAAATTCTGGGTAGGACCAGTAATAGAAGAAGGGTTCTATTATGATATTGATTTAGGAGATAAAACTTTAACTGAGGAAGATCTTCCTAAAATAGAACGGGAAATGAAAAAAATCGCAAAAGATGGAAAAAGAATAGTTCGTCATGAATTAACTAAAGAAGAAGCATTGGAAATGTTTAAAGAAGATCCATATAAACTAGATTTAATTTCTAGAATGGATGAGAATGAAACGACAATTTCTTGTTACACCCAAGGAGACTTCACAGATCTTTGCCGAGGACCACATGTAGAAACTGTAAAAGAATTAAAACATTTTAAGTTAATAAAACACAGCGGAGCATACTGGAAAGGTGATGCCAAAAATAAAATGCTTCAAAGAGTTTATGGTGTGTGCTTTGAAAATCAAGAGGACCTAGACAATTATCTACAAGAACTAGAAGAAGCAAAAGAAAGAGATCATAGAAAAATCGGAAAAGAACAAGAGTTATTTATGACTCATGAATTAGTTGGTTCAGGAATGCCTCTATGGTTACCAAATGGAGCATTAATTCGTCATGAATTAGAAAATTATATATATCAAAAAGAAGAAGCCATGGGGTACAATCATGTATATACACCATGTGTTGGTACTGTAAACTTATATAAAACTTCAGGTCACTGGGATCATTATAAAGAAAATATGTTTCCTATGATGAAAGTAGATGATGAAGAGTTTGTACTTCGTCCAATGAACTGCCCACATCATATGCTAGTATATAAAAACAAGATGCATTCTTATAGAGATCTCCCAGTTCGCATTGGAGAGTTCGCAACTGACTTTAGATATGAAGCGAGTGGTGCTGTAAAAGGATTAGAAAGAGTTCGTTGCATGTGTCAAAACGATGCCCATCTATTTGTTAGACCGGATCAAATAGGAGACGAATTCAAACGCGTAGTAAGCTTAATTTTAGATGTTTATAAAGACTTCGGAATAAAAGATTACAAATTTAGATTGTCACTAAGAGATAAAAACGATAAAGAAAAATATTTCGACGATGATGAAATGTGGGATACTGCAGAAAACAAATTAAGAGAAGTATTAAATGAAATGGGAGTAGATTATTTTGAAGCTGAGGGAGAAGCCGCATTCTACGGACCTAAACTAGATGTTGAAGTAAAACCGGCTGTAGGACCAGAAGTAACACTTTCTACTTGCCAATTAGATTTCTTGCTACCAAGAAGATTTGAACTTACATATGTAGACTCTAATGGAGAAAAACAAACTCCAGTAGTAATTCATAGAGCGATATTTGGAACATTCGATCGTTTTACAGCTTTCTTAATTGAAGAGACAAAAGGAGCATTTCCAACTTGGTTAGCTCCAACACAGGTATCAGTAATTCCAGTATCATCTGAATTCCAAGGAGATTATGCAAGAGAAGTAACAGAAAAATTAAAAGAACAAGGAATTCGTGCAGAACTTGATGATAGAAATGAAAAATTAGGATATCGTTTAAGAGAAGCACAGACTAAAAAAGTTCCTTATACTTTAATACTAGGAGATAATGAAAAACAAAATAATACCATAAGCTATAGATTACATGGTGAAAAAGAAACAACAACAGTATCTGAGGAAGAATTCATAAAATTAATAAAAAAAGAAATCGAAAACAAGGAACTAAGAAAATAAATTAAGAAAAGGTTTACGAAAGTAAATCTTTTCTTTTTTATAATAAGAATTAATATACAGGATAAATTGACAATTTTTTCTTTGTGGTATAATATCCGCCAAGAAAGAGGAGATTGTAAAATGGCAATGGAGCATGGATTATCATAGTGGAGGGTATAAGATTTATCAGAAAAAAAGAAAGTAAATCCGAAATGGATTTATTTTTTTGTAAAGAATATGTAAATGTTAAAAATTTTTTTCTTCAGTATATTTACAAACTCTCTTATTTTAGTTAATATATAGTTAATCAGTGGTAACTGGTGGTGAAAAGTGGGGGATTTTTATGTTTATGGGTGAATATCATCATTCTATTGATGATAAAGGAAGATTAATTATTCCTTCAAAATTTAGAACAGAACTAGGCGATAAATTTGTTATTACGAGAGGTATTGAAAACTGTTTATTTGCTTATCCCATAGAAAGATGGGAAACCATCGTCCATAAACTAGAATCCTTACCGTTTACCAAGAAAGATGCAAGAAACTTTACCCGTTTCTTCCTATCAGGTGCTACTGTAGCAGAATTTGACAAGCAAGGCCGTATTAATATTACCTCCCCACTAATTGCCTATGCTGGTATCGAAAAAGACTGCGTTGTAATCGGTACTGGAGACAGGCTAGAAATATGGTCAAAAACTGCTTGGGAAAACTTTTTCAATTCTGCTTCCATCAACATGTCTGATATAGCCGAAAATCTATTTAATGAAAGTGTGGATTTATAATGGAAAAACATATTAGCGTACTATTAGAAGAGTCAATTTCTGCACTAAATTTAAAAGAAGATAGTATCATTGTAGATTGTACCTTAGGCTATGGCGGACACAGTAGTTACATCTTGCAACGAATAAAAAGAGGGGTCTTATTCGCCTTTGACCAAGATAGTGAAGCAATTCGGCATAGTACTAATCGCTTAAATGCGATTGGTACTAACTTCACTATTATTAAAAGTAATTTTGTAAATTTAAAAGAAGAACTAGAAAAAAAGAATGTAACAGCAGTCGATGGGATTTTATTTGATTTAGGAGTATCTTCTCCACAACTAGATGATGCTTCTCGTGGATTTTCATATCATGAGGATGCCAAACTGGACATGCGTATGAATAGAGAAAATCCTCTTTCTGCTTATGAAGTAATAAATAATTATTCAAAAGAAGAATTAACAAGAATATTCAAGAAATATGGAGAAGATAAGTTTTCAAATAACATTGCAAAAAAGATTGTGGAATATAGAAAACAAAAACCAATAGAAACCACCTTAGAATTAGTAGAAATTATAAAAAGTGCTGTACCGATGAAATTTAGAAAAGATAAACATCCAGCACGACAAATTTTTCAAGCAATAAGAATTGAAGTAAATCATGAATTAGATGTATTAGAACCAGCACTAGAACAAGCACTATCATTAATCAAAGTAGGAGGAAGAGTGGCGGTAATTACATTTCATTCATTAGAAGATAGAATTGTTAAACAAGTATTTAAAGAAAAATGTAAGATTGATGATAAAGTAAGGGGATTACCAAATATTCCTGACGAGTATTTACCAGACTTTAAATTGGTTGTCAACAAAGCAATTCTTCCGAGTGAGGAAGAGTTAAAAAATAACAACCGTGCAAGAAGTGCTAAACTTCGAGTAATTGAAAGAATAAAATAAGGGAAGAGGAGAAAATATGAGAAAAATTAAAAAAAGACTAAAGATGTCAAAGTTTGAAAAACTACTTTATACACTAGCTCTGTTTTTACTAGTAATTTCTCCAGTATCCATTGTTTTTTCCAAAGCAACCCTAGCAAATATTAACTACGAGGTTGAAAAACAAAAACAAAAAATAGAAGAACAACAAAAAACCAATGAAAGTTTAGCTATGACAATTAATGAATTAGCATCCCTTACAAAAATTCAAGAAGTTGCAGAAGAACAAGGATTAAGTTATAATAATAATAATATTAAGACTGTAACAGAAGATAAATAGGATGTGAGAAAAGTTGGCAAAAGCAAAAAAGAGAAAGAAAAATAATATCAAATATTCTAAGATAGTAATTTTTACTTCTCTTTTTTTGTTTGCTTGCATGATAGGAAGAGTAATTCAATTAGGACTATCTGCAGAAGTGGATGGGGTAAATTTAAAAGAATTAGCTAGTAAAAGAACTACGGCAACAGAAACCTTATCGGCAGAACGCGGTAGTATTTATACATCTGACGGAGAAGCAGTAGCACAAAATGTATCTTCCTATAAATTAATTGCCTACTTAGACTCCAAAAGAACAACAGACAAAAAAAATCCTCAACATGTAGTAGATAAAGAAAAAACAGCCAAAGCGCTAGCTCCAATTTTAGGCATGGAAGAAGAGGAAGTATTAAAATATTTATCAAAAGAAGGAGTTTACCAAACAGAGTTTGGAGCAAAAGGAAAAGGGTTGTCTGAACTTACAAAAAATAAAATAGAAGCCCTAGATTTACCTGGAATTGATTTTGTAGAAAGTTTTAAAAGATATTATCCCAAAGGAGATTTTGCATCTTACACAGTAGGATATGCAAAAACAGAAATAAACGAAGAAACAGGCGAAGAAACCATTGTAGGAGAAATGGGAATAGAAAAATATTATGATAAAATCTTAAAAGGTGAAGACGGTTATGTAGAATATCAAAAAGATTTACAAGGGTATAAAATCGCAGATACAAAAGAAAGACGCAAAGAAGCTTCTCAAGGTAAAGATATCTATTTAACAATTGATAGTCAGATTCAGTTTTTTGTAGAACAAGCACTAAACAATTCGGATATAGATTACGACTGGGAGTGGTTTAATATTACTATTATGGATGCAAAGACTGGAGCATTACTTGCTACTGCAACATCTCCATCGTTTGATCCTAATATAAGAAACATTACAAATTATTTAGATCCCACAGTATCATCTCCATATGAACCTGGTTCAACTATGAAGACATTTACCTATATGGCCGCAATGGAAAATGGTGTATATAACGGAAGCGAAACTTATCTCTCTGGTGTTTATACCACAACTGATGGCACACAAATCGGTGACTGGGACCGTAACGGATGGGGAACAATTACTTTTGATAAAGGTTACGCGATGAGTAGTAATGTCGGAGTTATTAATTTAATTAATCGCTATATGACAAGTTCCATGCTAAGAGAATATTTTAAAAAACTAGGTTTTGGTAGAAAAACAGGAATTAGTTTACCAAATGAAGAAGCAGGAAAACTAGATTTTAAATACGAAACAGAAATTTATAATGCAGGATTCGGTCAAGGTATTACTACAACCCCGATTCAAAACGTAAAAGCTATGACTTCCTTAACAAATGATGGAATGTTATTAGAACCATATGTCGTGAAAAAAATTGTAGACCCAGACACAAATGAAGTTATTCTAAAAAATAAGCGTACAGAGATTGAAAGAGTAGCCTCTACAGAAACAGTACAGAAGATGATTCAATTAATGGACGACTGCGTAAATGGTATAGGAAATACAGGTAGTGGATTTAGAATACCAAGCGGTGAACTAATTGGAAAAACAGGAACCGCTCAAATCGCAGCAGAAAACGGCGGTGGATATTTAAATGGAAAAGAGGATATCATATCATCTTTTGCTGGAATTTATCCTAAAAGTGATCCCAAATTAATCATTTATGCTTCTGTAAAGCGACCATCTGGTGGAAGTCAGAAACCTTTATCAAATGCTATAAAAGAGATTGTAAATAATGCTTCTAAATATTATGGCAATGATGATACGGAAACTCAAAAAATAGAAATAACTGAATATAAAGTACCTAGTTTTATAAATCAAAAATTAGAATCTGCGAAAATAAACTTAACATCTAACGGTATTACTTATCAGGTAATAGGAAACGGAGATAAAGTAATTAAACAATATCCAGAAAAAAATGATAAAATAACAAATAAGGATACAATTTATTTAATAACAAATGATCAAAACCTAACTATACCAAATGTAGTTGGTTTATCATCAAAAGTAGCAAATAACTTATTAAATCTATTAGGAATAAAAGTAAAATTAGATGGAGTTGGTTACGTGACTACTCAAAGTATAGCAGAAGGAACTGCCATTACTGATGGAATGGAGATAACCCTGACTTTAAGTCCTAAATTTACGACGACAGGGTAGGTGGTGTTATGAAAAAAAGTTGGAAAATATGGATTTATATACTAGAAGTAATTGCTATCATAGCAGTAGTAGTTTATCTAGCAATTACTAAAGCATTACCAAAATATCAAGAAACGTTAGGTAGCAGTGAAAAAATATTTTCTACAGACAATTACGAAACTGGAGTAGAATTTGATATCACAACAGGGCCTGCTTTCTTTTTAGTAATCAATAAAGATAATGAAGTAGCGAATATTTTTATTGAAAATGAGCAAGCAGGAGTCATTGCAAATCAAGATATAGAAGGAAAAAGTATTGAAGATGCAATACCAGAAATATTTCAAAAATTAATAGATGCAAATTTAATAGAAAATCAAATAATTAATGCTATAAATTATAATGATCACGAAATATATGAAAAGGTAATATCTTTAGCCAAGAATAGTTTACTATCTAATGCTAAAACTGCACAAATAGTAGAAAGCAAATCAACTCTACAAGAAAAAGCAACAAGGCTAAATATGGAAGAAACAGAAGATAGTCAAATTCTTTGGACTTTATATTTAAATTCAGCAGATCTAATAGAGAATTTACCCAAAACTTCATCTTCAACAACAGTAAATATTACAAGAGAAAATGCAAGTATATATGCAGATACAATTTATGAAAAAATAATTACTTATATGGTAAATGCTAATGTAGAAAATCAAGAAAGGAATAATACGAGCATGCCAATTCAGTACATTCCAGGGAACAATGAAAATACAGTATATGCCAGTAGTGATAGTTGGTATTATATAAGAGATTATAAGGCATATGCACAGATTACAATAACAGGAGAAGAATCTTATACATTTTGTTACATGGGATCTAAGACCGACAAAAAGGAGGGGATGTGTTCATGAAAAAGCTAATAAAAAATAAAAATCTTATTATTATGATACTTTGTATTACAATAATTCTTCTATGTATAGGTTTTACTTTAGTATCAATAAAATTGAAACAAAAAGAGGCTGAAGGAAAAATCTATGATGTAGAAATTGTAAACATCCAAGAGGGAACCGCAATCAAAGGTGGAACAGTATTACCTACGGGAACACATAAAATAGAAGATAATGGTAAAACCGTTAATTTTACATTTAACTTAACCAGTCCCAAAGATACTCTTACCTATATTATAACGATAAAAAACAACGGGAATTTAAAGGCAAAAATTGACGGACTTGCAGAAAGCCCAGACTATTTAAATGATAATAATCAAGCCAATTCTATTTTACCAGTAATCATAAATCATAATGATATTACCAATCAAGAATTAAATCCTGGAGAAGAAATTAAATTAACAGTAACAGTAGAATTTTCTAATAGTGGACAAACAATGAACAAAACGGTTCCTTATGCAATAAGTGTTTTATCTTCTTATGTAGAATAGCTCAGATTGAGCTTTTTTTTTGTAAAAATATCGCAAATGAGAAGACTTTCTATCGACAATAAATGACATCTTTGTTATAATTGAAATAATAGGAGTGAGTAGGATGATGGAAAAAGAGAAAAAGAAAAAGGGAAAGAAACTAGTAGTAGGGTTAATAGTTTTAGGATTAATTCTAATAGCCGGTGGTGGAGTATTAACGTATTTCTCATCACCTAGTTATGTTTCAAAAACAGTAATTAAAGAATTTGGACAAAAAGCAACTGAGCTAATGAACAGTCGTATAGAAACTGGGCTAGAAGATAACTATAAAACTACGAGTAATATAAAAATGAATTTAAAAAGTGATTATTTTAGTGCTTTAGCAACTATGGACCCATCCTATGCCATGATATCAAATCTATTAAATAATCTTTCAAATACTGAAAATAATATTACTATGGTACAAGATAAAGAAAACAAAAAGTTATTTTTTAATTTGGATAGCAAATTATCTGGTCAAAGCCTAATCAATACAAAGTATTTAGTAGAAAATGCAACCGCCTATTACTCTATTGATGGTGTTACAAATACATATGTAAACAATGGCAATAATAACTATTTTGAATCACTAAATTCTTCTACGACTACGAATGAAAATCTAAAATATCTGATAGAGAAAATTGCCGAATCAATGGCTAATAATTTAGAAGAAAGTTATTTGTCGGAATCATATACGGATGAGTATAAAGTAATAACAATAACTTTAACAGAACAAAACATAGTAACTTATGGAAACAAAATAATAAACGATTTAAAAAACGACGAAAAAGCAAATCAAATCATGACAGGATATAATGCCAATTTTTCGGAGGCAAAATTAACAGAAAAAGATGTAACAGGAACTGGAACGATAAAAGTAAATATTTATTTAGATAAAATATTGTCTCAAGTATCACAATATGAGCTTGAATTAGGAAATGGTAATAAATGTATATATTATAAAGAAAATGGAAAAGAGATAGTAGAACTAATAAGTGAAGAAGAAACTACTACTTTAGAAATAGAAAAACATGGAGAAAAAACAGAAATTAATATAAAAGATGGTTCCAATGCATCTCTTGGTACAGTAACAATTAGTCAAACAAGTACCAACTATGATATTGTTGCTAACATCACAAGTGAAGAAGCAACGTTAGACTTTGGTTACAATTATCAAATCACGAATTTAAAAAAGGGCACATCATATGATAGTGCGGCAACGATAACGATAAAAATGACTGCACAAAACACTACAATTATTGATGGCACGATTACAGTGACTGGTCAAACTACGAATGATACAACAATTTCCGAAGATACTTCTACTTCTGTTTTGGCCAGCACATTAAGTGGAACACAAACAGAATTATTACAACAAAAAATAGCTTTAATAATATTAAGCTTGATGAGCTAGGGGGAAATAAAAATGAAATATATGGAAGAGGCTATTGAAGAAGCTAAAAAGGGAGCATCCCAGGAAGAGGGTGGGCCCTTTGGCGCGATTATAGTTTCAACAGATGGAAAAATAATCTCTAGAGGACATAATCAAGTGTTATCTACGAACGATCCAACTGCCCATGCAGAAATTGTAGCGATTAGGAAAGCATGCCAAAGTTTAAATACAAAAGATTTAAGTAATTGTGTTATTTATAGTACATGTGAACCTTGTCCGATGTGTCTATCAGCAATCATCTGGTCTAATATAAAAACTGTATATTATGGAAGCAATCGTAAAGATGCAAAAATTGCGGGTTTTAAAGATGAAGACATATATAATTTTTTAGCAGGAAAAAACAATCTACTGGAAAGAATAGAGTTAGAGGACCAATCTTGCAAAGATTTATTTATAAATTATGATGGTGAAAGGTATTAGGTGATGATTATGGCAAACAAAAAAAAGACAAAGAAGGTAATAACTAAAAAGCGTAAAGAACAAGCAAAAACAGACACAAGCAATAAGGTGTTATTGATTATATTTTTAATATTATGTGTAGTGGTTTTTGTTCTAGCAACAATTATGATTACAGAAAATGCAAGCAGTAAAAACAGTAAATACGATATTAAAGTCCCAATCACTCAAGAAGAGCTAGCTGATGAAATTAATATAAAAATTAATATGGATGATGTAGAAAAAAATCAAAGTAAAGAATATCGTATACAATTAACAAACTATGTAGATGATACTATTAATGATAAAATAATGAAATACCAAATGGAGCTATCTACATCAAGCAAAAAAGATAAAGTAGATATAGAATTGTATAGTAGTAAAGACAATTTTGAGTTATTAGAAGGAAAGAAGAAAGTGACCGGCCTAAGTATCAAAAAAGATAAAAAAGATAAAATTACATATACATTAAAATTAACCCAGAGGAAAAATCCAACAGATAAGCAATATGTAAATGTAAAGATTACAGAAGATAAATAATATGGTATAATATATAAGGAGGATAGAAAAATGGAACAAGTAGATGAATTAGGAACAATTACTATTATGAAAGATGGTAAAGAAGTAGAGTGTGAAGTACTATTCACTTTTGAAAATGATGAGCTAAAAAAACAATATATTGGTTATACAGATCATAGCATTGGAGAAAATGGAAGAAAAAATATTTATGTAAGCAGCTGGAATCCGGTATTAGGAACGGATAAACTAGAAGATATTACAACCCAAGAAGAATTAGATATGGTAAGAGACGTATTAAATCAAATTGCGGATGAAGTGTAAGGGGTGAAAAAAGATGAATATAGAAGAGATAAGAAGATTAGTAGAACAACATCAAAGAGAAGTTGAGCATCTTAATGATGTGAGAAGACAATTAGAAGAAAGCAGAAGTAATATGTCGGAAGAAGAATATAATAGAGAGTTAGAAAATATTAATACACATCTTACTAGGGAACAAGAAAGCTTACAACAAAATGAAGAATTAAATCGTAATTATAGTAGCATGGTAGAAAATCTTAGAAGACTAAATAGTTTAAATGAAATAAGTCCAAGAGATGAAGCCGAAAGAGCGGGGATAGAAGCAGAAAGAAATGCTCGCCTAGAAGAAGTACAAAGAGCTGCCTTTGCACTTCCGGAAGATTTACGTAGAGAAGCTAGAGAAGAAATTCTAAATGCTAGACAAACAACAACTGAAGAAACTGTAAAGGAAATTACAACCGAAGAAGTTGAAAATACATCAAATAAGACAAGAAAACAAGAATTAGATGAAGAAATCGCAAGACGTCAAGAAGAAATTATCCATTTAGATAATATGATGAGTCAATTAGAGGCAGCACGTGGAGTTCTAAGTGAGGAAGAATATAATAGAGAAAGAGAAAACATTACTAGATATATAGAAAGAGAAAATAATAGATTATCTGATAGTAGAAGAATTGCGTCTGCCTATGACAACATGATTTCTAATATTAGAAAATTAAATGAATTAGATAATATAACGCCAAGAGATAGCCAAGATGAAAATCAAATTTTGGAAGAAAGAGAACAAAGAGAAGAGGAAATTAAAAGAGCAAGAGAAATCTTGCCAGAAGAATATCAAGCTGAAATTAGAAATATTATCCAAAAGGAATCAGCTAGCAAAGAACAAGATAATCAAGTAAGTAGTCAGCAACAACAGACTCAAAATCAGCAACAACAAACCCAAGATCAGCAACAAAATCAGAAATCAGCTACAGAACGAATGTTGGATCCAGAATTCCAACCACATTTAATGCCTTGGGATGAGTATAAGAAACTATTTAGACAAGCTCAAAGAGAAAATCAGGATAATCAAGAAAACCAAATCGCTTTAAATAACATACATAACAAATATAAGTCAGATAGAAAACTATTCCAAAAAGATGAGAATGGTAATGTAATCTGCTACGACAATACAACAATACCACGACCAAGAGAAAGAGAAATTGGTGAAGATCCTAAAGAATACGAAAAGTTTTTAAATGAAAAATACGGACCAATCATAGAAGACTATTACAAAAAACAAGAAAAGAAGGATAATGAGCAAAAAAGAATTGAAGAGAAAAAGCCAGTCGGTTTGATTGAAGAAAAGGAAAAAGATGATAAACAACTACCAATTCCAAAACCAAAACCAGATCCAGATCCTAAACCTAATCCAGATCCTAAACCAGATCCAGAACCAAAACCTAAACCTCAAGAAGAAGAGCGGAAAACTTTACAACAAATTATGTATGAACTACAAAAAGGTTTAGAAATTAAAGCTAAGAGTGG
>OCQB01000248.1_pt1 | contig 67767 bp, 76 predicted proteins | sample 1538631 | NCBI WGS metagenome assembly OCQB01 (sample SAMN04571713, study PRJEB22368) | human gut metagenome | biome: human gut; material: stool | host: Homo sapiens | place: Luxembourg | collected 2012-10-19
TTTTATTAATAATAATTTTTATTATATAGATATGAAGATTACTAATATGTTAATGTGTATACTAGGTAATGATGTAATTGCATATTCTTATTATAATACTTTAGGTGTAGCTTTATTAATTCAAAAACTTAAGGAAATTTGTCCTAATGAAGATATTAATAAATTATTTAAAAATATAAACTATAGATATTCTGAAAGATTTAATGAGGATAATGTTTATTTTATTCCTTTAATTCAAAACATACTTGTAAATATATTTATTGCAAAGATAAATAATGATAGTATAAATGGTATAACTTATGAAGAGTTAATGCCCTTTATTAACTTTTTTAAAGAATCATTAATAACATATAGTGGTTTAAAAAATAATTATTCACATTTTAGAAATCTTCCAAATTTAAATGGAAGTTTAATAAAGTTTAATATGTTTTATGAAAATATCGTAAATAACATAAATATGCATAGATAAATTGTTGTAGAAACAGTTGTTTTTATGTTATAATTCTTATATTGATAGGTGGTGATTTTCTTGGATAATAATGAAGACTTAAATCAAGTTAATGAAGAAGAAACATTATATGATGAAATGAATATTCCTGAAGAGATGCCTATAGAAAACTATAATGAAGATGGTGCCTACCAAGCTAAAAGTAATAAAGAAATTCAAAAAGAAAGAAATATTGAAACTAATAAAAAAGTAAGTAAGATGGCTACTGAGGCTGCCGCTAATTATTTTGGTGGTCCAACGGCAGGTAAAGTAGTTAATAAACTTAACAATACTAAATTGGGTGATAAGTTAAATGAATCTGTTGGTAAGAAAATGCATAATATAACTAAAAGATCTTTTGCAGGAAGAAATATTCAAAAAACGGTTAATAAACTTGATGATGATGGTATTTTAGATAAAGGACAAGCTGCTATGAATGCTTTATCTGGTTCAGGAGCTGGAAAAGGTCCAGTTAAACCAAACGCTAACACGAATCCAAATACTAATATTGGTAATAATAAACAAAAAATGGATTTTACAATGAATCCTAAAAAGTCCTCAATTGATACTAATAAAGATAAAAAAAATGAAATAGTAAGAAAAAAAATTATACAATTTATTATAAAACATCCATGGATTTTAGGGATTATTTTAATACTATTTTTATTGATGATAATAATGCTAGTTATTTTAGGTGGCGGTGGAGCTGAAGAACAAGCAAATTATCTTTCTTTAAATAGCTCTTGCAGTGATTTTCCAATGAAGGCTTCATCTTTATCAAGAAGTGAATTTATTAGTTTAATGGAAAAAAATCTTATAGCAAAACAAGGTAGTACAGAAGCTACAAATTTATTTGTTAAAAAGGCTGGAACTATTTACGATATAGCAACTAAAAATAATGTTAATCCGGAACTTGTTGTTGTAAGAGCAATAGGAGAAGGCTTTACACCGGGTGTTAGGTCAAATAACTTTTGGGGATTAGCAGTTTATAATGGGCAAAATTCTGGTGCTGTTTATTCTTCTTTTTCTGAAGGCGTACTTGCTTTTGTTAATAATGTTTCTCAATATAATACAATTATTGATATGATGAGTAAATATGCCTATATTGGAAAGTACTGGTATAATGCAGGAAGTAATTCATTAGGTGGTTGTCAATATGCAAAATATATGTATGAATTTTATGATAATGAGTCAAGAGCAAGAGAAGTTGAAAAAATTTGTGCTAAAAATGCCTGTCCATATACTATATCTAATGGAACTGCAACTGCAGTTAACCCTTCGAAATGTACGCCAACTAATGATGAAGATCAACTTGCATATGCTAGGTTTCAGGTAAGTAATATGACAAAAATTAGAACCTCAATCTTTGAACTAGAGCCATATGATTGTACAAATATTGAAACTGATATAGGAAATATTGATATTTCGAATATTAATGATATTAGAGAGCTAGGAACATTAATTTCTAAAAAAGCCATTGCAACATTTGATCATTATCAATATAGTCAAGCTAAAAGAAATCAAAATGGTTATGTAGATTGTTCATCAATGGTTGATAGAGCATATCGTTTATTTAATATAAATTATTTGTATACACCTTGGGGTAATGCTGGTACAACGGTTACTGAATCACAATGGTGTAGAGAAAATGGTGCTGTTGTAAATAGTACTAATGTAAATGACTTTATACCTGGAGACTTAATCTTTAATAATAACTGGGGTCATGTTGTAATGTATATAGGAAATGGTCAAATATTCGAAGCATCAGGTCATTATCCAAGCAATCCTGAATCTGATGTTAGAGTTACAAATTATTATGGTGGTACTGTAATGGTATGTAGACCTCTTAGAGTATATTTTAAAAATAAAAGCGGTTCAAATAATGCTTAAGAAAGGATAAAATATGGGAAAATTTAATAAATTAAGTATAATAATTATTACTCTTATGGTTTGTATTTTTGGTTCTTTAATAGTATATTTTGCTTTATTTAAAAATAATGATGATGTAAATGTTAATATTGATAATAGTCATAACTCAAATTTATCAAATAATATAAGTGGTAATAATACAAATACTACTCCAGTTGTTAAGGATGATATTAAATATTTAGTAATTGATGAATACTGCATATTGTATAATAAAACTAAAAACAAGTTTAGTTATTGCAAAAATTCCAGTGTAGAAAATAAAAAATTAAACGTATACATTGATGGTAATTATTATGGCATTTATAATTTAAAATATGGAACTGTATGGAACTTATTTGATGATAATAAAGAATATGTTAATTATGAGGGAAGCCTTTTAGCATATTCTGATGGCTTAAATTTAGAAAATGTTTCTTTTACAGCCGAAGATTTTAATAGTCAGTACATAACTGAAGCAAATAATGTATTAAACAATAGTAAAGTTAATGTCCAAGAAAACTTACATTATAATTATCGTTATTCTACAGGAAATATGGATGTTACAATTGTATCGAATTTGTATGGAGAACAATCACTATATTATAATTTGGCTTACTTAACTTATTTGAATGAAAACTATGTTATTTTTAAACATACTACAAATAATTTAAAAAGTGAATATTCTCATACATTGAAATCTATACTAAAAATAAATAATAAAATATATATTGTATTTAATATGTTAAATGAAAGTAATTTAAAAGGAACATTTAGTATGTATGAATTTAACGGAAGTAAATTTACAAAAGTTATTTAAAAAGTGCATTTTATGTTGTATAATAAATTCATTGAAAAGGAGGAAAAATGAAATTTAAAGTTACCAAAAAAGATTTTATGTTATTTTGTATTTATTGTGGAATACTTTTATATTTTTGTGCTATAGCAGTACTAAATTTTTCTTCATTTTCCACGGATGGAACGTTTTATGGCTTACTTCCATTTAAAGCATTTACACCTCAATATATTGGTTTTACATTAGGTTTATTTGTAGCTGCATTAATTTTAATATTTACTAGCGTATCTTCGAAAATATTTAGTAAAGATAAAGGAGAGGGCTTTGGACTATTCTTTTCTGAAAAAGGTAGTGATGGTTATTCTAAGTGGGCATCAGATAAAGATATTAAAACAGATAAAAATATTGTAAAAGTTAGAACAATTGATGATCATATTGAGGCAGCTGGTGTAGCGCTTGTAAATAATGGTAAAGAGATGTGGGTTGATAATGGTGAATATCATAACTTAATAATTGGTTCTACTGGTTCAGGTAAAACAGAATGTGTAGTTAAACCACTTGTTAATTTACTCTCTAAAAAAGGTGAAAGTATGGTTATTACCGACCCTAAAGGTGAAATTTATCAATATTGTGGTGAATATTTAAAAAAACAAGGTTATAACATTGTAATATTAAATTTCCGTGATCCAGAAAAAGGAAACTCTTGGAATCCACTTGCACTTCCATATATGTACTATAAACAAGGTAATCAAGATAAAGCTACAGAACTTTTAGAGGACGTATCACTTAATATTTTATATGATAAAAGTGAAGGTGGAGATTCAGCATTCTGGCAAAAGAGTGCTGCCGACTATTTTTCAGGTTTAACTATGGGTCTATTTATGGATGCCAAAGAAAAAGAGGTCAATTTAAATAGTATTAATTTTATGTCTACAGTAGGCGAGGAACGCCGTGGTACAAAAACATATATTCAAGAATATTTTAATTTAAAAGGTGAAGCAAGTCCTGCATATATATTTGCTTCGAATACAATAAATGCACCAAATGATACAAAAGGTGGTATCCTTTCAACTTTTAGACAAAAAATAAGATTATTCTCAACAAAAGAGAATTTAAGTGAAATGCTTTCTTATTCAGATTTTGATATGAGAGATATTGGTAATAAAAAGACTGCGGTATTTATGATAATTCACGATGAAAAGAAAACATATCATGGACTTATGACAATATTTATTAAACAGTGTTATGAAACTTTAATAGATTGTGCTCAAGCAAATGGTGGTAAACTTACTTATCGTACAAATTTTATTCTTGATGAGTTTGCAAATATGCCTCCGCTTAAGGATGTTGATTCAATGGTTACCGCTGCCAGAAGTAGAGCAATTAGATTTTCATTTATCATTCAAAATTTTGCTCAACTAAATGATGTTTATGGTGAGGAAGTTGCGCAAGTTATTAAGGGAAACTGTGGTAATTTGATTTATTTAATTTCTACAGAACTTAAAGCTCTCGAAGAAATTAGTAAAATGTGTGGAGAAGTTAAATCGAAAGAAAAAGATAAAACTGCCTCAACTCCACTTGTAACAGTATCTGATTTACAAAAATTAAAATTATTTCAAGCAATAATTATTAGATGGCGTAAAAATCCATTTAAAACTGATTTAGCGCCTGACTTTAAAATTGATTGGGGTATTGAAAGAAAAGATGCTGTACTTCCGACAAGAGAAAAAACTCAAATAGAACTATTTGATGTAAAGAAATTTGTTTCAGAAAAGAAAAAAGAAGAAGCAATGAATAATCCTGGAATGATGGGTGGTATGGATAATCCATTTATGGGTGGTGGTGGATTTAATCCGTTTATGGGAGCTAATCCATTTATGGGCCCTAGACCTAATTCGAGTCCAATGACATCTAATCAAGCGCCTGCTCCTAATCCATTTATGGGTGGTGGCGAAGTAACCTCTAAAGATATTGATGATATGGTAAAAGAAATTGAAAAGAAACTTCAAGCACTTGATGAAGAAGAAAAGAAAGAAAATGAGCTTAAAAAACAATCTGAAAATATTATTGAAGATAAACCAGTTATTAAACCAATTGTTGAAAAAAAGCCATCTGAAGATATTGACGAAATTATTAAAAAACTTGAGAAAACTGAAGTTCCTGAAAATAATGATGAATCAGATGGATTTACTCAAGAAATTAATCTTAAGGATGAGCCTAATACGATGTTAAATGTTGATAAAGATAGTGAGATAATTAATAATTCAGTATCTGATGACGATGACTATTTGGATGATTTCTTTGATGATTAGTGACAAATAAAATAAAATCTCATATATTATTATGAGGTTTTTTTATGAAAGTCATTGAATATGAAAATTACGAAAGCTATTTAGGAAAGCTCATTGATGTTCAACATCCTCTTGATTATGAAGAGTTTCATGATCCAAGAAGTAAAAATATATATGCTGATAAGCTATTATTAAATCCAGGGTTATATCTAAAAAAAAATGAAACATACTATATAATGTGTAGAAAAGGTACATTAAGTAGAAAGGTTGTAAGAATGTTAACATTTTATGGCTATGATGTTGTTCTTGTAAAAAACTTTTAAACATACTATAATTTTATTAGGAGTATTATATGATTGAAAATATATCAGATTTTTTAGAGACATTTCTATTATCTTTGGGAGTATTTGCTCCAATTTTAGCATGCTTTTTAATAGTAATTGAATCAATTTTACCAGTACTTCCATTATGTGTATTTATTACAATAAATTTTTATTTTTTTGGTAAATTTGTAGGGTTTTTATTATCTTGGATATTTACCTGTATAGGGTGTTATTTATCTTATGTATTAGTAAAAAAAGGAGTTAAAACTATTGCTTTAGATACTGCTCAAAAGTCAGGTTTATTACAAAAAACAATTAAAATAATAAAAAATATGGATATAACCAATTTAATTTTAGTTATCGCTATTCCTTTTACGCCTGCTTTTTTAATAAATATTGCTGCAGCTATAGCAAATATTGATAAGAAAAAATTTATTATTTGCATATTAATTGGTAAAATTTTTATGGTATATTTTTGGGGATTTATAGGTGTTAGTTTAATTGAAAGTTTAAAAAATCCTTTAATAATTATTAGAGTTGTTATTTTATTAATATTTGCCTATATATTAAGTTTGATTGCAAAAAAAATACTAAAAATTAATTAGTATTTTTTATTTATGTACAAGTACTCTAGTGTTAGCCTCAACACTTTCAAATAATGTTTTAGCGGCATCATTTTGCATATTTACGCATCCATGGCTACCATTTGTCTTATATATTTCTCCACCAAAATCATAGCGCCAATATGCGTCATGAAATCCTATGCCACCATCAAAAGGTACCCAGTAATCAACATGCAGTTTATAACCAGGACCTATTAAATATGTATCTGCTTGCTTATAATAAATATAGAAATAACCAAGTCTTGTATCATATTTATTTTCAAATCCAGTAGTAACACTTGTGGTCATTATTAATTCATTATTTTTATATAAATTAACTGTTTGACTTGATATATCAACCTCAACAAAGGTATCAGGAATTATTTCAATATCTTCCTTATTGAAAAAAGCATATACATCATTTTCAAGCATTCCTCCATAAAATGTATCAGTTTCCCAATCAATTGCAACTTTTTGATATGCCTCAATATCTGCGTAATATGATCCATCAATATGGTTATAATTTGTATTATTTTTTACATAACCATATCTTATTATTAAAGGCTCTTTTTCTTTTACTTCTTGAGTAATTTCTTCCTTATTTGTGTCTTGTTCAATCTCTTGGACTTTTACTTCTTCGGGAATACCCAATCTTTCTCTCATCTCTTTCATTGAAATTAATTCACAATCAATTCTTCTTGTGGGAATATTAATTTGATTATTATCATTAATATTTTCTACATTAATATTCTTTGCTATAGTAGTGGTTTCTGCCCAATTATCAATATCTCTTTTAATTTTTTTTGCACATTCATATGTGTTTATAACCGCTGCGATTAACACTGCAAATGCTATAATTTTATCTTTTGTTTTCATATCTTTATATTACTAAAACTTGATATAAAAGTCAATTTATAATTTACAAATAAAATATCACGTGATACAATTTATAATGAAAGGAAGTAAAAAATGCCAAGAAATGTTGTAATATCTAAAGAAAATATTTTAAATGCTGGTTTTGATATAACTAGAAAATATGGTATAACTAAGGTTAGTAATAGAGAACTTGCTAAATATTTAAATTGTTCAATAAGACCTATATATTACCAATTTAAAAATTCAGATGAACTTTTTAATGAATTATGTAAGAAAATTCATGATTATTTTTATTCATATATCTTGAATAATTTAAATGATAAGATTCCTAAATATAAACAAGTAGGATTAAATTATATTAAATTTGCTAGGGAAGAAAAAAATTTTTATCAAGTACTCTTTTTAAATGAAAATTGTGCTTTGAATACTTTTAATCAAGATACAGATGCTAGTTTTAATATAGTTAAGGGATTTATTAAAACAAGTACAAATTTATCTTTGGAAGATATAAATGATTTTCATTTTAAGATGTGGACATTTTGTCATGGTCTTGCAACGCTTCTTGCAAATGATAAAATAAATTTAACAGATGAACAAATAAATATTCTTATTTCACAAGAGTTTCAAGCACTTATGCTTCTTCGAGATAATCCAAATAACAAATATATTTTTAGGGAGGAAAATTGATGGAAAATATAATTGAGGTAAAAAATTTAACTAAATCATATAAAAATAAAATCGCAGTTGATAATTTAACATTTAATGTTAAAAAAGGAGAAATTCTGGGACTTTTAGGTCCAAATGGAAGTGGAAAAACTACAACAATAAATTCTATATTGTCATTATTAAATTTTGATAAAGGTTTAATAAAAATATATGGTAAAGAAATGAATACTGATGCTTATGATATTAAAGAAAAAATGGGTGTTATTTTTCAAAAAGTTGCAGTATTCGAAGAACTTACTGTTTATGATAATATTGATTATTTCTGTGGACTTTATATAACTGATAAAGAAAAAAGAAAAAAATATATTAATGATGCTATTAAGTTAACTGGTCTTGAGAATTTTAAAAAGTACTATCCAAAACAGTTATCCGGGGGACTACTTCGAAGGCTTAATATTGCTTGTGGTATTGCTCATAAACCTAGTATAATATTTCTTGATGAACCAACTGTTGCCGTTGATCCCCAAAGTCGAAATAATATATTATCTGGTATAAAAAAATTATCTAATGATGGAGCAACAATTATATATACAACTCATTATATGGAAGAAGCAGAAAGTATTTGTGATAGAATTATAATTCTTGACAATGGTAAAATCATAGCAAGTGGTACAACTGATGAACTAAAAAAACTATCTAATATCGAAGAAAAAATAACTGTAGAATTAAATAGTATTTCTAATAATGATATAGATAAACTATCAAAATTTAAACAAATTAGAAACATTTCATATAAAGATAATTTACTTATAATTACTTATTCAAAAGGTACTGATAATTTAGGTAAATTAACAAGCTTTTTAAAAGAAAATAGTATTTCATATAATAAAATATATTCTGAGAGACCTAGTTTAAATGATGTGTTTTTGGAACTTACTGGAAAGGATTTAAGAGACTAATGTTTGTACATAACTTTAAATATAGTTTAAAAATATTATTTAAAAATAAAGGATTACTTTTTTGGACATTTATATTTCCAATTATTTTAGGAACGCTTTTTAATTTAGCTTTTTTGAATATAGAAAAAACAGAAACCTTTAATAGAATTGATGTTGCTATTACTCCAAATAACAATAGTTATATCAAAAATACATTTAAAGTTTTAGAAAAAGAGAATGTTATTAAAATTCAAAGTGGTAATTTAGAAAATTCTAAAAAATTACTTGAAAATAAAAAAGTTATAGGTTATATTGATAACAATATTTTATATATTAATTCTAATGGAGGGAAAGAAACTATTTTAAAAAGCATTATGGATGATATCTTAATAAATAAGGATATTTATGAGGAATATTTACTTAATGGTAAGTTACCTGATACTTTTTCAACTAATTATAAAATAACAAATGTTACTAGAAAAAATATTAGTTATACTATGATTGAATATTACACACTAATTGCTATGGCAGCCTTTTATGGTGCCGCAATTGCTCTTACAATGATTAATTATTTACTACCTAATATTTCTACTTCGGGAAAAAGAATTAATATAAGCCCTGCCAAAAGATGTACTTTATTATTAAGTAGTTTTTGTGCAAGTATCGTAGTTCAAATAATTGGAATGTTTATATTATTTTTATATACAATTTTTGTTTTAAAAGTTGATTATGGAGATAACTTATTATATGTTTTTATTCTTACTTTTTTTGGATTACTTGCAAGTCTATCACTTGGTACTTTTCTTGCAAGCACTATTAAAACAAATAGTAATAATAAATTTGGTATTTTAATTGCAATTACTATGACACTTTCATTTTTTTCAGGAATGACTGGAATAACTATGAAATATGTAACTGATAAAAATATGCCAATAATAAATTATTTAAATCCCTGTAATATGATTGTTGATGGTCTTTATTCTTTATACTATTATGGAGTTAATAATCGTTATTATTTTAATATATTAAGTCTTATTATTTTTACAATAATAATGTTACTTATATCTTCGAATTCCTTAAGGAGGCAAAAGTATGACAATATTTAAAACTTACTGGAAAATTGTTAAGAAAAATATTGGAATTATTATTTTATACACAGTAATGTTACTTGTATTTGGAACAATGAATTTAAAAGCAAATAAAAATAGTTTTGAATTTATAAGTTCAAAACCAGATATTATAATAGTTAATAACTCAAGTGGAATAATAACTGATAATTTAATATCATATTTAAAAACAAATGCTAATGTAAAAAATATTACTGATGAAAATGATATAGATGATGCTGTTTTTTTTAGAGATGCAAATTATGTAATTTATATTCCAAAAGAATTTGAAAATAAAATAGAAAATCGAAAAGAATTTAATATTGATATAAAAACCAATAATTCTTATGATTCATATATTGCAAGTGAACTTTTAAATAAATACTTAGATGTTTTTTCAAAATATATGAATTTATATAATGATAAAATACTAGCTATTCAAAAATTAGATAATACTTTAAATAAAAAAACGGATGTTGTAATTGAAAGTAAAACAAATTTAAATAGTAAGACTTCCTTATTTTATAATTTTTCAAGTTATTCAATAATGGCTATTGTAATTTATATAATATGTTTAGTTTTATCAAGTTTTAATGATGAAAAAATTAGTAAAAGAACAAGCGTAAGTGGCATGAATTATAAAACATTTAATAATTATTTATATATATCTTCATTCACATTTACATTTATAATTTTTATAGTTTATTTAATACTTAGTTTTCTAATATTAAAAAGTAGTATTTTAAATATTAATGGAATTTTATATAGTTTAAATATGTTTATATTTTTTATAGTATCTTTTACAATGGCAATCTTGATATCAAATTTAGTAAAAAGTAAAGGTGCAATAAGTGGTGTAGTAAATGTTATATCACTTGGTTCAGCATTCTTATGTGGTGCTTTTATACCTGTAAAATATATGCCTTCATTTGCTTTAAAAATTGCCCACATTTTTCCAACATTTTATTTTATAGATAATAGTGAATATATTGCATCATTACAAAATTTTGATAAAGCATCATATGAGTTTGTATTAAAAAACTTTATTATAATGATTGTATTTATTATATTTTTCCTAATTTTAAATACTTTGGTAACAAGATTTAAAAGGAAAGTCAATTAAAAAGGATATAGAGGGTTATCTATATCCTTTGTTTTTGAGTTTGTGAGATTTTATTATTTTAATTACTTACGCAAAGATTTTTATATAATTTCTAATTTCTCTATCGGTTAAAATTTTTCCATTACTTATTATTTTTTCATTAATCATAAGTATCGGTTTATTTTTATCTTTATATTTAGATAATGTTTCTTTATCATCGATAACATTAATTTCTACATTAATATCTTCGTTTTTAGTAACCTTATTTAAATTTTTTAATAGTTTCATACGATTACTAGAATTTTCACCGATAATGTTTATTTTCACTTGACCACCTCCTTTAATGGATTTGAAAAATACTTTATTTCTTTTTCACAATTTAATAATATAATATTTGCCTTAAATGAAACTTAAATATTTGAATTTTTTTTAGAAAGTTTAATTTTTGTACTTTCAACTTTACCATCACGTATATAAGTTATTGTTATTTCATCGTTTATGTTATATTTATATAGTTCATATCTAAAATAAGCGGTACTTTTTGTTTCACTATCATTAATTTTAGTTATAACATCACCTTTTTTTAACTTGTTATAAGCTGGTGAATTTTTCTCTACATCAAGGACCAATATTCCTTCTTCAATATCTAGTGATTTTACATAGCTATAATATCTAAAGTCATTTTTTGCATCACTAACACTCGCAATTGAAACACCAATATATGGATATTCTTTTTCATTACCACCAATTATTTCATCAGCTTTTTCTATAGCAGTGTCTATTGGAATAGCAAAACCAATACCCTCGATGCCAGAGCCAGAAAGTTTGGCATTAACTACGCCAATAACCTGTCCGTTAGCATTACAAAGTGGGCCACCACTGTTACCTGAATTAACAGCAGCATCTGTTTGAATTACCTTTAATAAAATATTTGAGTTATTACTTGTTATTTCCACAAGTCTTTCTTTACCAGAAATTATACCTCTTGTAACAGTAAACGAATATGCACTATCAAGTGGTGAGCCTAAAGCAAATACTGTATCTCCTGCTTTAATATTATTACTATCACTTATTTCAACAGCATCTAATCCATCAATTGTTTTTACCTTTAAAACTGCAATATCAGTATATTCATCGCTACCCACTAATGTAGCATCTAATGTAGTTTCATTAGAATACGTTACTTTAAATGTAGTTCCACCATCAACTACGTGATGATTTGTTACAATATATGTATTATTACCATCAATTTTATAAATAAAACCACTTCCTGTAGCGGATAGTTTACCCATACTATAATTACTAATTAAAGCAACTTTATTATATACTTTTTCAACTGATTCACTAAGACCAGTATCTGTAATAGTAACATTCTTTTCCTCTTTTACAATAGTTTTTGAAAATATACTTGGAAAATTATAAATAACTGCTAAAGATAATACAATACCTATAAAAAATGTACTAATAGAATAAAGAATAGTCTTTCTATTATCTTTCATTTTTCCTCCTTACAAATTAAATATAATGCTTTATTCTTAAATAAACCTTAAAAAAAATTACTTTTTTTAAAAAGTAACTTTAAATGTAGTGATTCCTTTTTTAGAACTGGCACTTATTTTAGCATTATGTTTTTCAACTATATCTTTTGCAATTGCAAGACCTAGTCCATATCTATTTTCATTTCTATTTCTCGATTCATCTATTTTATAAAACCTTTCAAATATTTTTTGTTCATCTTCTTTTTTTATTTCATCACCATCGTTTTTTACCTCAAGGATTATATCTTTATTAGATTTATATAAATTAACGGTAACATTACCGTTTTCATTTGTATGTTTAATACTATTATCAATTAGAATTCCGAGAAGTTGTCTGATTAAATCACCATTACAAGTATATTTAATATTCTTTTTAATGTTATATTTTAATTTAATCTTTTTTTCATAAAATAAACTCTCGTATGTTAAAATTTCATTTTCGGTAAGTTTTGATAAGTTTTCCTCTTTCATAAGAATTTTTTTATTTGCCTCAATTTTTGCTAAATCTAAAAGTTCTATAACAAGTTTATTCATTTTTTCGGTTTCCTCTTTTATATTGTGAATCCATTTCTCATTTTTATCATTATAATATGCTTCAACACTGGCATTAATTACGGTAAGAGGTGTTTTAAGTTCGTGGGAGGCATCCGCTATAAATCTTTTTTGTTTTTCAAAACTTTCACTTACTGGTTCAGTTATCCAACTTGTTAAAATAAATGATGTTAAAATTACACAAGACTCTAAAAATATAAATATTATACTTGTTGTTATAAGTGTTTTTGTAAGTGTATTTTTAACTTCTGAGTTATCCATTAAAATAAGTGAATTATTATCAGTAAAGGCATATGAATATTTTGCATTATAAAGATTTCCAATATAATATTTTGAGTGGTGATATTTAATTATTTTATTAGCTATATTTTTGATTTTTACAATATCAATTACATCTTCATAAGTATGAGAAACAGTTTCTTTATACATACCATTTTCATCAAGAATTATATTATATACGGTAAAATCCATAAAAACATTATTACTATTAGCATTATCAGATAGTTCAATCATTTTATCTAATACACTTTTAACATTTTCTTTTTTTTCTGAGTATGTTCTAGCATTGGATATCAAAAATACTGCAAAAACAAAAATTGTTAGAATGGTTGATATTGTAAAGAAAACTTTAGATTTTAATTTTTTCATTTTGATACTCCAATTTATAACCTATATTTCGAATTACTTTAATTTTAACTTTCGAATTTATATTTTTTAATTTCTTTCTTATAAATGACATATATGCTTCGAGTGTATTTATTTCAGAATCACTATCATAACCCCATACTTTACTAAATAATTGTTCTTTGGAAATAATACTTTCATGGGAATTTAATAAGATTAGTAAAATATTATATTCTTTACCAATTATATTAATTGTTTCTTTTGTATTTGTATTTTCTAAAATTAATTTATGAGTATCAAGGGATAAATCACCATAGGTTGCTAATTCATTTTTAATTTTACCATCACTTAGTTGAAGCTTTATTCTTGCAAAAAGTTCATCCATATGAAATGGTTTTGTTAAATAATCATTTGCACCTTCATTAAAGCCTTCCATTTTATCATCAATATTTGCTTTAGCAGTAAGCATTATTACTTTTGAATTTATATTTTCTTTTCGAATACTTTTTAGTATTTCAAAACCATTTTTACCTGGAAGCATTACATCAAGAAGTATAAGATCATAAATGCCACTTAGGGCTTCATCCTCACCCTCTGTTCCATTTGTACATATTTTAACAATATAATTTTCTTTTTTTAGCATTGATTTAATTGCATCTGCTAAATTAAATTCATCCTCAATTATTAATATATTCATTCTTCACCACCTAATAAATTATATATTTTTTATCTTAAATAAATCTTAAATATATAGTTATTATATCATGAAAAAACCATTTTTTAATTAAAATGGTCTAAAATAAATTTTACTAAATCACTAGCACTATTTTCATTTATAATTTTCTTTTGATTTTGAATCATTTCTTTACAAATATCCTCATTATTCATTAGGTATTTTATATTATCAATAATTTCTTTATCTGTATCACACTTTATACTCATTTTGTTATTTTCAAAAAATAAAGTGTTATATGTTTCTATACCTGGAATGGGATATATATGTAAAAGTGGTTTATGTATTGAGGCAATTTCAGTTGAGGAAAGACCTCCAGGTTTAGATAAAACATAGTCTGATGAATATATAAAATCATTAATGTTTTTAGTAAAACCTATAACAATAAGATTATCATTTTTATATTCATTTAATTTTTCATATAACTGTTTATTAGTTCCACATATTACTATAATTTTAATGTTTTCATTTAATAAAGGATTAATTATATTATCAATTTCTCCGAAACCCATACTACCAAGCATTATTAAGACTATCTTCTCACTATCCAAAATGTTAAATTCTTTACGTATTGATTTAGCATTTTTAATAAAATTACTTGATACAGGAATTCCAGTATTTAGCAAATTTGTTTCACTAATACCTTTTTGTATAAAAGTATTTTCTAAAGTCTTTTGCATTATAAAATATTCTGGGTTTGCTTCTTCCATAAAAGGACAAGGTTCATAATCTGTGGCCACGAATAAAAAAGGAATATGTTTATATTTTTTATCATTATTTATGGCAGTAAGTGTAAGTGAGGGAAATAGATGTGTTGTTATTATAAGAGTATAATTATTTTTTTGAATGTATTCATAAAGTTTTTTCTTAAACATTTTGTTAAAAATATATACTGGACTTTGAAGTTTACTTTTGCTAACAAATTCTCCAGCCTTATAAACATTTTTAAATATTTTTCCATTATTACCTAAAGTTTTTAAATAAATATCTGAAGACATTTTCTTAGCATTTTTTCCAAAAATATCAAAAAAATCTATAAAATTACATTCTATATTATTTAATAATAGTTCCTCTTTTATGTAGTTTGCACAAGAATTATGACCACCACCTGTAGAACAAGATAATATTAGTACTTTCACTTAATTTCCTCCTTTGCAAATTGCATCATATGTTTTATTTCTTAAGTCTTCGATTCTTTCTTTATATTCTAATGTTTCATCTGGATATATAGCAGGAAGAATAATTGCGTGTATACATTTTTTCCTCTTATATAATTTTTGAATGCCATCAGGATTTACAAAAACAAAACGAATAGGTTGAATAGGTTTATTTGCTTCAACGGCTATTTTAAACGCACCATATTTAAAATCACGAATGTTTTCATAATAGGGCCATAAAGATCCTTCAGGGTACATATGTAATATATTATTTTTTTCTAACGCTTCATTAATTTGTTTATAAAATTTATCTTTATGTTTTCTTTCTTTAGGAATTGGAATAGCACATAATAATTTTATTAAATGTCTAACAAATGGAATTTTGAAATTTTCTTGAATTGTTGGGTAGTAAACTCTATTTGGATAGTTTATAAGTCCAATAAATGTGCAATCTAAATAATGAATATGGTTTGATACAGATACAAAGCCAGAATCTTTTATTTTATTTTCTTTACCTTCGATTTCAAATCCTAAAAATATTTTATTAAAAAAGTATAATATTATTGCAATCGGTATTAATATAATACTGCTAACAAAATTAAATATAATATTTTTAGATATATATTCATAATTATCATCAATCTTAAATGGCATTAAACTCCAAGATTTACACACATGTTCATCACCTTTTAGGGTTTCATAGTTTATATTTTTCATTTATTCACCAACTTATAAAAATTATATCAAAAAAGATTTTATTTATGAAGTATTTTAATCATACATTTATTTAAAAATGTTAATTATTTTTAAATAAAATCATACTTTTCAGAGTATAATTTTATATGTTTTATAATTATTATCAAGTTTATTTACTAAACCAGTTTCTTTATCCCAACTATATACATTTCCTTTTTAAATCTTATTCAGTATTTCAATATAAATATTTTGTATTATATCTTTGATATCTTCAGCATTAGAGCAATTACAAACAACATATTTTGTAAGTTTTATCATATAAGTCATCAAATATTTTTAAGGTATTTTGATTAATCATATTTCCATCTCACTATTATAGTTGTAAAAAATTAAAAAAGGTTCCAAAAATATATAAACTTTAATATTACTTAAACAAATTTAGTTGGAAATGTCTTTATTTTATTGCATTTAAAATATATAATGTCAAATTTTGTCATGCGATTTATTTACTAAAAATACCTTAAATACTTGTTTTGAAATTAATAGTAGTATAAACTTAGAAATATCTAAAGGAGAAATATATATGGGCAACACAGAAATTAATGGTTATCAAAATGAGATAATGTTTGCAAAAAATTTAAATGGAAAAAAGATTAAACATCTTTATCCAAATCTACAAGATTTGGTAATTGAATTATTTGGTTTTGTGAATTTTAATTCAATTATTTATAGTTGGGTTGATTTTTCAAAGAAGAAATATGATATTATAATAAAACTTGATGAAAATATTAAAAGAATAAGTATAAAGAAAGGAATCAATAATTCTGTTCATACCGAAGGTATATCTTCATTTATACATTTCTTGATTGAAAATAAAGTCCCAAAAGATATTATTTATAAATATTTAAGATATCATTATTCTGATGGTACAACAAATGGTAAAGGAAAAGTTAGAATGAGTTCTATGGAATATAAGGATACTCATTTACAAGACATCGAAGATATAAATAAATGTTTTAGTAATAGAAAACTTCTTAAAAAATGTATATATAGGTTTATTCTTCAAGGGAATAATTCGGATGAGGCTATCGATGGTATTATCTATGGGGTAGTTGATGATTTTTTATTTATTTCAAGCGGAGATGTTTTAAAAATACTTTTAAAACATTCTGAGGATTATCATAATGGTGTACATTTTAGTGATTTATTTTGCCAAGCAAAAGCAAAAAACTTAAATAATAATCCTAAACATGAAAAAGATAGATATTGTGTTCAAGTAAAATGGTTTAATTTATTTGATTGTATACTAGAAAGTAATTATGATAAAAATATTGAAAAGCAAGATATAAAATAAAGTAGATGCAGATTTATTATTCAAGATATTTAAATATTATAAAAAACAAGATTTCTTTGATATTTTCAAGCTAATGATGGGTGTGGTCCAATAAAAAAACTATGTCTTTAAAACATAGTATTCTTTTTAAATTGGAGCAGATTAGGAGAATCGAACTCCCATCATTAGCTTGGAAGGCTAAGGTTCTACCATTAAACTAAATCTGCATCAACCGACTCTTTCATTAAAATTTTTCTTTATCAATCGCCTGACAAGAAATATTATATCATATTTTTGTAGTATTGCAAGTAAATATTGTTAAAAAATTTCAAATGTGATAATATTATTGTTATAGGAAAGTAGTTGGTTATATGCAAAAAAGAAAATTATTTATAGATAGAAAAGATGGTAAAAGAGTAGAAAATGTAAGTGGACTATCACAAATAAGTATTGACCTTAAGCCAAGAAGATGTGATAGTGATGTATATATTAACCAAAAAGTTGATGTTACTAATTTAGTGGAGTATATAAATAAAAGAAAATCCGATGGAATTGAACTTTCATATTTTCATGCATTTGTAACAGCATTAGGAAAAGTTATATATAATAGAGAAAAATTAAATTATTTTGTTGCTAATAGACATATATATAAGCATAACGATTTAACAATTTCCTTTGTTGCAAAATTAGAATTTACAGATAAAAGCGAAGAAATAATGGTCATTTTACCAATTAAAGAAAATGACAATATTATTTCTTTGTCAAACAAAATTAGGGAGAAAGTAAGTGTTATTCGACATGGTAATGAAGAAAAAGCTGGCGCAAATAAAGCGATAGATGTACTTGGAAAATTACCAAATATTTTAAGAGTCCCTATAGTGGGAATATTTAAGTGGTGTGACAGGCATGGTGTGCTTCCTTCATCACTTACAAAAGATAATATTTACTATAGCAGTATGATTGTATCAAATCTTGGTTCAATTAAATGTGGGGCAATATATCATAATATTAATGATTTTGGTACATGTTCTACACTTGCCACTATGGGAGAAATTAAGGATGAAGTAGTTGTGATTAATGGGAAAAAAGAGATTCGTAAAATAGTTGAATTTGGTGTTAATATAGATGAAAGAATTGCCGATGGGTATTATTTTGCAAAATCAATTAAATTACTAGAATATATTTTAAATAACCCTAAACTATTGGAGGATAATATAAATGAGAAAATCGAAAATGTTGAAATTAGATAAAAAATTAAGACCTTGGCTTAAATATTATGGCGATGTTCCAGCAAATATGGAGTACCCTAACTTTTCTATGGTGGATTTAATTATAGAGGCAGCAGAAAAATATCCAAATAATATGGCATATTCATACTATGGTAGCAAGGTATCTTATAAGGAATTTATTGTAAGAATTAAAAGATGTGCAAAAGCCTTAAAAAACTATGGTGTAAAAGAGGGCGACAATGTTACTATTTGTATGCCAAATACTCCAGAGGGTATAACGATGGTTTATGCTGTTAATATGATTGGTGCAATTTGTAATATGGTTCATCCACTTTCAAGTGAAAAAGAACTTGAATTTTATATAAATGCAGCAAATAGTAAATATATTCTAGTTATAGATGCCGTATTTGAGAAAATACTTAATTTAAAAGATAAAACTAATTTAAAAAGAATTATTATTGCAAGAGCGTCTGAAGATATGAGTTTACCTCTTGCGGGTATATATTGGGTATTAAATGGAAGAAAATATAAGATTCCTAAAGATGATAAAGTTATTGTTATGTGGGAAGATTTTATAAATGGTTCAAAAAATTATCAAGGAGATTATTATATTACAAGGAAAGCTTATGATCCTGCAGTTATTCTTTATAGTGGGGGAACTACAGGTAGTCCTAAAGGAATTTTGTTATCAAATTTAAATTTTAATGCACTTGCAATTGATTGTACAGCTGTAATTAGACAAGCACAGCCAGGAGCAACAATATTATCTGTTCTTCCAATATTTCATGGTTTTGGTTTGGGAGTATGTATTCATACACCACTTTCAAAAGGTATGGGAGTTATTTTGGTTCCCACATTTAGTGCTAAAAAGTTTGGCGATATAATCCGTAAAAATCAACCAAATTTTATAGTGGGAGTTCCAACCCTTTATGAGGCATTAATTGAAAGTAATGTTGGACCCAATGAACTTAGGTGTGTAAGATCAGTTATATGTGGAGGTGACGCTCTTAATAGTACACTTCGTGACAAAGTAAATGACTTTTTATATGAGCATGGTTCAGATGCAAAAATTAGAGTAGGTTATGGTCTTACTGAGGGAACAGGGGCTTGTTGTCTTTCCCCAGAAAATGTATTTAATGATGGAATAGTTGGTATGCCACTTCCTGATATGTATTTTAAAATAGTGATTCCAGATACACATGAAACTGCTCCAGTTAATGTGGATGGTGAAATCTGTATTTCAGGTCCACTTGTAATGATGGGTTATTTAAATGATGATGCTGAAACGATGCAAGCATTAAGATATCATGAAGATGGAAGATTGTGGCTTCATACTGGTGATGTAGGTTATCTTGGCGAAGATGGGTTAATTTATTTTTCTCAAAGAATTAAAAGAATTATTGTATCTAGTGGTTATAATGTTTACCCAACTTATCTTGAGTCTATTATCAATACCCATGAAGCAGTGTTAACTTCAACTGTTATTGGTATACCACATCCATATAAAGGACAAGTTGCTAAAGCATTTGTTGTTTTAAAAGATGGTTATAAAGATAAAGGAAAGATAGAAAAAGAAATAAGAGAAATAATGCAAAAAAATGTTGCTAAGTATTCACTTCCATATGAGTATGAATTTAGGGATAAACTACCTAAAACACTTGTAGGAAAAGTTGCATTTAAGGAACTTGAAAATGAAGAAAGAAAAAAAAGACAATAACATTTTATATTACATAATTAGACCGTTTTTAAAAGTCATTTTTGTTCTTATTATGAAGCCAACTGTTGTTCATAAAGATAGAATTCCTGATGATGGCTATTTATATGCGGGAACCCATACAAGTTATTTTGATGCGTTTGAACTAGGATATACTACAAAAAAATGTGTTCATTATTTAGCAAAAATTGAATTATTTAAATCAAAATTAGGAAATTTTTTCTTTCGTAGTACCGGAGCTATTCCAGTAGATAGGAAAAATAAAAATCCTGAAGCAAAAAATGAGGCAATTCAAAAATTAAAAGAAAATAAAATAGTGTGTGTATTTCCTGAAGGAACAATAAATAAGACCAAAGAGTATATTATGCCATTTAAATATGGAGCTGTATCAATAGCTAGAAAATCTGGTAAACCAATAGTTCCATTCGCTATTGTAGGAAAACCTAAACCATTTAATTATAAAACAAAAATAATTATAGGAAAGCCTTATTATGTTACAACAGATGATTTTGTAAAAGAAACTGAAAAGTTAGAAAAAAAAGTAATAGAATTAATTAAGGAGGGAAAAAGTTATGAAAGAAAAGCATAAAATTTTATACACAATAAATAAATATTTACTCGGAGGATTTTTCTTAGCATATTATAGACCAAAATTTGAAAATAAACATTTGGTGCCAAAAGATGGTCCAATAATATTATGTGGAAATCATGTTCATTTATTTGATCAATGTTTACCTATTTTATCTACGAAAAGGATGCTTCATTATATGGCAAAAAAGGAATATTTTGATAGCCCATTTGCTTTCTTTTTTAAAGCAAGTGGTTGTATTCCAGTTGATAGAAGTATTCATGATGATAATGCCAAGTCATCAGCACTTGAGGTTTTAAATGAGGGCTATGCTTTAGGTATTTATCCTGAAGGAACTAGAAATTCTTTGGCATGCAAAAATGATAAATTAAAAGAAATATATGAATTTGTAAACGGAGAAATTCCTTTTAAAAAGTTTAAGAAAATTATGAAAAAGGATATGGTTAAAGTATCACAAACAGATTTACTGTTAAAACTTCTTACAGAAAATAAAATTACTAAGGAGGATATAAAAAATAATATTTATAGAGTTAATGAATATCTTTTAGAACTTGAAAGTGCAAATGTTATTACAAGTAATGAATATTACGATAGTTTGCTTCTTCCTTTAAAGTATGGTGCTGTATCAATGGCACAAAAAACTGGTGCTATTATTGTTCCTTATGCAATAACCGGAAAATATAGATTTTCCAAAAATAATTTAAAAGTAACATTTTTAAAACCATTTACAGTTTCCTCAACTGATGATTTAACTGAAAAGAATAATGAGTTAGCTAAGGAAATAAAAGATGAATTATTAAAATATAGCAAGTAATTGTTATATTTTTTTATATTAAGTATGAAATATCAAATCCAATATAAACTAAAATCGCAATTGCAATAGTTTTAGAGTACATTAAATTTGTTTCATTTGTATTAAGATGATATAAATTATATTCATATTCAAAAGTTTTATTAAATCTATCTATTTCATATGTACCTTTATTTCCAATACTAATTACATTTTTATATTTTTTTCTAAATATTTTACTATATTTTTCATTATTATTTAATACTAAAACCTCTTTAACTTTTTTTATTTCCTTTGAAACATATTTAGTGTCATCTCCAATAAATGAACATATACTCATTATATTATAATTGATTTTCTTTAATAAATTATTTTTAATATGACTATTATTTATACATATTATTACATATTTAACATCTTTTTCTTTTGCATTTTTTAAAATATTATTTAAAATTTCATAATTTAAATTATTATTTAACTTATAATATTTTTTATTTATATAATAACCATTATTTTTAAGAAGCAATACTTTCTCATTACTTTTAATTAGATTTTTATATACAATATGAGCAATTCCATTTTTATATTTGTAGCCCATAATTAATATAATTTTAAAATTTTTAGCGAGTTTTTTATTCTCTTTTATTAATTTTTTATCTATCAAAATAATCACCCTAATAAATTATAGTGAAAAGAAAGTGTAAAATTACACAAAAAATAGAGTTTTTTATTTATTTTTAATGTATAATATGTATAAAGGTGATGTAGTATGTTAATACTTGCTAAAGCAGCAATGGCTTTAATGCTAGGTTTTGTTTGTGCAATTATATGTGGGGCTATTCTAATCCCATTTTTAAAAAAGTTTCATATTGGTCAAAGTGTAAGTGATACAATATCTGAAAGACATAAGTTAAAAGAGGGTACTCCGACTATGGGAGGAATAATATTTATAATTCCGGTCATACTTGGTTTATTATATTTATTTATTACTAAAAGCATATCATCAAGTTATAACTTAGCAATCCTTTTATTTGTATTTCTTTCTTATGCACTTCTTGGTTTTGTTGATGATTATTTAAAGGTAAAAAAACATAATAATGGGGGACTTTCTATAGTAACTAAATTTATGTGTCAAATGTTTATTGCTTTAGTTTTTTTCTTCCTATTTATGAAAGGTGGAGGAAGTACAACCCTTAGATTTTCCTTATTACACATTAATATTCCTTTAGGGTGGACATTTGGTATATTTATATTCTTTCTTCTTGTGGGTATGGCAAATGCAGTTAATATTTCAGATGGTCTTGATGGTTTGTGTGGAGGCCTTTCCGCGATTGCATTTCTTGCTTATGGTATAATTGCTTGGAACTGTGGTTGGCTCGAGGGTTATCAAGAAATTGCTATTTTTTCATTTATTTTAGTTGGTGCTTTAATAGGATTCTTAATGTATAATTCACATCCCGCTAAAGTGTTTATGGGAGATCTTGGTTCACTTTCTTTAGGTGGAGCACTTGCTACTATCGCAATATTAACTAGACATGAACTTTCTTTATTTTTAATTGGTGGTGTATTTATTATTGAGGCTGCATCTTCATTAATTCAAATTATTGCTATTAGAAAGTTTAATAAGAAGATATTTAAAAAAGCACCACTTCATCATCATTTCGAGGAATTAAATTGGGAAGAAACTGATATTGTTAAATTATTTTGGACTGTTGGTTTAATATTTGCTATGATAGCAATAACTTATGGTGTATGGTTATAAAGGTTACAAAAGTAATCTTTTTTATTTAACAAAAAAAGAAGAATCATTTTCTTCTTAATTTACGATATATTTTTAACATAATAGGTAGCATTTTATTAATAAATGGTTTATTAACTATATCATATTCACCTACAAATTCTGTGTAGGTACCACCCATTTTTCTTTTGTATTCGTGTATTCCGTTATAATTTTTTTCTTTTGTACCAGGATCTCCACATGTACCAAATAAGTCTAAAAATTCACAGTTTTTTTCACTTGCAATTTTCATTGCTTCATAATATGAACGATTAACTGCAAAAGTATATGTTGCAAGACTATTATTTCCAATGTATAATGTCCACATTTGATTATTAATTATAGGACAAATAAGTATTAGCGAAACTATTCCATTTTCATTTCCTTTGTATTCTGAAAATACCTCAATATCTTTTTTTAACCTTGCAATAATATTATTAGTATCAGCCATTTTCTTTTCAGGTATTTCTTTATTAGCAACTTTTGTTTCTAAATCTTTTAATTCATCTTCAGCCTTTTTAAGAAGCTTGTCAGGATAAATTTTAATTGTTATGTTTATACTTTTTCCACCTTGAGTCATAAACTTATCATAATCTTCATAAAACTTTTTAGGGTAACCATTAAAGTTATCTCTATTAGCAATATCTTTCATTAAATTATAAAATGTATCATTATTATAATCATTTGTTATTTCTAAATCATAATTATAACTTCTTTTTATAGTTTTTAAATAAGTTTTATTCATACTTTTTTCTATTTCTTCAATAGGTTTTTTAGTATCAATTCTAAAAGTAAATCTAGGTTGATTTGCTTCGAATAATTTTGTATAACCTTTAAAACTATATCCTAGCTCTAATAAATAATCATGAAACCATTCATTATTAATACCCTCTTTTAAAGGCTGGGCTTTTTCATCTAATGTATGAAGGACAACTCCTGGGTCCATCTTAAAGTATATACCATTATTTTCCTTTAAGTAAGATTTTATTGCTATAGAAAATTCTTTTATTAATGATTTATCATTAAAATCTAATACTGGTCCTCTTGGTGCATAATAATACTTTAATTTAAAGGGCATTTCTTTTACAAAACATAAACAAATACCTTTTAAGTTATCATTATCTTTTAAACCTAGATATAATGGCTTTAAACCTTTACCTTTACAGGCTTCTCCCCACTCATAACACTGCATAAAATGTGTATAACTTGATTTATCAAAAAAATCCTTATATTCTTTTTCATTTATTTCAACTATTTTCATAAATACCTCTATAAAATATTATAACAAATTTTTTTTGTTTTTATAGATTAAAGTTGACTATTTTAGAAAAAATTATTAATATTTACTTATGAGGTAAAAAATGAATATAAAATTTATAGGAACAGGTTCTATGATATCAAATGATAATCAAGCATCATACTTAGTAAATAATAATATAATGGTTGATTTTCCCCAAGGAACAATGAAAATACTAAAAAGAAATAATTTAAATGAGCATATTAAATATATATTTATAACTCATACTCACGCAGATCACTTTTTTGATTTACCATTTATAATACTAGATTTTTATCAAAGAAAACAAAAGTTAAATATTGTTATATGTAAAAAAGATAGAAAGAAAGTTTTAAAACTTTTAAAACTTGGTTTTCCAGGACTATTTTATGAATTTTTACTTAATAAAACAATTAACTTTATTGATAATAAAAGACCAATTAAAATTGATGATTTAACTATTTCGAGTTATAAAACAGTTCATGGTGTAATGAGACATTGTTATGGTTATGTATTTAAATATAATGATAAAAAAATTGTTTTTACTGGAGACACTACAATATGTGATAATTTACTTGATAATATTATAGATGCAGATTATTTAATTTGTGATGTTACTAATAAAATAGGTAATAATTTTCATTTAGGAGTAGATGATATAAAACAATTTTTAAACGAATATAAAAACTTAAAGATTATTCCCTCACATATGGGTAAAAATTCTAAAAAAGAACTTTTAGAAATTAAAAATCAAAATCTTATTATTAAAGAAGATATGCAAGATTTAATAGTTAAATAAACTATTATTTTTTTTATAAATATTTAATAAGTAAAATAATTATATAAAAACCTTATAAGCCCAGTATTTACCTTGTTCGTATTTTCTCTTATTATATAGATTTAAGAATATTTACCCTCGTATTTATGTATCCTACTATTACATAATAGCACTTATTTTATAAAATATCTAGTACCATTTCCCATAAATTAGGCATTGTTTTTTCCTAAATCTATATAATTTAAGAAAACTAAGGCCCCTATTTATGTAGGATAGGAGCATATATGAATAAAAAAATAAAAATAGGATTGTTCGTGTTTATTATTATAGGTGTAGTAATATTAAATTTTATGTATAAAAATGAAGAAACTAAAACTAAAAAAAAGAAACAAAGTAATTTAGCAATAATGATTAAAGGTGATTCTGGAGAATATGTAAACTCAGATACAATACCAAAAGGAAATTATGTTTTAAACGAAGAAAAAACTGTATGTGAAAATGGAGGAAAAGTAGTTAGTTATAATAATTCAACAGGACAAATAGGATTTTCATTTTTAGGTTCAGATAGATGTTCATTATATTTTGATAAGATAATTGATACACAAAAACCTGTTATAAAAAACTTAAATGTAAGTGGAACAACTGTAACGGCAACTCTTACTGATGATCAAGATTTATCAGGTTATGGTTTTAGTACAAGTAAAAGTACAGAGCCAACAAGTTGGACATCAATAAGTGGAAAAACATATAATTTAAGTACTACTATAACAACTGCAGGAACATATTATTTATGGGTAAAAGATGCTGCAGGAAATAAAACAGTATCTGATGTAGTTAATATAGAAATATATGGATGGAATACAATTCTTATAAATAATATAGTAAATGAAACAACACCTGATTTTTCGACAGTGGCAACAACTAATGAAGGAATGTTTGCTGCAGATGATGATTATACAGCAACAACAGGTATGAAATCATATTACTTTAGGGGAGCAGTAAATAATAACTGGGTACAATTTGGAAAAGATAGCAGTGGAAATCCCATCTACTGGAGAATAATAAGAATAAATGGCGATGGTTCAATAAGGATGATATATTCAGGAACAACCGCTCCAACTGAAAGTACTAAAGTAGTAATGACAGGAACAGGAACACAAATCAATGCGACAACATATCAATTTTATAGTAGTTATAATAATCCATCATATGTAGGATATATGTTTACAGAAGGTCAGCAACATGGTAATGGTACACCAAGTACAATAAAAACAGCAATAGATAATTGGTATAAAACAACAACATTAGAAACAGATGCGACAACAAAAGAACTAGTATCACAAGACCAAATATTCTGCAATGATAGAAGTGCCACAACAAGTGATAGTGGAACACCAGGAGAAATAAGTGGAAGTATGAGTACAAGTACAACATATTACTATGGAGCATATGTAAGATTAGTAACAAATAAAAGTCCACAATTAAAATGTCCAACAGCAAGTGATAAATTCACTTCAAGGAAAAGTAGTATAGGAAATAAAGCATTAACTTACCCAGTAGGCTTAATAACAGCAGATGAAGTAGTAATGGCAGGAGGAGTATATGGTTCTAGCATTACAAATAGATCTTATTATTTGTATACAAACCAAGATTATTGGCTGGGTTCGCCTCATAATTTCTTTAGTGGTAATTCTTATGCTTTTGAGTTCCGTGTGGATTTTGATGGCAGTTTTGCTGCTCTTTTTGTGGATAATGCAAATGGCGCCCGTCCCGTCGTTTCTCTATCCTCTAAAGCCAAGTTATCGGGCAATGGAACATATAATGATGTTTACACAGTAAGTTAAACTATAGAGAAATACCTAAAAATCTAAATAATCGAGGCTCGACTCTTCGAGCCTCGGCGAATAAAATTTGATGTGGTTGAAAAACTTTATACGAATGTTAAAAATTAAATAAATAGTACACCCCTTTATGGGGTGTATAGTATGACCTTTAGGTCATATAGAAAGGCAATATGAATACTAATTTTGTTGTAATAAATAAGGCTAATGAACTTTATGATTATTCTTTTAGATATGTATTAAATTCTTTAAAAGGAAAAGGTAATACATTTAAAAATAGTTTAGAAAATGAATTATATGAACTTATTCATAACATATATCGTGCAAATATAAATTATGATAATGATAGAATAAGAAAAAAATATCAAAAAGAGTGTTTAGTTAATATTAGTACTTTGGATTTAATAATTGGCTTAATTGGTAAGCGTAGGTATATAATAATAAAAAGAGTTCATGCTTTTCTAAATATATTGAATGATGAAAAGAAATTATTAATGGGATGGATTAAAGAAAAGTGAAATATTATTTAGAAAAATGTTATGAAGATTTATTTAGAATAATATCTAATATACCTAAAGATAAATCTATGTTATTTAAAAGATTAATACTAGAGCAAAATAAAATTAGTAATATATGCTTTAGTTCTGATAAAGATTTAATAGAACTAAAAGTAAGTGTTAAATATATTTTATTTATATTAAATTTCTTATTAAGTTATAATATTGTTAGTAATGTTGATATTACTTTAATAAGAAATGATTATAATAAATTATATTTAAATTTAAATAAATCGTTGTAACAATTTATTTAATATATAAATTAGTTATAGGGAAAAGCTGCCTTGGTCCGGTTCGCCTAATAATTTCAATAGTAGTAATACTAATGCTAATGAGTTTAATGTAAATTCTTCTGGTAATTTGAACAATAATAATGTGAATAATAATAATGGTGCCCGTCCCGTATTTTCCTAACATAAGATGCAATTTTACACAAAGGATACTTTATGAATGTATATGCATTTTTTGCAAATTAAAGATAGGAAACAAGCTTTTTCCTTGGGATTATTCCCTAAAAATGGGTGTGATGAAAAATCTGTACTTAGTAGTGAAAACGAAACTTTACTTTTTAGTAGTCCCTCTTTTAAAGGAGAAATGAATGAAAAGAAAAGATTTTGATTTAAATGAAATATTTACATATAACAATCTATATGAATCATATAAAAGTGTATGTAAAAGTTGTCGTTCTAAATATAAAAAAACTTGCTTTTCATTTTTTTTATATTCTAATTTAACTGATATTTTAAATGATTAAAAAATAATAGTTATAAATTTTCTAAATATAATATTTTTATAATAAAAGATCCAAAGTTTAGAATTATAATGAGTGATCAAATGAATGATAAAATAGTAAATCATTTAATTGCATATAAGATATTAATACCTGCTTTATCACCATATTTAATAGAGCAAAATGTTGCAACAAGAAAGAGTTATGGTGCTAAAAAAGCATATTATTATTTTGAAAAATATGCTAATACTTTGAAAGTTAATGGTAATGTTTATGTTTTAAAAATAGATATAAAAAAATATTTTTATAATATAGACCATAATATTTTATTAAATATGCTTAAAAAGAAAATTAAAAATAAGGATGTAATAAATATTTTATCAAGAATAATTAATCAAACAAATGAAGAATACATAAATAAAGATATTTTAAGATTAAAGAAAATTGAAATAAAAAATATTAAATCAAAAAATATTTCTGATAAAGAAAAAGCATATTTAATAAAAAGTATTGAGGAACTTCCATATTATAAAAATGGTAAAGGTTTATCAATTGGAAATGTATGTTCTCAAATAATGGCTGTCTTTTATTTATCTGAAATAGATAATTTTATAAAAAGAGAATTAAGTTGTAAATATTTTTTACATTATATGGATGATTATTTGATATTATCTAATGATAAAACATTTCTTAAGAAATTATATATTTTATTAGAAGATAAATTTAATGAATATAAACTTATTATTAATCATAAAAGTAATATTTATAAGTTAAATAATTCTTTTACATTTTTAGGAAGAACTTATTATTTAAAAAATAATAAGTTAATACATAGACCTCGTAGTAAGACATATAAAATGATTCGTAAGAAAATGGAATATAAAAAAGTTAATGACTTCGAAGGGTATTATTCAAGTAAAATTAGTTATCGTGGTTATTTAGGAAAGGAATACTCTAATATAGTTAATGATTATAGGTTTTTATGTAAAAAATATAAAAATGTAATTTTAAAATATTATGATAATATTAAAAAAGAAGTAATAATTAAAAGTAATGTTAATATTGATTTAATTAATGATATTTTTGGTAAATTAATTGATATATTTAATTATAAGAATATTATTAAATACTTTGATAGTAATAATATACCTTATATATATTTAGGAAAAAATAAAGTTGTAGTACATAATTGATTTTTAAAATTTGACTAGCAAAAGTCTTAAAATTTAACTTGTAAGAATAATATATTTGTAAATAAAAATTGTATTTTTTTCATAATCTAATTGAAAGAAAAAAATTTATATGGTATTATTGATATGATAGGAAGGGTAGATTATGGCTAGTTTTGGAAAACATTTTACAGTTAATGAAAAAGATGGATTATCATTACCAACTGCAGTACATAAAGGTGATTTTTATAGAATAACAGTTCTTACAGATAGACTTGTAAGGCTAGAATATTCACTTACTGGTAATTTTGTTGATAATTTAACCGATTTAGTTTCAAATCGTAATTTTCCTGTACCTAGTTATACTTTCGAAGAGGATGATAAATATATGGTAATAACTACTAAATATTTTTCACTTCAATATATGAAAGAAAAACCTTTTAAAGGACCTTCTTTTGCACCGGATACGAATTTAAAAGTTAAACTACTTAATACGGATAAAGTATGGTATTATGAACATCCTGAAGCAAGAAATTTCTTAGCAAGTTCATTTTCTCTTGATAATTATAATGGAATTTATAATAAACTTGAAAAAGGTTTATATTCTACTGATGGATTTGCAACTTTAGATGATTCTGATCCATTAATTACTAATGAACTTGGTATATTAAATAAATCTACAGAAAGTCATATAGATATATATTTATTTATGTATAAAAGAGATTTTGGTCTTTGTTTAAAAGATTATTTTGCTTTAACTGGACTTCCTACACTTTTACCTAGATATGCTTTTGGTGTATGGTGGAATAGAGATATAATTTATTCAATGGATAATGTTAAAGCACTTTTAACATCCTTTAATAATAATGAAATACCAATTAGTGTACTTCTTTTAAATGAATTTTGGCATACTAAAAATAAAGATAATATTTTAGCAAATAAAACAGGTTTTACATTTAATAAAGAATTATTTTATAGTCCAACAGAACTAACTAATTATCTTCATGAAAGAGGAGTTAGACTTGGACTTGAACTTGATCCAACCGAAGGAATTAAACCAACTGAGGAAGCCTACCCAGAGTTTGCTGAGGAATTAAATTATAAAAATAATGAAACAATTCCATTTTTAGCATTTGATAAAATGTTTATAATTTTATATTTTGAAAAACTAATTAATCCACTTACAAAACTTGATATAGATTTTTATTTTCTTGATTATAAAAAAGATATTAAATCACTTAGAGCACTTACTTATTATCATATAAAAGATTTTATGCAAAGTGAATATAAAAGACCAATGCTACTTGCTCGAAATACAATGGTAGCTTCACATAAAAATGCGGTTTTATATTCAGGTCAAACAATAGTAAGTTGGAATACGCTTAAATATTTACCATTTTTTAATAGCAGTGCAAGTAATATAGGACTTTCTTGGTGGAGTCATGATATTGGTGGTTTTAAAGATGGTGTTGAGGATGCTGAACTTTATATGAGATATGTTCAGTTTGGTACATTTAGTCCAATATTTAGATTTAGTGCAAAAAGAGGTATTTATTATAAAAGAGAGCCTTGGCTTTGGGACTATAAAACTTATAATATTGTAAAAGAATATACAAATTTGAGACATAAATTAATACCTTATTTGTATACTGAGAACTATTACTATGCTAAAAAAGGAATGCCGCTTATTCAACCAATTTATTATAACTATCCTGAAATGTATGATGAACCTGAGTATCGTAATGAATATTACTTTGGAAGTGAATTCTTTGTTTGCCCAATTACAAAACCAATGGATAATGTAATGAATAGATCTGTTCAAAGAACATTTATACCTAAAGGAATATGGTATGACTTTAAAACTGGCAAAAAATTTGTAGGTGATAAAAGATATATAACTTTCCATAAAGATGAAGATTATCCTGTATTTGCAAAAGCTGGAGCAATTATTCCAATGGCAAGTATTTCCTCAAATTATAATTTTACAGGAAATCCAGAAAAGTTAGATGTACACGTATTTCCTGGTAAAAGTAATTCATATCATTTATATGAAGATGATGGAGTTACAAGACTTTATGAACAAGGTTATTATGTAATTAGTGCAATTGATTACAATTATATGCAAAATAATTATAGTTTAATAATTCATCCTTTAGAGGGAAAAACTGCAATAATACCTGCGACAAGAGATTATAATATTATATTTAGAAATACTAAGGAAGCAAGTAAAGTTGAAGTATTTATTAATGGTGAAAAACTTGATAGTAATGCTTACTCTATAAATGTAAAAGATGATAGTTTTATAGTTAGTGTACCTGAAGTAGATACAACAAAACAGTTAACAGTTAATTGCAGTGGTAAAGATATTGAAATAGATGCAGCAAGAATTATTAATGAAGATATAAATTCAATTATTACTGATTTAAAAATTAAAACTAAGTTAAAAGAGCAACTATATAAAATTGTATTTAGTAATATGGAAATTAAAAAGAAGAGAATTGCTATTAAAAAACTAAGAAGTAAAGGCTTAGAATCTAGATTTATAAGAATGTTTATGAAATTATATGATTATTTAATTGAAATTTAAAAAAAAGTATTGTATAATGTGCTTAAGCAAAGGAAAAAAGAGTAGTAAATATATTTGTTTTTATAGAAAGCTAATGGTTGATGGAAATTAGTAAAATTATATATTGAACTTGCTTTTGGATGCAAATGGGGTAATTTCCGTATCAATTAAATAAGTTAAATTAAAGGTGGTACCGTGCAATATGCACCCTTTTGTACTACTTTTTTTATTGGAGGAAAAATGAAAAGAGTATTAATTGTATGCTTAATTGTATTTATGGTTTTAAGTGTAGTATTATATTTTTATGATATGTATATGTTTAGTGTTATGCGTAAAAATAAGAAAAATAAAAAGAATAAAGAAAAATATTTATTTTCAGTTAGATATTTAATGGCAAAATTTAAACTGTCGAAAGAATTACTTATTCAAAATAAAATGGCATTTATTTATAGTTTAATTGATGCCTTTATAATAACAATTGTATTTATGATTATAGAACTTATTAATCTTCCGTTTTACATTCAAATATTAATAGGATTTGCATTATTATTTGGACTTATATATGCGATATATGAACTTCTTGGAAGATATTTAGAAAGGAAAGAAAATAATGAACGAGTTTAATCAAATTGAAAAAAAATGGCAAAAATATTGGGAAGATAACAAATGCTTTGAGGCTATTAATGGTAGTGAAAAGAAACCTTATTATATTTTGGTAGAATTTCCATATCCATCTGGTTCTGGTCTTCATGTAGGGCATGTAAGAAGTTATACAGCACAAGATGCAAAAGCAAGAATGAAAAGGATGCAAGGATTTAATGTTTTATATCCAATGGGTTGGGATGCCTTTGGAGCTCCAGCAGAACAATTTGCAATTAAAAATCACATTCATCCTAAAGAAGCTGTAAAAGAAAATATTGCAACTTTTAAAAGACAAATGAAGACACTAGGATTTTCATTTGATTGGGATAGAGAATTTTCTACAACTGATCCGGAATATTATAAATGGACTCAATGGCAATTTTTGAAATTTTATGAGCATAATATGGCTTATAAAGCAACTGCTTCAGTAAATTGGTGTAATACATGTAAAACTGTTCTTTCAAATGAAGATGCCGCCGGTGGAGTATGTGAAAGATGTGGAAGCACAGTTGTTCAAAAAGAAAAAAATCAGTGGATGCTAAAAATGAGTGAATATGCTCAAAGTCTTCTTGATGGTCTTGAGGAAACAGCTTTTGCTGATAGAGTTAAATTAGGTCAAATAAATTGGATTGGAAAGTCTACGGGAGTTGAAGTTGAAATAGAACTTACAACAGGAGGAAAATTTTCAATATTTACAACTTGCATTGAAACAATTTATGGTGTTACATTTTTTGTAATTGCTCCAGATGGAAAACTTATTAAAGAGTTAATGCCAAAAATTGAAAATAAAGAGGAAGTGCAAAATTATATTTTAGAAACATCAAAAAAATCTAATATGGATAGAACTAGTCTTAATAAAACAAAAACAGGTTGCATTTTAAAGGGTATAGAGGCAATTAATCCAGTTAATGGAAAAAAAGTTCCTATATTTGTTGGTGACTTTGTACTTGGTAGTTATGGAACTGGTGCAGTTATGGCAGTACCCGCTCATGATGCAAGAGATTATGAATATGCAAAAGTACATAATTTGGAAATGATCGAGGTTATTTCAGGAGGAAATATAAAAGAAAAAGCCTATGAAAAAGAGGAGTATCTTCCTATAAATCCTAAACTTCTTAATAGTGAGGAATTTACTGGACTTACAGTTAGTGAAGCCAAAGAAAAAATAACAGAAAAACTTGTTAATATGGGTAAAGCTAAAGTAGTTAATAATTATAAAATGCGTGATTGGATTTTCTCTAGACAAAGATTCTGGGGTGAACCAATACCAATGATTAATTGTCCTAAATGTGGTTGGGTTCCTGTACCTGAAAATGAACTTCCGGTTTTACTTCCAGATGTAGCTAACTACGAACCAACTGATGATGGCGAAAGTCCACTTGCAAAAATTACTGATTGGGTAAATTGTAAATGTCCTAAATGTGGTGCTGATGCCAAAAGAGAAACGGATACTATGCCAAACTGGGCTGGATCAAGTTGGTATTTCTTAAGATTTATGGATGCACATAATAATAAAGAATTTGCCTCAATGGATGCAATGAAGTATTGGGGTAAAGTTGATTGGTATAATGGAGGAATGGAACATACAGCAAGACATTTGCTTTATGCAAGATTCTGGGTACAATTTTTGTATAATATTGGTCTAGTTCCTAATAAAGAAATGATTTACAAAAGAGTAAGTCATGGTATGGTACTTGGTTCTAACAATGAAAAAATGAGTAAAAGTAAGGGCAATGTTATCAATCCAGATGATATTGTTAATGAATTTGGTGCTGATACATTAAGACTTTATGAAATGTTTATGGGTGATTATAAAGAAGATGTTCCTTGGAGTACTGAAAGTTTAAAAGGATGTAAAAGATTTATTGATAAAGTTATTAGATTAAAAGATTCTTTAAATGATAATGAAGGTTTTACTAAAGATTTAGAAAAAATACAAAATCAAACTATAAAAAAAGTAACTTATGATTTAGATAATATGGCCTATAATACAGCTGTATCAAGTTTAATGATTTTGACAAATGCTTATCAAGATGCTAAATCAATTTCTAAAGAAGATTATAGATTACTTCTTACACTTTTAAATCCAATAGCTCCACATATTACAGAGGAGTTAAATGAAAGTATTGGGTTTAGCCCAATTGTAAATAGCACTTGGCCAGTATATGATGAAGATAAAACTAAGGATACAACTGTTACTTTAGCAGTGTCTGTTAATGGTAAAGTAAGAGGAAAACTTGAGGTTGATGTTGATACACCATCTGATATACTTCAGGAAAAAGCATTTACACTTCCAAATGTTCAAAACTTTACAAATGGTAAGGAAATTGTTAAGGTTATTGCTATTCCTAATAAAATAGTAAATATCGTAGTAAAGGGTTAATACCCCTTTTTATTATGGAAAAATGTGCAAAAAGTTACAAAAATAACTGGTTTTTTGTGTAAACTATTTATAATTGTTAAGCAAAAGGAGTAGTAAATATGTTTTTTAAGTGTTATAATTCTAATTATGAAAAAGGAAAAATTAGATATTTTATACGAAGATAAATCTTTAATAATTGTAAATAAGAAAAGTGGTATTCTTACAATTGCAAATGATAAAGAAAAAGAAAAAACTTTGTATCACGAAGTTCATGAATATTTATGGAGAAAAAATAAGAATAATAAAGTATTTATAATTCATAGACTTGATAAAGATACAAGCGGAATAGTTATTTTTGCTAAAAATGATAAAATAAAGAAAATTATGCAAGATAATTGGGAAAGTGTTCAAAGATATTACTATGCATTATGTCATGGATATTTTAAATATAAAAGTGGAACCATAATAAACTATTTGAAAGAAACTAAAACTTTTATGGTTTATGATACTAAAAATGAAAAAATTGGAGATAAATCTATTACTAAGTATGAAGTCATTGATAATGAAAATAATAAAACTTTAGTAAATATAAATATCTTAACAGGTAAGAAAAATCAAATAAGAGTGGCAATGCAAAGTATAAATCATCCAATATATGGAGATAAAAAATATGGTAAAAAAGATGGTATGAGAAATTTATGTTTACATGCTTATAAAGTTATTTTTATTCATCCAATTACCAAAGAGAAAATTGTTATCGAGGCAAAAATGCCTAAATATATGAATATAAAAAAAGAAAGTTAGTCCTTTCTTCGACAAAATTTTTAAAAACTATGTTTTATACTATAATTGGTGATGACATATGAAAGTAAAATTATTTGATGAAAGTCATGAAAAAGATTTAGAAAAAGTAATAAATCTTTTTTTAAATGAGGGAAACTATGATATAATAGATATTAAGTTTCAAGTTGCTATAGCAGTTTGTGGTGAAGAACAAATATATTGTTTTAGCGCTATGATAATTTATAATTAAAGCATATACATATTATTAGAATCTATGTTAATGTCATCAGTGGAATAACTAGTATTTTCAAGACTTGATATTCTTTTATCTAATCTAGCAATTTGTCTTTCAATCTTTGCAAGTCTTTCCTCTAAATCAATATTATTTTGATTATAAAATTGGTTATTCATTGGCATCATATTTGGCATAAAACCATTTTGAGGCATCATCATATTTTGATTTTCAAAAAATGAGTTTCTATTTTTCTTCATAGGCATTCCTTTCTAATGATAATATATGTTTAAAAAAAGGAAGTGTTATTATGAGAATGAGAAACCCCAAAAATATGGATGAAATATTAAATAGTTGTAATTATTTTTTAACTGAAGATTTATTTAATAATAATAATGATATATGTTTAGAAATTGGTATGGGTAAAGGTAATTTCTTACTTGGAATGTGTTTAAATCATCCAGATATTAATTACATTGGTGTAGAAAAATATTCCAGTGTTATTTGTAGTGCAATAAAAAAAATTAATGAATATGAATTAGATAATCTAAAGATACTTAACATAGATATTATGGATATTCCACAGTATTTATATGGAAAAATAAAAACTATTTATTTGAATTTTTCTGATCCTTGGCCTAAAAAAAGAAATACTAAACGAAGACTTACATCAGAAAATTTCTTAAAATTATATGATAATTTATTTAAGGATGAAAAACATATTATTTTAAAAACAGATAATGATGATTTTTATGAATTTTCAAAAGAAAGTCTACTTTCATATGGCTATAAAATTATAAATGAAACTTATGATTTACATAATAGTGATATAACTGATAGTCCAAAAACTGAATATGAAGAGAAATTTTCTTCTCAAGGCGTTAAAATAAAATATATAGAAGTAATAAAAAAATAGTGATATAATATTGATGTAAGGATGATATAATGAAAAGAAAATTTTTAATATTGCTACTCATAGGTTTATTTTCTTTATGTGGATGCAGTAATATAAAAAATATGAATACTGATTCTTTATTAAATGAACTTGCTAATAAAACAGGTAAATATAATGAGGTTAATCGCGCTTTTAAATATTATTTACCAAGTGGTCTTAGTATTGATAGTTATGATGATTATAATGCAGTATTTTCCTCAGCTAATTATAAATATTATTTATATGTTGATTTAATAAGCTATTATAAAAAAGTGGGATTTGAGTATGATGTAAATAATAAAGCTTTTTATAGTAAAAAAATAGATTTTGATAACAAATATGGATATATTGAGATTAATTTAAAAGAAAATGATAAATATTTGATTGAAATTATGTATAATTATGCTAAAATAGAAGTGATGGTAGATTATGATGATATTAATCTTGCAGTATTAAACGCTGTAACCATATTAAGAGATTTAGAATATAATGATATGACAATTGAGTCTATTGCTAGTAATAAATCTCAAAAGTTTAATGATGAAACTTACAACATTTTTAATCCAAAAGGAAATGATAATAATTATTTAGATATTATTCAAAATGAGGATGATACAAATGCTGAAGAAAATGAAGAAATTGATACAGATTTAGTTAAATAGGAAGGTGAAAATATGGGATTATTTAAAAAAGTAAAAGATATTTTATTTGATGAAGAAGAATATACTGAACAAATAAAAATTACTCCAGAAATGCGAAATGAACCTGTAAAAGAGGAAAAGAAAGAAGTTAAAGTTGAGGCTAAACCTCAAATTCCAAAAGAGGAACCAAAAGTTCAAAGTGAAAAAGAAGTATTTAAAAATAATTCTTTCCCATTTTTAGATTTTGATGAAGAAGAGTTTGATAGTTCTAAACCAGTTATGCCTAAAGAGGAGCCTGTCCAACCAGTAAGACCTCAGAAAAGATATAGTAATGTTTTGGAATATGAAACTAAAAAGAAAATGCAAAAAAGGGAAAATTTTGGTAGGTATGAAAAAATAGAAACTGCAGAAACTATAGAAAGGAAGAAGTTTAAACCTTCTCCGATAATATCACCAGTATATGGAGTACTTGATAGAGACTATAAAAAAGAAGATATTCAAAAATATGAAAGTAAAGTTGATGTTCAAAAAGTAAGAGATAAAGCATTTGGTGAAACAAAAGAAAAACCAACTTCTAGTACAATATATGAACAAAGTGAAACTGTAACACTTTCTAAACCTACTGAAACTGCAGAGAAAATTAAAACAATTGATGAACTTTTAGAGGATACATCTGATGTAGTAATTGATATGGATAATGATTTAGAAAATGAATTAAAAGAAGTTGAAAGTAAGGTTACTCCAAAAGAGGATACAGAAATTACCAAGGAAGTACCTAAAATTGAAAAATCAGATGAAACATTAGAAAGCGATTTATTTGATTTAATAGATTCAATGTACGATACGAAGGAGGGAGAATAATGATAGATTTTTTGAATAGTTTTCTACCAATTTTAATATACTTATTACTGATTATATTAATTATTATAGGAATTGTTATAGGAGTAAAATTATTAAATTTTATGACTAAAGCACAAGATATCATAGATAATGTTGATAAGAAAATTAATACACTTAATCCAGTATTTGATATTATTAATGCAGCTTCATTTAAAGTAAACAGAGTATTTGACAGATTTTTGGATTTTTTTACAAGTGTATTTACAAAAATATTTTTAAAAGGAAAAGAAAGAGAGGAAGATGAAAATGAATAAGAAAGGTAAATTTATTTTAGGAGCGGGTTTAGGTTTAGGATTAGGTCTACTTTTAGCACCTAAGTCTGGTAAAGAAACAAGAAAAGATTTAATGGACAAATGCAATGAACTTTTAAATAAAGTTAAAAATATGGATCCTGATGAAGTTAAAGAAAATATAACTGAAAAAGTTACTGAACTTCAAAATGAAATTAGAGCATTAGATAAAGAAAAAGCAAAGGAAATTGCTATTAAAAAGGCAACTGAAATTAAAGATAAAGCTACTGAACTTGTAAAACTTGCAGCTGAAAAAGCAACACCAACAGTGGAAAAAGCTGCTAAAGAAGTTAGAAACTCTGCTGCTGAAACATTAAGAAAACTTGCTGATACAGTTGAGGATAAACCAAAGAAAAAATAGATACTAGTTATCTGATTTTTTATGAATTATGTAAAATAAAAATCATTTAGAACATTACATTATCTAAATGATTTTTGTTGTTGAAAAATTTATATTATAATATTTTCATCCGGAATAATTTATACTTCGCACCATCCAAGAGCGACTTACATTTTCTTATTAATATATTAATTATCTAAAATATATAAATATGAATGCTGCAAGTAAAAGACAATAGATTGAAAAGTAAACTAGTTTTCCTTTTTTAACTGTATTAGAAAGCCATTCATAAGAAAATAATGTTATTACTAAAGCAATTACCATACCAATAGCATATGGAAGTATTAAAGATGGCATATTCGGAGTATTCAACATATCTTTAACACCAAGACCCATTGCTGCAACACTTACTGGAAAATATAACATAAATGTATATTTTAAAGCAGTTTCTCTTTTAAGTTTACATAATAAGCAAGCTACAAGTACTGTACCACTACGGCTAATACCGGGCATTATAGTAATCATTTGAAATAAACCAATAATAATTGCATCTTTTAATGTAATATCTTTATCATCTTTTTCACCTTTAATATTTCTAACAATAAATAATGCTAAGGCAGTAAGTAAAAATGCAAATCCTAATATTTTAACACATGTAAGTTTCTCCTCGATAAAATCCTTTAGAAAAAGTCCTGAAAGTCCAACAGGAATTGTACTGATTATAATATATAATGCATATTTAAAACCATATTTCGTTTTATCTCTACTATCTTTATTAAAAATATAAGTAAAAAAATCTTTAATTAGTTTTATAACATCTTTTCTAAATATGAATAGAATTGCTAAAAATGAACCAAAATTACAAATTATTTCAAAATTTAGATCTGAGGCCATATTTGTATTAAAAATGCTTTTAAATAAATACATATGCCCTGAGGAAGATATTGGCAAAGGTTCTGTTAATCCTTGTATTATAGCCACGATTATATATTTTATTAAACTCATATTATCACCATTAAAATTATATAATATTTTTCTTAATTTATAAATATAAATATACTATGAAGTTAATATTTTTTTATATACTTGGAATTATTTTAATAGTCTCTGGTTTATTCTTTATAATAATTAATTTAAATTTGTTAGTTTTAGGGTATAGTTTTGCATATTTTGTATACTTTATTATTAGTAATTTATTTTGTAATATTTTTTTTATTGGCATTTTGATTCTTATTTTAGTTTATGAAAGGGGAAAAATATGATTATTAATAACATAACATTTAATTTTTTAGATAAATACTATCCATTTTATGAATGGCTTGCGGAGGATGAACTTATTACTAAAAAATGTTATGTATATAAAGTTTCATCAAATGTTTTAACTGATTTAATTGAATATAATATAATTCTTGATAAATCTTTTTTAAAGGATATACCTTTAGTTTTTTGTGATGATTATACTGCTATAGGAGTTCAGTTTAATAGTAATGGCGAAAGCACCTATAAAAGTAGTTTACTTTTAACTGATGAAGAAAAAATATTAAATTATACAAAGTTTATGAAAAAGGGAAATATTAATTATAAAAAAAAGGATATACAAATTAATAGGGAAGTACTTCGTAATGAAGAAAATATAAAAAATAAATTAATGTATGAAGTAGATAAATTAATTAAAAATAATGATATAGAAAAATTTAAATTTATTTATTATGAATGGTTTAATAAAGATGAAAAAAATATCGAGTCTATGAAGAAAAATATAACTAAAAAATTAAATGGTCCAATATCTGATTCTGAAAAAAAAGTTTATGATTTAATAAAACTTTGTTATAAAACTGTATAATTTTAAAAAAATTACCAATAATAAGAATATGAAAAAGATAAAATGTTTATTAGTATTATTAGTTATATCATTATTTTTAACGGGTTGTGGAAAAAGTGCTACTGATTCTGTAAAAAAATATTTAGATAATTATAAGAATTTAGATGATAAAGTATTGGTCGATATGAAAAATGTTATTGATAAGGAAAATTTAAACGAGGAAAATTCTAAAAAATATGAAGATATTTTGAAAAAACAATATACAGATCTTTCTTATGAAATAACAAATGAAGATTATAATGGTGATGAAGCCACAATTACTGTTAAAGTAAATGTTTATGATTTATATAAAGCTCAAAAAGACGCAACAACTTATTTAGCCGAAAATCCTAATGAGTTTAAGGATGAAGATGGAAAATATGATGCAGAAAAATTTATTACATATAAACTTAATAAAATGAAAGAAACAAATGAAAAAACAAGTTATACAATTGATTTTTATGTAGTAAATACCTCAGATGGTTGGACAGTAAGTAGTTTATCAAATTCAGATATTGAAAAGTTACATGGAATTTATGATTACGAGTCATAAATTTTTTTTGAAAATCACTTTACTATTTTGAATTTTTCCTCTATAATTATAATAGGAAGGGTGAGACTATGGAAAGTAAGAAAATAGTTCCAATTGTAGTTACAATAGTTATTTTACTTATAGGATTATTTATTTTTGCAAAAAGAAACAAGAAAGAGGAAGGTTATACAGTACTTAATGTTACTTATAAAAATGAAACAAAAGAATATAAGAATATTACTGTTGGTTTAAAACTTGAAAATCTTGATGCTGAAATTATTGCTACTGAAGGTAATAAAGTTGTTATAAGATTAATTGATGGAAGCGATAAAGAAATAAAACTTAATGAAGAGCAAAAGATTTGTAAAGCTGAAAATGACTGTGGTCTTGTTACATTAAAATAGGTGAGTTATGAGTCCAGTTATAAAAAGTGTAATATGCGTTGTATGTGCGGTCTTTTTTGTCATAATTAATACAATAATTTTATTTTTAAAACCAGAATTTGTTTTTGCAAAAAATGATGATGATAATTATAATGTATTTTATCAAAAATGGATTGGTACAGTTGTTTTTATGGCTACAATAACAATAGCATTATTTTGTATTTACTTTTCGATATCTCTTAAATTAATTATTAGTTATAGTTTACTTACAATAGAGTGCTTGCTTCTTGTTATATATGCTCTATGTAAATATAAATGTGTAACTGTTAATGGTGATGATATTAAAGTTCAAAGATTATTTAGAAAAGAACTTAATACAAAGTTTTCTAAAATATCTTTAGTAACATATTATCCAAACGCAAAAGTTATGGTTAAAATAACAAAAAATAAAGTATTTGATGTATCATTTAATTCAGAAAACTTTCATAAATTTTATAAATCACTTCTTAAAAATGATATTAAATTTAAAACTAGTTATATACCAAATGATGAAAATAATGTATATTTAACTAAGTTTAATATGTCAATTAAATTTCCAGAAAAGATGTTTAGAGAATATTATCAGCAACATTCTTATTTTAGAAATAGTGTATATTTATTTTCCGCAAGAAGTTTAGAAAATAAAGAATATATTGAGGGTTACCTTAAAGAATCTAACAAAGATATAACAGAATTTACAGAACTTGTTAAAAATGATTTAGCACTTAATGAATATAAATTTGTTAAAGAGCAATCTGAGGTAATTGATGGTTATGAATTTATTGTATTAAAATCAATTTCTAAATTAAATCCTGATGAAGGTAGAATTGCTTTTATATACAATGATAAAAAGGGTAAATACTTTGTTTTATATACAAATTATCTTTTAAAGGATGAAATGGAATTTTATTCTAAGATGAAAATTGCTATTCATAGACCTCTTTATGAAGACGGAAAATCAAGACTTGTTAGGGTATAACAAGTTTTTTTAATTGACTTTAATCGTATTTATCTTTAAAATAGATACTTATACGGAGGAAATATGAAACCAGATGATAGAGCATTAAAAAATTATGTGAAAGATGTGTGTTCAAATATTAACAAAGGTATTTTTGAGTTTGATTATGGCTATGCTATTTTAAAAGAAAAAGGTATTGAACTATTAAATCTTACTGAAAATGGTATGACATTATATAGTTATGAGGGAATTACTTATACAGATTATTGTAGTCCATCAATTTATTATATTTTATATAATGAAGAAACACCTTATCATAGATAAAAAAGTATGCTATAATTGGTTTATGGGAGGATTTATGAAAAATAGAATATTATTATTATTAACACTAGTTTTATTTTTACCTACACTAGTTAATGCAAAAGATAAGGTAAAAGTTTATTTATTCGAGGCTGGAGGATGTCCTTATTGCGTAAAAGAGGAAGAATATTTAAAAGGTCTTGATGGTTATGATAAAACATTTACAATTGTAAAAAAGGAACTTTATGTTGATCATGTTGATTGGGCTGAAGGCAAAGATTATGCATTAGGAAAAAAAGTTGCTAAGGCATTTAATAGTTTTGGGTTCGAAGATGCTAGTCATGAGGCAACACCTTTTGTGGTAATTAGTGATTTATATGCTGCATCTGCTTATAATACATCACTTGAAAGTGTTATAAATGAAGCTTATGAAAATGGTGATAAAGATATCGTTAAATGTTATGAAGATGGCAAAGATAACTGTTTAGACCATTTAAAAAAAGATACATCTAGTTCATCAAAAAATTATATACCTGTAATAATAATTACTGGTCTAGTTATTTTAATTACTTATTTAGTTAAATCATCAATTGATACAAAAAATATTATTAAAAATATAGATAATATAAATGTTAAAAAAAGATAAAATAAAAAGAAAGATTATGCGTCTTTCTTTTCTTTTTCCTCGAATTCCTCATTTTGTAACCTCTTAAAATCTATTTTACCCATTTTAGTTTTAGGTAGTGATTTTCTAAAATCATATTTATAAGGCCATTCAAATTTTGCAAGTTTACTTTCAACATATTTCTTAATATTCATACGAAGTATAGGATTATCTATAACATCATTTTTTAAAACAATACAAGCTTTTGGAACTTCAACCTTATATGGATGGGGTATTCCAACAACAGAGCAAGTAAGTACAGCATCATGTGAATTTATAACTTCCTCAACATGTTGTGGATAAACATTATATCCACTTGAAATAATCATTCTTTTAAGTCTTTGTTTATAAAATATTATTCCATCATTATCAATATAGCCAATATCACCAGTATGTAGCCAAGTATAACCATCTTTATGCACCTGGAGAACTTTATTTGTTTCCTCTTCATTATTTAAATACCCAAGCATAACTGTTGGAGCACTTATACATATTTCTCCATCAACATTATTTCTTACTTCAGTTTGAGTAAATGGCTTAACTATTTTAACATCATTACCAGGTCCAGGAATACCAATAGCACCTGTTTTGTAATGATAATCAAAGTTTGCAATTGCTCCCGCTAAACACTCTGTCATACCATAACCTTGACTTATTTCTACATTAGAGTTATGTTTTCTAAAAAAATCATTTATTCTAAGCTCTAAGTCTTTTGATAAAGAGTCTCCTCCAACAACAGCATATTTTACAAAAGATAAATCACTTACTTCACTTTGAAGTAAAGCCTCATATAATGTCGGTACTCCAATAATCATTTGAGGTTTATATTTATTAATAATATTTGCAAATTCTGATGCTTTAAATGTTGGTACTAATATTACCTCTCTACCTAGGCATAACATTGAATTAACACTAAGTGCTAAACCAAATCCATGAAACACAGGCATAATTGCAAGAATCTTATCACCTTTTTCAAGTTTTTTAAGCATTATTATTTCTTGAACAGTTAAACTATTAAAGTTACCATTTGATAAAACTATTCCTTTGCTAATACCGGTAGTACCGCCACTTTGTAATATACAAGCAGGTTTATCGATAACATTGTAATATTTTTTATATTCAAAAGATTTTTTATGTCTCAAAAACTTTTTATAACTTATAAAGTTTTCTTTACATGGTATAGTATATTTATTAAACATTTTTAATTTATATCCAATTTTTAATAATAATGGTAATGAATTTGCCGCAGAGACACCAATAATTTTTGTAACTTTTGTTCCTTCAGTAATATCATATAATTTATCATAGGAAGCATCTACTGCCACAATAATATTACTTTCATTATTTTTTAAAATATTTTTTATTTCCTCATTACTTGAAAGAGGATGAACCATATTACTTACCGCACCAATCTTATTAAGTGCATAAAAAAGTATTACAGCCTCCGGAATATTTGGAAGAAGTAATGTAACAATATCCATTTTTTCAACACCTAAATAATTTAAACTTTGAGCAGCTTTACCAATCATTTTTAAAACTTTTTCATATGAAAAGATTCTATTATAATAGTTTATTGCATTATCTTTTGGATTATTGATAGCATAAGAATAGAAATTATCATAAATTGTTTCATCTTTTGCTTTCATTTTTCTTTCTTCTTTAGTATAACATTTATTCCATCTGGAATATGATTTTAATTGTCTTTCTAGTTTAAATAAAAACATAGTACCTCCTACATAATAATATTATATAACATTTTTCTTAAAAGAACTAACTTTTAATGAAATTTAATTCATTTTAATTATCTATAAACACAAATTTTACATAAATTATTATGGAGGTAATTATGAAAAACTTAATAAAATGTTTATTACAAGTTAAAACTATTATTACTTTAGCGGCTACATTTGTGTTCGTTTTTTTATCAGTTAAAAATCAAATACCCACTGAAACAATTACAATGATTGTAGGAATGGTCTTTACATATTATTTTAATAAAAAGGAGGATGATCATAATGGAAGTATTTAAGTTTCCTAAAAAAAGTTATTATTTAACGCAAGGTTTTGGGGTAAATACTTTTTCACATAAAAATAGAAAAGCAATAGATGTTTCCGCAAGGGGAGGGTATAAAGAAATATATGCACCTTTTTCAGGGTATGTATCTAAAATTTATGTAAAAAGAAATAATTCTTATACAATATGGCTTACCTCAAATGAAAAGGTACTTTGTGCAGATGGAGTAGCAAGATTTGCCGTTGTAATGATGACTCATCCAAATAAAATAATTAATTATAGGGTTGGACAAAAATTTAATCAAGGGGATTATTTATTTGATGATGGTACCACGGGTAATGTAAAAGCTCACTTAGATTTAGAGATAGCAGTTTATGATAATAAAGAAAGTATAGTTAATAACTGGCAAAGTGTAAGGGGAGACTGGGGTTTAGTAAATGCTGTAGATCCCACAAAATATATGGTAATGGATGATAATACTTTAATTATAAATGATTATTATAAACAGCAAAATAAAAGATATATTTTTAAAAAGGTTAGTGAAATAAGAAAAAGCGAAGAATACGTTAAAGGAGACTATAAAACTTTATATAACATGTATGTTAGAACTGGACCTGGTACTAATTTTAGAATCAAGAAAGTATCTGAACTTACTAAAAATGGTAAAGAAAATAGTTTATATAAAAATATGAATTCTTTAGCACTATACAAAAAAGGAACAGTTTTTACTGCTCTTGAAATAATAAATAATAAATCATCTTATTGGGCAAAAACCCCAAGTGGGTATATTTGTTTAAAAGATTTAAATGCTACATATGTAAAAAAATTATAAGTTTATTTATCAATATTTTCTTCATCAAATAATTCTTTAATATCAATATTAAGGGCATCTGCTATTCTACCAATAACTACTAAAGTAAAATATTTATTTGGATTAGCACTTTCTATTTGTGAAATGTAATGCATAGAAACATCGATTTTATCGGCTAGTTGCTGTTGAGTTAAATTAGCCATTTTTCGATGCTTTTTTATATTAATTCTTACAATGTTATAGTAATAATAATCGTTGTGTAAACTTTTATTATCCTTCATTCCAATCACCTACATTAATTTTATAATAGCCAGTAGTTAGAAATATATGCACCGACAGTTAGAATTGTGATATAATGTTATTTAAGAAAAGGAGATATGATATATGGATAGTTATAATTCTTTAGAGGAATACATAAAAAATAAAAAGTATAGTTGTATAAAATGTGGTACTTTAATTAAGAGTATTTATGATGGTTGTCCAAAATGTAATTGTCATGAATATAATGAAAGTAATCTTAATCAAAGATTCGAAAATATGCTTAGAGATAATAATCTTCTTGCAAGTTTATTATTTGTTCTTGCATGGCTTACAATTGCTTTAGGTTTTATTTTTGGTATTGTCATGGGTGGTGAAACCGAAGAATTTGATTTTATCATTACCTTACAATACTGGGCTATTTCTGATATTTGTGCAATTATCTTTTTTTCTCTATCAGAAATTATAAGAATACTACACGATATTAGATATAAGATTTGGTTAAAATAATATTTTACTGTAAATATAATTAAAAAATTTTAAAATTATATAAATTATTATATTTTTGTTTTATAATGTTGTTGGAGATTTTATATGAATAATTATATTTATTGGGTTGTAATATACTTAGTATTTTCGCTTATCTATGCTCAAACTTTTAAAAAAGCTAATAGAAATATGAAAGATGCAAGTGCATTAACTGTTTTACTTGAACTTTTTACAGCTTTTTTTGCTATATTTTTTATTCCATTTTTTAAATTTAAGTTGCCAGATAATCCGTATGTTTATATAACTATTCTTATAGTTACAATAATTTATGCATTTACTGATAGACTTAATATTGAGGCAAGATATGGACTTAATCCATCGACTTTTTCAATGCTAAAACAGCTTTCAAGTGTTTTTCTAGTAATATTTGGCTTTATCTTTTTGAAAGAAAAATTAGTTATAAAAAAGATTATTGGTGGTGTAATTATAATACTTGCTAATATCTTATTAGGCATGAACAAAGGAAAAATTTCCTTTAACAAATATTTTATAATGTGTTTTATATCAAATTTTTTATTTGCTATAGCGATGCTTATAAATGTAAATATATCCAGTAATTTTAATATAGCATTTTATACAATTATTACTGTATTTATTCCCTCAATATATATATTTTTATTTAATAAATTAAGTTTTAAAAAACTAGCAAATGAGTTTTCATTATATGATAAAAAAAGATTTATTATCGCAGCATTTTCTTGGTCTATAATGTTAATATCTTCGGTTAAAGCATATGAATATGGATCTGTTTCTGTAGTAGCACCACTTTTAACATTATCAATGATTACAAATACAATATATGAATATATTTTTGATAAAAATAAAAAAGATTTATTATTTAAATTATTTATAAGTTGTCTTATTATAATTGGGGTTATTCTTATAAAAATGTAACATACTAAAAATGGAGATATTATGTATTTAATTTATGTATTAATTATAATTTTAATAAGTGGGACATTAGATATTATTGAAAAAAAAGCTAGTGAAAAAGATGAACTTAGATTTTGGGCTTTTGGATGCCTTACTTTTGGAATTTTTGAAACTTTACTAGGTATATTTCTTTTAAATAGTAATTTTTCATTTTCTATAAAAGATTTATTTTTAGTTTTACCAATATCTTTGCTTAGTACAATTGGTTATTATTTTTCAGTACTTGCTTTAAAAAATGGGAATATTTCTAAAGTAAGTGTAATAATGAGATTAAAAATTATTTGGGTATTAATATTATCTAGTATTTTTTTACCAAGTGAAAGACTGAAATTTTTACAAATTATTTTAGTATTTATAATTCTTTTATTAAATATATTACTTAATTATAAAAAAGGTAGAAAAGGTAAAGATTTAGGAATTATTTATGCATTTGGTTATTTATTTTCTAATGGTAGTGCAACATTTATTAACAAATTAGTAACACTTAAAATAGAAAATACTATGGCAATAACATTTTATTCAGGTATAACTACCATATTTTCAATTATTTTAATTCTTTTGTTAATTAATAAAATGGATTTATTAAATTTTAAAAAATTTAAAAGTAAAAAAGAAGTGCTTGTTATGGAATCTTTAGAGGTAATATCAATGATACTTTTAAGAATTGCCCTTAAAACTGGTAATGTAGTTATTATATCTAGTTTATCTTCAGCCTCAATTATTGTGGCAACATTCCTTGCAAATATAGTTTTTAAAGATAAAATATCCTATAAAAAATGGTTTATAATAATACTAATAGTTTTATCTTTAATAACTTTATCAATAATAAGTATTTAAACTTTAAAATAGAATAAATGTTTGATATAATGTTTTTGCATATGGAGGTTTTATGAATAAAAATGAAAATTTAGATAAAGATAAAAATATGTAAATGAATTTGATTATAAAAATGGATTAGATTTAGTTAGAAATGTTAGATTAATTAAACATACTCGAAATGGCTATGAGCATGCTTTTGAATTTAATATTAATGATAGTAATTCATATTTTGGAAACACTGGTGTTCAAATAGATACTTTTAACGGAAATATTAATGATCTTTATTGTTCATGTAGTTATTTTGGTATATTTAGAAAATGTAAACACATGCTGCTTGTTTAATTAAAAATTATAATGATATTTTTAAGGGTGAAGAATTTAACTAGTGCTGATGTTGTAATTCATTTAGATTTATGGTGGAATCCTCAGGTGGAAAATCAAGCAACAGATAGAGCTCATCGAATAGGTCAAAAAAATACTGTTGAGGTAATTAAATTAATATGTAAAGGTACAATCGAGGAAAAAATATTGGAACTTCAAAATAAGAAAAAACTCTTAGCCGATGCCTTAATCGAAGGTGAAGACAGAGATAAGAACTTAATATCTAAGTTAAGTGCTGATGATATTAAAGATTTATTAAGTACAGATAATGAATAGGAGTAATATGATAGAAAAAACAATAAAAAAATTAATTGAATTAAAAAAAACAATAAGTACAATGGAATCTTGCAGTGGAGGGGCATTAGCAAATGCTATAACAAATATTCCTGATGCAAGTAAGATATTTAGCTTTGGAGCAGTTACATATTCAAATGAATATAAAATAAAAATGGGTGTTGATAAAAATATTATTGATACATATTCAGTTTATAGTATGCAAACTGCTAATGAAATGAGTAAAAAAATTTCCATGTTTACATCTTCGGATTTCGGAGTAGGTATAACAGGAAAACTTAATAAAAAAGATCCAAATAATCTTTATGGTGATGATAATAAAGTTTATATAAGTGTCTATGATAGAAAAAATGATACATTTTATAACAAAGAAGTAACAATAAATTCTTTTGATAGAAAAGAAAATAAAGATTATGTTTTAAATGAGGTTTTTTCCCTAATATATGGGCTTTTATAATAAAAACAATTGTTACCATTTATTATGAGTTAAGTTAGATATTTAATATAAAATAAAAAAGTAATTAATTTTGATTAATTACTTTTTATTGTACTTATAAGTTTTGTTTTAGATAATTTTTCAAATAATAATGTTTTCTTTGTAAATATATATTTAAATGCAGATATAATAAAATATAGAAAATCAATAATATATAGTATTCCTTTTAAAGTTGAATTAATGTTAATATTATAAATAATTATAAAACTAAAAATATAAAATAAACAAAATAATAACCTTCTTATAAATGAATATATTAATGTATAATTATTATCATTATTAACAACACCAATATTTAAATATCTTTGTGCTATTGTACTTCCTTTTAAAAGAAAAGGTAATAAGAAGTAATAGATAATAAAGAAAGAAATTATTATTACATAATTATTAAACAAAATATATAAAATTAATTCGAATATTCCAAAAATAAATAAATCTAAACAAAAAGAAGTAACTTTTCTTAGATTAGACATCTTTTCTCCTTTTTTTAAAGCATTATTATCTATTTCTTCTCTAGTTGGTAATATTTTCATCAAAGGTTTAACTAAAAAATAACCTAGTAAACCACCTAAAGTATTAAGAATTAAATCATCAACATCAAATAATCTATAACCTCTTGGGTAAATAAAATATAAACCAGTTAACTGAGTAAGTTCAAAAAATAGTGATAGAAAAAATGAATAAATTATTATATCTAATTTGTTTTTCTTAAAGTAATATCTTAAATACATTCCAAATGGTACTGTTAAAAATATATTATAAAGTGGTACATAAAATGTTGAATGTTTAATTGCTTTTACATAGGTATGAACATTTGTAAATCTAAAAGGACTTTCTCTTATAAAATCTTTTATAAAGTTAAAGGGAATAAGTTGCGTTCTTGGTGATTTAAGCATTGCTACAACTTCGTATTTTGGAAGTGGTAAAATAATTAAAAAATAGGCACATAATAAATATAAAATAAATGTATAAATAATTATAACTTTCATCGATGATATAGAACCATATTTATGATAATTTATTAATATAAATGGAAAACTTATAAAAAATGCTAAAAATGGAAATGTTAATAATGCAATTTTAATTACCTCAATATAACTACTCATAATACCTCCTTCAGTGTCCATTTAATTATAATGAATTTGCATTTCTTTTTCAAGAAAAAATGATTAGTTTTTATCTAACCATTTAACATCTATATTTTCAAACTTATAATCATTAAGCCCTATAGTGGGATGAAGTCCATCTTCTTTATGAAAATCTGAACCAATTGAGGTTAATAGATTATTTTCATTTGCAAATTTTTGCCAATGTTTTGATTCATTTACAACTTCATTATTTTTAGTAATATAAACATAACCAGTCTCAATGCCATCAGCATTAATTTCTTTAGCAAGTTTTAAGATTGTTTCTTCATTAACATTATCTTCATAATGGTATGCAACTGGATGAGCAATAAAAACAAGACCTCCAGCGTTTTTAATAACTAGACTTACTTCTTTTGGAGAAATACTTTCCTTTTTCACGTAACAAGGACAATTTTCATTTAAAAGAGTTTCAATAAAAAGACCTTTATTTGGAATTTTGCCAAATATACTTAATAATAATTCTTTATTATTTTCGTTTTTAATAACATCTAGGGCAATATGTGCTTTTGTAACACTTTCTAATTCTTTTAACTTGTGAGTGTTAATTTCATAACCAAAATTTCTTAATTTATTTGCAACATTTTCTAAATAATCTATACGATTTTTTTGACTATTTTCAAGTAAATTATTTAACTTTTCATTATTTAAATCAATATTATAACCTAGAATATGAACTCCAAATCCTTGATATTTAGTACTTATTTCAACGCCAGGAATTAAAGTAATATTTTTTTCTTTTGCATAATCAAAAAGTTTTTTTGAGTAACCTTTGATAGAGTCGTGGTCGGTTATCGAAATAATTTGAACTTTATTTTTAACTGCTTCATCAATAATTTGAAACACAGATAAAACTCCATCTGAATAATTTGAGTGTATATGTAAATCTATTTTCATCTTTTATAGGCCTCAATTGGATCTAAAACATATTCTTCTTCTTTAAAATCTTTATACCAATTTTCATCTTTCTTTTGAATATTAACATTATATTTTTTTGTGTTTATTAAAATTATATCTAAACCTAATCTTTTTGCACTTTCTATATCATTTGCACAAATTTCATCATAGCAATATATTGCAAATGGTTTAAGCAATGGTATTCTATCATCCATTTCCGTAGTTTTTTTCTCATTTACTTGTGATATAACAAGTTCATTATAATAAGGACTTTCAGTTACAAATTCATATGGCATCATTATTTTATTTATTTTAGGTGTTGTATCTTCACTATTTCTGTCATAATTACTATAGGAATCTTCAGTAAATGCATGAACAACTTGCTCACTTGAAAACCCATCATACGCTAAATTATATGTGTAATTAGGCTTATTAAATGTATTAAGTTTATAACCACTGTCAATTGAAAATGAACCACCATCTTTTCTTGAATGTAATTTTACTTCATTAAGAATTTCTCCTTTAAGTGTTCCAACTGATTTAACAAGCGCATAGAAAGGAGTACCCTCAAGAGTATAAATATTAACACCATATTTATTTGATAATTCATTATTTTTAAAATTTCCAATATTATCTTTTTTTAATATAACATTATTTATATTTTCATACATTTTATTTTTTGCATTTCTAATGTCATGATAAAATTTTTCTACCATATTAATTTGTGATAATGTTTGATGAAGATTTATTTTTTCACTATATGAAAGATTATTAATATTAAGTATTTGCTCATATAACGTTAAGTCCTCTTTTGAAAGGGTGTTACCACCAGATTTTTCAAAACTTACAAGTTCATTAATATCTTTTTTTACATTAAGTGGATGATCTTTGAAATGAAAATCAATAATTAAATTACCAAGCGTTACATTACTTTCATTTTTTAAAAAGTCTAATAATTCATTTTTATTATCACTACTCAAGCAAGAAATTACATCAGCATTTAAATTTTGTAAAAATATACTTGATTCATTTTTAAATATACTATAAATACTTTCTTTAATGGTGTCATACTCTAATTTATCAGTTTTAATTAAATAATCTAATATCATATAAAGTTTTTCATATTTTGGTAATAATTCATTATTTAAAGTATTTATATTATCATTCAATCTCTCTTTTTTACTTTTTTCAATGCTTGATAAATCATTATATTTACTAAAATTATTAATTATAAATCTTGTGTAATTTATATCATAGTTATCTGATATATTACTAATAAATTTTTTTTCTTCGAACATATAATGAGGAAATGATAATTCTTTTTTAGAATAACTATATAAATCTGCTGTGGATAAATTAGAAAATGATAGTTTATAATTTGTTTTATTAATTAATAGTTGAGCAGCTTTACCATTTAATAAAGAAAGACTTTCCCAAAAATTTTCTTTAGCTATTTCATTATTTTTTATTATGTAAAGCTGGGCATCGCCACTTACACATCCAATTAAATTAATTTTATCTTTTTTCTCTATTTTATTATATAAAAGATTTGCTAAATTATTGTTTAGATAGTAATAATTTACGCGCTTATTCTTAATATTTTCTATAACTAAATTAACAAATTCATCATTATTAAAAAGTTTATTAACATATTCTTTAGTCGATGTTAAAATACTATTTAAGTTAATGTCACAATTTAAACTTTCCTTTAATAAATTTACACCATTTCCATTTAAAAGGTATAAAACAATGTCACTTTCCTCTTGAGAAAGAAAAACAAAGTCATATTTATAATCAGAATTAATTAGTTTATTTTTAATTCTATCATCAGATATAACTTTTTTTCTTTCATCAACACTTGAATTTAATAAATAATTTTTTAAATGTTCATAATTAAAATTTAATAAAATTTCTATGTCCATATTCATTTACTCCTATAACAATGATAACATAAATTAATAAAAAAATGTAAAAATCTTTATATCTTTACATTTTATCAATATCAATTAGTTCATAAGATGTACTTCCAAGACCAAGACTTTCAGCATATGGAAGAATATGTCTTCCATACCTTGAATCAATTCTTTCTTTAATTAATTTAGTTCCTTCTTCATTTGTGTTCCAAATCATATCTATGAAAGCCTGATCATTTGCCACTGGGTCAAGAGATGCTACAATTCCTAAATCATTTATTACTGGATCTCCTTGGTTTTTATCACAATCACAATCAACAGAAATATCATTCATAACAGTGATATAAACTATTTGTTTATTATTATCTTTAATATAATCATTTACTGCATTTGCGGCTTCAGCCATAGATTCTATAAAATCTTTTTGCTCATATTTCACGTTCCAAGCATCTGGCAGTTTTTCTGTTTGACCACAACTATGTATATAGGCTTTGCCATTTCGTGAGGCAATACCAATTGACTGATTTTTTATATTTGCACCAAAACCACTCATTTTATGTCCTTTACCATGAGCAAGGTTAATAATTGTATCATAGTTTTCAAAATGAGAACCAATTATATCATATTTTAAATGGTTTCCTTTTTTTACGGGAATTCTTATTTCACCATCACTGTCCATAATATCAATCTGTGCATATTCTGTAAATCCATGCTTTTCTGCGGTTTTTAAATGCTCTATTGTAAATTCCCTTTTTCCTGAATAAGCAGTATTACATTCAATAATAGTTCCATTAACTATTTTTACAAATGGAGCAATAAGTTCTTTTTTTAAATATCCTTTCGCACCATCTTCACCGGTGGATACTTTAACACCAACTTTTCCTTTAAGGGTTACTCCTAAAGAGTTAAATATTTTAATAAGTGAATCACTACTTATTTCTTTAGTATAATAAACTTTTGATTTTTCCATAAACACCATCCTAAATATTTTTAATTTTCTCATGATTTTTAAAATATTACAACCTTTAGGCAAAAAATTTGACTAAATATTATATTTAGAATATAATATTTTTTGTTCAAGGGGGATTTTGTGAAAAAAGATAAAAATAAAAAATCTAAAGAATATTTTAATTGTTGGGAATATAGTGATTCAAAATCAATAACTATGTCTAATCCATTATTAGCCGCAGAAAAATTTAAACAATATATTGAAAAATATCCCAAAGATTATTTTTCTTATATTTCTTATGCAAATATTTTATTAACTTTAGGAAATATAAAGGAAGCAGAAAATGTAATAAAATTAGGTAGTAACCTTGCAAATGAAAATATTAATTTTAAAAACTCAAATAAATATAGAGATTTTTTAGAAAATTTAAATTATGTATTATTAAGACTTTTGGCATATAATGAAAATTATACTAAATTATATGAATATTGTATTAATAATCCTGAAAAAATTAGAAAAAATGACCTTTCTTCAGAATTATTTTTTTCTAAAATAAAGTGTGGGTTAATTGATGAAAATGAGATTAGTAAATTATCATACAAAGCTAGTCAATTATTTAATTATGATGAAAAATTATTTTTAGAACATGAGAAAAAACATTTAAAAAGTGAAGATTCTTCATATGATACAAATATAAGTTCAGTATTTAATATTGATTTTCCTTTTGAAAAAGTTTTAAAGGAAATAAAAAGAAACATTAATTTAGATAATAAATATTTTTATGGTTTTTTCGAAGATAAATACTTTTTTAGATATGATGGATGTGGAGAAGCATTTCATAAAAATACAGATTATTTTGAGGTTATAACAATTCATAATACTAATAATATATTAACTATTTATCCTTCATTAGATGGAAAATTTCATAATAATATTGATTTAAATTATATATTGCTTGAGGATGTTCCCACAAGAAAATTAAGTCAAATAGATAAATTTAATATGAGGTATAAAAAATGAATTTTATAAATTGTTATAATAAGTTAGAAATTGATAGAATTAATGAATTAATGAAAGCAAATCCAATGCTTGCAAAGTTTGAAATAGAAAAGTATTTAACAAAATTTCCAAACTATTATTGGGGATATGTTATGCAAGCAAATATTTTGATTATTTTGGGAGAAATTCAAAAAGCAAATGAAGTTTTAAATTTTTTAGAGAAAAAAATTAATATAAAAAAAGATTTAAAAAAAGATGTTCGTAAATTATATATTCGTAAAATAACTAATTTACGTTTAAGAATATTAGCGTATAATCAAAATTATGAAACTATATATAATTTTTTATTAAATAATAAAGATTTTATTATGGAGGAAAAACTATCCAGTGAATGGTTTTATATTAGAATACTTACCGGTAATTCAAATGGTGAATTAATACCAGGATATTTAGCAAATCAAATAGCAAATTACAATGAAAATTATTTTAGAAATCATATTCAAAAACATTTTGTTTTAAAAACTCAAGATAATTCTATATTTAGTGAAAATTTTCCTTTAGAAAAAGTTTTAGAGATTTTACCAAATTACTTAAAAACGCCAGGATTATTTTATGATTATGTTACAGATAAATACATTTTTAGATTGGATGGTGTAGGGTCTGCGGGTGGAATAGATACAGATTTATTCGAGGTAATTACTATTCACGGAACAGATTATATTATTAATATGTATCCAACTTTAGAAGGTACATATACAAATAGCATTGATTTAAACTTTATTGTTAATAAAGATTATTCAAGAAAACTAAGTCAAATAGATAAATTTAATCAAAGATATAAAAAAAAGTAGTGTTTACTACTTAATCACAATCAGCAGTACATGCTGATTTTTCATTTACTTCATTAATCATTTTTGTTATTTTTTCTTTCATTGGTTTAAGATCCGCACTTTGCCAAAATTCTTCGGCAGAATCATATTTTTTATTATCCCAATATCTTGTGTCATCAAACTCTAAAATTTTGCCATTTTTTACTGCTATTAAACTTGGAGCATATATTCTTTCGTTGCCTTCATCATCATATCTTAAAAATCCTTTTAAAAGTTTAACCATTTCTTGATATTCTTCAGTATTATTTTTTCTATCTTCATAAATGTTGAAATAATAAACTTTTTCTAAACCTTCTTTTTTAGCAACTTCATTAATGATTGGAACATAACCTCTACACCAAGGACATTTTGGAAAACCTAAAAATACAAGCCCAGTACCATTTTTTAATATTTTATTAATTTCCTCAATAGTTCTATAAGTAAAAACATTATCTTTAGTAGTTTTATATTCCTCCGCAAATTTAATTTTTTCTTCGTCAATATTTTTATTAATTTTATTCTTTTTAAATACTAAAAATAAAACCAATAGTGTAATTAGTAATATAAATACTATACTTGATATTAAAATTATTTTTTTGTTTTTCATTTATTCCACCTACAAAATAATTTTAATATATTTTTATTTGATTAACAATATTTTTTTAGTTGAGATAACTAAACTGTTAGTTGAATTGTATAAAAAAAGTAATTTCTGTGATAAGATAGTAGTGTACGGAGGTTTTTATGAATTACAATATTGAAATTAATTATAAAATGGATAGTTCACTTTTTAAAAAAAAACAATTAATTAATGCAATGAAAAAATTAAATAATCTTTTTTTAAAGGAAACTTATAAGGGTAATAAGGTAAGCTATTATTATGAAGATTTAAATGGTAATGTAATTTCCTACAACAAAGATATATGCTTTTATGCTGCAAGTGCAATAAAAATTTTAGTTTGTTTATATATAATGGAGAAAGCAAGAAGTAAGAAGATTGATTTAAACACAAAATTGTTAGTAAAAATGGATGAATTAAAACCTGATACTGGTATCATAAAAAATCAAAAAAATAATCAAGAATATTCAGTGAAAGAGCTAATAAAATATACGCTAGTGGAAAGTGATAATACGGCTTATTTAAAACTTGTAAATTATGTTGGCAAAGAAACATTAAAAGAGTACGGACAATCTTTAGGGGCAAAATTTACTATGATTGGCAAAGAAACTGATTCATTTGGCATAATAAATTGTAGTGATATGATTATATACTGGAAAAATGTAAAGAAATTCATAGATAGAAACGATGATTACGGTAATTTATTAAAAAAATATTTATTAAATCCAACATATAAAATAGTTGAAAATGATGGAGTATTAAAGTATAATTATGTTAGAAAATATGGTTCGTATGATATTGCATATCACGAAGCAGGTTATGTTGAAACGAGTAAACCTTATTTTATGATTATTTTAACACAATTAAATAAAGAAAGTTATAAGAAAAAATTTGTTAATGATACAAGTAAATTATTATTAAATATAAATAAGATATTAAATGAAAGAGAGGACTAATGGAAAAGAAGAAACTATTACTAACTGGAACTATTATTTTAATTATACTTTTACTAATGATTTTTATTTCAATAAAAAATAAGAAAAAATATGATTTTAGAAATACAAATAATACTCAAAATGAGATACCACCAAAAGAAGATAACTTTGGTAAAAATGATACATTTAATATTTCAACTGAATCGGGTAGTGTAGATGTTCTTGGCTATATAACAATTGAAAAAATAGAAAATTTTGAAACCGATGAAACTAATGACTATGTATTTTTTAACATTGTTGATACAAAAAGTGAAGATTTCAATGCATTTTTAGAAGGTTTGTCAGGTAATACTTTTGGTGGCAATAATAAAATAGGTTTAGGATGTATAGATAATGAAAAAATTTATTATTTTAACTCTTCGGATGGAAAAGAATTAGAAAGTTATGAGATTGGTGAAACATCTTCGAAAAAAATATTAGATTCCAAAGAAGGAAATCCGATTAAATTAAGATTAACAAGACTTGAATATAATGGTGGAACTTCTGCACCAATTTGCTATAGTCATATTACTAATGTTGAAGTAATAAGCGAGTGAAAATGATAAGATTAATATATGAAATGCTTAAAGGAATTAATAAAAATATTGATAAAAATGAGCAATTAAAAGAAAAAGATCGTAAAAATGCACTTGAGGAAGAAATGGATATGTATGGACTTGATGACGATGAGAAAGAACTTGTAAGAAAGGGCGAGTATGATCCATGGGATTTCGATCCAGATAATCCCACTGATGAAGATGACTATTATAAAGATGATTTAGATTATGATGATGACGATGATGAATATTAAATCATCTTTTTATTTGTAATTCTAGCTATTTCATTATATAATTTTTTTAAGGTGGTAAGTATGATATATAGAATGAAACTTCAAAATGAACCTTTCAATCAGATAAAGTTAGGAACTAAAGAAATAGAAATCAGATTAAATGATGAAAAACGAAAAATCTTTGAAATAAATGATTATATAGAATTTACAAATATTACTACTTTAGAAATAATGTTTGTTAAAATTACCAATTTATACCATTTTAAAAATTTTGAAGATTTATTTAATTATTTTGATAATTCAACTTTAGGTTGTGGTAGTTATGAAGAAATGTATAAATATTATTCAAGGGAAGAGGAAAATAAATATGGTGTTTTAGGTATTGAGATTAAAGTGCTTCCGAATGTTAATCAAGTTATCCATAATGAAGATAATTTAACATTGAATGATGCAAATCGAGTTACTCGAAGAGCAAAACTTATTGTAGAAAATAATAATGATGAAATTTTAATATGCCATATGGGTGTAAAATATTTTTTAATTGGAGGACATATTGATAACGATGAAAGTGATGAACAATGTTTAACTAGGGAAGTAGCGGAAGAATCTGGAGTTACATTAAATTTTTCTAACATTTTACCAATAGCATCGTCAAATTATATAAATAAAGATTATCCAAAAAATGGTGATATCACCTATACAAATACAAATTATTATGCTATTAAATATGATTTAGTACCAAATATTGAAATGCAAAATCTAACTGAGGAAGAAAAAAAAGAAAATTTTAAATTAATGTATATTCCTAAAAATGAAGTAATTAACTTTTTAGAAAATATTAAGGAAATAAATGCTACACTTAGTGATACAATAATGGCAATAAAAGTGTATTTAAATCTTCAAAAATAAAAATTATCATGCTATAATTACTATGGGAGTAGTTATGAAAAAGATGATTTTAACATATAGTGAATATTTAGATAGTTTATCAAAAGAGGAAATTGAAAGAATTTTAAATTTCTTTAATATTAAACATAGAAAAAATAGTAAGAAAGAAAACTTAATTAAAATTCTTATAAATAGTGCAGAAGATATTACTAAATATTCATTTAATTTATTTCAAAGTGATGAGTTAACTAATTTAAAATTAGTGTTAAAAAGTAATGGACATATTAAACCTAGAACAAATTATTTACTTTTATATTTTCTTAATAATTTAAATAAAAAAGGTATGGTAAAAAAAGTCGATGAAGATGAATTTTATATGCCTAAAGATATTCAAAAGTATTTTAAATCTTATTTAAAGGATAAAGATTCTTTAAAGATAATTAAATCTAATACAAAGGAATATAATTTAATTATGGGACTTTTAAACACTTATGGAGTACTTTCTTATGACAAGTTTTATGAAATGTTTAATAATATTATTTCTTGCGATAAAGAATACCTATTTGATAGACTTACAATTTTAAATAATTTTTATGGAGAATTTGAACTTTACTTTTCTAAAAAAGAAAAATATGTTTGCAATAAAGCAATTCTTAAAGAGAAAGGTATTCAGTTAAAAGATATTAAAAAATATGTTAATAAAAAATCTGATTATAAAACATTTAGTTCAAAAGAACTAACTAGTATGTTCAGTTATAAATATATGAGCAAATTTAAATCATTTAAAAAGATGCTATCATTTGTAAAAAAGAATTATTATTTGGATGAAAAAGATATAAGAGTTTTTTACAAATATGTAATTATTCCATATTTAAATGATGTTCAAATTGATAATCCTACTAAAGAAGATAATTTATCAAAGAATATTGATAAGTATTTTGAATATAAAAATGAAAAACATAAAAATAAATTTATGGATTTAGTAAAAGGGATTATTAATGAAGCACCAATGTGGAAATATAATGGTTATAGTGAAATTGAAAAGGAAAAAGGTATAGTATGAAACAAATAAAAAATTTACCACTTTATTTAAGTATATTTGTAATAGTAATATTTTCAGTCTTTTACTTTGTATCTGTTAATAAATATAGTTATGCATTTTCTTATGATGAAGTAAAAGAGGCATCTATTCATCAAGAAAGACTTATTAAAAAATGTGCAGAAATATATGCTGACAGTAATAAAAATTTATTTGATGGTAAGGAAACAATTTATATAACAATTGATGATTTAGTACAAAAAAAATTATTACCTTCAGAAAATGGAAAAATATATGAAGCAGGTAGTTCTGTAAAAGAAATTAATGATAAGAAAATAAGAATAACTTTAAGTGATGGAAAGTATAATATCAAGATATTAAATGATTAAGTGTAAACTAAGTGTCAAAAAATAACAAAATTGTTGCACTAAGTATTAAAAATTGGGTAATATATTATTGTAAGGAGCTGATTAAATATGATTTATCCATCAATAGACAAATTACTTAATATAGTTGATTCAAAATATATGCTAGTACACGTTGCCGCTAAAAGGTCTAAACAAATGCTAGAATATTATCATTATCAATTAGATAAAAAGGAGTATGTAAATAAGAAACCTTTAGGCCGTGCCCTTGAAGAAATTGAAAAAGGTATGGTACACGTAATAAAAAAATAAAAAAAAGTCTTGATTATCTAAATAATCTATGGTAAGATAATTAAGTCTCATGGGGGATTAGCTCAGCTGGCTAGAGCACCTGCCCTGCACGCAGGGGGTCGCGGGTTCGAATCCCACATCCTCCACCAAATAGACATTTTAGTCCGTAAATACGGGCTTTTTTTTGTGCCAGTGGAGCATTTTTTTTATAAAATATCTATATTAAATATTTATTGATTTAAAATAATTGTATTATTAATTATTTTTTGGTAAAATTATTATTGAAAGTAGATGATTATATGAGAAATTCACTTGTTATTAAACTTTTAATTATATTTGCCTCTTGTATTGGAGCCATAATACTTGCTTCTTATGTAGTAAAAATTGCTAGAGAAAGTAATTCATTAACCTATGATTTAGGAGAATCCTCAAATAGTTATAGTGATATATTTTTAACAAGTTTTAGCGAATATGAAAGTCTTGCAAATGATTTGGGTATAAAAAAAGATTTAACTGCAAACAATTTTGTAACAAATTACTATCTTGCATCATTTCAAGATTATGATAAATGTAGTGAGGAACGTTATAAGTTAGTAAATAAGGTAACATTAAATGATAATGAACTTAATATTAATTTTAAGGTATATAACAAATGTGGATGGTGTAAGAAACATTCAGTATTGTATCTAATTGAATTACCTAAGTTCAATGGCGATAACCCAAAAATTAACTATACATACGATTTTGAAAATGATATAGATTGTGGAAATGTTTAAAAACACTTGTTTATTAATAAATAAAGTGCTAATATAATTATGTAAATCGATGAGAAAAGACATGATTATTATTTAAACTTTTATAGAGAGTCAGTGTTTGGTGTAAACTGATAAAGAGAATAATAATTACTACTTTTTAAGAGGATTAATAAATCCCGGTTAATAGCCGTTATATATAATTAAGTTAAATAAAGGATGGTACCGTTAGAAATAACTCCTTATGGTGCCGTCTTTTTTTTATATAAAGAAAGGATTTGGTATGAAATCAGAATTAACAAATGAAATGATTAATAGTATTGAGGTTTTAGAAAATTTAAAAGATAGGTTTGAAACCTCAGCAATAGATTATGTAATTAACTCTATTAAAGAGGCAATTAAATCTATGGGTGAAAGAGCAAATTATGTAAATGATAGTTATTTATATAATTTAAATCGGACCCGAATTGTACTTAGAATATTAATTGATGTTAATAGTTTTAATAAAAATGACGAAGAGTTTAATCGTAATTTTAATGAAGTAATCGAAATATTAAATAATGAAATTGAAAAGGAGAAGGAAAATGAAAAAAATATTAGAAGATGAAAGATTATCAAAATTAAATCATAGTTGTGCACACTTAATGGCACAAGCAATTAAACATTTATATCCAAATGCTATGTTTTGGGTAGGACCAGTTATTGAAGAAGGTTTTTATTATGATGTTGATTTAGGAGATGTTACTTTAACTGAGGAAGATCTTCCTAAAATTGAAAAAGAAATGAAAAAAATAGCTAAAGATGGAAAAAGGATAGTTAGACATGAGATTTCTAAAGAAGAAGCACTTGAAATGTTTGGAAAAGATCCATACAAAGTTGATCTTATTAATCGTTTTCCAGATGGAACAGTAATTTCATGTTATTCACAAGGTGATTTTACAGACCTTTGTCGTGGACCACATGTTGATACTGTTAAAGAATTAAAATATTTTAAATTATTAAAATTTTCCGGAGCATATTGGAAAGGCGATGCTAAAAACAAAATGCTTCAGAGAATATATGGAGTTTGTTTTGATACTGAAGAAGACCTTAATGAATATATGCAACTTTTAGAGGAAGCAAAAGAAAGAGACCATAGAAAAATTGGAAAAGATTTAGGAATATTTATGTTTTCTGACCTTGTTGGTAAAGGTCTTCCTATGTGGCTTCCAAATGGCTTTATTTTAAGAAGGACTTTAGCTGATTACATAATGGATAAAGAGTTGAAACTTGGTTATAAACATGTTATGACTCCATCTCTAGGTAATGTTGATTTATATAAAACTTCCGGACATTGGGATCATTATAAAGAAGATATGTTTCCTGCCATGGAACTTGAAAATGAAAGTTATGTTTTAAGACCAATGAATTGTCCACATCATATGATGATATATAAAAATTTCTTACATTCATATAAAGATTTACCTATAAGAATTGCTGAAATAGCTAATGACTTTAGATATGAATCTTCGGGAGCTTGCTGTGGTATCGAAAGAACAAGAGCATTTACACAAAATGATTCTCATATTTTCTGTACTCCAGAGGAAATTAAAAGTGAAATTAAGGGTGTTATTGCATTAATACTAGATGTATATAAAGATTTTGGTTTTAACAATTATGAATTTAGACTTTCATTAAGAGATTCTGAAAATACTGAAAAATATTTTGGTAATGATGAACTATGGGAGAAAAGTGAAAAAGCTTTACGTGAAGTGTTAACTGAACTTAATGTTCCATTTTATGAGGCTTTAGGTGAGGCTGCATTCTATGGACCAAAGATTGATGTACAAGTAAAGAGTGCTATTGGACATGATGTTACACTATCAACTGTACAGGTTGACTATCAATTGCCTGAAAGATTTGAACTTGAATATGTAAATGATAAAGGTGAAAAAGAAAGACCAATTGTTATTCATCGTGCTATTTTAGGGTCATTAGACCGCTTTACAGCATTTTTACTCGAAGAGTGTAAAGGATATTTACCTTTATGGCTTGCTCCAAATCAAATTAATATTATACCTGTTAATAATGAGTATCACTTAGAATATGCAAAAGAAATTTACGAATTATTATCTAATGAAGGATTTAAAGTACTTCTTGATGATAGAAATGAAAAACTTGGTTATAAAATAAGAGAGAGTATTATGAGAAAGTATCCTTATACATTAATTTTAGGACAAAAAGAAGTTGATAATAAAAATATTAGCTTTAGACGTAGTCAAAGTGAAGAAACAATTACACTTTCAAAAGAAGAATTCATTAAAATGTTGTATGATGAAATAGCTTGCAAAGGTATCAAATGAAAAATATTGCAATGATTACTGGTGCATCATCAGGAATAGGTAAAGAGTTTTTATTAAATATGCCAAAGAATATTGAGGTTGATGAAATATGGGCGATTGCTAGAGAAAAAAATCTTCTTGAGAATTTAAAGGTGGAAACTAAGTTAAACATTAGAACATTTTCTATTGATTTAGAAAAAGAAACTAGTTTAATGAAAATTAAAGATTTGCTTGAGGAGGAAAAACCCAATATAAAATTATTAATTAATGCTGCAGGATTTGGTAAATTTGAAAAAAGTACAAATATTTCTTTAGATGATTCAGTGGGAATGATTAAAGTAAATGATATTGCACTTACTTCTTTGTGTTTAATGGCAATACCTTATATGAAGAAAAACTCAAATATAATAAATATTGCTTCCGTAGCGGCTTTTCAACCAGTACCTTATATTAATGTTTATGCAGCAAGTAAAGCATATGTATTATCATTTTCAAGAAGTTTAGGAAAGGAATTATCAAAAGAGGGAATACATGTTTTAACTGTTTGCCCATTTTGGACTAAAACTAAGTTTTTTGATAGAGCAGTAGAAAAGAATAAAGTTATTAAAAAATATGTTGTTATGTATGAACCAACAGATGTTGTAAGAAAAGCATATAATGATATGCAAAAGAAAAAAAGTGTTAGTGTTTATGGTTTTATAGCAAATATTCAAAGAGTATTATGCAAATTACTTCCGCATAATTTTGTAATGAGTATTTGGTGTAAACAGCAAAAATTAAAGTAGAGAAGGAGTAAATATGGTTTTATTAATTATTTTAGCAATAGTTTTGATTGTTATTTTAGGATCGTTAAAGCAAATTAATGAATATGAAAGAGGAGTTAAATTTACAGCAGGTAAGTTTACTAAAATTATGTTACCGGGATGGAGGATTGTTTTACCAATTTTTCAAAGTTATAAAAAGGTAGATATAAGAACGAAAGTTGATGATGTTCCAGAACAAGAGGCAATTACTAAAGATAATGTTTCTGTAAAAATAAATGCAGTTATATATTATAAAGTATTTGATGCTTCGCTTGCTGTTTTACAAGTAGAGGATTTTTACTACGCAACTGCTCAACTTGCTCAAACTACAATGCGTAATATTGTTGGTAGTGTAACATTAGATGAACTATTATGTGAAAGAGAGAAGGTATCATCACAAATTAAGGAAATAATCGATAAAGAAACTGATCCTTGGGGAATAAAGGTTGAAAATGTTGAACTTAAAGATATTTCACTTACTGATGAGATGAAAAGGGTTATTGCAAGAGCAGCCGAAGCCGAAAGAGAAAAACAAGCGGTTATAACAAAATCTATTGGTGAAAAAGAAGCAGCAGAGAACTTAGCTGATGCTGCAAGAAAATTGACAGAGAGTCCTGGGGCACTTCATTTGAGAACATTAGAAACAATAAATGATGTATCTTCGGATCAATCTAATACAATTTTCTTTCCAATTCCAATGGATGTTTTGGAAGCTGTAAAAGGATATTCTGAAAAATTAAAAAAAGAAAATAAAAAATAATTAGCAATGCTAGTTATTTTTTTAATGTTCATACATATATTAAATGGAAGGCACAATTAACTTTTTTACATTGATTTGACGGACTTTACAACAAAAAATGAATTTTTTTTAAAAAAAGTGCAAAAAAGCGTTGACAATGAAAAAATAGTTTGGTATATTAATTTTGCACTTGAAAAAAGGAGTGCGAGAAGTTCTTTGAAAACTAAGTAAAAAAAGTCAATTTGAGAAGCCAAGAA
>OCQB01000261.1_pt1 | contig 65264 bp, 63 predicted proteins | sample 1538631 | NCBI WGS metagenome assembly OCQB01 (sample SAMN04571713, study PRJEB22368) | human gut metagenome | biome: human gut; material: stool | host: Homo sapiens | place: Luxembourg | collected 2012-10-19
CGATGAATACCGAGGTTGATTCTGATGTGCTTTATAGAACACTCTTGCCGAATAAAGACTCGGAAGAAAAATATCCTGATATTGCAAAGGACTATAAGAAAGTCATAGGAAGCTATATTGAAAATACTTCCGCTGCTGCGGCTAAGAAAATCATGCTTATTGCAATGACCTATACACCTCAAAACAAGATAGATAACGCAAATATACTTTTTAAGTATTATCAAAATTTACAGCAGTTATTTACAAATCTTCATTCAGAAACGCACCAACTTGGGGCTGAGGAAGTGTTTGAAATTCTATACAAGCTGTACCACCAATTCAGCAATATTCCGTTTATGTTTCCTAAAAATGTCTTATCGACAGGTGGCAGAATTAAGGATTATATTGCTCCGTCAATATTCGTATTCAGACAGAAGTGCATTGAAATAGGTGATTCTTATACTCGTGTGCTGTTTGTAAAAAGCTATGACCGTAATATCGATGATGAATTTATTCATGACTTACACGATAATAATGAAAAAATAGTAATATCTAAACATTTACGCAGGGTAGACAAGGGTGAAGCTGCAGATATGGTTAAAAAGAATTTAAATAGCCTTGAGGGCAACATACAAAAGCGTATGGAGATAAATCATAAGAATGGTACTAATTTTATTCCATATTCATTAAGTGACAGAGAAAAGGAACTTAAAGACCTACAAGACCGTCTTGGCGGAACAGGCTGTGAGCTTTTTGAAGTATCAATTTTTATAGCTGTTACCGCAAAAACGGAAGATGAATTAAATGAGCTTACCCGTTATGTGCAGAATAAGGCTAAGTCACATCAAGTGGTGCTTGACACTCTCACAGGACAGCAAGCTAAAGCTCTTGATGCTGTTACACCATTTGCATTAAGTAAATTTAACTCAAAGTTTAATAATAACATAAAAACATATCTCCTTAGCGATGCCGCCGGAGTTATGATACCGTTCTCTCATGTTGACCATTTTGCAGAGGGCGGTATTTTTTATGGAGAAAATCAAATAACAAAGTCAATTATAACTCTTGATAGAACTCAAGAAATGAATGCCAATGGTTATATACTTGGCTGTTCGGGTTCGGGTAAATCTATGTTCTCAAAGGCTGAAATGTTTGATGTTTTGCTAAAATATCCCAACGATGAGATTATTGTTATTGACCCAGACAACGAATATAAACCACTTGTTAAGTACTTTGATGGTTCAATTCTTAAACTTTCCCCGTCATCACCAACAAAACTAAATATTTTTGATATAGATTTGACGGTATCCGAGGAAGGTACATCAGCTGTAGCAATGAAGTCTGAAACAATTATGACTATCGTTGAAACAGCAAAAGGACAGGAACTTACAAGTAACGAGATAACAATTATCGACCGCTGTGTAAAAATTGCTTATCAAAAGTATATTCAGACAAATGGAGATGAGCGATTTCTTCCAACTTTCGAGGATTTTTATAAACTTCTATTATCTGCACCAGAGCCTGAAGCACGCTCACTTGCTGTTACACTTGAGATTTATGTTAAAGGTTCATTCAATATCTTTTCCGGCAAAACAAATATTGATACAAATAAGCGTTTTATGGTATTTGATATTGCCCAGATGGGTGAACAAATTCGTGCAGTAGGTTTACAGGTTATACTTGAGTATGTTTGGCAAAGAGTTGTTGCAAATAAAAGGCGTGGGGTTCGTACTTGGGTATGGATTGATGAATTTAGTATTATGTTTAACGACGGTGCAGGAAGAACAACGCATAAATCAGGAGAATTTTTTTCAAAGGTCTATAAGCGTATCAGAAAATACGGCGGCGTTCCAACTGCTATGACGCAAAATATAACAGAAGTCCTTGAATCTTCTCAAGCCCGAACAATGCTTGCTAACTCGGAGTTTGTCACACTGCTTCAGCAAAAAAAAGAAGATTTAGACGCTGTTTCAAAGCTATTCTCCTTATCACCTTATCAGCAACTGCCATTGAAATCTGGCAAAAAAGGTACAGGCATTATCGTCTGTGGCAGAAAGATTATTCCGTTTGAAAAGATAATTCCAGAGGATAGCTTGATGTACAAAATATGCACAACAAAATTCGATGATATTCGATAGGAGGTTATTATGTTTGGTTTTGGCGAAAGAAAGATTAAAATTAACCAACTTCCTGAAGAAAAAACAGAAACTAAACCTCAAAGTGAAACTGAGCAAAAGCTTACATATACAGAAAAAGAAACGGAAAATAAGGATAATAGCCATGATATAAAAAGCTATAAGCAGCTCGATAAGCTGCTTATGAAGCTTTATGATATATCAGCTTTATCAGTTTACTCTTATGATTATCAGCAAGATTTCATTAAGCCTAAGCGAATATATGGTATTGAAATATCAAGATTAAGCATAGAAAATTATCTGTCGCTTAAATCTCCAACTGTAATGCGTAAAGCTACCGGATTTGATGATGCACCTTTGTATCGTGCAAGATATATTTCAAAATATCGTGCTGATAACAAAGAATATCTTGTTATTATGTCAAGCACTCGCTTTGAGGGATTTTCTATTCCGGAATTGATTAACATACCTGTGTTAATAAAGAATGCAATATCTAATATAACGGGGTGAATTAAATGAACTTGGTCATAGCCTGTGACAAGAGAATTCAGAAACAGGTTTCTGGATTTAAATTTAAAGAACATAATCATAATGTTTTAGCGTACATAAATGAGATTGGCAGCAACTTTGCAGATAGGATTGAAAATAATCTTCCACATATTTTGGTCATATTTAACGGCATTACTGATAAAGATAATGTCCTTTTCGAGGAGCTTGAGCATATGCTTAAGCTCCTTCCGCATTTGCGGATTATATATATCTATGGTAAGCCTGACAATGGTTTTCAGGAAACAAAAAATAAGTTAATCTCACTTGGAGTTTATGATATTCTACTGACAGAATTATATGGTATAAAATTTAAGAATAATCTTATGTCTGTTATTGATAAAGGCATGAATTTAGAAGATTTAGAAAAATCTATTGAGCAGTATGAAGCAATGACAAAGCCTGTTGAGGTAGAAACAGTTCGCAATTATATTGATGATGATACACCTGTAGATTTATCTAAATCATCATTAAGTGAGGAGTATCGCAATGAAATTGAGCAAGTCGATATTCCGCAAGAATACATTGGAGCGGGCAACATTACGATTGCTATATCTTCTGTAATAGTCAATAGTGCTGGTGTAGTTCTGACTGCTATGGAAATAGCAACGGTTTTAAAGCAAGCGAAAGAAACAGTTTCTCTTTTTCTGCGTGATGAAACATATAAACGATTCTTAGCATTTCATAATATTGAGAATGCTAATGGAGGTTTTACTCTCAATAAGTTACCTATCTATCCGCTTTCTCTCTATGAACAGCGTAAACGACGCAACCGCTTTGATGTTATAGGCCTAACAAACAATGGCAATATGACTGATAGGGAAAGAAAAATCTTTGAAAAAGCCGAAATCAAATTACAAATGTGCAGAGGTACTGAATGGGATATAGCTGTGCTTCAGGAATATCTTAATTCAGGTCTGCCCTATCTTAAAGAGATAAACTATTGTTTCTATCCAATTTCTCAAAAAGACTTTATCAAGTACAATAAGTCTATGATACAAGGTCATTGTAAGGCTTGCAGACTGCGTACCAGTCCGAATTATACAAGTCCTTGCGACTGGAACAGAGATGTATATGCGGATATTTTGAGTCGATATACAAGTATCGGAAAATCCAAAAAGAGGAGATGGTAATATGGAATGGATTTTAATCTTAATGCTTTTACTCCTTGATTTTATTGAGGGGCTTGTAATAAAAAAGCTTAGAAAAGAAATTGCTCGCCGTGACGGTGCAGAAGTAAAACCAAGTCGTGCAGGAAAGTTCTTCAAGAACTTATTTAGAGATATTGTAGGATTTTAATAAACTATTACTCTTAATGCCAATCACAGATTTCAGATTAAGATATTTTTAGTCACTAAAAGTCAAGGCTTTTAATAGACAAGTAAAATAATTAATGATATAATTGAAAGGAAAAAAATTATGGAAAATCCAGAATTAAAAGAAATATTTTTTAACCGAGCTGATGTAGAGGAACATGAAAGAGTAGTTTGTGACAACTGCTTTGAGCATATGGTCTTTATGCTGCGTGACAGTCAGCAACACGAATTTTCTGTGGGATTAAGTACAATATTAGAGTGTCTTACATACGCAATAAGCACTGGAGATTTACCAAAACTTCCATTGAGTTGGCTTGATGATGTTGACCATGTTTATAACACAGCTTTTTCTGATAACAAAAATATTTCTTATTATGATGATAAAATGTATAAGGAGAGATACAAACATAAATGAAATATTTTAAAACAGAAGACACTCGTACTGCTCCAAGATATGAAATAACAACTAAGGTATTTGAAGAAGTTACCGGACATAGGCACCCATTTGAACAAGTAAATCATAACCGAACAATTTCACAATATGGGATTTGTCCATCATGCTTAAATCCTGTGCAGCTAATAGGTATTGCTAAACAAATAAAAGTGAGTCCATACGGTAAACACACAGGAAAAAATATAGCTGGATTTCCACAATGGAATTATATTAAATATGAATATTGTCCATATGCTTCAAAAAATGACCATAGAAATATAAATGATGATGAATTATTACCTGAAATAACTGAAGATATTATTGAACTATATGAATTGTTAAAGAATCAATTTGATAGAGTTGTATATGTTATATCTCAGGAATTAGATGTAAGATGTTCTTCTTCATTTTGGGAAAAAGCTATAAAACAGTATTTAGTGAATAGGTTTTATTGTTACCCTTGGCTTACAGAAGCAAATTTACCATATATCTTTGCATATAAAAGTATGCAGCATCAAAGCATTTATGGACAGCAATTTGTAATTGATTCTGATTTATTTAACGCTTTAAAAAAGCATAAATATGTAGACTTTATACCATTAAAAGATGATAATAGTAACTATATGCGTTTGGTAAGTAATGGTGGTTTCTTAAATCTTCATTTTAGATTTACTGAACATACGCAAAAAGCTATTAATGGTGAAGAACTAAAGGAATCAATGATTTTTTGTATTGATGATTTGATAAGTGAACAAACTATCTTTCAAAAAAATATAAATTTCAGTGAGAATTATTTTATGAATATAGTAAATAAATCAGGAAATGAAGATAAACGACAACAATATCTACTTGATATTGCTATTGAGAATATGCCACCACTAAATCTGGGATAAACTTAATATAAAGAACAAAATTGCTACAGTATTTATGCTGTGGCAATTTTAATATGGAGTGATAAAAATGGTAGTAATTTACGCAGAAAAAGCAAGTCTTGCAAAAGAAATTGCTTCTGCACTACACGCAGGAAAAAGAATAGCCTATCCTAAAGAACCAACTATCGGACACTATGAATTTACATTCAGAGGTGAGAAAGCTATTCTTTGTCATGGTGTCGGACATTTATGTGAGCTTGCAAATGCAAAAAGCTATGGCGAGCAATATGCAAAATGGGATTTGAATGTATATCCTTGCATTCCACAAGAATATAAAATATCAGTAAAAGATAAGACAAAAACTTGCTTTGAGTATGTGAAAGGCTTTTTTGATAAAGCTGATTGGCTTATCAATGCAACAGACCCAGACAGAGAGGGCGAATTGATATTTGCGTACATATATGAAGCTATGAATTGTACAAAGCCCTGGAAAAGAGTATGGATTGAGGACTTAACTCCTCAAAAAATCCAATACGCTTTTGCTCATCTCAAAGAAAGTGGTGAAGTTATAAATATACAAAAAGCTGGTCGAGCAAGAGGAATAGCAGACTGGATTTGCGGAATAAATCTTACTATCGCAGCAACTAAAAAACTATCATCATCAAATGATATGCTGTCAATAGGCAGAGTACAGACACCTGTGCTTGCTATGGTTGTAGAGCGTGAGAAAAAGATTTTAAATCATATAAAAACACCTTTCTGGAAACTATTCGCAAAGTTTACAGCTCCGACAGGTGAATTTATCGCAGAATATGAAAAAGGGCAATTTGATAATGAATCAGAGGCAAAACAAATACTTGCAAGCTGCACTGGAAATGGTATAGTAAAATCTAAAACAGTTAAAAAGAAAAGTGTAAGCCAACCTTTACTTTTTAACGCTACGCAACTTCAAGCAACTGCTGGAAAAAAACTCGGCTGGGATTTGAAAAAGACCGTTAAGATTATGCAGGAGCTTTATGAACATAAGTTTATGTCATATCCTCGTACAAGTTCAGAGCATTTAACGGTAGCTATGCAACCAGAAGTTACAACAACACTTAAAAAGTTATTTCAGCTTCCCGAATATAGTAAATATGCCATTCCTGAAGAACAATGGCAGGCATATAGTAAAAGACACTTCGATGACAGTAAGGTTGACAGCCACCCAGCTATTATTCCAACTATGAATGTTCCCTCCTCCCTATCAGAGCTTTCTGAAGATGAAAAATTGCTATATGATTTACTTGTTAGATCGCTCATCAGAGTGGTATATCCAAAAGCACAGCTTGAAGACACAACAGCTATTATTGATGTAAATGGCAATAATTTTAAAGCAACTGGCAGTATCATAACTGATAATGGATGGTATGCTGTTGACGCTATACCGGAAAAGAAAGCTGTATTGCCACAAATAAACGAGGGCGAAAGTTATCCAGGCAAATATGAACTTAAACAAGGTTTTACAGAACCACCGAAGCGTTATACTGAGCCTGACCTCATAACAGCAATGGAAACCGCAGGAAAGAATCTTGAAGATGAAGAAGCCCGAACACTTATGAAGCTTGAAAACAAAGGTCTTGGAACTGCTGCTACAAGAGCTTCCATTATAAATGCCCTCTTTGCAAGAGAATATATTGCTAAAAAAGGCAAAACTATATATCCAACTGAAAAGGGAATCTTTCTCATTGATAATCTGCCGGTTGCAGAACTTAAAAATGCAGAGCTTACGGGTGAATGGGAAAAGCGTTTACACAATATATCGGACGGTAAAGAGGAATATCAAAAATTCATACAAGATATAGAACAAAATGTTCGTAGCTGGTATGAAACGATAGCACATTCAAATTCAAATACATATACTTCTAAAGCAGACCAACTTTCCTGCCCTATTTGTGGAGCGAAGGTGATAAAGGGTAAATTTGGATATTTCTGTTCAGCAAAGAAAGAAAAGGGCTGTAATTTTTCAATTCCTGCTGAAATATGCGGTAAGAAAATATCGGATACACAGGCATTAAAGCTTATTGAAAAGGGCAAGACAACAGTTATTAAAGGCTTTAAGTCAAAAGCTGGAAAAGAATTTGATGCAGCTCTAAAACTTGATAAAACAACAGGAAAAATTGAATTTGAATTTTCTAAGAAAAAGAAAAACTAATACAGTAAAACTGAATAATCTAAAAGAAGAATGTGTTTAAATGCACATTCTTTTTTTATGCTCAAAATTAGGAAAGGAAGATATATTATGAATGAAAAATTCACACCAGAACAGCTTGAAAAAGCTTATAACGCTGATATAATTCAATTTTTGCAAATGTATAAAGGATACGATTTTGTAAAGAAAGGTAATTATTATCAATGCAAACAACACGATAGTCTTATGGTATATGGCAATCGTAAAGGATTCGTTTGGAATAGTCAAAAAATCGGTGGCGGTGGAGCTATTGATTTTCTATGCAGAGTTGATGGATTAAGCTTTCCAAAGGCTGTTGAAGCAATTATAGGCGAGCGAGCTGCAGAATACAGGGCGGCTCCTCAATATGAACCAATGGCTCATATAGGAAAATTAGTTTTGCCTGAACGAGCTGAGGGAAAATACAGCAGAGTTTTTGCATATCTATCTCAAACAAGAGGTATAACTCCAGAAGTTGTTGCCGATTTTATGAAGTCTAAGCAGCTCTATCAGGATAAAAAAGGAAATTGTGTATTTGTAGGGTATGATGAAAAAGGCATTGCTAAATTTGGCTCTGTTCGAGGTACTCTGACAGAAAAGAAATATCGTGGTGACTGTAAAAATTCTGATAAAAGGTATGCTTTTAAGCAGGTTGGAACAGATACAACAAAATTATACATATTTGAAGCACCTATCGACCTTATGAGTCACTGTGCATTAACGGATAAACAATTTGGTACTGGTACATATAAACAGCAAACAAGAATTGCTCTTTGTGGTACATCTGATGTGGCTTTGGAAGCTTTTCTTGCAAAACACCCAGAAGTCAAAACATTAAATTTCAGATTGGATAATGATGAAGCCGGAAAAAAAGCTGTAAAGGACTATAAAGCTAAATATGAAAAAATGGGATATATTGTTAAGGCTGTATTTAGCAATGGTAAGGATATAAATGAAGATTTAATTATGAGAAATAAGGGACGAGTAAGATAAAAAATTTGAAAGGAGTAAAAGCTATGCAAGCATATTTTAAACTTAGAAATGATATACTTGATTGTGGACTTACACCAAACGAGCTTAAAGTGGCTATGTGCTTGTATAGCTGCGTTTTCAAAAGCTGTTACATAGTCAAAATCAAGCAAAAAACAATCGCAGAAAAATGCGGTATAAAGAAGCTGGAAACGGTTGCAAATATTATCTGCTCTTTACAGAGGAAAGGCATCATACAAAGCGTTAGCCGCCGTCAGAAAGCTAATGGCTTGCTTGGAACATATATTTATAGACTAAAAACAATTCCATCAAAAGGCTATTTTAAAGTTAAAAGGTACATTCTTGGAAAGCTGAGTAATGTTCAGCTAAGAATGTACCTTTTTATTTGTCGCTGTCTTACTAAGAAAAATGATATGTGGAATAGCTTTAATGATATTGCTCGTGCCTTGCAGATTGGCAGAGGCAAAGTAATATCAACTATAAATGAGCTTGTGCAACTGGGATTTATTCGTAAGCTTAGGATTCTAAAAAGTGATGGCAGTTATTCTGATAATCACTATTCAATCTCTGAACCTGAACAGCTGATAAAAAAAGAAGAAAGCCCCGAACAAGCCACTACACCGTTCGGAACTTTCAAAATAAATAATTACAGTTCTAATTATAGGCGTTGTATGGCTATATGTCAAGTGAAATTCAATAGTTTGTTTGACTTTTTTAGTGGGGTAGTCCCCTAAAACGGGGTATATATAGTATATACCCATTTCTTTATCAAAAAAGAAAAGAAATATTTTATTATATACTAAGAGTATAATATTTACTTAGGGTGATACCTGAACAGCTCTGATAGGAGAGGAAGCTTAGCCTGGCGGAATTGCAATGCCAGGCATAATTATTTTGCAAGCATTTTTTCTTTTTCTTCCGATAATTCTATTCCTACATACTAAAAGTGTTCGTAAAGGTGTCTGCAAGATTTTTCGGAAAAAGTGTTCGTAAAATAGCTAAAAAGTGCCTTTTTTACATAAAATTTAGGTATCCGCAAAGGTATACTTTTGCGAATATATTGGAGGAAATATTAAAATGAGCGAAACAAGAACTTATTACTATGCTCGTGTCAGCACAAATGAGCAGAGTTTAGATAGACAGCTTGAAGCGTTTCATCAGCTTGGTGCAGAAGAAAAATATATCTTCGCAGACAAGCAATCAGGAAAAAACTTAGAAAGAACTAATTATCAGATTTTGAGAAATAACATACTCAGAAGCGGTGACACCCTTGTTATAAAATCTCTCGACCGCCTGAGCAGAAATAAGCTTGACATAAAATCTGAGCTTGAGTATTACAAGCAAAACGGCATTCGTGTAAAAGTCATAGATATGCCTACAACTATGATTGACCTTGAGGGACAAGAGTGGATTATAGAAATGGTTAATAATATCATTATTGAAGTCCTATCTTCTGTTGCAGAGCAAGAGCGTCAAGAAACGAGAAAAAGACAAGCCGAAGGAATAGCCGCAGCAAGAAAGCGAGGACAGCATCTTGGCAGACAAGAAATAAACTTTCCCCCAAATTGGTTTGAGGTTTACATCAGATGGAAAAAGAAAGAAATCCGAGCTAATACAGCTATGGAACTTCTGCATTTGAAAAGAACTACCTTTTACAAGCTGATTAAAAAATATGAGCAGGACACTCAATGGAATGTATCGTTGGAACAACTGGGACTTGAAGTCCCACTTATGAATTTAGAAAAAACTGAAAACGGTTGACATATTATCGATAATAATGTATATACAACAATATAAGATATTTTGTTGCTCATCTCTCGTAGTTTTATTGCTACCTGATAACAAGCAGCCTGAAAAGTAACTGATGGCAGTCATTTAAAAAATGACTGCTTTTCTTTGATTATAGGAAGTATATTAAAAAATCATTATGATTTAAGTTTGTCAATGATGTGTTACAAAATTAGGAAACCTTGCCATTGAAGATAAAAGCTTTGATATAATCGTCATAAGATTTCCAATTAAGAGGACGCATAGGGAAATTGTTGCACTTTATACTGTGAATAGCTAATTGCTTTTTAAAGTCATCAAAAAAGTAAAAGGTGTGTAGCGTAAAATATTGGTTATCTTTTCAATAAGAACGTTTTACTTTTCCGTCATGTCTGAATATGTAAGGTCTTATGAGTTTGTGCCTTATACTACACTGTTAGAGTCTCACCTTGAACCGTGTGGCTTTGGTGTTGCCGAGCCGTTTTGTAAACTCTGCTCCGTTATCTGTTTTCAAGAAATACGGCAGAACTGTAAGAACTGTACTCTTTAGACACTTCAAGATAACGGAAACGAGAGTATTCATCTATTGCAATATATTGTTAAAACCTTTATCCTTTAGCCTCATCTACAATGCAAGCTTTCGGTATGAATTTAATATCAATTTGGACTCTCTGATCGGAATATTGCATTTGCTCATAAGGTTTTGGGATATACTTTGGATTTAGTGGTTTAACAGCCATTTGCCCTTGTGTTCTGAGAAATTTGTATTATCTTTTCTTCAGTATGTTGGTTCGGGTGATAATAAGGACGATGAGATTTATCTGCAAGATATTGAAGTGTTCTATCATATCTTTTTATCCAAAGATAAACATATTGACGATTTATTTTGTATCTGATAGTTGCTTTAGCTACATCATATTTGTTTGCGTAGTTTATTAAAACTTGACGATACAACATAGTTTGCGTTACTGTATTCACTGATGAATAGTCTCCTAATTGCTTTTTGTGCCGTAACTTAACTGTAATACAAGACTCGCTATTTGTCACTTCTTTTTTATTTTTGTAACATATCAATTGTAAACCTATAGTATTGTGATAAAAAATCAACTAATACTATTGACTAATTGCATATAATTGTTATAAAATAATCTTACAATAAATTGTTGATTACTGTAGTTATTTGTTGACAATATAATTTTATATTTGATGTTTTTATGGAGGAACAATATATGGCAGAGTATTATATTTCATACAAGGAATTAGAAGAAGTTGTAAATCAATACATAACAAATATTCCAAATAATGATAGATTAGTTGAATATAAAGCAGAAATTTTATCAGCTTTAACAGGTGATTTCGAGCCAAATGATGCTGAAAATGTAAAAGAAACTGTTGCATTATGGAAAAATCAAATTGAAAAAACAAGCCAATTGTTATTAGGTACTAAATACATTAGTATTCAACAAACCTTATTGACTTTTTTAAAATTAGCACTTACTTCTGGTTTGATTGATGCAGTTATACTTTATGTTACACAAGGAACTCTATTAGGTTTTACATTTGCTGTAGGTTCAAATATAGCATTCACATTATGGGAATGGTTTACATCTGTTAAAAATCTTGATGATTTTGATTTTTGTATTTATATGCAAGCGGTTACACATTTCAATGAATATAAATATTTTACAATTCAAGATATGAAAAGTTGGTTTCCAGCTGAACAAAATCAAATATGCAATATGCATAATTCTACTTGGGATTGCGATCATTTAAATATCGATAACACTTGTGACATTATAAAAAAAGAAAAAATTAATGATGCTTTAAAGTCGTTGTATAAAAAAGGTCTTTTAGATTATATAACGGAGAATGATCATTATAGTTTTAAGTTCAAAAAATAAAGTTATAGTAAAGGTGTGATTATGTGTTGGCTACAGAAGATACAATGGAATCTCAAAAAGAACGATATCACTACGATGAAGATATTTTTATAGTTATAAATGATAATAATTTTCAGGATGTTATTTCTGATTTATGTGAAGACATTTTTACGAATGATGTTTTTTATATAAAACAAGTACAAAAGTATACTAGTGAGTTAGAATTTCTACTAAAAAAATTTCCAAGACCATATACAATTGTTCAAGAAGTATATCATATCGATCCAAGCTATAGGGATACATATTACATGTATTTCTCAAATCAACATTTTAAAGTTAAAAGAAATTCTAGAAGATTATCTTTTTTTTCAATACCTATAACTGAGAGAGATTTTTTCTCTCACGATGAAGACATATTAAATATGATTACTGACAGCTTTATGGGAGCCTGCGTTATTAATCCATTATCTACTGGTTTTATAGGTCGTACTTTAATAAATCCAAAATTTTTATTTACAGAATATAATTCACCATTATACATTCGTTTGTCTAAATTTTCACTGCATATTTTAGGAAAAAAACTCTATGTTGATGCATTTCCGTATAGGATGCAAGATCAGGAAACTATGAGATGTGCGGAGGTAACACTATTAAATTTACTTGAGTATTATGCTAATAGTTATAAAGATTATCACAATGTTGTGCCAAGTCAAATATTAGAAACTGAACAAAAACAAAGTTATGAACGAGTCCTGCCTTCAAAAGGAATTTCATATCCAATATTAACAAAAGTTTTATCAGAGTTTGGATTTTACCCAAGATTGTACAATTTATCTTCAATAGAAAAATATAGTTTATCCAAAGTAACTCAAAAAGACGAATTACGAAGATTATTACATTACTATATTGAATCGGGTATACCAGTGGCCTTGAATCTTTTTCCTATTGGTAATAATGGATCTGCACATTCTGTTGTATGTATTGGACATGGAAAATTTAAAAAAGAATTAATTAAAAAAGCCAAAAGAAATAAATGGATTTCATGGGAACATAAGGATCATTGTCATCCTATCATAAATTCAGCAGATTTTTATGATGAATATGTTTTAGTTGATGATAATCAACCTGTATATCAAGTTAGGCCTTTTGATAACCTTTCTTTACTATCAGATATGAGGTTAGAAAATATTGCAGTTCCACTTTACAAAAGAATGTTTTTAGACGCTTCTGATGCTACAGCAATAGTCAGATCTGTATTACATCATGAGCAATTTGGAATCGATAGATGGGCAGACAAATTTTTGGAACATAATGAGGATGTTATTATGCGTTTATTTATGGCATCATCTAAAAATTTTAAAAAATTTCGTTCTGCAACATTAGAAAATTTTTATGCTCGTGAAACTTATGCGATTATACCAATGCCAAGATTTGTATGGGTTTGTGAACTTTATAGAATGGATGACTATGAAGAAAAAAAGCTTAAGGCATTTGGAGAAATTGTAATTGATGCTACCTCTACACTTGGAATGGCTCATAGTGTTAGAAGTTTGATACTGATGCATTATCCTAATGTTATAGGAATTAGATATCCAAACCAAAAAGAGTCTGAATTTGATGATATGATTGAATTGGAGGACGATGGACTTTTTGACGGATATCGTGAAAATTTAGAAAATATCAAAAACTCACCTTGATTTTTATACATATTTTCAACAAAATGCATATAATATTATGTATAGAAATAATCATTTTTGTTATTGACACCGTTTGATTATTATTGTATAATAAATTTTATATAGTAGAATATTTAATTTAAGTACTATTTTGGTGTCGGAGATTCAAAAAATCATTTGTACGACAGAGAGGTAATGATTGTGAGTATAAGAAGAATTTTAGAAAAAGAAATGTTTAAAAGTGGAGGTAAAGCAAGGTTAGTAAAAGTACCTGTTTCTAGAAGACCTACAGCAGAAACTCTAATAAAACTAGAAAGAGAGATTGCTGCACAAGTTAATGCAAATGAAGCTATGAGAAGCAGAAGTATGATTAATGCTTCTAAAAGTTCTCGCCACTAAATATAATATTTTTACACTTAATAAAATAACCCCAAAATCCAAAGTTTTCATACTTTGGATTTTTTGCTTGAATTTTAAAATTAACTGTTCTATTTTTTCACTTTTTCTTTGGTATTATGTAATTTGAGTATCTCTCATCTGAATAATCAAACATTAAGAAAAAAATTACTCCAATGGTTCATCAGAAACCTATAAAAAGTTCTAAAAAAGCGGGTTACACTTACTTTTAAGCCTGTATATTATATTAATCTTGATACTGTTTTAGCACATATAAGATCATCGGGAATAGGAGCGATAAGCTATACCATCATTTCTCAAATATGTTTTGGTATGCGAAACTGCCTTGACAATGCCTGTGCAGAAAACTTTTTCAGCCTGTTGAAGACGGAACAGTTATATTTACAGAAGTTTATATCAGTTGAACATTTCATTTGGAATTTACAGAATACATTTATTGATACAATAATAAATGCATCAAGCTGAAGTTTGATGGTATATTATCTATCGAATACAGACTAATTGTAACATAACAATAACGATCAAGTTCGCTCTTAGTCTCTTTGCATAAATTATTTTTTTAAACTTTGTCTAATATTTTGGGGTCAGTTAATTGCTATTGCTTTCTCTTTCATTTTTCGGTTTTACCAAAGCTATTGACATAGAGCCTATAAAAACACTTGACCGACTGAGCCGAAATAAGCTTGACATAAAATCTGAGCTTGAATATTACAAGAAAAACGGCATTCGTGTAAAAGTCATAGATATGCCTACAACTATGATTGACCTTGAGGGACAAGAGTGGATTATAGAAATGGTTAATAATATCATTATTGAAGTCCTATCTTCTGTTGCAGAGCAAGAGCGTCAAGAAACGAGAAAAAGACAAGCCGAAGGAATAGCCGCAGCAAGAAAGCGAGGACAGCATCTTGGCAGACAAGAAATAAACTTTCCCCCAAATTGGTTTGAGGTTTACATCAGATGGAAAAAGAAAGAAATCAGAGCTAATACAGCTATGGAAATCTTAAATCTGAAAAGAACCACTTTTTATAAGCTTGTTAATAAATATGAGCAAGAAGATAAGTGGAATATATCTGTAAAATAAGTGGGACTTCAAGTCCCACTTATTCTATAATTTAGAATTTTAAAAAATAGTTGACATATTTTCAAGAATGATGTAATATAATAACATAAGATGTTCAGTTACTCATCTCTCGTAGGTTCACTGCTACCTGATAACAAGCAGTCTGTTTCTCGTAGGTTCGCTGCTACCTGATAACAAGCAGCCTGTTTCTCGTAGGTTCGCTGCTACCTGATAACAAGCAGCCTGAAAAGTAACTAATAGCAGTCATTTTTTAATGGCTGCTTTTCTTTTTAGTTGGAGGCACAAAATGAAAATTAATTTTTATAATGTTGATAAGCAATATATAGAATTTCTTAAAAACTTTGAAATTCAGCACAGAGGATTTACATGTGTTCCTAACATTCAATACACAAACAACGATAAATTTGTTTATGGTACAGTTTTAGAAATAAGTAATATAAAATATTATGTTCCTGTTTCATCCAAAACTAAAGGAAAAGAAGATGATATACTTATTAAAGATAAAAATAACGATATAAAAGGTTCTTTAAGATTTGCATTCATGATTCCTATACCTAATAGTTGCGTTTCTACTTTGATTATAGATGATATTAAAGATGGAAATAGAAAAATTCGCATAAGTAAAGAATTAGCATTTTGTAGGAGAAATAAAGATAAAATAGAAAAACAAGCAGAAAAAACCTATCATCGTATAGTAGACAAAGTTAATGATAAGTTAGTTCATAATAGTTGCGATTTCAAATTGCTTGAGCAAGCTTACATAAAATACTGCATAGATAATGGATTAGAACTCTCCAAGGATTTACAAACACAGGAAACTCTATTTCAAAAAGAAGAAGTTTATCAGCAGATAAACTCAAACCAAATTAACGATTTAGCCAATAGTGGAATTCCATTTAAGGCTAAGAAAATATCTGATGATAGCTTTATCATTGTATTTGATGAAAAATATAGCGATAGAGTTAATCAGATACTTAACCAAAATACTCGTGGAAATTTAAAACACAAGATATAAATAATTCCGTAGTTCTTAAGCAATAAATGCTTTAGGGACTACGGAATTTTTATAATATATTAGAATTTATTACTTAAAGACAGAAAGGAATTTTATTATGAAAAATATTACAAATATTCACACAGTTTCCGTTTATCAGAATGGATTTGTATTAGGTATTTCAGGATACGGTCAAGCATTTAATGAATGGGATAAGGATTGTTGGAGTTGGGGCGTTAGAGATGAATCAGGCATTCTTTTAGAATCATATGTCAACAATCCATATTTAGATATAAAAAGGGCGGAACTGTTTAAACGAATGATAATTGACTGCAAAGAGGATTTCAATCCGTCTATACATATCCTTACAGTTAAGAGATGGTCAGATGATTTTGCTCTATACTTTCTTGGATACAGAGGCTTAGGAGAAAACATATTCCATAATTATTTTTTTAAAACAGTTGATGAATTACTTACGGAAAGTAAGGAGGTAGAAGGTTTAGAATGTAATAGGAAAATTGAACATTTTAGAATCGTTTACAAGAAAAGAGTAGGAAAATAAATCTTCATCATTTATATTAGGATACAAATTCTTGTATTTATACATAAAAAATAATTCTGCTTTTAATATCCAAAATAACTTATCAAACTCTGTTACAAAAAAATTATTATTTGCAACTGTATAAAAATCAAAGCATACTTCATTAATATAATTAATGTTATGTTTAGCTTTAAATGTCAATCTATGATTGCCGTCAATAACTAAAAATAAATCTGGAAAACTGTATATTGGAACAATATAAATTGGAAATTCTGATTTTATATAATCTTCTTCATTGTATCCATTAACTAATTTTTCATTTTTTGTCCAATGAATATCTTCCGAAAAAATAAATCTACTCATTTGAATGGAGTGATACTTAAATTTCAATAAATTTTGTTTATAAAACATCTCAATGGAAGTAATATCAAAATTAATGAAAACCTTAAAATTAGGGAAAATAACTGTATGTTGAAAAAAATCCCCACTATATTTTTTGGCAACTTCATTCTTTAAATCCACATTATCCTGATTTTTTAGAAGTTGTATCCATTTATTAGCAAAACAATTCTGAAAAACAATATCATTAAAGATACTGTACGAATTAATTATATCGAATATAGCATTATAATTTATTTTATACTCTTTTTGGGTGCTTAAATCAATAGGCATAAATTTCAGACCTTTCAAGTTCATAATTTTTTATAATGAAAAGCCGTAGTCTTGCAAATAAATACTTGCAGGGCTACGGCTTTTTTTGCGTAACTGGGACTTCAAGTCCCAGTTATAATTTTGTTCGTAAAAATAAATGAATAATTAATTATAAATTTTTGTTGACAAATATATCCAAACGAGGTATAATAATGTTGTAGATAATAAAAAACATCTATAGCCCATCAGTTGTTACCAGCAACCAATGGGCATACGCCGTAAAGGTAACAGACCTTACCTAACGACTTATAGACGCCATTCTTAGGTTTCATTATAACCTATTTTGGATATATTTGTCAAGTCTTATGCCTTTACGATTCGCAATTTTCGGGCATAAGCCTTGGCTTTTTTTATTTTACTCTTAAAATTTGCCCTTATCAAGTTTCATAGATATATTATTATGGAACTTGATAAGAGCAAACTACTTACGATAATTTGCTCTTAACTAAAACTAAATACACAGAACATAACGAAAATACAAAGGTTGTACGGTAACAGTTATGCCACAACGCATTTCTAATGCCGAGCGAGCCAATGTGGAAGTGAACTACTCTCCCTATTGCTACCTCCGTACACCGGGTAAGGACTTAGTCCTGTTCAATACATCAATCAAAGTAACGGTACCGTTAAATGAAGAATGTCGGGAGATATGCTGAAATGCAAAACTCATAAACCGCTGAATTGCGTGAGCTGACTGTAGCGTGAACCTTTTGATAGGTTAAGATAGTTATGCTTCTGTTTTAGAGGCTCTCCCCCACATTTTATTTACTCACTAGGGGATTGCCTTTGAATAAGGATACACGCTGTATATCTTTATTCAAGGGCAAAGATTTTTTCTTAGCCTTTGTTCTTCTCTCTTTTAAGGTAATCTTATTTCAAGGTTGCCTTTGAGCAATACCATTATAACTTGATGATACTGCTCAAAGGCAACAGGTATACACCTATTGCCTTTGAATAATTTTGTGGTCGAGGTGACAGGACTTGAACCTGCGGCATCTTGGTCCCAAACCAAGCACTCTACCAAACTGAGTTACACCTCGTTTTCTCACAGCTTCATTATTATACTATATGCAATTCATTTTGTCAACACTTTTTCTAAACTTTTTAAAAAATTTTTAAGTTATAATTTGCTGCTTATTTGATAGCTAATATTTTATAATCATTATGAGTATTTCGTTTTCAAAAATCCCTTTATAAAGGGATTTCTCCTCTTTATATGAAATTATTAATTATAAGCAATAGTTAAATATGCCTTATAGAAAAATATCTTCAAAAACTAAAAGTTTTTCTTTTTTATCAATTTCAAATTTTTAACACACAATTATATTTTTTGTGGAGTATAAAGTGTTTCTAAACCTACGGATAGCGACAAAGGCATTTCCTTTGACCTATAAGCCTTTGAAAAAGTTTAAGTAAGACTTTTATAATCCATAAAAAATAAGCTCACAACGAATCTGTTGTGAACCTACTTATTTTCATATCTTAGCTTAATATAAAATATTAGTCAAAGAACTTTGAGTGGATAGCTGAAACCGCCTTATCTGCATCATCTGCATTGATAAGAACTGAAACCTTGATTTCACTTGTAGAAATCATCTGAATGTTGATTTGTGCATCAAAGAGTGCCTCAAACATCTTTGTAGCAACGCCTGCATGGCTTTCCATACCTGCACCAACAATAGAAATCTTTGCAACATCTTCTGAGAGAGTTACAGACTTACCGCCGACAACAGAGATAAATTCTTCCATGATAGCAACTGCTTCTTTGCCGTTTTCCTTAGCTACTGTGAAAGCAATATCCTTTGTGCCGTCACGACCGATTGACTGAAGAATAATATCAACATTTATGCCCTTAGAAGCAAGCTTGGAGAAAAGCTTAAACGCAAGACCCGGAACATCCGGAACACCAACAACTGAAATACGAGCAACATTTGTATCCTTAGCTACACCGCTGACCAACATTTTTTCCATTTTAACTGCCTCCTTAACGATTGTGCCTGGTGCATTTGTCATACTTGAAAGCACCTCAAGCTCTATGTTATATTTTTTAGCCATTTCTACGCTTCTGTTATTCAAAACCTGTGCACCGAGAGTTGCAAGCTCAAGCATTTCATCATAAGAAATTGTATTGAGCTTCTTTGCGTTTTTGACCTTTCTTGGGTCGGCTGTATAAACGCCCTCAACATCTGTGAATATCTGGCAAAGGTCTGCGTGTGCTGCTGCTGCAATAGCAACTGCACTTGTATCAGAACCACCACGACCAAGTGTTGTAACATCATTATAACGATTAAGTCCTTGGAAACCTGCAACAACAACTATATTGTTCTTATCAAGCTCTTTCATAATACGGTCTGTGTTTACTCGCTTAATTCTTGCACTTGTATAAGTTGAGTTTGTTTCAAAGCCTGCCTGCCAGCCAAGAAGTGAAACAACAGGATAGCCAAGCTTTTCGATAGCCATAGCAAGAAGTGCTATTGACATCTGCTCGCCTGCTGCAAGAAGCATATCTCTCTCACGCTTGGAAGCATTAGGGTTGATTTCGTTTGCTTTTTCGATAAGGTCATCAGTTGTATCGCCCTGTGCAGATACAACAACAACAACACTGTTGCCCTTTTTATATGTATCTGTAACTATTTTAGCGACATTCATTACTCTTTCAGCATTTGCCACAGAGCTTCCGCCGAATTTCTGAACTATTAAACTCATCTGCAATTTCTCCCTCTTTTTATTTTATATATACGCTTATTTTGGTTCAGCTCATATGAGTTAAGCCAAGCAACGCAATAAACAAGATTATTATATCAGATTATCTTTAAAAATTAAAGGTCTGAAATTCTGATTTTTGAAAGAACCTTTATGCCATTATCTTCGAGAGCCTTAATAGCTTTCTCTATATCAGATTCTTTCATATCGCCTGTTGTGAAAGCAAATTCATTTTCCTTAGCACCATTTCTTGTAAGAGGCTTAACACCTATAAAAAGCTCAGTAGCTTTTTCAAAAGCTAACTTCGTATTGTTAGACTCTGCTCTTACATAAACGCTCATAATTGTATTTGCATAAGGTTCTACATCGCTCTCTGAACCATCTGCCCAACCAAGATACTTTCTTGCAGAAAGATGCTTAACGCAATCGATAATATCAGCAACAACAGCACTTGCGGTAGGAAGCTTACCAGCACCCTTACCATAAAATACAACATCTCCTGTTGCATCGCCACGAACAAGAATACCGTTGAATACATCATCAATACCAGCAAGCTGACTGCTACGCTCAATGAACATAGGCTCAACTGTAATATCGACCTTACCGTCCGCAAGCTTCTTAACCTGACCGATAAGCTTTACTACTCCGCCCCATGCATCTGCATAAAGAACATCGTCAAGAGTGATTTCTGTTATACCCTTTGTATTAACATAATCCGGATAAATATGCTTGCCATATGCAAGAGAGGCAAGAATACAAATCTTTCTGCAAGCATCATCGCCCTCAATATCAGCCTTAGGATTTCTCTCGGCATAGCCAAGCTCCTGAGCCATTTTGAGTGCATCTGCAAAAGGCATTTGCTCACGAATCATCTTTGTAAGAATAAAGTTTGTTGTACCATTGAGTATACCAGCAATCTCTATAACATCATTTGCTGCAAGGCACTGGCTCATTGGACGGATAATTGGAATGCCACCACCTACGCTTGCCTCAAAGAGGAAGTTTGCATTCTTTTCCTGTGCGATTGCAAGAAGCTCTGCACCTTTTTTAGCAACAAGCTCTTTATTCGAAGTTACAACGCTTTTTCCTGCCTGTAAGCAACGCTTAACGAAATCATAAGCAGGATTGACTCCACCCATAACCTCGGCAACAACTTTAACTTCTTCATCGTTTAAAATATCCTCAAAATTCTTTGTAAATCTATCCGCAAGAGGACTATCAGGAAATTCTCTTATATCAAGAATATACTTGATATTGATTTCTTCCTTTGCTCTTTTTGCAATGCTTTCGGCGTGGCTTGTTAAAACTTCTACAACGCCTGAACCGACTACACCATGTCCCATAACCGCTACTTGTACCATTTTTATATCTCCCTTACATTTTATATTAAGTAATTTTATCTTGTTTCTGTTGAGCTTGTCTGCTCTGGTTCAGATGTTTCTATAACTGATTCTACGCTCTCTGTTGAGCTTTCCACACTCTCAATACTTTCTGTACTCTCTGTTGAGCTTTCTCCACTCTCTGTACTTTCGATACTTTCTGTTGAGCTTTCATCGCTTGTATCAGAAGTAGATGATTCATCAGACCGGCTATATTCTGTATTGCTTGATTCCGGAGGTGTAATGACTTTTCCGTGGGTAGAAACACAAGTTCCAGGCATATTATCCGATGTATAATAGCCCGTTACTGTATCTGGGCAAAGTGAATTTGCAAGCAAACCAGTTTCTCGACAGAACTTCTGGGTAATAACTGTATCTGGTATGCTGAAATCTTTATGTTCCTTAGTTTTGAGATATTCTGTCATAATCTCAGACCACAGAATATGATTCTTACCCTCTTCTTCCTGATTTATTGAGGCAGGAATATCGTGTCCTTGCCAAATGCCTGCAACAGCATAAGGAGAAGCACCTACAAACCAGTTGTCATAGGTATTATCAGTAGTACCTGTCTTGCCTATAATATCCCAGCCAGTAACTGCTGCACGATAACCTATTCCCTCTTTATCACTGACAACCTGATGGAGCAATCTATTCATGATTGCAGCTGTTTCTTCACTTATAGCACGAGAGGAAACTCTCTTATCTCTTTGGTCAAGAATAATATTGTTATCTTGGTCAGTCACATAATAGTAGGTATATGGCTCATAGTATGTTCCACCATTACAGAATGGAATATATGAAGCTGTCATTTCACGGACAGTTGTTCCTCCGTGAACACCACCCATAGACATAGCAACTATATTTTTTGAGTCTTGGTCGGGGTCAAGATGTGCAAGCTTAAACTTATTTGTAGCATAGTTATAGCTTTCACTCATACCTATTTGATTTAGAAGATTAACCGTTGCTGCGTTTGATGAAATTTCAAGGGCTGTCATAACTGTAATATTGCCACGATAGCCTTCGTACCAGTTATTAGGGCCTGCTACGGTATTTCCATTTGCATCATAAGACCAATCCTGAATAGCTGTATCTGAAATCAATGATGAGAAATTAACTATCTTATCTTCAATAGCCGGAGCATAAACCGCAATAGGCTTAATTGTTGAACCTGGCTGTAGGTATGCACCATTTGCTCTATCAAAGAGGAATAATCCATCCTTTTCTTTACGGCTGCCTATGGTTGCAAGCACTCTGCCGTCAAGTCCCATCATAATATAACCACATTCAAGCTTTTTATCCTTAGGAGTTTTCCACTGAAGAACCTTTTTCTGTGCTATGCTCTGTGCTGTTGGGTCCATTGCTGAATATATTTTAAGTCCTTCTGTATAAAGCTTTCTTTCAGCTTCGCTTTCACTTATATTAAGATTTTTTTGCAAGGCCTCAGAAACTTCTCTAAAGAGCATATCATTATACCAGCTTTGAGTGGTATCTTCGTCCTCGTCATCATTATAGCTATATCCAACAAAGGTCATTGTTGCCGATTCTTTCATAGCCGCTTCATACTCAGACTGAGTAATTCTGCCCTGTGAATACATCTCGCCGATAACAACTTCACGACGCTTTTTATTATTCTCAGGATAAGCAAGAGGATTATAAACCGCAGGATTCTGTGTAATACCTGCAATAGCCGCACACTCTGCAATAGAGCACTCATTTATATCTTTATCAAAATAAAGATTTGCAGCAGCCTGAACACCACTGCAACCACTTCCGAAGTTTACTATATTAAGGTAAGCTTCAAGAATTTCCTCTTTAGTGTATTGCTTTTCGAGGTCCAGTGCGTGAAATATTTCTGTAATCTTACGATTAAGGCTGACATCATCATTCTCTGTAACATTCTTAACAAGCTGTTGTGTTATTGTAGAGCCACCGTAATCAGCACTTCCTGTAATAAGGCTTAATACAGCACCACTTGTACGAATCCAGTCAACACCCTTATGATCATAGAAACGCTTGTCCTCAATAGAAACAACTGCATCTGTCATCGCCTTTGGAATATTATTATAATCAACCCAAACACGGTTTTCTGTGTTATAAAGGTTTTGGTCGAGCGTTACTGTTCCGTCATCATTCGTGACATAAATACTACTGGTTATATTTTTCTTTGCATTTCTGAGGTCCAGACTGAATGGCTCGTTTGCTACATCAATTATATAAGCCACAATAGAAATCATAACTACTACACCAGTAATAGCTCCAACCAGCAAGACAGTAAGAAGTATTCTCTTAACAATACCCCAAACTCTGGATAAAGCTGGGTGGTTCTCTGTTAAAATCATCACACCACCTTCGTCAGAATAATTACTTATATCAGTATTTTTCATTCACGACAACCCGCCTTTCCCGAAAAATAATTCGTTCTAAAAAATCAAAAATAATCATAGCATGCTTATCTTACATATAAGAATTGAATGTTATCCTTAGTATTATACCATAAAATCAAAAAAATGGAATGAAAAATTAAAAAATTCAAAATATATTTGCGATTTACCTAAATTTTAAAGAAATTTTATAGCATTTGACGAATAAATCGCCATATTTCTGGCAAAATTAAGCTTGAAAAATCCAAATATTTCATAAAAGGAGAGTAATTATAATGAAAAAAATGATTGCTGTTACAGGTTGCTTTGTGATATTCTGCCTTGTTATAAATGGTATACTGATTCCCTCTTTGCCAAGTGTAAATGCTGAAAACACTCCTCCAACTACACAGACAAGCTATATTGAAGAAAGCTCTGAAGCTTTATCTAAATCTGAAGAATTTTACATTTTAAAGGAATATAATGGGAAAATTGCTGTTTACTCATCAAATTCGGACAAGCCGATAGAAATAACAAATGCATCTACTGCTAAACTTCCAAAAAGCGACCAAGAGGCTCTAAAAGATGGTATCAAAGCCGAATCTAAGAAAGAGCTTAATCGTCTTTTGGAGGATTTTTGCAGTTAATAACAATTTTGAAAAGGATTGAGCAAGATTTTTAAGTGCTTTAAGTGAAAACCTTGCGGAACTATCGTTACTAACAAAAGAAATTTGAGAGTGGGACTTCGTCCACCGCTTGAGAAGAACGATATGTTAAGGGCTTTGCCCTTAACACCCACGAGGGACTCTGTCCCTCGACCCTGCAAGCTTTTGAAAAAGCTTGAGCAAAACTTTTATCTGTCTTAGATAAGCCAATTAGCTAATCGGTAGTTTAGTCCTCCGCGTGAAAAATTTCTCACGCTTATCACGAGCGAGACTTGTCGAGCGATTCCGCGGCTTGACAGCGGCGGCACGCCGCCTTGAGCAAAATTTTTATCTGTCTTAGATAAGTCAATTAGCTAATTGGTAGTTTTATCATTCGCAGCAACAATCTTCTCTAATACATTACGAGCAAGACTTGCCGAGCGGTTTCGCGGCTTGTCCTTTGCGGTCACGCACCGTTTTGGAAGCAGCAACCCGACACCTATGTCGCATAATAACTTGACAAAGGCTGTATTATATATTAAAATAAAATGTGCATAATATGCCAAAGAAAATTATTTTTATACAATACTACTATGTTTAATTTTCCTTGAAAATTCGACTTATTCGGTCGAATTATTTCGTAAATCAGATATTTATTTCAAAAACGGAGGAAAAGTTTTTATGAGTTTCAGCATTCTCGGAACAGGCAAGGCTGTGCCTGATTATATCCTTACAAATGATGAGCTTGCAACTATCGTTGAGACAAACGATGAATGGATTCGTACTAGAACAGGTATCGAAGAAAGAAGAATCTGTAAGGACGAAACTATTACTGAGCTTTGCGTAAAAGCAGCTAAAGAGGCACTTGATGATGCAGGTATCACTGCTGAACAGCTTGACCTCATTATTTGCTCTACTATGCGTGGCGAAAATCTTACACCTTCTCAGGGCTGTATGATTCAAAAGGAAATTGGTGCAAAATGCCCTGCTTTCGACCTTAATGCCGCTTGCTCAGGCTTTATCTATGCTCTTGATGTTGCAGATGGCTACTTTGTAAGAAAAAAGGTAAAGTATGTTCTTGTCGTTTCTATGGATAACCTCTCTAACATAACAAACTGGAAAGACCGTTCAACCTGCGTTCTTTTCGGTGATGGCGGTGCTGCCGCTGTTCTTGGCGAGGGTGATGACCTCCTTGCAATTCATCTTACTGCCGCAGGAAATGACGAGGTTCTTCGTATTCCTCACGGTGAAAACTCTTCTCCGTTCTATGAACATAAGCCTGAACCTGCACTTCTTCAGATGATGGGTAATGATGTTTATAAGTTTGCTGTAACTGCTATGCCTGAGGGTATAAGAACAGTCGTTGAAGAAGCTGGTCTTCAACAGAGTGATGTTAATTGGGTTATTCCTCATCAGGCTAATATCAGAATTATTAATACAGCCGCAGCAAAGCTTGATATTCCAAGAGAAAGATTTTTCTGCAATATCAATCACTATGGCAATACTTCTTCAGGAAGTGTTCCTATTGCTCTCCACGAAGCAAGTCAGGCTGGACTTCTCAAGAATGGTGATATAATCGCTCTTTGTGCTTTCGGCGGAGGTCTTACAACAGGAAGCTGTATTATTCGTTGGTGTAAATAATTTATTTTCGGTATGAAATCTGCTTTTTTCGGAATCATATCTAAAATAATGCTTAAAATACGATAAATTTAACGGAGGTTAAAAGTCTTATGGCAAAAACTGTTTTTGTTTTTTCAGGACAAGGTGCTCAATATCCATCAATGGGTAAAGAACTATATGAAAACTCACCTGCCGCAAAGGCTGTTTTCGATATGGCTGAAACAATTCGTCCCGGAACTATTAAACAATGCTTCGAGGGTACTAAAGAAGAACTTAGTATAACTATCAATACTCAACCTTGTATGTTTGCAGTTGACCTTGCAGCTGCAGCCGCAGTTAAAGAGGCGGGCATTAACCCCGATTACATAGCTGGCTTCTCTCTTGGCGAAATTGCTGCTGTAGCTTTCGCAGGAATCTTATCATACGAAGAAGCTTTTAAACTTGTATGCAGACGAGCAGAGCTTATGGATAAAGCTGCAACCGAAAATAAGGGTGCTATGGCAGCTATCCTTAAGCTCACAACAGATAAAGTAGAAGAAATCTGCAAAAAATATAATAAGGCTTGGCCTGTAAACTATAACTGCCCTGGACAAACAGTTGTTGCTGCCTCTGAGGATGAAATTGACGCTCTCTGCGAAGATGTAAAGGCTGAAAAGGGCAAGGCTGTTAAACTCGCTGTAAGCGGTGCTTTCCATTCTCCATTTATGGAAAGTGCATCTAAGGGACTTGCTGAATACCTTGATGGTATTACTCTTAGTGAACCAACTATCCCTGTTTATGCTAATCTCACTGCAAAGCCTTATACATTATCAGACGCTAAGGAACTTCTTGCAAAGCAAGTTATGAACCCTGTAAAATGGCAGACTACTGTTGAAAACCTTATCGCAGAGGGTGCAGATACCTTTATTGAAGTTGGTGTAGGCAAAACTCTTGTTGGCCTTGTTAAAAAAACAAGCAAGGAAGTTACTGCTGTTAATGTTGAAAACAAGGCTACCTTAGATGAGGCTAAAGCTGTTGTTCTTGGTTAAAGCTAAGAAATAAAACGAGCCTTCAGCTTTAAAGGGTTTAACCTTGAAAGGAATGAGTATAAATGTTTGAATTAACTAATAAAAACGCAATCGTTACTGGTGCTTCAAGAGGTATCGGCAAGGCTGTTGCTTTAAAGCTTGCTGCTCTCGGTGCAAATGTAGCTGTTGTATATGCAGGAAATGCTGAAAAAGCTAACGAAACTGTTGCAGAAATTGAGTCTCTTGGTGTAAAAGCTAAGGCATACTGCTGTGATATTTCAAGCTTTGATTCTGCAAAAGAACTTATCGCTTCTGTAATCGAGGAATTCGGCGGTGTTGATATTCTTGTAAATAATGCTGGTATCGTTAAAGATTGCCTTGTTCTCTCAATGAAAGAAGAGGACTTTGACAGAGTTATTGATGTAAACCTCAAGGGTACATTCAATATGATTAAGAATGTATATCAGCATATGATGAAAAAGCGTCGTGGCAGAATTATCAACCTTTCATCTGTTGTCGGTCTTAACGGCAACGCTGGTCAGGCTAATTACGCTGCTGCTAAGGCTGGTATTATTGGTATGACAAAATCAGTTGCTAAAGAGCTTGCTGCTCGTGGTGTAACTGTTAATGCTATTGCTCCTGGTTTTATCGGAACTGATATGACTGCCGCTCTCAGCGACAAAAACAAGGAAGCTATAATGGCATCTATCCCTGCAAAGAAAATGGGTACTCCTGATGATATAGCTAACACCGTTGCATTCCTTGCAAGTGACGAAGCTTCATATATCACAGGTGAAGTTATTAAGGTTGATGGCGGTATGGCGATGTAATTTGCCTTTCGCTTGATATATTTAGGAGTATAATTGTTGGAACACTCGGAATTTGTCTGAGTTATGAGAAAGGAATTGTTTTAAATGAGAAGAGTTGTTATAACCGGTATCGGTGCTGTAACACCTGTCGGAAACGATATAGAAACAATGTGGGATTCACTTGTAAATGGTAAAAATGGTATCGACTATATAAAGAGCTTTGATACAGAAAAGCTCAAGGTTAAGGTTGCTGCTGAAGTTAAGGACTTCGACCCAACAAAATATATCGAGAAAAAGGAACTCAGAAAGACTGACCTTTTCTGTCAGTATGCTATTGCAGCAGCTTGTCAGGCAGTCGAGGATAGTGGCATTATCGGTACTATTGAAGACGAAAAGCTTGGTGTTTATGTTGGTTCTGGTACGGGCGGTATGCACACATTTTTCACTCAATGTGAAAATATGATTGCCGAGAAAAAGATTTCTCCATTCTTTATTCCTATGATGATAGGTAATATGGCTGCTGGTCTTATTGCTATCCGTTTTAGTGCAAAAGGTCCTTGCCTCCCTGTTGTCACAGCTTGTGCTACATCAACACACGCTGTCGGTGAAGCTTTCCACGCAATTAAGAACGGTTATGCAGACGCTATCATCACTGGTGGTGCTGAGGCTGCTATTACACCTCTTGCAATAGCAGGTTTCTCAAGCTGTATGGCTCTTTCCACAAGAAATGACCCAAATAGCTCATCTATCCCATTTGACAAACGCCGTGATGGCTTTGTTATGGGTGAGGGTGCTGGTATACTCGTTCTTGAAGAATACGAACACGCTGTTGCTCGTGGTGCTAAGATTTATGCAGAGGTTGCAGGATATGGCAATACCTGCGATGCACACCATGTTACAGCTCCAGACCCAGAGGCAGCTGGTGCAGCTCGTTGCGTAGAAATCGCATTAAAAGAGGCTGGTATCACTGATGATGATACTCTCTATATCAATGCTCACGGCACAAGCACACCTGCAAATGATAAGACAGAAACAGCCGCTTTCAAGAGAGCTCTCGGCGAAAAGGCTTATGACGCATATATCAGCTCAACAAAGTCTATGACAGGACATATGCTCGGTGCAACAGGTGCAGTTGAAGCTATTGTTGCCGCTCTTGCTGTTAAGAACGGAATCGTTCCTCCTACTATCGGACTTGAAGAGCCAGACCCAGAATGTGACCTCAACTATGTTCCTAACAAGGCTGTTGAAGCACCACTTACTGCTGCTGCATCAACTACATTTGGTTTCGGCGGTCACAACGCTTGTATCGCTTTGAAGAAAGTAAACGAATAAGAAAATTTTTAATAAATCTATAAAAGCCTTTTAAATAGCTTATTAAATGGCTTTGCCTTTAAACAAAAAGGAGCGGTAAAAAACCGCTGAAAGGAATGAATCAAATGCCAATTTTTGATATTGACGAAATCAAGGAGCTTTTGAACGCATTCGATAGCTCAAAAGCAACTGAGCTTGAAGTAAGAGGAATGGACGGCGAAAGATTGATATTCAAGCAAACAACAGCCGCTCCTGTTATTGTTGCTAATGAACAACCTATAATAGCACAACAGCCTACTACTGTTACAACTACTATTCCACAAGCAGTTTCTAACGACGCACCGTCTACTTGCACAAAGGAAGAAGCTGTTCAGGAAGGCACTCCTATTCCATCTCCTATGGTAGGTGTTTTCTATGCGGCATCTTCTCCTGATGCTGAGCCTTATGTTAAGGTAGGTTCTAAGGTACATAAGGGTGATGTTCTTTGTCTGATTGAGGCTATGAAGCTTATGAACGAGGTTACTGCTGAAAAAGACGGCGAAATCGTAAGCATTTGTGCTGAAAACGGTCAGGTTGTAGAATACGGTCAGGCTTTATTTATGGTAAAATAAAATATCAATTCGGAGTTTGAAAGAATTTCGACTTCTTTAGGTCGTGATTCTTTCAAGCTTTGTTTTGTTTGTGAAAGGAATTGAAAAACAGTGAATAAGGAAGAACTTAAAGCTATTATCCCTCACAGAAATTCTATGCTCCTCATTGATGAGGCCACAAAAATTTCAGAAGATACTTCTGTCGGCAAGAAAACTATTGTCGGTGACGAATGGTTTCTTGATGGTCATTTTCCGGGCAACCCTATTGTTCCGGGAGTCATACTCTGCGAAATGATGGCTCAGACAAGTGCTATTATTATTGCTGAAAAATCTGCAGTAAGCACCCCATACTTCACAAGCATTGAAAAGGCTCGCTTTAAAGAAATGGTTCGCCCTGGCGATACATTTGAGATTGAATGCAAGCTTACAAGAAATCGTGGTATGTTCTATTTTATCGAGGGCAAGGGTACTGTAAACGGTAAACTCTGTGTTAGTGCCAATTTCTCTTTTGCTCTTATTGAAAGGGAGTAAAGACATTGTTTTCTAAAATATTGATTGCAAACAGAGGCGAAATTGCTGTAAGAATTATTCGTGCCTGCCGAGAGATGGGCATTTCTACTGTTGCTGTTTATTCTCAGGCTGATAAGGACGCTCTTCATGTCAGCATAGCTGATGAAAGCTACTGCATTGGTGGTCCTCAGGTTGGCGACAGCTATCTTAATATGGCTGCTATACTTACAGTTGCTGTTATTTCTGGTGCTCAGGCTATTCACCCAGGATACGGACTTCTTTCTGAAAATGCAAAATTCGTTTCACTTTGTGAAAAGTGTAATATTGAGTTTATCGGTCCTTCAAGCGAAATGATTTCTAAGCTTGGCGACAAGGACGAGGCTCGCAGAACTATGAGAAATGCAGGCGTTCCTGTAACTCCTGGTACTGATATAATAGAAGATGTAAATATTGCTAAGGAAAAAGCCGCAGAAATCGGATATCCTATCCTTATAAAAGCTCGTTCTGGCGGTGGTGGTCGTGGTATTCGTCTTGTACATAACGAGGACGAATTTGAAAACGCTTTCCACTCGGCATCAGCAGAGGCTCAAAGTGCTTTTGGTGATGGTGCTGTTTATATTGAAAAGTACCTCAAGCCTGTTAAGCATATTGAAATGCAGTTGCTTTGTGATAAGTTTGGCAATGTAGTTTGCCTTGGTGAGCGTGAATGCTCTGTTCAGCGTAAAAATCAGAAGCTTATCGAGGAAAGCCCCTCCCCTGCTATCACTCCTGAAATTCGTGCAAATATGATGGAAGCTGCTAAAAAGGCTGCTCTCGCCGTTGGCTATGAGAATGCTGGTACAGTAGAATTCTTGCTCGATAAAGACAAGAATTTCTACTTTATGGAAATGAATACAAGACTTCAGGTTGAGCACCCTGTTACAGAAATGGTCGTAGGTATCGACCTTGTTCAATGGCAAATCAGAATTGCCGCAGGTGCAAAGCTTTCTATGACGCAAGATAAGATTTTTATTCACGGAAGTGCCATAGAATGCCGTATCAACTCAGAAGACCCTGATAATAATTACCGTCCAAGCTGTGGTACTATCAATCTTTTACATATTCCTGGTGGTCCTAATGTTCGTTTTGATACTGCTATATATCAAGACTATACTGTACCTCCATATTATGATTCTATGATAGGAAAGCTTATTGTTCAGGCTCGTTCTCGTGAGCTTGCTATAAGAAAAATGAAAATGGCTCTCAGTGAGCTTATTATTCAGGGCATTACTCATAACAGAAATCTTCATTTAGATATACTATCTGATAAGGAATTTGTTGACGGCACTTATACAACAGGCTTTATGGAAGATTTTGATAAACGCCGTAACAAACAAAAGGACGAGTAATTTGCTCAAAGCTAACTATAATATATCTACAAGCCTTTGGGTACTTTGAGCGGAAAGGAAAAAGCTTTAATGTTTAATTCTGATATTTTTAATTTTATGAAGCCAAAAAATGAGCTTGAAAATCAGGGCGAATGGGCAGAAACCCATCCATTTATTCCAGATGAGCTTTGGGTTAAATGCCCTGCTTGCAAAAATATGATTCTTACCTCTGACCTTGAGGATAACCTAAAGGTTTGTAGCAAGTGCGGTCATCACTTTCGCATAAATGCTCGCTACCGCATAAATATAACCGTTGATGAGGACAGCTTTAAGGAAATGGACGCTGACCTCGTTTCTGAAAATATTCTTGATTTTCCTGAATATACCCGCAAGCTTAAAACATCAAAGATGTCAAGCGGAGAGAATGAATCTGTTATCTGCGGTACAGCAGAAATTGAGGGTTCTAAGACTGTGCTTTGCGTGATGGATTCATCTTTTATGATGGGCTCTATGGGGACTGTCACAGGCGAAAAAATAACTCGTGCATTTGAATATGCAACGGAAAATAACCTACCTGTTGTCGTTTTTACTGTTTCTGGTGGTGCAAGAATGCAGGAGGGTATCCTCTCTCTTATGCAGATGGCTAAGACAAGTGGCGCTGTTAAGCGTCACAGCGACAAGGGCTTGCTCTATATAACAGTCCTTACAGACCCTACAACTGGCGGTGTTACTGCAAGCTTTGCTATGGAGGGAGATATTATTCTTGCTGAGCCAAAAGCCCTTATCGGTTTTGCCGGACCAAGAGTTATAGAACAGACTATTCGTCAAAAACTTCCTAAGGACTTTCAGACAGCTGAATTTCTCCTTGAAAAAGGCTTTGTTGATGCTGTTGTCAACCGCAAGGATATGAAAAAGACACTTTCAAAGCTTTTGAAGCTTCATTCTAAGGAGGGAATCTAAGATGAGTGCGATAGATAAAGTTAATGCTGCAAGAGCAAATAACAGACCTACTTCAATCGACTATATAACTAAAATATTCGGAGATTCCTTTATAGAGCTTCACGGAGACAGAAAGTTCGGCGATGATAAGGCTATTGTCGGCGGTATAGCAAAGCTTAATGATATGCCTGTAACAGTCATTGGCATAGAAAAAGGCAGAAACCTCAAGGAAAGAATGGAAAGAAATTTCGGTTCTGCTCACCCTGAGGGCTACCGCAAAGCTCTAAGACTTATGAAACAGGCTGAAAAGTTCAGACGGCCTGTCATCTGTTTCGTCGATACATCAGGTGCATATTGTGGTATTGGTGCTGAGGAGCGTGGTCAAGGTCAGGCAATCGCCGAAAATCTTATGGAAATGATGACTCTCAAAACACCTATTCTTACTATTCTCATCGGTGAAGGCGGAAGCGGTGGTGCATTGGCACTCGCAGTTGCAGATGAGGTATGGATGCTTGAGAATGCTATTTATTCTGTTATCTCTCCTGAGGGCTGTGCAAGTATTCTTTGGAAAGATTCGAGCAAAACTGCTGAAGCATCTGAATGCTTAAAAATAACCTCTCAGGACCTTTTCTCTATGGGCGTTATAGAAAGAATTATAAGAGAGCCAAAAGACCTCGACAGCAAGCTTTTTGACGGTTTAAAGCACATTATTGAACAGACTGTCAGCAAAAAACTTGAACAGCCAATAGATGTTTTGCTTGATAACAGATATAATCGTTTCAGAAAATTTGGCAAGGATTCTGCTGCTTATCTCAGAAATGATGAGTAATTAAACATAAAATAAAGTTTTACAATCATTCACTTGCTTGACTTTTATGATTAGTCGGTATATAATTTGAAACACAAATACAAGCCATATCGCAAATAGCCTTGTGCTTTCGTTTAAGCAAAATTATTCCACTGAAAATAGAATTCGTGCTATCAAAGCTTTTGAACTCATTACTTCAACAATTAATATATAAAATGCGTTTAGCGGGAAAAGTAGTAATATTCGCCTATCACAGAGAGGAGGTCATAGCTGAAAGACCTCTATATGCGATATTATGAAATGCACCCGTCAGCACACAGTAGGAAATGACTGTGCGTATTGTCTGCGTTAAGGATTTTAATGAGGACAGAATTTTTCTGTTAAATTAGGGTGGAACAGCGATTATCTCGCCCCTGAACTTTTTCAGGAGCGGGATTTTTTTATATTATAAAAAGGAGTGTTTTTATGAAGATTTTTAATACCTTGACAAGAACGAAGGAAGAATTTATCCCTATCAAAGATGGCGAAGCTAAGATTTATGCCTGCGGACCAACAGTTTATAACTATATTCATATCGGTAATGCAAGACCTATCTGCGTTTTTGATATTCTAAGACGCTACCTCGAATACAGAGGTTTTAAGGTTACTTTCGTTCAGAATTTTACAGATATTGACGATAAAATTATCAACAAGGCTAACGAAACTGGCTCGGATTATATTTCTGTTTCAGAAAAATTTATCAAGGAATATAAAATTGATGCTAAGGGCTTGAATATTCGTGAGGCAAGCGTTCACCCAAGAGCTACTGAAAATATGAATGAAATCATTGATATGATTAAAACTCTTATCGACAAGGGCTATGCCTATGCTGTTGATAATGGAGATGTCTATTTCAGACCAGCAAAATTTAATGAATATGGTAAGCTTTCACATCAGCCTCTGGAAGATTTGGAGGCAGGTGCAAGAATAAATATCGGCGAAAGAAAAGAAAATCCTATGGATTTCGCTCTTTGGAAAGGTGCAAAGCCAGGCGAACCATCTTGGGAGACTCCTTGGGGAAATGGTAGACCAGGTTGGCACATTGAGTGTTCCTCAATGGCAAGAAGATACCTTGGCGAAACTATTGATATTCATTGCGGTGGTCAGGACTTGATTTTCCCACACCACGAAAACGAAATTGCTCAAAGTGAATGCTGCAACGGCGTTCCTTTTGCACATTACTGGATGCACAATGGCTACATCAATGTTGATAATAAAAAGATGTCTAAATCGCTCGGAAACTTCTTTACAGTAAGAGATGTTGCTGAGAAATACGGCTATGAGCCTATTCGTTATCTGATGGTTTCTTCACATTATCGTATGCCAATTAACTACTCTGTTGAAATTATTGAGCAGTGCAAGGCATCTCTTGAGCGCCTTTATAACTGCAAAAATAATCTTGAATTTGCTATCGAAAATGCAGCTGTTGCTGAAAATGACGGCGATAATGCACTTATCGAGGCTTACGATAAGCACCGCCAGAAATTCATATCTGCTATGGACGATGACCTCAACACAGCAGATGCTATAACTGTTATGTTCGAGCTTGCAAAGGATATAAATACAAATATCACTAACGCACCTTCAAAGAAGCTTGCTGAGGAATCACTCAAAATCTTTATGGAACTTGCAAATGTTCTTGGTTTGCTTTATGTAGACGAAAAAACTTCTCTCGATGATGAGATTGAAGCACTTATCGCACAAAGAAATGAAGCTCGTAAAAACAAGGACTGGGCAACAGCAGATAAGATTCGTGACGAGCTTAAAGCAAGACATATCGTTCTTGAAGATACACCTCAAGGTGTTAAGTGGAAGATTGTGAATGACTGATGTATAGGCTGACTAATAAAGAAATTTCAGACTTGATTCATACAGCCTTTTCTATAAGGAAATTAAGTTATTCTCCTTATTCAAAATTTGCAGTTGGTTCAGCATTACTTTGTGATGACGGCGAAATCTATGGTGGCTGTAATATTGAAAATTCATCATATCCTGTTGGAATATGTGCGGAGAGAACAGCTATTTCTAAGGCAATTTCATCGGGTAAGCATAATTTTAAGGCTATTACAATAGTTGGTGGCTTTGTGGATAATTCAAATTTGGATTATTGTCCGCCTTGCGGAATGTGTAGACAGTTTTTAAGTGAATTTTGTGATAAGGATTTTGTAATAATCTTAGCAAAATCTTTAAATGAATATAAATTAATTGGCTTTGATGAGATATTGCCATTTCCGTTCAACTAACCATTTTTCTAAAACAATTAACAGCTTTTCTTACCTCTTAAGGAGTGGACAATGTCCGCTCCTTTTTACTGATATTTCTCGTTTTATTAATCTCCTATCCCCTTAAAATCAAAATTTCTTTCTCATATACTTTCAAATATTACTACTCTCTTAACATAAAAATTCCCCCTTACGGTTAAATGTTTACTTACATTTCTACCGTAAGGGGGTGTTCTTTTATTGTATGTCTTTACTGGACTTGTTTAATAATGCGAGAGTTTTTCAACTATTATGTATATGTTTAAATTACATTACATTGTTGTTTGCACCATTCTTTAAGAAATATGCTGCGATAGTATAAAGAACAGGAAGTGCAAGAGCAGAAACAATAGATATGATATTGAACTCGCCTGATGAGATATTAAGGATAATGCTTGCGATACCGATAACAATATTGATGATACCAAAAATAAAGCATACATTTGCCTTTTCCGGCTTATTAGCATTAACAACACCAAGAATACCAGCAACAAACTCTGCAACGCTTGCTATTATAGCTATAATAACTGCAAGAGTAAGAAGTCCACTAACAGCTGAAGCAGTTGCACTATCTGCGATAGCATTTGCAGCTGTTGCTAACAAAACAGAGCCAAAAAGAAGTATCAATGAAGCTACGATTGAAATAGCTCCAAAAATAATTGAAAGAATACCTGTAACCTTTAACATTTTACCTGCTGACTGTTGATTCATAATAATTCCTCCTAAAAACTTTCTATATGAAAGTGTAATATTGTAATGGTTAAATTATATAATATCAAGATTAAAAAATCTATTCGCATTTTATACAAATATTTACTATTAAATTCACTATTATATATATAAAAGAGTAAAAATATTAAAATTATAAATATAATCTATATCATAATTTATCAAACTTCGAGAGTAGAGTATTAATTAACATTATAAAATTATATTTAATACTATTCATTTATTTTTTCTTTTATGAATAATTACAAATTAAAAGCTTCATATTTGCTTCAATTTATACCCAAAAATAATATTTTTTAGCTTTTATTATAAAATTTTTCAAGAAAAAGTTGTATTATTAAGCTATCAGTGATATAATAATAACTGGTAAATTTCCAAAAGACAAAGAAATTTGTTAAAATAAAAATAAAACAAGGTGATACTAAAATGGCAAAGAAAGATATTGATTGGGCTAATATCGGTTTCAGTTATATCCAAACAGAAAAAAGATATGTTACTAATTTTAAAAATGGTGAATGGGATAAAGGAGGTCTTATAGAAGACCCTAATATTGTTCTCAGCGAATGTGCTGGTGTTCTTCAATATGCACAGACAGCTTTCGAAGGCTTAAAGGCATATACAACAGTAGATGGCAGAATTGTTACATTCCGTCCTGACCTCAACGCAGAGAGAATGATGGATTCTGCAAAAAGACTTGAAATGCCTGTTCTCCCTAAGGAACGCTTCCTTGAAGCTATTGATGAGGTTGTAGCTGCAAATAACGAATATGTTCCTCCATATGGTTCAGGTGCTACACTATATTTAAGACCATATATGTTTGGTACAAATCCTGTTATTGGTGTTAAGCCTGCAACTGAATATCAGTTCAGAGTTTTCGCAACTCCTGTTGGTCCATACTTCAAGGAAGGTGCAAAACCAGTTACAATTAAGGTCAGCGATTTTGATAGAGCCGCTCCACACGGAACAGGTCATATTAAGGCTGGTCTTAACTATGCAATGAGCCTTCACGCAATTGTTACAGCTCACGCAGAAGGCTTTGACGAAAATATGTACCTCGACCCAGCAACCCGTACAAAGGTTGAGGAAACAGGCGGTGCTAACTTTATATTCATAACAAAGGATAATACAGTTGTTACGCCAAAATCAGACAGTATCCTCCCATCAATCACAAGACGCTCAATTATGTATGTTGCTGAACATTATCTCGGACTCAAGGTTGAGCATAGAGAGGTTGAGTTTGCAGAGGTTAAAGACTTCGCAGAGGCAGGACTTTGTGGTACAGCAGCAGTTATCTCCCCTATCGGTAAAATCGTTGACCACGGCAAAGAAATTTGCTTGCCAAGCGGTATGGAAGAAATGGGACCTATTACCAAAAAGCTCTATGAAACACTTACAGGTATCCAGCAAGGTAAGATTGAAGCTCCAGAGGGCTGGATAAGAGAAATCAAAGTTAAATAATTAAACATACTATCCACCAATTGAATTATTAAAATTCAGTTGGTGGTTTTTTGTATTTCAAAATTTTATTACCACACCAAATATTGACAAAGTGATAGCATAGTGATAAAATTATTGATACAGTTGTTTCCGTAGCTCAGCTGGATAGAGCAATCGCCTCCTAAGCGATAGGTCGGGTGTTCGAATCACCTCGGGAACGCCAAAGCCGAAAACTACATTGAATTGGGCAAGATACAAAATACTCCTTTGTCATTAGAAAAAGGCGGAAACCGTACAATAGGAAGAACTATTACTGCAGGCGATTATAATGTCAGATACAATAACACTGGTTCGGGATTAATAGTATATAATTTTCAGCGTAAAGCTCCTGAACCGGACGAGGTTCCTGTCTATGTCCCTGCAAATGAGCCGGCGACTGATAGAAACAAAGAGAAGTACACTCCTAAAGAAACAGCGTCTGACTAGAGCTGGGGTTGGGTTGCAGCAAAAATTGGTGGAACGGTACTAATTGTAGGTGGAACAGCATTGGTTGTATGGACTTATGTAGAGGACGTTGCAACATTTGGTGTAGGCATAGCAGATGATGCTCCTACTACGGCTGCTGGAATATGGACTATCTCTAATGGGCTTAAAATGGTTGGTGCTTATTAAACTTCACCCTGATTAGTGGAATAAAAAGGGCAACCGCAAACCAATCGGCTTTAGACAGTGGATCAAATTTGACAAACCATAAATTTTGTTTTATATAATTTATAGCAGTTGGGGCGGTAAATCTTGAATTTACACTTGCGAGAACTGATAGGTTGTGATTTCGGGTTTTAAGTTATTTAGAAGTCATATAATTAAGTGCCTTCCTACATTATGTCAAAATTTAGATTCGTTTCTATGATTCATATTTTCCGGGTTCAATCTTTACTTTATACGGAATAAGTGTTCATTGATTTCAGGTACAACAAGTCCTAACATTGATTGTTAGGGCTTGTTTGTTTTAAGGAGGAAAAAGAGATGTCATTAATATCGGTTTTTAATAAAACTTGTGCAAATGAGTTGTCAAAGTATGGTTTTCAAAAGTTGAAGGGACTGGCATGTTTTGGAAGAATAATTAACAATGAAATATTCCAGTATGTTATGCCGGTGAACAGAAAGTCCTTAGAAAAAAAGCAAAAAATCCTTTACAATTGTATCAGGTGTTTTTACTGTTTATAGTCCTGCTCTCGATAAAGGGCTATTTGAAAACTATGGAAAATATTTTATTGATTTTGAGTTTATGGATCGTTTGCCGCATAATGATTTAATAAGGCTATGCGATTTGAGTTACGATGTAAGTTCTATTCAAACGGTTGTTGACCAATCTATAAAAGGGTTTATATCTATAATGTTGCCATATTTAGATCAAATCACAACACTGAACGATTATGTCAGTTATTGTAAACGAATGAATATATCCTTGTTGAGAAATGCTGAGAAAATGTGGGGAGATTCTATTTTGTTGGTAAAAACAAATAATCATGATGATTTTATAGACGAATATAACAGTATTTGCAGATCTGTATTCGGCGAGGAATATAATAATTACAACGATGCAGATTCTATTAGGACAAAAAAGATATATTATGATGCAATTATTATTGATACGGCTCTGTCAAGAGATAAAGTCTATGCTGATAAAAGCTTGTATGAACAAGCTATGCAAGAATTGGAACGGAGAAAAAGGAACAATATACAGCAGTTACAAGCTTACGGATTTGATGTTCATAAATTATTTCTTTGATTGCAAGTAGACATACATTTAAAGTGCTTTTCCCTCCACTCGCCAGAGCAAATGTAAGGAAATACTCTGCAAAACCTATAAGTTATTTTGAAACAAGAAAGATGTGAATTATGCGAAAAAAACACTGTCAATTAAATTTTGCTTTTAAACCGCCTAACATCTATGAAAAAACTTACAAAAAAACTTATGGATAATATGTAGGATATTACAAACTTTTCAAAAATTTAAAATTTTTACTTCTAATCCCCTCTACTTTTCGGCATGTAAAGTAGAGGGATATTTTCTATGTCCTTCGATGCACATTGAAAATTGAATAATCAGCACATCGGATACCTTCCTTCTGCTGCCCGGGTCGGGCGAGCTACACAAGCGAACGCATTTATATGCCTTCAGGACTTGGACTTTGCAGGGTACTGCAAAGACGGCGACGACCTGCACAAGCGATAATGATACTTCTCTACGGAGCTGGCGGAGAACCCGGCAGAGGTGAGATTCCTATGAGCCTGATAGCAGTCAGGCGCTTGAAGAACTTCCCATATAGATTTATCTATCCGCTGGGGTATCGAGGACAAGTAAGCGGAAAAGTTACATAGCTGTTTTTGCAGGACAGCTATAAAACTATTTGAAAGGAGGAAAACGAATACCAAACTGCAAAACTATTGCTATATGCAATCAGAAGGGCGGCGTCGGAAAAACGACAACCACAATGAACTTGGGCATTGGCTTGGCGAACAAAGGCAAAAGTATTTACACCTACGAGCCTAACAGCAAGGTAGCACAGGCATACGCTGATTTCACAAAGGAGGTGTTGTCAGGTGGCAGACAGAAAGAGCGACTTCACTCTCACGAAGCTCGATGATTTATTTTCCACTCAGGAACAGAGAGACGAAGAAAAGCTTTCTAAAATCCGAGATATTCCATTAACTGAGATTGATGATTTTCCCGACCATCCGTTTAAAGTGCGTGATGATGAGGATATGGCACAGCTCGTTGAGAGTATCAAGGAGCGAGGAGTTATTACTCCAGCTACGGTTAGGCAGAAAGAGGACGGCAGATACGAACTTGTTTCAGGACACAGACGAAAGCGAGCTTGTGAACTTGCCGGATTCGATACACTTCGTTGTGAGGTTGTTGATTTAACTCGTGATGAAGCCACAATTCTGATGGTAGAAAGCAACTACCAAAGGTCGCAGATACTTCCCTCGGAAAAAGCCTTCGCTTATAAAATGCGTAATGAAGCAATGAAAAGACAGGCAGGTAGACCGAGCAAAGAAAATGTGTCCCCAGTGGGGACGAATTTACGAACCGACGAAATTATCGCACAAGAATGTGGCGACAGCAGAAACCAAATTCATCGATATATTCGCCTTACAAATCTTGTTCCTGAATTACTGGAATATGTTGACGAGGGGCAAAAAGAGTATCTTGCCGAGCTGTTACAGGACGAAAACAATCAGCTATGGTCACAGGTGCTTTACGGTATCGGATACAGCGACGGTCAGATTGTAACGGTCGCTCTGTCTCAGGTAGGTAATGTGGGCGGACAGCCCTATTAGTCTTGGTATGGCTTTAACTCCCGTGTAGAATGGTGTGCCAATGAGTGTGGATATATTGACTCCGGTATCATTCCAAAGTATGCCGGTTGTGTAAACGGCGCACAATGGTTCAAAGACCGAGGACAATGGGCAGACAGAAACTATGAGCCTGCACTCGGTACAATCATCTTCTTTGACTGGGAGGGCGACGGAGTAACAGACCACACCGGAATCGTTCAGAAATGTGAGAACGGAACAGTCTATACCGTTGAGGGCAACTCCGGCGATACTTGCAGAACTAAGACATACCCTGTCAGAAGTTCGGTTATCTACGGATACGGTATCCCGGCATATTAAAAAAGATGGCTGCTCGTTTGAGTAGCCATCAAGTACATTATGAAAAATCGGTTATTTCTCGGTTTTTCAAATAAACATTATGTGTATGGTAAGTAAAGATAAGCACATAATCGTAGTTTTTATTTTCTCTGCTTATGGTAACGGAGAAGTCGTCAGCAAGAACAAAAATAACATTCAGGAGTTTTTTCATATATCCCGAATATAAAGCACAGTGCATATACAAGGCTGCGACATATCCGGCGTCGATTTCTTTCATATCTGCATCAATTTCATATTCCTCTGAAAGCTTACGGACAGCATTTATAAATCTATCTTTATCAGCCAGTCGTTTCTCGTTTGGAATCAGTTTTCTGTGTTCCCTCATAAAGCTGAAAAAATCATCACCACTTCCGGCACCGTAGCGTTTCTCCTTTGGGTGGTTCTGCTCCACCGCTTTCAATATCTCGTTAAAATCCAGCTGTTCAAATCTGTTACTGAAAATCAACCCATCTTTCCCCATCCTCTTTTTCTCCTAAATTGATTATTCGGAGCTTTTCCTCTTGGCTCTTTCGAAGGTCTTGGCTGCACCGCCCCAAGAATGTGTAACGAAACAAATGGCATAGCCTGAATTATCCATCATATACCTGTTCCGTGCGGGGATAGCTGATTTGAAATGATATTTCTCAAACCCAACGGGATATATAATCGAGTCGAAAAGCTCTTTGTTGTAGATATTGAAAGACAGATAAGGAATAACAAGATAATTGTTGATATGCGGATACTCTTTTTTGAGTTCATAGACGCAATGACTGCACAGCCGGTCAAAGCCGCCTTGTCCTCCGCTGAGAAAATTTGTAACACCATTTTCAATCAGTCCTCTTATCGCTTCTTTGAGCTTATCCTCAGATAATCCATAGCACTCATTATGACCTATAAAGGTAGCTGTTGTTTCCAAAGCCATTGTAAAATCACTCCTGACATACTCAGTATATCAAAAATTCTTCAAAAATAATCACTTTTAGTTGGTTTATCTTCCGCTGGGTTGATGTATAACGCTGTGAGCGTAATCTATACTATTAGTTATAGAGATACACCAAAAGAGGGGGGTGATGTGATGCAGCTTGATACAATCGGCAAGAACATAAGGAAGTATCGCCTTATGAAAAAGTATCGTCAAGAAGATTTAGCAGAAAGAGCCGGCTTAACAACAAATTATATCGATATGGTCGAGCGTGGAGAGAAAATTCCGTCACTTGAAACCTTTATTAAGATACTAAACGCATTGGAAGTATCGTCGGATATGATTCTTGCTGATGTTTTGGATACGGGTTATACCGTCAAGAACTCCATTCTGAATGAAAAACTTGCCAAGCTTGCTCCTGAAGATAGAAGCAAGATATATGAGGTTATTGATACCCTCTTAAAACATTCAAAGCAGATTACACCATAAATCACGAAAGTTCGCCGTAAAAAGCGAGCTTTCTTTTTTTACCGGGAATTTATTTATCCCATCGACAAATATTGTGGGACTTCGACAATATAGATGTGATATAACTATAAATATTAGTGATAGATAATAACTATAAGACATAGGAGGAAGTATATTGAAGATCATCATCAAGGAAGTTGCAAAAGCAAACAGAACAACAGAGCAGGAAGTAAAAAATGAAATGAGAATTGCTATCAAGGCAGCTATGCAAATCAAAGAACCGTCAGCACAGGCATTTTGGAAACAGATTGCTCCGGACGGGAAAGAGTCACCGGTTGAAAAGGTCATAGCTTCCATAGCTCTGATGGTACAAAATAATAGGCTATGTAGTTGAGGTGCAATCGCACCTCTTTTTTAATATAACTATTAGTTGGTATCAGGAGTGAAAAAAAGATAAAAAGTGCGAAATAACAGTAATTATATTGAAAATCAGGGCGTTTTGTGCTATACTATTTAATGAACTATTATATTCTCGTTGAAACACACGGAAAGGAAGGACACGAATGGCAGTTACATATAAGAAACTGTGGCATATTTTGCTTGATAGAGATATGAAAAAGAAAGATTTACAGAAGTCCGCAGACCTTACAAAATACACAATGCGTAAACTGGGCAATGATGAAGCCGTAACGACAGATACCCTTGCTAAAATATGCAGAGCTTTGAACTGTACTGTTGATGATATTATGGAAGTTTTACCTGAAGATAAGTGATGAGTCCGTTTTATGGAACTGTTAATAATTTATAATTGAAAATGGGTAATAAGATGTAGGAGAATTAAGGTATGGAACTTATTAACAACACTACTAAAACACTCAAGGATGATTTATCCGTAGAAATAAAAAAAGGTAGCAAACTATCCATTGCGGCGGCTTGCTTCTCTATCTATGCTTTTCAGGAGTTAAAAAAGCAATTAATCTCCATCGACGAATTACGCTTCATTTTCACATCTCCTACCTTTGTTACCGAAAAGACAAAGAAAGAGAAAAGAGAGTTTTATATTCCTCGCCTTAATCGTGAACGTAGCCTTTACGGAACTGAATTTGAAATAAAGCTCAGAAATGAAATGACCCAAAAGGCTATTGCAAAAGAATGTGCGGAATGGATTAAGGAAAAGGTAACATTCAAATCGAATATCAGCGATAAGTCCATTCAAGGGCAACTGGTTGTTGATGAGGTAGGATATACCCCTATCAACAATTTTACGACGGTAGAGCTTGGCTGTGAAAAAGGCAATGTTATCAGCACAACAATCGTAAAAGGCCAGTCCCTTGCTCAGACACTTATCAGAAATTTTGACGAAATATGGAACGACAAAAAAGTCCTTCAGGAAGTAACCGATGAAGTAGTTGAGAGCATAACGGCAGCGTATAACGAAAACTCTCCTGATTTTATTTACTTCGTTACCCTGTATAACATTTTCAATGAGTTTCTTGAAGATGTTTCCGAAGATGTGCTTCCTAATGAAGCTACCGGATTTAAGAACAGCAAAATATGGAATATGCTGTATAACTTCCAAAAGGACGCATCTCTCGCAATTATAAATAAACTTGAAAAATTCAACGGCTGTATTCTTGCGGACAGCGTTGGTTTAGGTAAGACTTTTACTGCTCTTTCAGTAATCAAGTATTACGAAAATAGAAACAAATCTGTCCTTGTTCTGTGTCCGAAAAAATTGGCAAATAACTGGAATACATACAAAGACAATTACATCAACAATCCGATTGCGTCAGACCGCCTGCGTTATGATGTGCTTTATCATACAGACATCAACCGAACAAGAGGAACATCAAACGGCATAGATTTAAGCAGAATAAATTGGGGTAATTATGACCTTGTCGTTATTGATGAGTCCCACAATTTCAGAAACGGTGGTAAATTAGTTGAAAGCCCTGATGAGGACAGCAAGGACAACCGCTATGTTACCCTGATGAAAAAGGTAATCAGAGCCGGAGTAAAAACCAAAGTGCTTATGCTTTCCGCTACTCCGGTAAACAACAAATTCCTTGACTTAAAAAATCAGTTGGCTCTTGCTTACGAGGGGCATACAGATTACATTGACGAAAAGTTGAACACAAGTCGTTCCATTGATGAAATTTTCAAAAATGCACAAAGAGCGTTTAACACTTGGAGTAAATGGGAGCCGTGCGACAGAACTACTGAGAACCTTTTGAGAATGCTGGATTTTGACTTCTTTGAGGTTCTTGATAGCGTAACCATTGCCCGTTCAAGAAAGCATATACAAAAATATTATGATACAAGTGATGTAGGCACTTTCCCTACAAGACTACCATTGGTCGTCAGAAAGACGAAATGAATGAATATGAGGTTGAGCGCGGAGCTTCTTTTGCAGGCGAAAAAACAAGGACTCAAACGCTTAAACACGCTGAAACAAGCCAGATTAAATATGACCTTATCGGCAAGGTTGCAGAATGTACCACGCTTACCCGTAAGACTGTATCTGCAATTTTACAGGGTATTCGTATGGATAAGATTTATATGTTTAAGAATAACCCGGAGGAATTTATCTCAAAGGTTATCAGGCTTATCAATGAACAGAAAGCCACAATGATTATGGAACATATTTCTTATGATACGATTGAAGGAGAATACGATAGTACAATCTTTACAGCCGAAAAGAACACACAAAGCTTTGACAAAGCATTTCTCGCAAAGAAAGCCATTCAAGATTATGTGTTCACTGACGGTTCAGCCGAAAAAAGCATCGAGAGAAAATTTGCAGAGGACTTGGATGCGGCAGAAGAAGTATGTGTATATGCAAAACTTCCGAGAACATTTCAAATTCCTACTCCGGTAGGCAATTATTCTCCCGACTGGGCAATCGCTTTTTATGAGGGAACAGTAAAACACATTTTCTTTATTGCCGAAACTAAAGGCACAATGGAAAGTCTCGAACTTAGACCAATTGAGCAGGCTAAGATTTCTTGTGCCAAAAAGCTGTTTAACGAAATGTCAACAAGCAAGGTGAAATACCACGATGTTGACAGCTATCAAAGCTTGCTTAACATTATGAACTCACTATAAAAACAGGAGGAATACCATTATGGAGGAAACAATCTATTGTCCTATTTTGCAAGGCGAAATCACAGAGTATGATTGTTATGAAACGGTCTATGCTACAAATACCGGTCATCATCTGAATGATGGTATTCCTTATCTGTTAGATATTGAAACAATTACAGCAAATAGAGAAGTATGCCTTGCCTGTTCCAATAATCCGTGCAACAATCGCAGGCTGTCAGAACAAGAAAGAATGTCTGATGAAGAAATCAAAAAGCGGCTTGCCGGTCGTGCTGCCGAATATATGATGTTCAAGGACGATGAAGAAGATACCGAAGCTCCGGCTGATACTTCTTCTGCCGGTAATGTTATTATATTCCCTGATTTTGAGAAATTGAAAAATGAAGTCGAAAAAATGCGTACCGAATTATCAATGCTTTTGCTTGAGCGTGATGAACTTCAGTTTGTTATCTGCAAAAATATTGAAACGGAATATATGTTGAATCTCGGTAGTATAGAATATAGGGCTTATGAAGCACAGTGTTTATCTTTGCGACTAAAAAGAAAAATCGAATTGATTCAGGCGAAGAAAAACAGACAGGAAAAAGTCATCATCTCTGCTATTGAAGAAACGCTTGATACTGAATTTGCCGAGTATCAGAAGCGGCTTGATGAGCAGATTAACAAGATGAATGATGCCTTGAAGCGAAGCAAAGCAGAGGTCTTAACCGATGAGGAAAATAAAGAACTGAAAAAGCTCTACCGTAAAATCGTAAAGGCTTTGCACCCCGATATTAACCCCGATGTTTCCGAAACTCAGGTTAATTTGTTCGATAATGCAGTACAGGCATATAAAAACGGTGATTTGAACACTTTGAGAATTATCTGTGAAATGGTAGGTAACAGTCCTTTACCGGAGCAACACAAGGATGCTTTAACTCAGCTTAACGAAGAAAAAGAGCGGTTGCAGAACTTGTTGAAAGCAATAAGAGACAGCATTGAGAAAATCAAATCAGAGTATCCGTACACGATGAAAGAAATCCTCGAAGATAAGGAGAAAACTGAACAAAAGAAACAAGAACTTGAAAGTATCCTCAGGCAGTACAATGAACTTATCTCGATTTACAAGGCAAAAATCGAAGAAATGGTGAGGTGAGATTATGGGCGATTTAGTAAAATCCGGTGCCGGTGGACTTATGGGATTGCTTCATGGAAGCAACGGAGAACTTACAATACCGAAGCCGTTTGAAAGAGATATTTTCCTTTTTGACACGTATGTTGCAGGAACTACGCATATTGAGGGTATCGAAGAATTAGAGCCACACTTGAATACAGACGATAGGCTTGGATTTTTCAGAGAACCGGATAACCGGTACGACAAGCAGGCTATTGTTATAAAAACGGCTGATGGAGTAAAAATCGGGTATGTGCCAAGACAGGACAATGTGATATTTGCCCGATTGATGGATGCCGGAAAACTCCTTTTCGGAAAGATTACTTCAAAAGAAAAGAAAGGCTCGTGGGTAAAGATTTATATTAAAGTTTTCCTACACGATTAAACAACCATAAAAACATATTCGCAAAATTTGCAGAGGCTGTTACGAACATCATCGTTCAAGAACAATAAAAGGAAGAGGGAACAATATGGGCGATATAATTAGTCTAAACAACGAAATTCAAGAAAACAAGAATAATGCAATATTGCGAATGATGAGCGACACCTCTATCTATCCGATGTTTCAGGAGTCTGAGGTAGGTGTGTCAAACTATACACCGTTACCTATTTCAAGTCTTGCTGCATACGGGACAGCGTTCCAGCCGCTTGCAACAGCCGTTCAAACGGCAGTGAGTGGAGCTGGAGGAAGCGGAATTTATTATGTCAATACTGCTGGCAAAACAATGTTCCAAATGAAAGGGACAAATAACTTCATTGGCTCATTGCAGACTTCTACCGGTATGATTGGTGGTGGTCAGGCACAAATAACACCTCTTGCTTGCGACCCGACTATGCTATTTATGGCAGCAGCGTCAGCAAATATTGATAAGAAGCTCAACGCTATTCAAGATATGCAGAAAGAAATGATGGACTTTCTCGTTCAGAAAGAGAAAGCCGACTTAAAGGGAAATTTGAATTTCCTGTTTGATGTATTTAACAATTACAAATACAATTGGAACAATGAAATGTATAAGAACAGTAACCATATAAAAGTTCTTGATATAAGGCTGGAAGCAGAAAAGAAAATTGCTTTCTACCGTGAGCAGATAATCGCAAAGGTCAACAAGAAGTCCTTCATTCATAGCGCCCAAACGGTAAATAAGCAATTATAGGCGGTTCAAAACCAATTCAAGGATTATCAGCTTGCATTATACTTACTCGGCTTTTCGTCATTCTTAGAAGTAATGCTCTTAGGAAACTTTGACGCAGATTATTTGTCGGGAATTTCAGATAAGTTGGTGAACTATTCTCTGAATTACAGAGAGCTATATACTAAGTGCTACGATGAAATAGAAAGTTATTCGTCAACCTCCGTGCAGTCATCAATGCTGAAAGGCATTGCAAAGGCAAGTACATCTGTTGGCAAGTTCGTAGAGAAAATTCCAGTTATTAGCAAGGGACAGGCGGATGAAGCATTGATTGCGGCAGGCGACAAATTAGACGAATTAAATGCCAGCAAACTGAGAAAGCAGATGAGTTCCTTAATCGAACATCAAAGTAATTCTATCAGACCTTTTATTGAAAACATTGATACAGTAAACGAGTTGTATAACAAACCGGTTCAGCTATTAGTAGATAAAGATAATCTCTACATTGCAACGATAGCATAAATATTCCATAGGATGGAGGCTGGCAAGTGGATAAGATTCTAATAAACGACTTGCTCAATATCCCCGATTCTGATATTGGCAACACAAGATTAAAACTAAATGTTTTCAACAGAAACACAGACCCTTTGGAAGAATATAAGAGAGACCCCCGACAAAATAAATATTGAATGGTTCTTATGGCACAACCAAAGAAGGTATTTTCATACCGGACAAATTGCCATTTGCTTGCTTTATCTCTATGATGACAAATGGTTATTGACCACGATAAAAAGGATAACCAAAGAATTAGATGTCGTTGATGATGTGGGTTTTGAAGCTGAGGAGATTGAAGAATATCGTAAGTATTATGGTAGATTGATATTAAAGTATTATAATACTAAGCGTGGTATGGGAAGAACTTATGAGTCTATGATGGACGAATTGGAGGTAATTGAAATTCTTTCTACTGCCTATGATGGAGACGATTTTCCCGGATATGAGAATGTCAGACTATCATTTACCCAGCTTGAAACGATTATTCGCAAAAAGCGAAGCGGTTGGCTTGATGCTCTAAGAAATCAAAAAGCTGTGTACCTGATAACCGACACTAGTAACGGAAAATTGTATGTTGGGTCTGCGACTGCTCAGTATGGAATGTTGCTTCAAAGGTGGACTAACTATATAGACAATGGTCACGGTGGAAATGTCGAATTAAAACATATAGTTGACACTAAGGGCTTTGATTTTGATTATGTCAAAGAAAATTTCCAGTATTCGGTTTTAGAAAACTATAATGCACGAATGGACGACAACTATATATTAGTTCGTGAAAAATGGTGGAAAGATACCCTTTGCACAAAACAATTTGGATATAATAAAAACTAATCTTTCCGATTACATCATACATTTCTCACAATTGACTTTAGTTCAAGTTTGGTGTATAATTTAGTAAATTTAATATTTTTTGTATCTATTAAGAGTGTGTGAGGGACAAGCCCTATGACCACGCAGCAACCTACCAAACGGCAAGGTGCTAATGCTTGAACGATAGGTAATGATAATTTTTGCAATCCTATCGTGACGATAGGATTGTTTTTTGCCGCTCTTTTTAGTAATAAATGAAAGGAGCGTTTTTTATGCGAACAATCAAAAAACTCATTAACACGGAAAAGAAGGTGTATATCTTTCTCAAAAACAGAGCTATACAATATCGTTTTATGAGCGACGCCGAAAGAGAAGGCATTACATACGGAGACAATGTAAAGCCAACTGAACGAAAGGTGGACGATATTATGGCTTTGCAACCAAATGGGACAATTTGCTTCTTGGGGTGGGCAGGGCGAATGTGTTACCACTACAACAAAGAAAATGTGCTTCGTATTGATTATGAAAGATACATTGATGGTGCAGAAAATTATATTATCTAATGCAAAGACCGTCAGATCTCATTCGAGACTTGACGGTCTATATTTTTTTACTGTATTTAAGAAAATCGTTTTGGTGTTCCTGTTTGCGAAGTTGATAGCCTTGTGCTATGAGAGTATCAACTTTCAAAGCAACTAAATTGATGTCAGAACTCATTGCCCGTGCTATTTGTTGAATGTCATAGCCGTTCTCAATATACTCTAAAATGGTATCGTCCGGGAGCGAAGCTTGTGAAGCAAAAATGTTGGCTTCATATTCCATACGGTTTTCACGCATATCGAACAAAACAAATTCTTTGAAACCACCGACTGCAATGGCTTCTTTTCTATGGAGAATATCGTGTCCGATTTCGTGCCAACACACCATCTGTTCTTCAACCGGTGTCATTCCTTTTTTCAGAAAAATAAAGCGGTTCTTTAATATTACTTTGTATGCTCCACGCTGCTGGGCAAAATCCCGGTAAATGATATTTATGCCGAGTTCCCGTGCAACCTTGTATGGGTCACGAGTTCCGCAGCGTTCAATCAGCTTGTTTGCGGCTTTTACAATCTCAGCCGTAGTACAATACTCCAAGACGGTTCACCTCCTTGCAGGATAATTATAACTGATATTTACCCTATGCTAAATGATAAACTATTATGTGTCCGATAAAGCGGACTTAGTTCACTTCGAGGATTACTCGTCTTTGCGGTATTTCTTCGGAGTGTATTTTTTATTGTTTTTCTTTGCGATAAGATAAGCTTCCTGAATAGCGTCAACCATTTCACGCATATCCTCGTCAGCCATCTCGCCGCCGGCAAAAAGCCCGGTTACTTCCGCAAGCAATTCCTGAGCCTGCCTTGCACCTCTGCAACCGTATTTATCTTCTACCTCTGCGATGAATGCGTCGTCCTCGGACAGCAGATAATTAACATTTACATCTAATGCTTCTGCTAACTTTTTGTATCTTTCCGTTCCTCTCGGTCTTGATTTATCATTTTCATAAGAACAGATTACACGAACGGTTACACCTACTTTTGCAGCCAATTCTTCTTGAGTAATACCAAGTTTGGTTCTCTCTGCTTTGACTTTCTCACCGAATGTCATCTTAGATTTCACTCCTTACCGAATTATTGTAGTTAAACTTCTTGTTTGCTATTGACATCTGTACTTAAACTGCGTATAATAAGAAGCAGGAAGTTGAACTACATATAGTTTACATTAAACTTCTATAAAAGTCAAGGGGGTTCAAAAAAATGTTGAGAAGCATACTTCATTGCGATATGAACAATTTCTATGCCAGCGTCGAATGTATGCTCGACCCCGCATTGAAGAAATATCCGATTGCTGTCTGCGGCTCTGTGGAGGAACGACACGGTATCGTGCTTGCGAAGAACTACAAAGCAAAGGCTTTTGATGTGAAAACCGGAGACGCAGTATGGCAGGCTAAACAGAAGTGCAAGGATTTGGTTGTTGTTCCACCCCATTATGAGGAGTATATCAAATATTCAAAGCTCGCAAGAAGCGTGTATGAGCGATACACCGACCAAGTTGAACCTTATGGTATGGACGAATGTTGGCTGGATATTAGCGGAACGGAGAGCCTTTTCGGTTCGCCGGAAAAGGTGGCAAATGAAATTCGTGAAACGATGAAGTTTGAACTCGGCTTGACAATTTCCGTAGGTGTTTCCTTTAATAAGATATTTGCGAAGCTCGGTTCGGATATGAAGAAACCGGACGCAGTAACCGTAATACCAAAGGATACATTCAAGGAGAAGATTTGGGGGCTTCCTGCCACTGACCTGCTCGGTGTAGGACGGGCAACACAGCGCACGCTCGACAGCTATTGTATCCGTACTATCGGGGATTTAGCAAATACTGACCCTGAGTTCTTACGCAGAACATTAGGAAAGAACGGAGTAGTCTTATGGAACTATGCCAATGGCAACGACATTTCTGTTGTTGCAAAGAAAGACTTTGTTTCTCCAATTAAAAGCGTAGGACACGGAATAACAACAGTTGAGGACTTAGAGAACCCGGAGCAGGTGTGGCCCGTGTTTCTCGAATTGACCCAAGACATCGGACACAAGCTCCGTGTTCACGGACTTAGTGCAGAGGGTGTCGCAATACATATCAGAGACAATACACTCAATACAAGACAATGGCAAACGAAGATTGCACTTCCTACACAGTCTTCGATGATGATTGCCAAGACCGCTTTTCAATTGTTTGAACAAAGGTATGGATGGTATAACCCTATTCGTTCTATAACGCTACAAGCCATAAATCTTGTTCCGCAAGACACGCCCCGTCAGTTGGATTTGTTTATGGATGCCGCAAAACAGGACAAGCTGGAGCGAATGGAAAAGTGTGTTGAAGAAATCAGACGGCGTTTCGGAAAGGACAGCATAAGGAATGGGGTTCTGTGTCAGAACCTGCGGCTACCACCGTAAAAAGCTGAAATCACGATGCCGACAGGAATGGTCGGCTAAGGAGGGCTTAATGTGATTAACGAAAAAGAGGTTACGGCTTATGTTACAATACCCGACTGCTTTATGCAGAGGTGCAGCGAAGATATAGTTATCTTCCGTGCGGACGGCGGAAACCATTTTACCGACTACGGGATATATGAGGGAATGTTCCTTTTCTTTGATAGGAAAAAGAACTTCAAGAAAGGCAGACTTTCCTGTTACACCAATACTACCGGCGATGACCGACCCAAGTACAAAGTGTCGGACAAGGACATTGACGGTTATGAGCATTTTGGAAGATTGGTTTTGACTTTACGAAATTACGAGGTATAGAAATGGAATCCGAAAGAAGAAAAGTATATGTAGAAGTTAATGTAACGCACAGACCTGATGGAACGGCTCGCCCGAACTTCATCAAGTTTGAAAATGACGAGAAATATGAGATAGACCGTGTTATGCAGAAATGCCGTGCTGCTTCCACCAAAGTTGGAGGAACCGGTATCCGTTACACGGTGCAGATTTGCGGAAAGCCCACATTTCTGTTCGACGAAGAAAATGGAAAATGGTTTGTAGAAGCAAAATCCTAATGGTAGAAGGTTTTGTAACTTGAAGCATTTATCGAGATATGACATCAAAGCCATCGCCGGAAAATATGTTCAGGCATATATGGCTCTCCCCGATGTCCGTAACACACAAATTTACAGAATTGACCCGGAACTTCTCTTGGAGAAGGTTCTCGGTTTAAATGTTGAATACCAGCACCTGTCCTATGACGGAAGTATTCTTGGAATGACCTCTTTTACGGAACTGGGTGTTCAGGTATTTGAAGATAACGACAGCGAAGCTTTTTTCTTTTTGGACGGTAAAACCGTTCTTGTTGAGGCTGACCTTAACTATGACAATAAATTGAGAGGACGAAAAAACTTTATTCTTATGCACGAAGGAAGCCATCAAATATTCAAGAAGCTGTTTTCAAATGATTACGGCGTTACACAAAAATCAGCCGGAGTACATTATTACAAGGCAAATTCCGAAAGAAACAAGCCTATATCCGACTGGGAGGAATGGCAGGCGAACACACTTGGAGCTGCTATTCTTCTCCCTGAAAATCTTATTAAACGAGAACTTTGCTATGTATTTTATCGCAGAAACAAAATGGGATAAGGAAGCTGAGGGGCTTAATGATGATGAACGTATTAAAATAAAGTGTGCTACAAAACACTTTGAAGCAATCAATCAAAGCGTTAATGAGGTCGTTAAGTATGCGTGGGTAAACGCATATAAAGATACCACAAAGGGGCAGCCATTCCCACAGGTGTTTACTGATGACAGATACAAAGACACACTAATCCTTGAAAGATTATAAAATATTATATTAGGGAAAAGTGATTATTTTTTTAAAAGTTGGGGTAATGAAAATTATGAATTTGATGCGGAGGGTAAAGAAATCTATCCTAAGCGTATTTTAATATAAAAGCAAAAACAGCGCTAAGAAATATACGGCAATGAAAAATGTAGTTTGTAAAAACAGCCGTACAAGGGGAATATCCCGGCTTTACGGTGCAAACAGAGCAGGTCGATTTTCAGTCAGAATTGTACAGTTACAAAATTTACCGCAAAACCACATGAGTGATTTGGCGGTGCACGAAGTCTTGTAAAATGCGGAAATTATGACGCACTCAGTATTCTTTATGATAATATTTCTGACACACTTTCACAGCTTATCCGCACTGCTTTTATTCCACAGCTCGGCACATAACCGCTAAAACAGAATATTTTTAAGACGGTGTAATACTGTAAAACATGAAACATCCTCATAGATTAAAAATCAAGGACCACCCAAGAAAAATAGGTGGTCCTTGATTTTAGAGAGATTTTATTTTTAAAGGAGTTAGAAATCAGCTCATTTTATTTGTTTATACCAAAAATATATTTTGTAGTTTGTGTATAGTTTTCGTTTGCTTTTAATATTGTCGTAGGAAAAGTCTTGTGATTTACAGCATCGGGAAAGCCCTGGGTTTCAAGACAAAACGCTGAATTTTCTCCGTATGTCGCTGAATCCTTTCCCATATTGGGCAAAACATCGACATAATTTGCTGTATATACATGAACACCCTTTTGAGAAGTATAGCATTTTAATGTGATTCCGCTATCAATGCCCTCAGCTTCGGCTGCAAGCACAAATTCTTCATCAGAATGATTCAGCTCAAACATATGATCAATACCGTTTGCAAAACCAATCTGTTCGTTTTTTCTGTCAATACCATTTCCAATTAACTTGGGTTCGGTAAAATCAAAAGATGTATTCTTAACAGGAGTTATCTCTCCTGTGGGATTGAGGTTTGAATTTATCGGTATGAAGGAATTTGCATTTATTTTCAGCTTGTGATTTTCTGTAACTTTACCGCTTTTATGTCCGTTAAGATTAAAATATGAATGATTGGTCAGATTACATATTGTGTCTTTGTCAGAAACTGCCGACCATTTTATCGTAAGTACATTTTCATCATCAAAGGTGTAGCGTACAAAGACCTTCATATTTCCGGGATAGCCCTCATCACCGTCGGGACTATCAAGCATAAATAGAACTGTATTTGGAACTTTATCATCAACTACCGCAAGCCACACTTTGCGGCTAAAGTTGTTAAATCCGCCGTGTAGATGGTTACTCCCATTGTTTACAGAGAGCTGATAATCTTCTCCGTTAAGAGTAAACTTGCCGTAAGCAATTCTTCCGCAACATCTTCCGACAGTAGCACCGAAGTATGTTCCGTCAAATTCATAACCGTCAATGTGCTCATAGCCGAGAACTACATCTCTAATACTACCGTTTTTGTCGGGAACTTTTATCGAAACGACACTTGCGCCTAAATCACATAATGTCACGCTTGCTCCGCTGTTATTTTCTATTATATAAAGATGAGTGTTTTCACCTTTGGATGTAGGTTCAAAATTCACTACCCTTAACTTTGACATTTTAGCACTTCCTTTACTACAGTGTCTTTATAAATTTATCAAAAGCCTTTTGTCCTTCAGGAGTTCTTTTGAATACACCTGCATCCAAAAGAACTTTAAGAAACACCATTCCTATCTCATTTTGAATTATTGAATCAATATTATTTTCATTGATTTCATCATACTGCGGAACAAATTCATTTACCCATTCGGAATGTTTGCTGATTTTCGGAATTTCACTTACATCCTTGTGATTAAGAATAGCATCCTTTAAAATAGCCATTTCATCTTTAAGCCTTGAGGGCAATACTGCAAGTCCCATAACTTCAATAAGGCCGATATTTTCTTTTTTAATATGATGCAAATTTGCATGAGGATGAAATACTCCCAGAGGATGCTCTTCACTTGTGATATTATTTCTGAGAACGAGGTCAATAACAAATTTTCCATCCTTTGTAAAAGCAATCGGAGTGATAGTGTTGTGAATTTCACCGTCTGTTTCGGCAAAAATGCCAACATCTGCGTCCGTGTACGCTCTCCAACTCTTTAGAATATAAGAAGATAATGAAATAATGCTGTCCTTGTTTTTACCTGTCAATCTTACAACTGACATAGGCCACTTTACAATTCCGCACTCCACATCATCAAAGCCGTTAACAATAAACTTTCTTTCAACCTCTGCCCTATTAAGTGCAAAGCTGTATCTGCCACCCTGAAAATGTTCATGTGTAAGTATTGAACCGCCTACAATCGGCAAATCAGCATTCGAACCGATTATATAATGCGGAAACTGTGAAATAAAATCAAACAGTTTTCTGAATGTGGAATCATTGATTACCATTGGTGTATGCTCACCGTTAAATACAATACAATGTTCATTGTAATAAACATACGGAGAATATTGCATAAACCAGTTATCTCCGTCAATGGTGAGCGGAATAATTCTGTGATTATCTCTTGCAGGATGATTTACTCTTCCGGCATATCCTTCATTTTCCTTACAAAGCAAACATTTCGGATAGCCCGACTGTTTTTGAAGTTTTGCCGCTGCAATAGCTTTCGGATCCTTTTCAGGCTTTGAAAGATTTACCGTGATATCAATATCACCGTATTCGGTTGATGTTTTCCACTTTAAGTCTTTCTTAATACGATATCTTCTTATATAATCGGTATCGCAGCTGAATTTATAGTAGCTATCGGTTGCAAGTTTAGGAGAAAAGCTATAATTCTGCCAAAATTCTCTTATTACTTCTGACGGTCGCTTAACAAGTGAAGCCATAAGTTTCACATCAAATAAGTCGCGATATGTTACTGTATTTTCGGGAATGATTCCTTTTTCGTATGCATAATCAAGAAGTCCCGACAAAATTTCTTCAAGAGTATCCTCGTTATCTGCTGTAAGGCAAGTACAACTGTCATCGGGTTCATCCATATTGAACAACGACAAAAGCCTATTTTGCGTGTAGATTATATCCTCTTTTTCAATAAGCCCTGTATTGATTCCGTATGAAACAAGTCTTAATATTAAGCCGTAAACGCTGTTCTTCATAAATACCGCCTCACTTACTATAGCCGTTGGGGTGTGTTGAATGCCATTTCCACGCTGTTTTAATAATTGTTCCCAAATCATCATACTCAGGTTTCCAGCCAAGTACAGTTTTCGCCTTATCGCTTGATGCAATCAATACAGCAGGATCGCCGCTTCTTCTGCTTTCTTCAACAACCTTAATATCTTTCTGTGTAACCTCCTTTGCTTTTTCAATTACCTCACGAACAGAAAAACCTACACCGTTGCCAAGATTGAATATATCACTTTTACCGCCCTTCATAAGATATTCAACTGCAAGAATATGAGCCTGTGCAAGGTCAGTGACATGGATATAATCACGAATACAAGTTCCGTCAGATGTGGGATAATCAGTACCAAAAATACTTATGTGGTCACGGGTACCCTGTGCCGCTTGAAGAATAATCGGAATAAGGTGGGTTTCAGGATTATGTGCCTCACCGATTTTTCCGCTGATATGTGCTCCGCATGCATTGAAATATCTGAGAGAAACATATCTTAAACCATGTGCTTTTTCAACCCAATAGAACATTCTCTCCATGGATTTTTTTGTTTCTCCGTAGCAGTTTGTCGGATTTGTCGGATCGGTTTCAAGAATAGGAGTTCTCTTAGGCTCACCGTATGTTGCCGCTGTTGATGAAAATACAATCTTATCAATTCCGTGAGAAACCATTGACTGAAGCAAAACCTTTGTGCCATTGAGGTTATTATCATAATATTTGAGAGGGTTGGTCATACTTTCACCGACAAGTGAATTGGCTGCAAAATGAATTACAGCATCAATACCTTTTTCTTTATCAAAAACGCTGTCAATTTCACTTCTGTTTCTGAGATCACCTTTATAAAATTTTGCTTTGGGATGAACCGCCTCGATATGACCTGTTTCAAGGTTATCGAATACAACAACCTCATTACCGCTTTCAATAAGTCTGTAAACTGTATGCGAACCGATATATCCGGCACCGCCTAAAACAAGAATTTTCATTTTGTCCTCCTTAATAAAAACAAAACCTACATAATTACATTACTTTTATTCCGCCGTATTTTCTCACTTTGAGAACATGGCATGAGTTTTCTCCGAAAATTTTATTTATAAATTCTTTGTAATTACTTACAAAATCATTTTTGACAAACGCCTGAATTGTCCCTGCAAATCCACCGCCGTGAACACGGCACACGCCGTAATTGCGAAGAAGGCTTTCGCTTAGTGCAAGGGCTACCGAGATGTTCTGATGTTGAATATCTCTTGTTGTATATACATTCTGAAGATACTTAAACGATGAATTACCGGATTTTCTGATTGCGTCAAGGAATTCAACAAACTTACCGTTTTCAAGTGACGAAACGGCATTTTTAACATTATGCTCCTCATTAAAGAAATGAATTGCACGAAGTACCGGTCTGTCGCCAACAGCCTCACGAATTTCGTCAAGGCGAATATAAAATTCGTTTGAATCACAATCTCTCAGATAATCTTCTCCGAGAAAATTTGCAACCTTTTTCATTTCCGAGGGAATCATAGCATAATCATCTGTAAGATCAACATGATCGCCCTTTGTGTCAACAATACAAAGACTGTAATCATATTTTTCAAATTCGGTAGGTACTTTCTTAACAATTGGCTTTGTCGGATCTTTAAAGTCAATGTTAACCATTCCTCCGACTGAACAAGCCATTTGATCCATAAGTCCGCACGGCTTTTTGAAAAATACATTTTCAGCATACTGAGAAATCTGAGCAATCTCAACTGAATTTATTTTCATATCATTATATAAACCGGAAATAATAGTTCCGACAACTACTTCAAAAGCTGCTGACGATGAAAGTCCTGCACCAACAAGTACATCACTTGTTGCATAAGCATTGAATCCACCAATTTTGTATCCATGATCCTTAAGTCCACGAAGAACACCTCTGATGAGGCTGACCGTTGTGCCTACCTCATCATTATTAACTTCAAGGTCATTTATATTGAGAGTAATCATATCATAACCGTCAGAAACAAATCTTACAACATCATTGTTATTCTTGGCCGACACAGCAATAGTATCAAGATTAATGGATGTTGCAAGCACCATTCCATGCTGGTGATCTGTATGATTACCACAAACCTCACTTCTGCCGGGAGCACTGAATATTGCTACTTTATCAGGGCAAAAAATTGTTTCATACTGCTCAATTGCATGAACATATCTTTTTTTCTGATAATCAATCATTGATGAATCTATATATATATCAGTGAAAAGATTATCAAATTCGCCGTTTGTAATTTTTTCAATTGCTGTTTTAGTATCAATCATTTTATTTACCTGCCTTTTCCGCAACTGTAGGAAGGAACATAGAAGGCTCTGTGTTACCGCTTTCATCAAGCTGTTGTGTCATATCAATCCTGCCTTCTCTTCTTGCACTGATTGTGTTTATAACCTTCTTCATCATACCGTCATTGAGTTTATATTTCTTTCTGTAAACAACATAAGCAATAAGCATACAAACCGCAGGAACAATGCACATAAGTGTACTGATTGATGCTACTGTTGCAAATGACTGTTCCTGTCCCGGAATATACTGTGTGCTTCCAAGTGCCGCGCCAATACCGAGTGCTGTAAGAGCTGCTGTGAATTTTACGATAAGCGTCTGGAGTGAGAATACAACGCCTTCATTTCTTGTTCCAAGCTTAAATTCACCGTAATCAACAACATCTGCAAGGAATACTGTTGCACAACCAAGTTCAAGACCTGTACCAAGTTTTACAATAACACCTGAGATTGATGTGAGCACAACATTGTTCGGAGCAAAAATACCTACGAGCAAAAGCATTATAAGACCAAATGCAGGTAAAATACACGCAAGAAGGAACGAAGTTTTTCTTGAAAGAAATTTTGCAACCTTAGGGAATACGATAAGACCTACAACCTCTGCGATTGATGCGCTGATCATAAATGATGACATCATTCCTGCGTTGCCGCAAACATATTTGAAATAATATGTAGCAACACCCATAATGCACTGAATGCCGATGTTGTAAAGGAAGATAAGAGTTACCGCCCAACGAAGTTGATCATTCTTGCCGATGATTGAGAAAATATCTTTAAACTTAACTTTCTTTTCCGGAACAGAATCATCTCTCTTTTTCGGAAGATTGATTACTGTAATACCGATTGTAAGAATAAATACAATTGCAATTATGATTGCAAATCTGTGATAACCTGCCTGATTTGTTGTGCCGCCGCTGAGAGCCTCAATAATTTGAACACCAAAGCCTGCAATAACAAGTGACTGACCGATACTTGCAAAGATTCTCGGAAGTACCGAAACTTTTTCTCTCTCCTCAGGATTTGAAGTAAGGTTAGGAATAATTGACCAATAAGGAATATCCATAATTGTGTAAGTCATACCCCAGAGTATGTAAGCTGCTGTTGCAAATACGCAAAGTCCAATGCCATCGAGGTGGAAGTCTGTGAATAAAACAACAAATACAATTGAATTAACCAGCGTACCTATTACAAGCCATGGAATAAATTTACCCCATCTGCTGCGTGTGTTATCAACAATCATACCCATAAACAAATCATTAAAGGCATCCCATAACTTTGCAACAAAGAACATTATGCCGATAAATACCGGGTTGACCTTGATGATGTCTGTGAAATAAATCATTGAAAATGTGGCAATCATACCATAAATCATATCTTTGCCGAGGGCACCTAAAGCAAAGGTGTATTTGATTCTACCTGGGATTTTGCCATCAAGTCTTGGTTGTGATGATGTCTGTTTCATAATTTTTCCTCCTTTTAATTTTAAATGAAACGCCGTGACAACCTGCACAAAAGATTTCGTTATTATTTAATAATAATGTTTCTTTTGTTTTTATGTTAACTAAATTATACGGTTTGTTTCGTAAACTGTCAATAGTTTTTGGTAAACATTTTTGCTTTCTCCGTTTTTTACTAAACAATACTTGATTTTTTAGTAATATTTCACTATAATGGTAGTGAGGTGATTCAATTGGCTACAATCAGAGATGTTGCCAAAAAGGCAAATGTATCAGTAGCTACTGTTTCAAGAGTGCTTAATAACGACACTACCCTAAGCACCTCGCTTGAAACGAAGCAAAAAATATTTGCAGCAGCTAAAGAACTTAATTATGTAAAGAAAAAAAGGGTTACATCAGCACCTTCATGTCGCATTGGAATTCTACAATGGTTCTCTTCCAAACAGGAAATTGAAGATAATTATTACTTTTTGATGAGACAGGGTATCGAGGACTACTGTTCAAAAAATAATATAAGTATTGTACGAACATTTAAAACAGACAATGACTATCAGAATGTACTCTGCGATGTTGATGGCATAATCTGCCTCGGGAAGTTTAGTAAACAAGAAATAAAATTACTGCATTCATTGAATAATAAAATTGTTTTTCTTGATATGACCGTTGAGAATATTGAAATCACATCCGTATCGCTCGACTTTCGTCAGGCAGTGTCCGATGCAATTAAATATCTATATGATTTAGGCCATAGAACAGTTGGCTTTATCGGAGGCATTGAACAGCTTGAGGACGGAACGATATTTCCTGATAAACGACTCAACACTTTCACAGACATTTGCGATGCACTAAACATTAAATATGATGGGTTTATTATGCAGGACAAATTTTCAACATCATCAGGTTATAAAATGATGTCAGAAATGATCAGCAAAGGAAATCTCCCCACAGCTATTTTTGCGGCAAGCGATCATATTGCAATCGGTGCAATGAGAGCTCTGCAAGAAAACGGTTACAAAATTCCTGAGGATATTTCTGTTATGGGATTTGATAACACGGAGCTTTCGGAATATACAAACCCTCCGCTCACTACGGTAAACGCACCTGTATATGCAATGGGTATTTACGGCATTAGATTTATTTTGAATATGATGAAATCTAAAAGCACCGATTATTATTCTCCTATGCGTGTCTATCTGCCTTGTCCAATAAAAGTTCGCAACTCATGTGCAAAACCAAAAAAATTATAATTATCGTCGTTATTAAACGATTATATGCTATAATAAAATTATCGTTATACGGTTGATTTTGAAAGTAGTCTGCCCTCTTAACCAACTACTACTTGACTACTTTTGAAGAATCTAATATAGCACATTTGGCGTGATTTGAGTCGGCGATTAGTCAGAAATATAAAAATGAATCTGCCTCTTATTTATAATTAACATTTTTAAAGAATCTCATATGCATTTTTGCAAAGTAAAAATCCACCGGCTAAGCCGGTGGATCTTTACTATATTCTCAACATCTCTCACCCTCTCTATTCTACCGTCCTCATCAGTCATTCTTGTAACACGAAAAAACAAGTTTACAAGAATTTTAGGCATAAAAAAAGAGCCCAATGGCTCAGATGTTAAAAATATTAAATAAGTAATTGTTATTAATTATTTCTAATTCTGCGATATTTCCTTACTTTTTAAGATTTACAAGAAGGTATCGTTTTATTCACTCCATGCTGCGGTGGAAAATCAATTACCTGCTCTTTTAATGATACTTTCTTTGAAATCTTGTCGATAAACGGAATTTTTACATGCAAGCCTGTTGACCATGTTACATGATATGTTCCGAGTCTTTCAATTACATATGCGTGTGCCTGCGTTACTACTTTTACATTGCTTACGATTACTATAAGCAGGATTAAAAGGATAATTCCTAAAATAATAAATCCTAACATTATTTACCTCTCATTCTGTTACGGGTTCTACTATGAGCTTGACGCCTTCTATTGCGAGAACCTTAACTTTTGTTTTTTTAAAAAGCGGTGCTTTGTCGGACTTTACCGTCCATGTTGCCGCACCAACCTTTGCCTGTGCTTGTTTCGTCAATGTCGGTTAAATCTGTGAGCATAAACCCGACTTGACCGATGTGGCGGTCTGCGTTTGTTCCCGTTGTCTTGTTACGCTTTTTAAAGCGTTTTACAAGTGGTCGTGTCACAATCAGCGAAACAAGTGACACTGCAAGGAACACAACCGACTGGATTGTTATGTCGCTTGTAAATATAGTTGTTATGGCGGCACAAACCGAGCCGAGAACGAACCATATTGATACAAGCTGTGTTGTAAAGCCTTCGCAAAGCAACATGAATATTGCAAAGCCTATCCACACTATCGGCATATATTGTCCCATAGAGCTGTCACTGCCGTATAACTGACTGTACTTGCTGACAAGGTTAGTTGTTGAATTTTCAGCCTTGCCTATGTTTTATATTTGTGTTATACTACTATTGCATAATAATTGCTTAAGAAGTACATCCCAAAACTACCACCTTATGCGACAACTTTTTTAGAGGGCGTGCTAACACCTTGCTAACAGGAATACACACAACTCGTTTGTGTTAGCACATTTTAGGTGGTAAAAGGCAACCACATTTCCTGCTGAAAACCGCATTAGGATGGGAAAAGTTGAGGTTTGTTTATCTTGGAAATAACGCTTCGAAATGAACTCCTAAGCGATAGGTCGGGTGTTCGAATCACCTCGGGAACGCCAAAGCCGAAATTCCTACGAAAGCAAAGGATTTCGGCTTTTATTTTTATTTTAAATTTATATAACTAAAGTAATAAGAAATTTTTTAAAAATAAAAGAGGAAATATTATGAGCAATACAAAAGATAATATAAAAAGAGGAAGCTGTCCTGTCTATAAAAAATGCGGTGGCTGTCAGCTTCAGAACCTTACATATCAGGAACAGCTTGCCTTTAAGCAGAAAAAAGTTTCAAAATTTCTTTCGCAATTTTGCAAGGTTCAGCCAATAATAGGAATGGAAAATCCTTTTCATTATCGCAACAAGGTTCAAGCCGCATTCAGAACCGACCGAAATGGCAGAATAATTTCGGGTGTTTATCAATCAGGAACTCACCGCATAGTTGGTATTGATGAATGTATGATTGAAGATGCTATAGCTGATAAAATAATTGTTACTGTTCGTAAAATGCTTAAATCCTTCAAGCTTACAACCTATGATGAAGATGCTCAAAGAGGATTTTTAAGGCATATTCTTGTCAAACGAGGTTTTGCAACAAATGAAGTTATGCTTGTTCTTGTAACAGGTACACCAGTTTTCCCGTCTAAAAATAATTTTGTCAAAGCTATAACTAAGGAATTTCCCGAAATAAAAACTGTTATACAGAATATAAATCCATACAGAACAAATCTCGTGCTTGGTGATGTACAAAAAATTCTTTATGGCAAGGGATATATAGAGGATATTTTGTGTGGCTGTAAATTCCGAATCTCACCAAAAAGCTTCTATCAGATAAACCCTATACAAACTGAGGTGCTTTATGGCAAGGCAATAGAATTTGCTAAGTTAAAGGGCAACGAAACTGTACTCGATACCTATTGTGGCATTGGTACAATAGGTATTATTGCCGCAAAGAATGGTGCAGGTTCAGTAATCGGAGTAGAGCTTAATAAAGATGCCGTCAAAGATGCTGTACAAAACGCAAGAGCAAATGACCTCAAGAATATCAGATTTTATCAAGGTGATGCAGGCGAATTTATGGAAGTCGCCTCGGAAGAAGATGAAAAGCCTGATGTAGTTTTTATGGACCCTCCGAGAGCGGGTAGTGATAAAAAATTTCTCTCCTCGCTTATTAAAATGTCACCAAAAACAGTAGTATATATTTCATGCAATCCTGAAACTATGGCAAGGGATTTATATTACCTCACTCAGAATAGCACCTATAAGGTTAGAAAGATTCAACCAGTTGATATGTTCCCACACACAAGCCATGTGGAGACGGTAGTTCTTTTGTCCCACAAAAAAGCCGACAGTTATATCCACA
>OCQB01000268.1_pt1 | contig 63932 bp, 61 predicted proteins | sample 1538631 | NCBI WGS metagenome assembly OCQB01 (sample SAMN04571713, study PRJEB22368) | human gut metagenome | biome: human gut; material: stool | host: Homo sapiens | place: Luxembourg | collected 2012-10-19
TCTATTGGCTCATATTCAATAAATATTTTTCCTCTTGCATTTAATTTTCTAAAAACATGACCATCTTTTAATTTGCTTTTTATCCATTCCTTTTTACTATCAACACCGGCTTGATATTTTTTATCTCCTATTGCACAACATATATGCTCCTCATCAATGTTTTCTAATGTCAAATTTATATATTCGTTCATTTATTTAATCCTCCCTACAAATTACTATTTATAAAAACAAGTAGTAATTATAACTTCAAAAAAATACTTACAATTTTATATATTCTAATCTTTAAACCATTTTACTAAAAATGGCTTAATTAATTCGTAAATAAATATTGCCATAAAGTTTATTAAGAATACTATTAATATCAAACTAATATCTATTGATGTTATACTTATTAATTTACCAATAGGTGTAACAAACACTATGAGTTCAATTAAAAGTATTAATAGTAATCCGTAGTTCATTGCTTTATTAGAAAATAATCCCTGTTTAACAACTGACTCTTTCAAGTTTCTACAAGATATAGAATAAACTATCTCCTGTACTACCATTGAAAGAAGTGCTAAAGACATAGCTGTTTCTTGACCATACATTTTTAAACTAATAAAGTAAGTGAGAACTACAAATATAGTTTCAATGATAGCTGAAGATCCAATGCAAGATTTTATAAATGGTGTAAATAATGGTTTATTTAATCCTCTTGGCTTTTTATTCATTATGCCATCTTCACTCTTTTCAAAAGATAAACATATACTAGGAATAGAATCAGTTACCAAATCAATAAATAAAATATAAATTGGTAATAAGATTGTTGTTTTAGTAAATAGTCCTATTACAATAGTAAATATTTCAGCAAAATTACTTGATAATGAAAATACTATATTATTTCTTATATTATTATATATTCTTCTTCCCTCTTCAACTGCTACAACTATTGTTGAAAAAGAATCGTCCATCAAGACTATGTCTGATGCTGATTTTGTAACATCAGTACCAGTAATACCCATTCCTACACCAACATGAGCATCTTTAATAGCAGGAGCATCATTTACTCCATCACCAGTCATTGCAACAATTTTTCCACTATTTTGAAGTGTATATACAATTCTTTCTTTATGAGTTGGATTAACTCTTGCATACACAGAATATCTTTTAACAATATTTTTTAGTTCTTTATTATTATATTTATCAAGTTCACTTCCAAGTATTGCTTCATCATCATTACTTATAATTCCAACATCTTTAGCAATAGCGGTTGCTGTATCTATAGAGTCCCCAGTAATCATTATTGGTCTAATACCAGCATTTTTACATAAAAGTACACTTTTCTTGACACTTTCTCTTGGTGGATCTATTATTCCTAAAATACCAGCAAAAAATAAATTGTTTTCTTCTTTTTCTAATTCTTTGATATCTTTCGGTATATAGTTAATTTTTTTATAAGCAAATCCTAAAGTCCTTAAAGCATTTTTCGAAAAAATCTTAACCTTATCTAAAGCATCTTGCTTTTCAGTTATAGACAAATTCATCTTCTCAATTAAAGAGTCCATACTACCCTTACATAAAATATATATATCATTATCAATTTTATTTAAAGTAGTAAACATCTTTCTATCACTATCAAAGGGTATATCTAGTATTCTCTCACATTTTTTTCTTAATTTAAAGGGATTAATTTTTTTATCGAATAGATAATCATATAAACAAGTTTCAGTAGGATCTCCAACATATTTGTTTTTATAAATAAGAGCATCGTTACAAAGAGCACATATATAATTAAGCATATTCTCATCCAATACATATTCTTCTTTAACAGTCATCTTATTTTGTGTTATAGTACCAGTCTTATCAGAACAAATAATATCAATTGCTCCAAGTGTCTCTACTGCTTGCATTTGTTTTACTACTGTTTTCTTCTTTGCTAAATTAGATATTCCAACAGATAATGTTATTGTAATTACAGTTGGAAGTCCTTCAGGTATAGCAGCTACTGCAAGTGATGAACATAGCATTATAATTTCAAGGATCGTGTATTTATTAATTAAAGCTAAAATAAATATAAATATTAAAATAATAAATACTATAAATGTAATTTTTTTAGAAAGTTCTTTTATTTTTAATTGTAATGGTGTTTCTATTCTATCAATTTCATTTAGTGATAATGCAATCTTACCTATCTCAGTATTTTTTCCTGTACTTACAACTATCCCAGTACATTTCCCATTAGTAATACTTGTTCCTAAAAAAAGCATATTTTTTTGTTCTTGAAGAATTAAGTTTTCTTTTAAAATATCAGCAGTTTTTTGTACTGGAACACTTTCTCCAGTTAATGCTGATTCATCAACTTTTAAATTTTCACATAAAAATATTCTAATATCAGCAGGAACTGTTTCTCCGGATTCTAAATATATTATATCTCCTGGAACTAATTCTTTAGTGTTTATTACTATTATTTTATCATCTCTTTTAACTTTACAAGTACTAGTTTCATATTTTTTTAAATCTTTTAATATTAAAGAGGCTTTTTCTTCTTGAATAAATCCAACAATAGCATTTATAAAAACTACAAAAAGTATGACAATAGTATCAGTATATTCATGAGAATAAAAATATCCATAAAAATATAAAAGTAATGCAACAATCAATAATATGATAATCATAGTATCATTAAATTGCTTTAAAAGCCTTATAATCCATGGCGTTTTCTTTTTGTTTAGAATGATATTTTGTCCAAAATCATTTAATCTTTTCTTAGCTTCTTTACTATCTAATCCATGGGTATTACTATTTAAAATTTTAAATATTTCTTCTTCTTTTTTTGAATACACTTTTTCCTCATCTCCATTTTACTATTTTTTTAACTTCTAACATCTTTAAATTTTAAGTATTGTCTTCAACATATATCATAATTTGATTATATAAAATAGCATAAACCAGTATAGATAATATTCCTACAATTATTACAATAATATATATATCAACATTTTAAAGTTTAAAGATAAGTCAACTTATAAAAGAAAAAATTATTTTACATATAAGTTCTTTTTTTCTTATAAAATATCTCACTATTATTTAAGACTGCTTATCATTTTCATTGCTACAAAAATATATATAAGCTAAATATAATATGTTTCATATTACAATTAATAATGTTCATGTTTTTAACTTTTTCATAAAAATACCTTAATTTTTAGTCATGTTAAATTAATCATTTTCAGTTTAACATTTCCATATGTAATTATAGCATGTATACTTTAAGATGTAAATTTTATTACTAACTCCAAACAGCCAAGTTTCATCCAAAATTGTATAACTATAATCTAATACATAATTTTAATTTGCATCTACTTTTCTTTATTTATATGATCTTATAGAGAAATATGGTACAGTTCTTACATATTTTAAACTTAAATCTGCAAATAGTCTATGGTATTCACCAATATAAATACATTTTCTAAATAATAATTTTTTTTTTTAATAATAAAATGAGCTACTATAATTTTTTTCTGTAGCCCATTATAAATTAACATTTTCCTCCATTATCCTCAAAATATGATTCAATATATTTTACTAAGGCTTTAGCTTTGTTAAAGTTTTTATCCTTAACAATATTTATAATATAATCACTGCCGCTTGCATCAACAATACTATCTTCTTTATCATATTCTATTAGATAAGAATATTTTTCATCATTAAGTTGACAATTAAGAAGTACAGTTTGATTTTCTTTTATAGTCATTGAATCTTTTTTAGACCCAAACATAATATTTAAGAAAATAATAATAGCAAAACCAATAATAAAAATTATTCCCATTACTTTTAGTATTTTAATTATTAATCCAGCAAGTTTTTCAGTATTGCTCACTTTTTCCTCTAAAACATGTTTAATATCATTATTTAAAAGTTCATCAATACTAACATTTAATGCTTTAGATAATAATTTTAACTGTTCAGGATTTGGAGATGTTTCTCCTAATTCCCAATTTGATATAGTTTGTCTAGTAACATTAACTTTTTCTGCTAATTGTTCCTGTGAAAGTTTACAATCTTTTCTTAATTTTAAAATATTATCTCCCAACTTCACTTTTATCCCTCCTTTCACTAACAATTGTATATAAAGTAATATTTGCATTCTACCAAATGTCTTTGGAACTTTGTCAAAGAGTTTTAACATTTATTAAACATTTTAGTTTTATAATTAATATCACTATTATGTTTCTTTAATCTTAAAAATCTAAATATTATATAAAATAGCCCTAATAATAAAGTTCTAATAATTTTTAAAATTATAATTATCTTATTATAATACCAGTTTACTCTTATAAAGATAATTCATTTTTAGTTTTTGTTAATACTATTTTTTTTATAAAATTCAAATAATTTTTAATGACAATTTCACTACAATTTACAAATACGCTTAGGGCTATTTAAAAATTCTATATTTTTTATTAACACGTTCCATCAACATTATATATCACATTCAAATATTTTTACAATAATATTTTTACATTATTTATACAAATTTTTTACAATCATTTTACATTCTAAGTGTTCTTTTACAACCATTATTCTGTAAACTATAATACGCAAGTTTATTTAAACTACCACTCATAATGTTATTATTTAAAAGGTATTTTAATTCTTCTTCACTAAAAAGACCATACGCTAAATTTTCATTTGGATTTACATCAAATGCTTTAACACAGTTTTTCATTCGTACAATACAGCAAACTGAGTTATCTATACCTACAGAATAATAAGATTCATCAAGTAGTGTTACATTATCTGAAACATATCCAGTTTCCTCTTTTAACTCTCTTTTAGCAGCTTCAATAACATCTTCCCCCTCCTCAATATAACCCGAAGGAAACTCTGCTATTATTTTATCATTAATTCTAGTTTGAAATGTCAATATGTAATTTCCGTTACTATCTGTAGCAACTATTATAACAGAATCTTTACCACCATTTTTAACTATTTTTTCTCTTGTGATAGTTTTATTATTGGGAAGGCTATAAACCTCTTTTATAAGATTAATAAAATCACCACTATATAATATTTCCTCTTTAGTAAGTTTTCCTTTAACCTTTTCATAAATATTAGTTATTTTTTCTAACAACATTTTTTCTTTGTACTCTGAACTTCTTAAATAATTTAACTCATTTACTCTAATCATTGTACTATTAGCACAGTCCTCTAAAGTTTTATTATTTTCATTTAATAATTCTTCCCTAAAAATAGTTCTTACTTCAAGTTCATCAACGCATGAAGTAACCCTCATAATAATTTTGCCTTTTTCAAAATTTTCCATTTTCTTTATAGAAATTTCTTTTTTATCTCCATAAACAAAGTCTATATAAATCCCTGTTGAATAATCAAATAAATTCCAATCACTAGGTAATAAACATTCGTCAGAGTGATCATCATAATACAAAAATATATAAATTGGTTTTTCAAAAAGTTCTTGCTTATTAAATAAATAATCAAAATCTGAATAACGATATTTAGTATAATTTCCATTAATAATATCCTTAACTGTTAATATGTAACTATTATTTTCTAAATTAATATTATATCTTCTTAAAATTAAATATCTATGTCTATTAAATATATCACTCACTTTATTAAAAAAGTCATCCTTTAATTTAATTTCAATAAATACTTTGTTCATATTTTTTTCTTTACTTTCATATAAAATATCAGAAAGCAATTTATAAAATCTAGCATTTTCATTTTCATAAAATTTTAACTTTCGATAAATATTTAGTTTCTCCTCTTGGGAAAAAGTTTTTTGATAACCTAGTTTTGCTATATTATCAAGATACTCTAGTTCCTCACTTTTAAGTTTAATAAACTCTTTTTTTAACTTTTCAATATCCATAAAAATTTCTCCTTTTCAATAATATTTTATTCCTTATTTATTGATAAGTAAAATATATTTATGTTATAGTATATATAAGGAGGACTTATAATGAATATTGACCTAGAATTATATAAAGTATTTTATGTTGTTGCTAAAAATAAACATATGACTAAAGCAAGTGAAGAACTTCATATATCACAACCAGCAATATCACAATCAATAAAAAAACTTGAAAACCAACTCGGAGGAACACTTTTCTTAAGAAGTAATAAAGGAATGCAACTTACTAATGAAGGAAAAATGTTTTATGAATATGTTAAAGGAGCTTTAGAACTTATCAGTAATGCTGAAAATGAGTTTACCTCTTTTAAAGATTTATCTAAAGGTGAAATTAAAATTGGCTGTTCAACAACACTCACAAAAATAATTTTATTAGATGTAATAAAAAGATTTCATCAAGACTACCCTAACATTTCAATAAACATTACCAATGATTTAACAAGTAATTTAATTAACGATTTAAAATTAGGAAAGCTAGATTTTGTAATATTTAATGAAAGTAATATCAAAGAAACAAATTTACATTTAGAAAAAATAACCGAGCTAAAACAAGGATTCATTTATAATCCAAGCTATTTCAAAGATGATATAAATAATTTTGAAGATTTAAATAATTACCCTCTTATATTGCAAAAAGAAAGTTCTAACAGTAGGAAACTATTAAATAGTATTGCTTCAAAAAATAATACTATTTTAATACCTAAAATGGAAGTTGTAAGTCAAGAACTAGTTACAGAATTTACTAATATTGGGCTAGGCATTGGTTTTACAATAATTGACTTAGTTAAAAAAAATTTCAACAATTTAAAAGAATTAAAAATTAACAAAGATATTCCAAAAATAAATGTTAATTTAGGTACTAACAAATCAATCTTACCTACTTTCGCAAGTTCTACTTTTATAAAATATTTAAAAAGATGATCAAAAAAATCATCTTTTACTTATCTCTCTAATATATTTAGGCCTATCTATTTTGGATGTTAACATTCTTACTTCGTTTAACATAGTTATTTCAAAACCAACATATTCACTTAATTTTCTTTTTAATTCATTAAGAAGTTCTAAAGCATTTGCATCTTTTGAATCATATAAATCTCTTAAAAAAGAATTACTATTTACAAAGTTATTAAATAGATTATCGACTAAAAAGTATTTTAACTCTAAATTAAATCCTTCAGAGTTTTCTTTCAATGTTACATTTCTTTTTGAATATTCCATTGTATCTATTACATTAATCTTACCTTTTGAATATAAAATATTATACATAATATCATAAATCTTTATATCATTATTTGTTAATAATTCAATGTCTTTATAACTTTTATTTATAGCCTTTGCAAATGAGTTTAAATTTACATATAATGGATTTATTTCATATAAACTTTTAGATTTAACGAACTTCATAGTATAACCTATAACAAAACTATTATATTCTATAGTTTCTATCGGCCATATAAAAGTTGAGTTTGTTATATTACTAAACTGGGTTAAATCTTCGGATATAACATCATCATAATCATTATCAAAAAATATGTGGAATACTTTTAAAACTTGATTAGTTTTAGGATCATAATAACAAGCTCCTTGTGAACCAACACCTAAAAATCTAAGACTATTTAAATAATTCAAAAAACTATCTTTATTAGTTATTTTCATATCACAAAACTCCCCTTAAGTACGATAATTATATCATTTTTAAGGGGCTGTGTCAAATTAGTGTAAAGTAGAGATTATATAAATTATTTAATATTCTAATTTTTATTAATTTCATTGATTATAGATTCTCCATGTGTTTTTATTTTAACTGGACTCAATATATTTAATTTTTTAAGTTCATCAATTGATGATGGCTTTAATTCCAATAATTTTTCTAGTTCAACATTTGTAAATACATAATATGCGGGTATTTTCATTTGTGATGCTCTTGTTTTTCTTAATTCCACTAACCTTTCTTTCAAATTATCTGAAATATCATTTTTACAAAATTTATCTTTATAGTACTTGTAATAATCAATATTTTCATTAATAAATAAATTTGCATAACTTTGAGCAATTAATTCCATATTCTTTTTTGAAGAATAACTATCATCACTTCTTATATGACTTAAATCATATTGTATTTTTCTTACTAATGCATCTGCTCTTAAAACTTTAGATTTAATATCTTTAGGTGCTTTACTTGTATTTAAAATAGTTTCTTGATTTGCTACTACTACTAATACTTTTCGGTAATAGTCAAAATTTTTTGAACCAAATAATTTAACTAATCCTGAAGCTTTACTTTCCCATATTTTTCTTATCACTTCTCTTTGTGCTTCAACCTGTCTAAGTGGTGAGTACATTCCCTTTTTAATTTTCTTTCCATTAAACGTATATTCTCTAATAAAGTCACCATTTTCATTAACAGTAATATTACCTATTAAATTTTTGCACTCAATAAAATATATAAAAACTGATGTAATTACAATATAATCAATTTGGGCAATTAAATCACCATATTTTACTTTTACATCATGTAGAACATACATTCCAATATTTGCTTTTTGTAATTGATAAGAAATTTCTTTTTCACCCTCTAAGCCTTTTTTAACAATATAAAGTTCACTTAAAACATCATTATTACTCGGATATTCTTTATTAAGTTTTGTTAATGCATCAAATCTTTCTTGTAAATCACTATCAGATTTATAAAATATTGTATCCTTAAATCTAAAAGAGTTAAATATATCATTTACTATACCCATTATTATCACCAATTTAATTTTAACAAAATATTAGTTATTTGTACATTAATTTTTAACCATATCGCCCTTCATTATTCCATATATTTCTGATATAAACTCACTATCTTTTTTTAAATTTTTATCACATAGTAAATAAACATGATTTTTAGTTCTTGTAAGAGCAACATAAAATAATCTTCTTTCTTCAGCAAAAGGAATACCTTCATCAATAACTTCATTTCGATACAATTTTTCTATCCAAGTCATACCTGTTTTAACAGATGGAAATGAAGTATTTAATCCAATAATAATTACATCATCAAAAGTAAGACCTTTAGATTTATGCATAGTCATTGCTTCAATATCTATATCTTCATAATTTTTAAATACTAAACTAGATTCTATTCCATCAAAGAAACTTTCATCATCATATAAATTATCTATAATCCTATTTGTTCTACCTAATACTAAAATTCTATGATCTGGATTATCACCATATATCTCTAAAATAGTATTTTTAAGTAAATTAATTTCCTCTTTATCAGATTTAGTTCCATCAAAAGTCTTAATAATAATTGGTTTATCTATATGTTTATCAGATACTAAATCTTTTTTTATTTGACTATTATTTTTCATAATAAACTGTCCAGATAAGTTGATAAGTTCTTGACTATTTCTATACGTCTTATTAATTTTAAATAGTTTAGCTCCCTTAAAATAGTTAGTAAAATTATAAATATACTCTATTCTTGAGCCACTAAAGGAGTAAATACTTTGCCAATCATCTCCAACTGCAAATACTTTAGCATCATTTCTTTTAGCGGTCTTCATAGTAAGTTCATACTTAATATTAGATATATCTTGATATTCATCAATAATTATATAATCAAATAATAAATAAGTTTCACTTGTTAATTTTTCAATATACTTAACTGCATAGTATAATAAATCATCAAAATCAAAGTAATAATATTCTCCACCATAAAGTTTATTTGAATAATAATTATAAAAGTCTAAGAAGTATTTTGCCTCAATCATAACATTTTGTTTTTCTTCACCTTTTAAAGTCATAATATATTTTTTGATAACTGTTTTATCCTCTCTATAAGCAGATGATTTTAAATATTTAATACTTGAGTACATAAAATATTCAAATGGATATACTTGTGAAAGTGGATTTAAACGAAGAATATGTTCATATATTTCTTCATTAGTTCTTTCATTATATTCAACATTTAACTCTCTTAATTTGTTATCTAAAATTCTAACAATATTTGAAAGTGATGTTCTTTCAATTTCAATAAATTTATTATTATGCTCTTTATGGTATTTTTCTTTTTCTAATTTTATTTTATTATAGTTTTCATCCTCTAAGCCAAAGTATTCAATATATATTTTTTCACCAGCATAATCAATTGTAAAATCAGGTTTATATATTATATTATTTTCCATTAATTCTGGATAAGCTTCTTCATAAGAATATGAAAGACCTCTTTTATAAAGAAAGTTTGCTATTACTGCTTCACCAGCTGATTTAACATAGTCTCCATTTATAGATATAATATTTTCATCTTTCTGAAGTTGCCTTTCAATCCATGATTTAATTAAATTTATAGTTCCTACAGTTTTGGCTTCCTTAAGTTTAACACTTACATAGTATTCTATAAGTTCATCATAAGTATTAAATTTTTGATAGTTATCAATAAAGAATTTGCTAAATACAAAGTTTTTCATTTGTTTAACAGTATCAAAATTATTAATTATTTCAGTAATTTTATTTTTATCTAAATATAGGTTTTTAAAGTATTCTAAAAAGATTTCTCTTTTTTTATTTCTATCAAGTATAACGCATTTTCGATTATTAAATATTTCTCTAATATATTCATAACCAAGTGAATGAAATGTTGTAACGTGCGCTGGGATATTAAAATCTAAGCAAATTCTTTTATCTAGTTCTTCAGTAGCTTTTCTTGTATAACTTAATACTAATATTTTTTCTGGTAATATATTTTTCTTTTCCACTAAATATTTTACTTTTGATGCCATAGTAGTAGTTTTACCTGTACCTGCTCCAGCAATGATAAGACTATATTTTTCATCACTTAATATGGCTTTACACTGCTCTTTATCAAGTTTTATATTAGGATCAATATCTTTATAGAAATTATCAAAGTAATCTTTATTTAATAAATATAATTTTTCTAATACAATGTCATTATAAGTATCAATATTAAAGTTAGAGGGCACAGCACCACTATAATTTGCTAATACATTTAAATATAAATCATTTGAAATATATTCATGATTATTATATTTTTTTATAAACTCCTCTTTCACACTGCCACCTACTATAATAGTATTATAACAAAAATCAATTATTTTTTATAGTGAGTTTTGTAATTTCAATATAAACAATCTATAATTTTAGTTATAACATTTTATCTAAAATATGTTTTTTTATATTTTAAATCAATTTTTTGCACAATTTTTGCAATTTTTTGATTTATTTTATTAAAATAATATTTTATTTATGCTTATATAGCAAAAACTCATTGTTTTTATACAATGAGTTTTGATTAGTTTGGTTTAATGAAAAATATATAAATCAAAGTTATTTTTCTTTTCAGTTTAGTACTGATTCTGACTCTGTCGTTTCTGTTATAGATATATTAGAAGATTAGTTGTCTTTTAATTTATTGTGTAAAACCAAATTGCAAATTTTGGAATATAAGCCTATTTCAAATGAATTTATTTTTTCTAAATAGTTTTCATTAGCTTCAAACATTTTGCTTACAATTTCATTTTGTTGAACCTCAATAAATTTTTGGATATTATTTACCTTTTTCGAACTATAACTAATTTCCAAAAAAGATACAGTCTTTTTAATAATTCTGAAAATTCTTTCAATTTCAGTTGCTCTTTTTTGTTTATCTTCCAATTTTTCATTTTGCTTAATATCATCATTAATATTAGATAATTTTTTTATTTGCTCACTTATTGGATTAAGTACTATATTCCAATACCATTCATTTTTTCTATCGCTTTTCCATGTTAAATATGTGACAATTATTGAAAATAAAGATAATACTAATGCTATAATTGATAATGCTAATTCCATACAATTACTCTCCTAATATGAAATCTATTTCTTCATCAATTTGTTTTTTTATTTCAGGTTGCAAATCAGATAGGTTAAAAACCTCATAAAATCTTTTTTTACTTTTTAAATCGGCTACAACATCTGCGAAGAATCCAAGAAGAAATGATGACACTATTCCATATATTTCTTTACTTACTTCTATCTTTATATAGTCTATTTCTTTATTTTCGACTTTTTTAACAAAATTTTTTAAATCTTCTGTTACCATTGCATTGGAGCCATTTTCACGTCCAATAATGAACTTAGAATCTTTGGCTTTATATTTTGCCAAATCAATAACTTTAATGTTAGTTTTCATATAATAATTCCTCCTTCAATTCAAAATCTAAATAAATTAATGTGCCCGGGATTTCAATATTTGATATTATAATAGCACTTTTATCAAGTTTTTGGAATAATGAATTTTTATCATTTAAACAAATTGTTTTAAGATTCTGACCTAATTCAGTATTCTTTGTTACGTTATATTTATTTAAAAAATTTATTGCTGTCTTTCCAGAATATAAAATCATGTTGCTTTTTTTCTTATCCTCAGTATTTGATATTCTTTCCAACGTTTCCAGTAATCTAACTATTCCACTACCTCGTTTAATTTTATTATCATCCGTAATTATTTTAGAACTAAAACCTTCTTGTAAAAGCATGTATGTATATATTTGGTCTAAATCATAATACTTTTTATTTAAAAAGCTTTTATGCCTAGCTAAAATTTTTTCTGTTAAATCACTAATTTTATTGTATTGTTTTGGAAATTTTACTTTATTATCTTCAGATAAAAAATCATTTAGATTTTGATAAAATGTTTTCCCATAATTCATAATAACTAATTCAACTCTACTTTTATTATATTCATCTCTTTGTATTATATTTCCAACAATATACCAAGGAAAATTATTTCCTGAATGTTCTTTTATATTATCAAGTATTTCTCCCAAAATTTGTCCTAAATCAGCTTTATAATCAGCTGTATCAACACTCTTATCAAATATCATATCAATTATTCTTGTGACTACTATTTCTGAATTTTTTGATTTATTCTTATCAAAATCAACAAACTTTACTTTCTTAGAGTTTGATACTTTTTCCCTTAATTCATAAACAGGTCTATTATCTTTTGTATGAAATAGCTCATCATTTACGAAACTAGTTGTTAAAAAATTTATGTATGCTTTTTCATTTTTTATCAAAGGAAAATCAACTTTAAAATCCGTTTTAAAAAATTTAGCAATATATTTTAATTTATCCATTACAGAATCTAGCAAACAAGAGGCATCTAAATCATATTTTTCACAACTTTTCATATCAATATATATTAACTTAGTACTATTTAATATTTTTCTGTTGCATAAACTAGCTAATTCAATTACAAAATTAATACTTTCAATATAATTATCTCTTAGTGAGAAAATCCTTGGCAAAGTTTTAACTATAGTATTTAATTTATCTTTTTCATAAGCTGGTTTGCATTTTTTATTTATAAAATTGTTAAATAAAAAGTTATAACCGTCAAACATTTGATCAATATAGTTGTTTAATTTCAATTTTCTCTTACTTAATCTATGCTGCCTACGATTTTTTTTATAATATTTACGCTGTCTCTTTCGTTCACTTTTATTTCTAATTTTCCAAAATTTTTTCATTAAAACCCCCTTCCTAGTTATAATACTTCAAAATATATATCAAGCATTTCATTTTCTGTTTCTGTTATTAATTTGGTAGTATGAATTATTTCATTCACATTTGCTTATTTTTCTCCTATTATATATCCCTTTTCTTAAGTTTTTTATTTTAGTCTATTTTTTATGCTTTTTTTAATTTAAATTATCATCTATCAAAATGGCAAATGCCTATATAATGATTTTAGAAAAATTTTCATTATTAAAACAAATTATTTATCATGTCTAAAATCATATCATCTTTTTTTTACTTTTAAATAGTATTAATAAAATTATTGAGAAAATTATTATTTTTCTTTCTAAGTTTACCAAAATTGATGAAATTAAGTATCACAATAATTAAACTGATGATGCTAAATATCATTTATTCGATATTGATGGTTTTACTATAATTGAACCATTCGTTAAAATAATTGTTGAAGCTTTAAACTTGATTAATGCTATAATAATATTCTAATTATCAACAAATTATTCATAATCACTTATAAACTCTTCATATTCTATAATGGAACTATTTTTTAATTTATCACTGCATTCTTCAATAAATGCGTCAAACTGTTCTATATCAACTGCCTTTTCTACAATTTTTAAAAAAACTTCCAAAGTAATAGGTAAAATTGTAACATTTAAATCTTTTGCCTCAAAACGATAATATCTTATAGTATCTTCATGGATAAATGGTGCAATAAACAAAGCTTTATTAATAATAGAATCATTATTGGAGGCAGAAAGATGGCGTGCAACAGTTGTAGTTTCAGCATTTAATTGTTGGCTTCTATTTCTAATTGTGGTTACCTCGATATTATAGTGAAATTTATCAGCTGACAATTCAACATCTGGATTATTTCCAGGCGCTTGTGAAAGTGGTAAACCATTATCATCAAGTATTAAATGGGCTTTTACGTTTTCTTTACCAAATTTATTTGCAAGCAATAATGACGTAAACCATTCAAAACGAACGTATTCCTCAACATCGCTTAAAGAACTATCACCTTCTACAGTTCTATCTATTAATTGTAATTCTTTTACTATGTTCTCATATGGAAATTGATTATAATCCTTGTTTTCAAAAACAAACTGATAATATAGTTTATTAATCTCTTCATAATCAGTTGAAGTAACTTCCTTTTTATCCAAATTATAATTGATTATTTTAGCTTTATATTTTGCTATCTTATAATAATTAGAAGCAGATTCTTCCCATGGCAATACTATATTTTCAATATACTCATAATAATCATCATCTGAATTATAAGCTTTCCATGAATAGTTTCTATATTTGTCCAATAATAAATAAATCTTTTCAAGTTCAAATTCATTAAAATTAATATACCGAGTTTGAAAAGCCCTCTTTTCAACAATTAAACCTGTCTTTTTAAATTTTCTCAAAACTTCATCCGAATAACTCGCAGAGCCATAAAGAGTTTCCTTTGCATAAGGTTGAATACCATTAGACTTAAGATAGTTTTTTGCAAATTTTTCATTTTCAGATAAACCATATTCATTTCTATAATTCATAATATTTTCAACCGCATTTTTATATTTGCAATCTTTCATGGTAAGAACAAAAAGACCAAATTCAAATAACGTTATACCTTTAAATTTTGATTTATCTTGCGAATATTTTTTTCTTAATTCTGAAATTACAAATATGGTGTTTAAAAACGGATTAGCCTTATTATTAACCGTAATCCTTGAAGTACTTCCGTATTCGAGTCCAATCATAGCTTTAGTATATAAATCCTGTTCATTATCCAAACCTTTTAACAATTTATTACCCAATTCAGTCAACCTAATCCTATATTTTCTTTGCGTTCCTAATCTCTGAATAAATGCTTGATTCTCTAAAGACATTATATAATCTCCAACTCGACCAGTAAAACCATTACTAGGTTCATTACTTTTCATAACTTCATTCATTTCTGTTTCTGTCAAATTTTCTCCACGCCTAATTTTATTTTTAATGTTTGAATTCATATTCACTGGTGTTAATGCTCCACTCTGAATCGCATCTTTATAAATATCAATTTTTACTTCGGTAGTTACTAATTTTCCTTCATATTTTTTTAATATTTCTAAAAATTCAATATTTTTATCTGGCATTCTTATACTAGTATTAAAACAATATAGTTTATATCCTTCTCTTCTACCAGAAGTACCATTATTTTTATTCATCAATTTTCACCTCATAATTTGTTATCAGAACTTCTTTTGCTATTGTAATGTTTTTTTTTCTATAATTTGAATTAAGATATTTTCTATTTAAGTATATAACATTATAGTTCTTTGCCCACTTTTTTAACAATTCATTTGTTTGTCCATTAGATTCTATGACATTTGATAAAGCGAATTTATATCCCTCTTTATCTAATTTCTCTAATTTATCCAATAAATCTTTTTCATCTAATTCAGTCCAACTTGCATTATAAGGGGCCTGCGTTATCAAATATGGTGGGTCAAAGTAGTACATGGCCTCTTTATCTGCATATAAACTATTATCTCTAAAATCTTTCTTTGTAATTATTACATTCTTTTGCTTAAAAGCTTGACAGTATTCAGTTGTTTTCTTTCTCAATGATCCAGAATAATCAACTTTGCCTACTGGCACATTAAATATTCCCTGTGAATTAAATCTTATATAATGGTTAAATCCATATATTATCAAGGCAAACAATTTAATGGTTGTAGGATTATCATTGTAATCATCCTTTAAATTATTATAAGGTTCTTTATTAAATCTCGATAACCCCTCATGTTTTTCTTCATAATAAAAGTGCAATCCTTTTCTATAAGAATCTGTAAACCCATACTTTTTTATAATCTTATCCATCTCTTTAATAATAAAATCAGAATTATTATTTTTAAAGTAATTTAATAAATCTATTGTTATTTTATTATTATCATTTAACACTATATTTTTACTATACGAATTAAGTGCAACTAAACCACTTCCAGCAAAAACATCAACTAAGTTTTCTGTTTTTTCTAAATATGGAATTAACTGCTTTAATAGTTTAAACTTGTTACCAGTATAATTTAATGGAGAACTAATCATCTATTCTCTCCATTGATATATTATAATACTTTTTATCTATTTCAGATCCTATAACATTTCTGTTTTTATTCTTACAAGCTAATGCAGTTGTTCCTGAACCCATAAATGGATCATATATCAAATCATCTTCATTTGTATGGATTTCTATTAGTTTTTCAATTACTTCCAAATGTTTTTGTGTTGGATGAAGTCTCTTCTTACCACCGGGGACTACTCCAGTAATAATTTCAGGTTTTAGGTATCCAACCTTTTTAGGTTTATTAAAAGTCCATGGTTTTCCGATTTTAACAGCCCAAACAGCAAACTCACAATCATTAACATATCTTCTATCAACATTTCGTGGCATTGGATTTGCTTTAACCCATCTAATAACATCTTTAACTATAAATCCACATTTTTCTAGTTGTTCTGAAATAATTCCCAAATTCTTCCAATCATTGAATATTATAATTGTTCCTCCTGGTTTAATTAAATCAGCAACATCAATTATCCATTTTTTTTGATTAAAATTATAATCCCATTCCCCATAATTCATACCACTTCTTCCCATATTTGAATATCCAAGTTGGTTTTTTCTGCTTACGCCATATGGAGGATCAGTAATTATAGCATCTAATTTAACATTGTTTTTTTTCATTCTTCTTACTGTTTTTTTATAATCTTCGTTGTATATATTAATACTCATACAGTTCACTTCTTTCATTAATTCTTTCTTATAAACAATTATATCATATAATTATAATTTTTTTAAATACAAATTTTTGTTTAAGTAATTAATATGATAAAATTTATTATATTTTTTAATTCAAGTATTTTAATCTTTTTAAGCTTCCTAATTTAGTTCTATACTGTTTTGAAAATTTATTTCGTAATAATTCATAAGTATCCTTGTTAAGCTGATGTGTCGATGTAGCCCATAAATATATTTCATTCAATATTTTTTCTTGGTCTTGATTTGAAAAAGATTTAATTTTTTTTAAATATGAATTTACATATACTTCATCTTTCGAATGTAAAATAGATTTAATATCTTCATATGTCTGATCTAAGACGCATAGCAAAGATCTCCTTTCGACATTTAATTTATATAAGTCTATATTTTTATAAATATATTTTGCCATTTCTTTATCTATTCTCACATTTTTTAGAATATTGGTTGAGTTTTTAAAATAATCAATGTATATTTCTTTTAAATTTTCTATTCTCTCTTCTTCATCTAAACAAAAATTGCCTGTTCTATTAGTTTTTGAATAAACATATATTTTATAATATTTTTTTGAATATAACAACTCTTCTAAATCATAATTAAAACAATAAAATTTTGTAGCATGTTGAGAAAAATATTTCATAGCATTACAGCTTAATTGATTTGTATTTTTTATTAACTTTACATAATCATTTTCTATATCAGTTTTATTAGAGTTAGCAATTAACAATGTAAGAAATTTTTTTTCTAAAGAAGACGGTAAAAATTCTAGATGGTTAAAAAATTTTAAATAATCACTTTCTACCTGAAATTTCAATTTGCTAATTATCTTTACATTATTAATTATTTTATACTTTCCTGGAGTATTAAAATTATATTTATATCCATAAAACAATTTGTTAAAATATTCATCATCAATAGTAAAGCACTTCTCTAAAAAGGTACACAACGTATCACTTTTAAGATTTGTACTACTTAATTTTAACAAATTAGTAACCATTTCATCATCAACTTGATTTGGATTTATGTATTCTAAAACTGTATTTAAATCTGAAACTATAAGCATTTCACTATAACTAATTTTTGGTAATTCTGGTATAAATAATTTACCACAAAGTTTTGGATACTTAATTAGCATGTATATTATTCTTTTTCTAAATTGTATAACTTCTTGATTTTCATAAAATTGTTTTAAATTATCAACTATATTATTAAGTAATTTTTCTAAAATATATATTGCTTTTTCAGTTTTAAATTTAACCAATTGTTCTAGCATATTGACAACTTTATTTTCTTGTTCTTTTAATTTAATAGATAAAACATATTTTTCTAACTGATATTTATAATTATCATAAGTAATATCAAATAATTTTTCATTTTTAAATACTACATTAGGAACACTAATATTATTTACTACTAAACTCAACGATTGTATAATTTCACCAGTATTTGCCTTTTCCATGTATTCTGCAGCTATTTCACATTCTTTTACATTATCTGTCAAAATTATATTACTTACAGCAGTGTCAAATACATTTTTAATTTTCTTTGATTTTGGTAATTTATAAAAATACATTGAATAATTCATATCAATAAGTTTATTAACAAAACCAAATTCCATTTCACAAATAAACTTTTCGTTTCTAAAATAAGGACATTCTTTATTAATATCGCAAAATTCAGAACATTTTTCACATAACAACAATTTACCCGTTGTCAGTCTATTAATTACCATTTTTTCAAAGTTTTCAGAATCAGTTATAAGATTATAGAAAGAATCAGTGAATTCATCCTCTAAATAAGCTACAAAGAAACAAGTTTCTATATTTATTTCTACATTTTCAGCACCATGTTTATTTTTTAACAAATTTTCATATAAACTTATCGCATAATTATATCTATGCTTGATATCTCTAATGGTATTCCTTTTTCCTTTATAAAGATAATGATAAAAAGTCGCTTCAGGATCTGTTGGTAATAGTATATTCATTTGTTGCAATTTTTTATATTTTCCAAGTAACAATTCCTGAATCAAAATATCATAATTTTGAATTGCTACAGGTTGAAGATTTATTATATAATCAAATATTTTTTCATATAAATTCTTTATTTGATCATTTTGTTTAGAATCCATTACTTCAAGTTTTGAAGCGGGTTTAATTGCTACAATAAATTTTATATCAATATTCAAAATATCTACTGATTCAGAATAAAACTTATATATTTGTTCTAAAAATCTGATTGTTCCCTCACCATTTGTAAATCTATCTATATCTTCAATACATATTATAACTTTTTTTATACCATTTTGTTTACATGCCTCCATTATTTTGAAAAAACAATCCGTTGTCTCAAATTCATCAATTGTTCGGGTATCTTTAGATTCTTTATTAAAAGAAAAATATATTTTAGATTTTATTAATATTTGAGCTAAAGCATATGCGAATGCAAATTCTAAAATTAACAAAGCTATTCTTGGAACATTCATAGAAAACAAATTTGCCTTAGTTATAATTATAAATACTAATAATGCAAATAGGAATGATAAAACTTTGGTAAAGTTGGTATCTTCTATACACAAATCTAAAAAACCATAATTCCTATTTATTTGTTTTTCTAAAGATTTCTTTTTAATATCAGATAAATTAGCTTTTCTTAAAATTTGATTTAAAAATGATTTATGAATATTTATAGTTAAATCATCTTTATCTGAAACTTCTTTATTAGATGGCAAATTCCATAAATTAACTTTAGCAAAAAAGACTTCTTTTTTATTCATTTCGCTTCTATTTTCAACCATATTAATCACAGTACTTTTACCAGAACCATAATTTGATATTAATCCTATCATTTTAGCGGATGTATTAGTTAAAATATTTATTAAATTATTTACATAAACTTCAAAGCCAATTGAATCATCTTTTTCACTGCATGGGTTATCAATTAAATAAACGCTTTTATTACATTCATCACATTCTGTTTCGGTAATATTTTCTTTTAAATCATTATTATTTATAATTTTCTTATTTTCCATACTTGCACTTCCTTACTATTAAAAACCGCCAATACAAAAACCTAATAAACTAATAATCCTGTACTAGCGACACTTTTTAATTATCCTTATTAAACAATTCTTCTACAATTAAATCTCTTGAATGTAAATTATTATTTTGTTCCTAATAATAAGTTTTCATAGAATTTAATTAAGACTTTATTATCTTGTTTTATATTTAAGTAATTATTAAAATAATTACTTCTTACTAATGCATTTCTATAATAAACTAATTTTTCTTTGTACATAGTGTTATCCACATCATATCCACGTGATACTAATTACTATTCTATAAATAATGCTGTCGTTCTAGTATTGCCTTCTTAAAAAAATGTATTTGCCATATGTTTGAAAAAAGTTAGTTATATTATTAAATACATCAACTATGAATTTTAATTCAGTTTCAGTTTGAATATTTTCCCATTTACACATATGAATATCGAGCAATCATGTCTCGACTTACACCTCACTTCCATTTTTAACTTTTTCCTTTCTTTAACCTTTTACAACATCTCTTCATCTTATTAGCAAAACTAATAATCTTATCAATATTATCCATTATAAAAATTTGTGCATTTTTATTATATAAAACTACTTCATATCTACCTCTATAACCATCTCTAACCTGTGTTATACATTCCAAGATTTTTACCCATTTGTGTAGGTAGTTTTCTATTTTTACCATCTTACTCTATAACTTTTAAATATCCAAAACTTAAAAGCCAATTAGTAAAGCTTGTACATCTTAAATCTCTCATATCTTCATTAGTCTTTAATTCACTAATCTTTCTTGCTAAACTACTAACAATTAAATCGTCATTATAAATAAAATTTTTTTCTTCATCAGTTAAATAAAATTTTGGTTTTGGAACTTTTCTTTTTTCTTTAACTAAGTAATCATTTAAAACACAACTAACATAAAATAAACACTTACTTATTCTAGGATTATTAATTAAATCATTTTTTGAAACTTTAGCTTTTCTAATTAGATTTATACCATTAGACATATCATCTATATAACTTTTTGCTCTTTTTAATAACTCTATATCCACATTATTTATATCTTTCCATTACATCTTTTGCAAGAGGTACATCTGCTGGAGCTAAATCATAATTTAATAAATCATCTATTTTTACCCAAGCATATTCTGAGTGTGCATGAAGTCTAAAGTTACCATCAATATATTCACATTCATATAATTTAAGTATTACATTACCATGTGGATAATTAAAAGTGCTTTGTGATATAAAATCTTTTGCTTTAACTTTTACATCAAATTCTTCATAAATTTCTCTTTCTATAGCTATTTTTTCATCTTCATTTTCTTCGACTTTACCACCAGGAAATTCCCATTTACCTTTTGCATCTTTATCCGTAGATCTTTTTGCAATTAATACTTTATTATCCTTAAAAATTAAAGCCGCTACTACATTTATATCTTTACTCATAATACATTTACCTTTCGTTAAACCTATTATACTATATTTTCAATATTAAAAAAACTAAATGTTTCTTGACATTTAGCTTTATTTAACTTTCTTTATTAATACATGGTAATGAAAAGATGAATATGTTTTATCATTTGATTCATAAAAATCTTCAATATGATTAATAAACTCTATTTTAAAATCTTTGAATAAAACTTTTATTAAATCATAATCTGCATAAAAATGTGGTGTTTTATATTCTGGGCCCTCTTCCATTCTAAGTCTTGTATTTTCATCTACTAAAGGCCAAGAAGTTTGTTTAAATCCCCATGTAGATTTAGAACCAAGTGTTAAATAGCATTCTCCATTATCCTTTAAAACTCTATAAAGTTCTTTAATTATTTGTTTAACTCCTTCAGTATCTTGATGTGATATAACATTTCTACATAATATACAATCAAAACTATTATCATCATATGGTAAATGAATCATATCACCTTTTTTTAAGTCTGCTTTTAAGTTAAGAGAATCTAGCCATTCTTTAGCTCTTGTTAAACCTTCTTCACTAATATCAAAGCCATAAGTTTCAAAGTCATTACTTGCAAATAATACAGTATGTCTTCCTAACCCACAACCTAAATCTAGAAAAGATTTAAAGCCTAGTCCTTTCCACCTATCAAGTAAATAATATGACTCAATACTTGGTATTTTCCATACACAATTTGAATCATCCTCAACCATTTTCCAATTCCATCCTTTAGATTTAATCATTATCTTTCCCTCCTTCAATAATTTTATTTAAATCTTTATTACTTTTAACACAATAATATGATTTAACATCCTCGATAACTTTTCCTATAAACTCATTATCATTAGTTTCTAATACTTTTTTCTTTGTTAATTTCAAATCTATCTTATCATCACCCACTGCATATAATGTTTCTATTACATAAAACTCATCTTTTGACTCAATAAAATATAGCATAATTTTAGTAAGATCCAAATCAAAATTGCTATAACTTAAAGCAATTCTCCATACTATTTCCCTATTACCATTTTTAATTGCATAATCAATTAATTTATCTAAATTTTCTTGTCCTATATTTTTAGGATGCTCTAAAGATAAACAACTTTTAAGCTCATTTAAAATAATTTCAAAGTCCATATATAATCCTTTCAAAGATAATACTCTGCATAAAAGTTCATGTATAATCTTAGTATACAATATAAAATATTATAATTCAATTATAAAATACGCATTTTTTGAAATATAATTTTTGCCTAACTTATGCTGAAAAAGCACTATTTCTATATAAAAACTGTCAAGCAAAAAAATCTCTTTCGAGATTTTCAAATCTTTGTAATTTAGTTAAGTTATGTCCTTTTTATGTTTGAGTGGTAACTAAATATTAAATACATTTAATTACTATAGAAATCTTCAATTATGCTTTTTAACTCTTTATTACTATCAACATCACAATAAGTTTTTATATTATCAACAACTTTTTTTATAAAATCTTTGTCATTTCTTTCCAATAATTTTTCTTTAACCAATTTTATATTAATTTTATTGCAATCGACTGCACTTATGGTTTCAGCAATGTAAAATGAATCTTTTACTTTAATAAAATATAATACAATTTTAGTAAAATCTAAATCAAAGTCACTATAACTTAACGCAATTCGCCATACTATTTCTTTACTACAATTTTTTATCGCATAATCAATTAATTTATCTAAATTTTCTTGGCCAATATTTCTAGGATGTTCTAAAGATAAATTATTTTTAAGTTCATTTAAAATTACTTCATAATCCATATATAATCCTTTCAAAAATAATGCTCTGTATAAAAGTTCATGTATAACCGTAGTATACACTACAAATTATTATAATGCAATTAAAAACTTACGCATTTTTTAAAAATTAATATTTGCCTAACTTATGCTGAAAAAGCACTATTTTTTAGTGCAAACTGTCAAACAAAAAAATCTCTTTCGAGATTTTAATTAGCATCTTCTATCGTAAATATTTTCTACAACATTTTCTTCACAACACGTATTACATGGAGTAAAAGTATGTTTATAAATATGATGATTAATTATTCTAGTATTACAAGGTTTAATATGAGGTACTTCATAGCAAATATATCTATGACACACCCTTTCCTCTGGGCACTCATAAACTGGTTCACACGTACATCCCATCATATTTTCTACTTTACCCATATCTTCCATAGCAGGTCTTTTATCACAATTCATAATAGGTAATTCCTCCTTTTACATTATACTATTCGAAAAAATTATACATGTATGGGCTTTTTATATATATCAAAGCATAAAAAAATGATGCCTTGCACCATTATTTTGATTTTTTATCATTTTTAGGAATAACAAATTCTCTAGTATTATAATAATATTGACATCCACTTATTACACTAAATATTGTTGCTATAATTAAGCATATTTTTGCAAGTGGGAAGTGAAAAAACTCACAAGGAAAATTACTAAAGAAAGTTAGTGTTAATCCAACCATCATAAAGGCAGTTTTAATTTTTCCCATTGAGGAAGCCGCTACTACTTTACCTTTATTTCCAGAAATCATTTTACAAGTATCAGTAATAATATCACGAGTAATAATAACAACTGGTACTACCAAAGGAATCACTCTATCATACGCAAGTATAATAAGTACACCATTTACTAAGATTTTATCAGCAATAGCATCAGCCATTTTACCAAAATCAGTAACCATATTATATTTTCTTGCTATATGTCCATCAAGTTTATCTGTAAGTGAGGCAATTAGAAATAAAGTTCCTGCAATAATATATTTTAAATTAAATGTAACTCCATGATATAAATATACTGGCCATGAAAAGCCTAAAGCATGCCATGGTATACATAACATAATAAGTATAATAAATGCTAAAACAATTCTTGAAATTGTAAGTTTATTTGGTAAATTCATTTCCTACTCCTTATAACTTATCTCACTAGCAACCCTAGTGTTAACAGTAATTTGTTTTACAGCCCAGAAAACTGCAAAAACTGCTAAAATAACAATTAATACATATACAAGTACATATAAAACATTATTTGGTTTCTTTTCATGTCTTGTATATGGTGAAAATACTTTTTCTTCATTACCTTTAGTATTTTCCTCGATTTCCTTTTCAATATCTTTTACAGGTATTTTTGATGTTGTTTCAAAAACATATTCATTAAACTCATCTACTATTTTATCAGCATCAAGTCCTAAATATTTAGCATAATTACTAATATATTTTTTTAATGCAAATATGTCTTGAAATGCACCAGTTTTACCATCTTCGATATTTTCAAGAATTACTTTTTCAAGATTAAGATCACTACTTACTTCCTCAAGGGAAAGACCAGCAGCCTCTCTAGTATCTAGAAAAAGACTTCCAATATCTTTCAAACTAAATCTCTCCTTAATTAAAAAAATAAAAATAATATCTTAATAAGCCATGTTCTGTACCATTTCTGGTGACAAACATTTATCTATGTACAAAGTACATCTAGTCTTAGGTTCGTTTTCCCTTGACCAGCTCCCCTACCAAAATTTGGGTTTCTCACTCGCGGGGTTTACCACGTTCCACTTCTTTTATTTCTAAAAGACTCGTCTCTTTGGCACTTTTATACCTAATCATTTCATTTTCAGAAATTTTCGGAGCCGTTAGCATATGCTACCTTAAGTTATTTATTCCTTAAGCACGAACATATTATCCATCACAGGATAAGTGAGCATGGACTTTCCTCAATAAAACTAAAAGTCTTACAGCGTTTGTCTAAAGATATTATTCATTTCTTCCATAAACAATTTTTTCTAAGTTACTTATTCTTTTTAATAAATCAATGTTAGTAACTTGTTTGTTAGAACTATCTTCTTGCGTTTCAAGTTTTTCTTTTAACGCACGAATTTCTTGTTTAAGTGTATAATTATCAGATGTTAAATCATTAATTTGACCTTTAAGATTCTTAATAATATTATTATACTCAGTATAATCCCTTATGATCATATCAAGATATTTATCAACCTCTTGAGGCCTATATCCTCTTGCATCAATTTTGAAATCATGCTCTAGTATCTCCCCTGGTGTTAAATAAATCTTTTCATTATACATTTTTACACCTTCCAACATAAAAATTATAGCAAATTTCTTACTTATTTGTCAATATCCGTAAGGTTTTCATATTTTATCAAAAGTTTAGCATAATTAGTATCATCAATTAATTTACTTATAATAAAATCTATATCCATTAGTATCACCACTATTATAATATGATAAAAGAAAAATGTTATCAACAACTTCGACAAAACATGTCATTTATTTTATAAAAAAAGTATGCTATAATTAAAATGGTGAATATAAATGAATTATCCAACTGCAATTAAAAAGACCTATAAAAAACAAATTAATTATGGCAACCGTGGTATGGATTTAGAAAATTTTATTAACCAAACCAACGAGTACTACTTAGAAAAGGATATTGCTGTAATCTATAAAAAACCTACACCTATTCAAGTAGTAAAATATAATTATGATAACAAAAGAATAACTGATGCCTTTTATTTAACTCAATCTACCTTAGATTATAATGGGGTTTATAAAGGCTACTACATAGAATTTGATGCAAAAAATACAAATAAAAATTTTTTACCGCTTAATAACATAGCAGAGCATCAGATTAAACATATGAAAAATATTGTAAAACACAAAGGAATATGCTTTTTACTTATTGCAATTAATAGTGAATATTATGCTTTACCAGCAAAAATGTTATTTAATTTTATTGATAAAAACGAAAGAAAAAGTATTCCCTATGATTTTATAAAAGAAAATGGTTATAAACTTGATTATAATTATTTAAAAGGAATAGATTATATAAAAGCTGTTGATTTAATGATAAAGGAGAATGTATGAGAAAATTAAAAATTCAAAGAAAATTAAAGAATTTTAATAGTAATGTAAAAACAAAAATTAATAATGAAATAAAAAGAAAAGGAAAAAAAGGATTTATTTGGGAAATAATATTTAGCTTTTTAATATTTTGTGCAAGTGCGGTTTTAATATTTGTACTTTATATTATAATTAGTGCTCCAAACTTTGAAAAAGATAAACTATATAAAAAGGAAGCCACAGTTATTTATGATAAAAATGGAATTGAATTTGCAAGGGTTGGACAAGAAGACCGTGAACTTATTGAATATAAAGATCTTCCTCAGGTATATATTGATGCTTTAATAGCTACTGAAGACTCAAGATTTTTCCAACATAATGGACTTGATATTGCCAGATTTTTAAAAGCCTCAGTGGGACAGCTTGTTTCCTCAAAAGCAGGTGGTGCTTCAACTATTACAATGCAACTTGTTAAAAAGACTTATACAAATGGAGCTTCCGAAGGTATAGCGGGTATTGTTCGTAAATTTACCGATATATATATGGCTGTATTTAAAATAGAAAGTTCATATACTAAAGAAGAAATACTAGAATTTTATTCAAACTCATTATGGTATGCTAACGGAAGAAGTATTAATACTACAGGTATCTATGGAATAGAGCAAGCAAGTCAACATTTTTTTGGTAAAAGTGTTAGAGATTTAAACCTTGCTGAGGCATCATTAATTGTTGGAATGTATCAAAATCCAAGATTATATAATCCATACAAAAACCCTGTTGGTTGTCGAAATAGACAAAAAATAGTTTTAAAATTAATGGTTAATCATGGATACATAACTGAAGAAGAAATGAATGCTGTACTTGAAATACCAATTGAAAGTATGGTAGCGGATGATAGTGATGCAGTATCTACTAACGATTATCAAGCAATAATTGACCATGTAATTGATGAAGTGTATGAAAAAACTAAAAAAGATGCTAGACAAGTACCAATGAAAATTTATACTACATTTGATTTAAAAGTACAAGATGTTCTTGTTAAACTTGAAAAAGGTGAATTATTTAAATACTATAATGATTATGACCAAGAAGGAACTGCAATTACATCAATCGAGGATGGTTCGATAATTGCCCTTTCTGGAGGTAGAAAATATGGTGCAAGAGGATTAAATCGTGCAACTGATATTAATCGTCAACCAGGTTCTACTGCAAAACCATTATTTGATTATGCACCTTATATGGAATATCTAAATGGTTCTCCAGGAGATTATTTCTTCGATGAACCTTATGCATATTCAACAGGTCAATCAATTAATGATGCCGATAGAAAATATCAAGGTATGATTACATTAAGAAAAGGTCTTATTGGTTCAAGAAACGTAACTGCCTTACAAGCATTTCAAAAGGTAGCTGCTAAAGATCAAAGTTTAATTGAAAACTTTGTTCATAGCGTAGGAATTAATTATGGTTCAGCATTATATGAATCTGCCTCAATTGGTGGTTTCAATGGTACTAACCCACTTGAAATGAGTGCTGCTTATGCTGTATTTGGCAGAGGTGGATATTACATTAAACCTTATTCATTTACAAAAGTTATTTTTGAAGATGGAACAACATATGAAAATAAATATACAAAAGAAAAAGTTATTAGTGAAGAAACATCTTATATGATTACTAATGTTTTAGTAGACACAGTTAGAGATAGTTGGTCTGGTTCAATAAAAATAAGTGGTACTGAAGTTGCTGGTAAAACTGGTACAACAAACCTTGATACAGCAACACAAAAAGCACAAAATTTACCTGCAGATTTAATTCCAGATTCTTGGAACATTACATATAATCCAGAATATTCAATTGCTTTATGGTATGGATATGATAGACATAGAACTGATTATTATATGAATACTAATACTGGATGGACTGCAAGAAGTAGAATAATGGAAGCGCTTGCGAGAAATATTTATAGCACGAATAAAACATTTAAAAGGCCTTCGGGTGTAATAAGTGTTGAAGTTGAAAAAGAAACAGTACCTTTAATGTTAGCAAGTGAATATACTCCTGAAGATATGAGAATGACTGAACTATTTAAGGAAGGAACAGAACCAACTGAAACATCAATAAGATATCAAAAACTTGAGGCTCCTACAGGAGGAAAAGCAAGTTATAATGGGAATGAAGTAACACTTTCTTGGACAGGTATTAAAACACCAGATGCAATAAATAGTACTTATTTACAAAATTATTTTAATGATAATTATGCAGCATTTGCTACAAAATATTATGAAAAAAGAATTGAATATAATAATAGTTATATTGGTAAACAAGGTTATGAAGTTTATATGCAAAATGAAGATGGTTCATTAAAGGAATTAACTTTTACTGAAAATGCAAGTTATAAACAAACTATAGAAGGTGGAAAATCATATAAATTTATTATTAAATCAAGTTATTCAATCTTTAAGGCAAACCAATCAGATGGGTTAATTATTAATGTTAATACAAAAACTGATACAACAATCGATGATATAATTAATCAAGATAAAGATAAAGATAAGGATAAGGATGAGGATAAAGATACTGGATTAAACTAAAAACAAGGATTAAATTTTCCTTGTTTTTTTATATTTGCATTCCATTTTACAGTTTTGACATAATGGATTTTTTGCTTTACAATAATATCTACCAAATAAAAGTAATTGATGATTAATTTTATTATATTCACTTTTATCAAATATTTTAGACAACTTTTTTTCTATTTTTAAAACATCATCATTTTTATTAGCTAGTCCTAGTCTTTTTGAAACTCTTTCTACGTGTGTATCTACCGCCATTGTAGGAATATCAAATAGTTCTGATAAAACCACATTCGTAGTCTTTCTACCTACACCAGGCATTAGTTCTAACTCTTTTCTATTACTTGGAACTATTCCATTATATTTTGTTAATAAAATGTTACTAATTTCTTTAATATATAATGCTTTCTTATGATAAGAACCTAAAGGTTTAATAATATCTTCGATTATTTTTACATCTAAGGAAGCTATTTCATTTAAATTATATTTATATAACTCTTTAGTTACTTCATTAACTCTTTTATCTGTTGTTTGAGCAGAAAGCATCACAGATATTAAAAGTTCATAATCTTTATTATAATCTAGTTCACACTTAGGATTAGGTATATAATAATCTAAATTATCTCTTAAATTAGTTATCATCATCTAACCAATTATATTCAAAAACACTTGTTTCAAAGTTTTTTGTTTCCTTATTTATTTTATTTTCATTAATTTCTTTTTCTAACTCTTCCTTACCCTTATATCCTTTTTTATTCCATTCAAATAATATTTTATCTATATATCTAAGTGAAGGTGCATCATTTTTAATTGCTTCATCTAAGGCTTCGAGAATAAGCGATTCACTAAAACCTTTTGAAAGCCAAGCATTAATTATTTCATAGTCCATACCTGATAAACCTTTACCAAACTTTTCTTGAAATTTAAAGAAAATACTATTTTCATTCTTTTCCTCTTTTTCTAAATCAATAGTTTCTTTTAAGTTATTATAAAAATTTTCTAATGATACTTTATCAATAACTTTTCCACCTTCATTTTTAATTTGATTTAATTTAATTAATTTTTTTGTAAGTAAACTATTAAAGGCTATTAAAGTATCATTTTCAGATAAACAAGTTGCTTTAGATATTTTTTTTATATCAAAAGTTAAATCATAATCATTATCAAAGTACATTAAAACTATAAACTCTTTTAAAGTTAAATTATATTTTAATGCCTCTTTTAAAAAAAGGGTTTCAATTATAAATTTTTTGTTGTCTTTATTCATTTTTGTACCTACCTAATATATATTTTTTAATTTCATTTTTTTTATTTTTTAAATTCTTTTTTAAAATTTCAATTTTAACATCATTTATTATTTCACTTACCTTTTTTGAGGGTTCAAGATTTAAAAGTGTCATTACTTCTTTACCAGTTATATCAATATCTTTCATACTTTTTATAGGAAGATTTTTATATATTTTGTTGATAGTTTGTTTGTTTATATGTAAAACATCTCCGGCTACATAAGAAAGATATAATCCATAATTAAATAATGTAAAGTTATTAATTCTATTTTGATTTATTATTTCCTTTATCTTGGCAATATTATCTTTTTCCTCTTTAGTATATTCAATTTGTTTTACCTCTATTTGAGAAAGCATACCTAAAATATCCACAGTAAAAGTTATATCTTCATTATATTTAAGTCCTATAACTTCACTTATTTTTGTTTTATCTAAAAGCTTTAAACCCTTTTTAAAATTTTTATTTGATAATATTTTAATTAATTCATCTTTTACTCTTTTAGGGCTTAAAGTTCTAACCTTTTCATAATTATTTTTAATTGCATTATAAGTATTTTCTTCGATATCAAAATCTAATATACTTGCAAATCTTATTGCCCTAAGCATTCTAAGGGGATCTTCAGTAAATTTAGCATTAGCATTACCAAGTGATCTTATAATACCTTTCTTAAGGTCTTCCTTACCATTTAATAAATCTAATATTTTATCATTTTTATCTAAACATATTGAATTTATAGTAAAATCTCTTCGATTAATATCCTCGAGTAAATTACTAACATATTCTATTTCAATAGGCTTTCTATTATCATATTTTTTTTCTTTTCTATATGTTGTTATATCAATGTTGTATTTTTTAATTTTCATATTAAGTCCACCATAATTATTAAGATTTTGTTTCACATTAAATAAATGAATTAAATCTTTAGGTTTAGCATTTGTACATATATCAACATCATAAGAGTTTTTTTTAAGTAGATAATCACGAACAAAACCACCTACTATATAGGCTTCATATCCTTCACTTTCAATTTTTTTTAGAATATTTTTTATAATTTTATCCATAATCTCTCCGTAAATATTTTAACATAATTTTATATTAAAAAAAAGGACATAAAGTCCTAGAATGTATTTTAATATTTATGATAAAAATAATTGAAGTTACAAAGTAATAGAAAAAATAACCCTTGCGGATTACTTTTCTGCCTAAGGGATCCCGTACTTAACATACGATTAGAACATTCGCACATATAGTGCTTGGTTCGATACACCTTAAAGGTCTTCTAAAATTATTATATCATTTTTTTTAGAATTTACAACTAATTCTTCAAAATTTTTTCTTTTTCCAATTGTTTAATACTTGGATTACAACCGAATAATTTAAATGGGAATTTGGATATATAGGTTCTATAATATTGTGGTACTCTTCTTGATAAATCTTCGTTTAAACGATTATATTTTTTCAAAACTAAGTTTGCAATGTAATCAGCCATTTGTACATCTCTATTGTCTTTTGAATCTAAATATTTAACCTCTATTTCTAAATCCATTAATTCAAATTCCCATTGTAAAAATGTTTCTAAATCTTTTAAACTTTTCACAGAGGTATTTCTGTTATCAACTCTTAATTCAATTTGGTTCGTTTGAAGCAACGGAATATTACATTTAAATAGATATTTTAATAAAGTTTTTACAAAAAAGTTATAAGCTACATTTTCTGAAGCACCAAACTTGCTTAAGTTTTCTTTATCCACAACTATCGCTATTGGTACTACTCCGGATAGTGAATATAATTCATTTAAAAATAAAGCTTGTTGACTACTATTAATGTGTGAGGATTTTAGTTCAACATTTTTATTAATCGGTATATTTTTGATTTGCTTTACAATTTCCTCAATTCTTTTATGTGATGAAGTAACTTTATGTAATTCTCTAGTAATAAATCCCGCAATTACAAAATATCTTTCATTTTTTAGGTGCATAGCACCAGATTCATCTAATACAATATAAGTTTTCAATATTTATCATCTCCTAAGTTGAATTACAATAAGTATATCATAATTTTTTATAAAATAAATAAATATTTAATCAAAATAAAACTCGAACTAAAAAGTTCGAGTTAAGTATTTAATTGGTGCTTGTAATCGGGGTCGAACCGATACTTTCTTTTGGAAAAATAGATTTTGAGTCTATCGCGTCTGCCAATTCCGCCATACAAGCAACAAACAAATACATTATATCATTTAATTATTGTTTTTTCAAATAATCTAAAACAATTTCTTTATCATCTAGGTGATGTTTTTCATGTCCTATAATTTGATAATCTTCGTGTCCTTTACCAAGAATTAATAAAGTATCATTTTTATTAAGCATTTCTAATCCTTTATTAATAGCCTCTTTTCTATCAAAGATTATTTCATAATTTGTTTTATGAACACCACTTATTATATTATCCATAATAATTTTAGGGTCTTCAGTACGAGGATTATCATTAGTAAATATTACATAATCACTTTTTTGGGTAGCAACATTTCCCATAATAGGTCTTTTCTTAGGATCTCTATCTCCACCACAACCTACAATAGTAATTATTTTACCTTTTTTATTTTCTAAAAAAGAATTAATTATTTTTTCAACAGCATCTGGTGTATGGGCATAGTCAATAACTGCTTCAGCATCACGTACTTTAATTTGTTCACATCTTCCCTTCGGAGGAAAAACATCTTTAGTTATATCAAATATTTTTTGAATATCTATTCCATAAGTATTAATTATGGCTAGTGCTGTCATATAGTTATAAACATTAAATTTACCCCTTAAATTAGTTGTAACACTTAAATTTTTTTCATGATATTTAAAATTAATTATTGTACCACTATCAGTACTTTCATAACTTATTACTTCATAATCAGATTTAGTAAATCCAATTGTTTTATAATTTTTCTTTTCAAAATACTTACCATATTCATCATCATTATTAACAATAATTGTACCAGTGTCCTTTAAGTAATCTAAAATTAAAAGTTTTGCTTTTAAATAATTTTCCATAGTTTTATGATAATCTAAATGATCCTCGGTAAGATTTGTAAATGCCTCAATAGTAAAAGATAAACCTTCGACTCTTTTAAAAGATAAAGCATGTGATGAAACTTCCATTACAACAGCTTTGCAGCCCTTTTCAAGGGCAGTAGTTAGCATTGAATAAATCTCAGTTATCTCAGGAGTTGTATTAGGTAGTTCATAAACTTCATTCTCCACATAAAAACCAATTGTGCCAATATAAGCAGTTTTAATTCCAAGTTTATTAAGCATTTGGTAAGTTAGAAAACAAGTAGTTGTTTTACCATTTGTACCAGTTACACCAATAATATCAAGTTTATTAACAATATCCTTATAATTATCAACAATATATTTTTGTAAATACTCTTTTGTATCAGGAACAACAATTGTTTCAACGTTATAACTTCCATGTTCACATACTATTTTTGATGCACCATTTTCAATTGCTTTTTCAATATAATCGTGTCCATCAACAGTATTTCCCTTTATAGCAATAAAAGTATCACCTTTTTTAACTTTTCTTGAATCAGTTTTAATATTTATCATAATTAATCCTTTCTATATTTCATTAAAATATATGTCGTACCACACTAAAAATGTGTATATTGTCCAAACCTTTTTATATGAATCTCTTTTACCATTTTTATGTTCTTCGAGAAGTTTATTAATTTTTTTTGTATCAAAAAATAATTTTGCACTTTCTCCATTAAATTTTTCTTTAATTATATTATATAACTTATCAGTTTTAATCCACTCTCTCAAAGGAACAGGAAACCCAAGTTTTTTCTTTTTATATGCTTCATTAGGTATTACCTTCGAAGCGGCTTTTCTAAGAGCAACCTTTGTAGTTTCTTTATTTATTTTTGCATAAGTAGGTAAAGATTTTGCAACTTCATAAACTTTATTATCTAGAAATGGAGTTCTTGCCTCAAGGCCAAACATCATTGTATTTCTATCTACTGCATGTAAAAAATCATTTACTAACCAATAATAATAATCAATCATTTGTCTTTGAATTAATGTAGAATTATCTTTATATCTATCATAAACATTCTTTACAATATCTTTTGTATTTATTTGATTTGGAATTTTAACAATACTTTGTGCTTCTTTATCACGAAATACTCTTCCTAAACCAATGTTATAATTTTCTAACTTTTGTCCTCTTCGATAAAGAAAATTAAAACCTCTTATATCTGGAAAAATACTTACAATATTTGAGACAATATGTCTTAAAAAATAAGGTAATTTCATATATCCTTGCATAGTAAGCTCCTCTTGGTAAGAGTTATAACCTGCAAAAAATTCATCTGCTCCTTCTCCAGAAAGAACAACTTTTACCTCTTTCGAAGCAATTTCTGACACAAAATATAAAGCAATTGCTGATGGGTCCGCTAAAGGTTCATCCATATAATACATAATTTTAGGAAAAGATTCTATATATTCATCCATAGTAATTTTTTTTGAATAATTTTCAATACCTAACTTATCAGATAAATCTTTTGCATAACTAATTTCATCAAATTTTGGATTATCATATCCAACAGTAAACGTTTTATCTGGTTTTGCAAGTGAAACTATATACGAAGAATCTATTCCACTTGATAAAAATGAACCTACTTCAACATCACTTATTTGATGATATTCAACTGAATTTTTCATTGCTTTATCAATATTATCAACAATTTTATCCATATCATCATTTTTTTCTTTAAATTCTAGTGTAAAGAAACTTTTTGTTTTAATCTTACCATCTTTATAAATTAAATAGGTTCCTGGATCAAGTCTATATACTCCCCTGAAAAAGGTTTCTGATGTTGGAACAGAGTTAAAACATAAATATGCAGATAATATATCAGTATTTAGTTTTTTTTCAAAATCTGGATTTGCTAAAAATGCTTTTGGTTCTGAGGCAAACATAAATGTATCATTAAATTTTGCATAATAAAGTGGTTTAATACCAAAACCATCTCTTGCCATAAATAGTTCATTTTTATTTTTATCCCATATTGCAAAAGAAAACATACCTCTTAAATGATTTGGAAGTTTTTCACCCCACTGTTCATAACCATGAAGTATTACTTCAGTATCTGTTTTTGTTTTAAAAACATGTTTCTTTTTTAATAAAGCGTCTTTTAATTCTTTAAAATTATAAACTTCTCCATTATAAATAATAACCTTACTTTTATCTTCATTATATATTGGTTGTGCACCAGTATTTAAATCAATTATTGCAAGTCTACGATGAGCAAGTGCACAATTATCATCAATATAAAAGCCTTCACCATCTGGACCACGATGCTCAATTTTTTTTGACATATCTTTAATTATTTTCTCTTTGTTTTCTTTATTATTTACAAATCCTACGATTCCACACATACTATCACCTTCTTGTTAGTTTTCTTTATATGTACTTTTATATAAATCTACTTCTTCATTTGAATTTTCTTTATTAAATTTAATTTCTGGTAAATCACTTAATGATGCAAGTCCAAAATAATCTAAAAATTCTCTTGTTGTTTTATATAAATTTGGATGTCCAGGTAAATCAGACTTTCCACATACTTTAATTAAGTCTTTTGCCATTAATTTTTTTATCATAAAAGATGAAGAAATACCTCTTAAATTGTCTACACTAGTTCTAGTAATTGGTTCATTATATGCAATAATTGCAAGTGTTTCAAGTGCTGCTTGAGATAATGTTTCAGCTCCTGAAGTATCCTTAACTAGTTTTTTGTAATACTCAATATGCTCTTTTTTAGTCGTTAATTTAAAAGAGTTAGATAAATAACTTATTCGAATACCTCTTTCAGCTTTTTCATATTCTTTCTGTAAATCATTTAAAAGTTTCCTAGCTTCTTTTTCATCAATTTCTAAAACTTCACAAATTTTTTCTAAAGTAATACCTTCATCTCCGACTACAAATAGTATTCCCTCTAAAACTGCTAATTTATTCATTATATACCTCAACATATATTTTACTAAAATTTTTGTTTTGTGACAAGGTTATCAAATTATCTTTACTCATTTCTAAAATACTTAAAAAAGTAACAACAATTTCCTCTTTTGTACATTCATTAAAAAGCCTAGTAAACTCAACCTTTTTTTCTCTACTCAAAATATCTTTTATATAATTAATTTTATCTTTAACACTAATTTCTTTTCTAGCAATTTTTGTATTTCTTGGTTTTTTATACTCTAATCTTTCAGATATTTCAAGCATTGCATTAACAAGATCCTCTAAAGAAACATCATCACTCAAATAAGTTTCATTATTAGCATATTCCTTTAAACTTTCTGGTACTTTTGTAAAATAATCTTGTCTATTTTTTTCAAGTTCACGAAAATCATTAGTAATAGTTTGATATTTTTCATATTCAATTAATCTATTACGTAAATCTTCTTCACTATTAATTTCATAATTATCATCGTCTTCTTCTTCATCAAAACCTAATATAATTTTACTTTTTAAATGTATTAGTTCTGATGCCATAACTAAATACTCACTTTTATTATCTAAATCATTTTTATCAAGTGAGTTTATAAAATTGATGTATTCATCTATTATTATCTTTAAATCTATTTCATATATGTCAAGTTCATGTTTTTTAACCATATGAAGCATTAAATCTAAAGGTCCTGTAAAATCTTTAATATTAAAATTCATTTTTCTCCTTACTAACTACAAGTAAAGAATTCAGCGGTCATTTCATAATTAATTTTAATTGGACTTACTCCTTTACTATAGTAATAAATATTATCTATTTTTGTATCACCAGCATTATAATCCATAGTTAATCTATATCTAAATCCATTAGTTATTTCAGTTACTGTTGCAGTAATACCTGACTTACCTTCAAAAGATGCTGCTAAAGTAGTGTATTCATTAAATAAGTTTGCATAATTTACATTATCATTAGTAACTATTATAGTATCTTCATATTTAAATAACTTATCATTTTCAAAAAAATATATAATTGATTCGCCATTATTATTTTTACAAGTCATCGCAGATTTATTTTCACTATCAACATCAAGGCTAATTAAATCATAATCACTTTCCTCGAGTTTAGCAATATTATACTTTGTTGGAGTAACACTTAACTGATATGAAAAATTTTTATTAGATTTATTAGTAATAATACCATTAATTTTAATTACAGAAATTTGAGTATTACTGTCATCATATAATCTAATAAAATATGAATCATTTGTTAAATTAAGTTCTTTATCTGCATTATTGTTAACTAAAAAACTTAGTGTTCCAGCATCAAAACTAATATTAGTAAATGTAGTTTCATTTAACTTTACTTCATTATTTGTAAATGCATAAATAGTATTTTTACTATTTTCGGTAACATTTGTTGTGGTGTTAGTCCCATTTTCAGTACCATTTGTAGTGTTATTATTTACTACATAATTATTCGTAAAGGCTTTATTATATAAATAATCACGATATGCTTTTTGAATATCAGGTAAGAAATAAATTACCACAATAAAAATAATAAATAAAAAAAGTGTTCCAATCCAACCATATTTTTTTGTATCAGTTCTTCCTATTGTAACTGATTGTAAAGGATTTGTATCTATATTAACTTTTCTTCTTCTAGCCAAGTTATTCCCTCCTACTCTTCATAGTAATTATACTATATTTACAAATATAAAACAAGAAAAGTATTGCACTTTAATTTAATTATTGTTATAATATATCTAGTTTTGTTGAAGCAAAACATTTTGGCGGGGTATATCAACTGGCTAGATAGTTCGGTTCATACCCGAAATGTTGGGGGTTCGAGTCCCTCCCCCGCTACCAATAAAATATTAATAGATAGGAATATCTATTTTTTTTAAACAAAATAAAGTGTTCAATCAAGAACACTTTTTTAGAGGTGATTATTTATAATAAATAATCCAATATAATTTTAACATGTTTTTCTATAAACCTCAACGAACAAGTGAGTATAATTTTACTTAATTAATGAGAAAATAATATTAGAAAGACTGGTGAGCATATTGCATAATAAAAATGATGAAAATTATATTTATTATTTAGTTGCTCATAATCTAAAATCTATTAGAAAGAAAAAAGGACTTACTCAAGCTAAATTTGCAGAACTTTGTAATTATAGTGAAGGATTTATAATGAATATTGAAAGTAATAAATATTTACAAACATTTAGTTTAGGAACACTTTGGAAGTTTGCCCAAGTTTTAGATATTGATATACGAGAGTTATTTATACCAATTGATGATAATAAATAACTTTTTTTCATTTGTAGACAAAACATAAAATATATGATATAATCTATTTGTTTTTGAAAAACTTTTAAAAATAAGAAAGAAGGATTTTATATGAAAAATGAAATAGAGGAAACATCTATAGTTGCTTTAGGTGGCCTTGGAGAAGTTGGAAAAAACATGTATGTTATTACTCATAAAGATGAAATAATTATAATAGATTGTGGAGTTCTTTTCCCTGAGGATGACTTACTTGGAATAGATTATGTTATACAAGATTATACATATCTTAAACAAAATGAAAGCAAAATTAAAGCATTAATAATAACGCATGGTCATGAAGATCATATTGGAGGAATTCCATTTTTACTTCAAAGTGTAAATATCCCTGTTATTTATGCTCCGAAAATTGCTACAGATTTAATTAATAAAAAACTTGAGGAAAGAAATATTAATTACAAAAATATTGAACTAATAAATAAAGATTTAGTTTTAGAGTATAAATATTTTAAAATTGAATTTGTTAATACTACTCACTCAATACCAGATAGTTTTGCAATATGTATTCATACACCAAATGGAACGATTTTTGAAACTGGAGATTTTAAATTTGATTTAACCCCAATTGGACCAATGGCAGATATTCATAAAATGGCTAAAATTGGTGCTGAAGGTGTAACACTACTTTTAAGTGATTCAACTAATGCTCTATCCGAAGGTTATTCAAAAAGTGAATCATCAGTTGATGGAACTTTAAATGATATTATATCAAGACATCACGGAAGAGTTATAATTGCAACATTTGCCTCAAATATATTTAGAATTAAACATATAGTTGAAACTTGTAAGCAATACGGAAGAAAAATAATTGTCTTTGGAAGAAGTATGGAAAATGCAATCGAACTTGCTAGTAATAATGGTCTTATCGAAGATAAAAGTATATTTATAGATGCATATCAAGCAAAAAGTTTAAAAAGAAATGAAGTATGTATATTATGTACTGGTACTCAAGGAGAACCTCTTGCGGCTTTATCAAGAATTGCCAATGGTGTTCATAAACAAATATCATTATTAAATGATGATTTAGTAATATTTTCATCAAGTGCTATACCAGGTAATGCAAATAGTATAAATAAAATTATTAATAAACTTTATTTAAAAGGTGTAAGAGTATTTACTAATACTGAATTTAGTGATATACATACATCTGGTCATGCTAAAGAAGAAGAACTTAAATGGATGCTTAGAATTATTAAACCAGCTTATTTTATGCCAATGCATGGTGAATACAGAATGCTTAAAAAACATGCTGAAATTGCTAAAATGTGTGGTGTTGAAAATTCTTTAATTTGTGAAAATGGTAATGTTGTAAAAATGCTTAATGGAAAAGTATATAAAGATGGTAATGTTATATCTGGAGATGTTTATGTTGATGGATCAAGAGTTGGTGATGTAGGCTCTGTAGTTATAAAGGATAGAAAACTTATGAGTCATGATGGTATTTTAATTACTATTTTAAATATTAATACTTTAACAAGAAAATTATTAATAAAACCAAATGTTACTGCACGTGGATTTGTTACAATAAATGAAAATATTGAATTAATTAATAAAATAGAAAATAAAATTTCTGATATTACAAATAATTACCTAGCAAAATCAATTTATAGTTATACTGATTTAAAAAATCAAATCATTTTAGAGGTTCTTCCATATATTAATGAACTTACAGGAAGAAGACCAATTATATTACCTGTAATTATGGAAGTTAATCAATCTATATATTAAAAAAACTGCAATAATCATATTGCAATTTTTTTATAGGTATTTTTCTAATTGTTCATTTTGACTATAGAATCTATCAAAAGTTAAATACTTTGCTCCATCTTTTATTAGCACCTGAGGTTTTTGCACCTCTCTACTTTTAAAAACAGTTTCACAATTTAAAGTAAAATATTTTGGACTAAATATCATACAAAGTTTATCACTTGCCCAATGTTTTTCTAATACATTTCTATCAGTTTCAGAAAATACACTAGTATATTGTCCATGTGAATGATAACAGCCAATAACTTCGAGGTTTTTAGATTTAGCAAAATTTAATGCTCTTGACTCATAAAAAAGTGGAAACATAAATTCATTTGCAGAACCAACTAAATCTTTTTCATAATACATTTGTGTAACATAAAAATATTTAAGCCCATCCTTTTCTATCATACTACCTAAAAGATAACCTCCACATTCGTGAAATTCATCCATAAATGCGTGATTTATAATAGCATCAGATACATTTAAATTCATAATAACAATTGATTTTTGTGTTTCCATAATATCCTTTCAAAAAGAAGAAGTAATTATTTTGCTTCTTCTTGTGCTCTTGTTTCCCTAATAACAGTAATTTTAATTGTACCAGGATATTGCATTTCTTTTTCAATTTTATCTTTCATATCTCTAGCAATTTTAAAACTTGTTAAATCATCAACTTCATTAGGTTTAACCATAACTCTAACTTCTCTTCCTGCTTGCATTGCATATGTTTTTTCAACGCCTTCGAAAGAGTTTCCAATACTTTCTAATTGTTCAAGTCTTTTTATATAATTTTCAACTGAATCATTTCTTGCACCAGGTCTTGCAGCACTTAAAGTGTCCGCTACTGCGACAAGGTTGGCAATTACAGTTTTTGCTTCTTTAGCACCATGATGAGAAACTATTGCATCAAGTACTGTTTCATTTTCATGATATTTTTTAGCAATATCATATCCAATATCAACATGAGAACCCTCAACTTCAAAATCTATTGCTTTACCAATATCATGTAAAAGTCCCGCTCTTTTAGCAAGTGAAATATTTTCACCAAGTTCTGATGCCATAAGTCCACATAGATTAGCAACCTCGATTGAATGCTTTAATGCATTTTGTCCATAACTAGTACGATAATTTAATTTACCAATTAAATGTAATAGTTCTGGATCCATCTTAGTAAGACCAAGTTCATTCATTGTCTTATTACCAAGTTCGGTTATTTTACTATCAATATCCCTTACAGTTTTATCATACACTTCCTCGATTCTTGCAGGATGTATACGTCCATCTTTAATAAGTGTCTCAATAGTAATTTTAGCTATTTCTCTACGAAGTGGATCAAATGATGATATAACAATAGCTTCAGGAGTATCATCAATTATTAAATCAACTCCAGTAATTGATTCAATTGTACGAATATTTCTTCCTTCACGGCCAATTAAACGACCTTTCATTTCATCATTAGGAAGTTCAATTGTACTAACTGTCTGAAGACCTACAACATCATCAGCATATCTTTCCATTGAACCAACAATTAATTGTTTTGCTTTTTCATTTGCCTCAAGTTTTGCTTTTGCAGTTTCTTCGGAAATATACTCTGCTATTTCCTTACTCATATCAGCCTCAACTCTAGACATAATTTGTTTTCTAGCATTATCTTTACTTAAGCCAGATATTTTTTCTAATTTTTCAATTTCCTCTTTTAAAAGAGTATCCATTTTATCCTCTTTTTCTTGGATAGTTTGATTTCTTAAATTTAGAGAGTTTTCTTTTGCATCTAAAGACGAATCTCTTTTCTGAAGCATTTCTTCTCTCTTATCAAGATTATTTTCTCTACTAATTAAACGATTTTCAGTTTCTTTAAGTTCTGCCTTTTTTTCTTTTATTTCAGCATCCGTTTGTTGTTTTAATTTAAAACTTTCTTCTTTAAGTTCCAAAAGAGCATCTCTTTTTTGTTTGTCTGCTTCTTTTTTAGCTTCATCAATTAGTTTAATAGCTTTATTAGTGCGTTTTTTATTTATAATATAATAAATTACAAATACTATTGCACCACCAATTATTAATCCAATAACTAGAGTTAAAATGGAAGTTGTAGTTAATTCCATTTTAATCCTCACTTTCCTTTTATATAGAATTTTTTTAATTCCTACAATTTAATTATATATTTTTTTTCAAACTTAATCAATAGAAAAATAATATAGGTTTACAAAATTACCTATATTACATATAAAAATATTGAAAAAAAGAATAATATACTTGCGGCTAAAACAAAGAAATGAAATATTGAATGCATATATTTTTTCTTTTTACCTACTGCATAAAATATTGCACCAATAGTATAAATAATTCCACCACTGAGCATCAAATAAATACCTGCTATATCAATGCTATTTAATAATGTTTTAAAAGTAAATATAATCATCCATCCCATTACTAAATAAAGAAACATTGAAAATTTTTTATACTTATTTAAATTAATTGAATTTAAAGTTATACCAAGTATTGCACATCCCCATATAACTCCAAAAACTGTCCATCCTAAAGCCTTAGGAAGTGATACTAATGCATATGGTGTATAGGTTCCCGCGATAAGTAAAAAAATCGAATCATGATCTAATATTCTAAAAACTCTTTTAGCATTATTAGGTTTAAATGAATGATATAATGTAGACATTGTATATAAAATAATTGAGCAACTTCCATAAATAACCGAACTTATTACAGCATAAACATTATGATGAATTGCACTAAAAACAGTACATAAAACAAGAGCTGCAATTGAAAGAAGACCTCCAACACCATGACTTATCGCAGATAATAATTCCTCACATAAATTATATTTTGGTATTTCAATCTTATCTTTTAATTTCATATATAAATCATATCATAAACATAACAATATTTAAAGAGCACATATTTTAAAATATGTGTTATAATAGTCTTCATAAAGGAGAAAGAATATGCAAGATAATTTTATGAAATATATAGAATATTTATATGTAACAGGCCAACTTGATGAAATGGATAATGAACAGATTTCAGAAATTGCCAATGAACTTTTTAATGATGATGAGTCATTAGATAATGATGATAATAGTTTAAAAAGATAAAAAAACAATGCCACTTAAGCATTGTTTTCATTTGATGTTAAATTTATATTTCCAACTCCACCTTCAATAGTTAAACTAACAAGTCCTTTACCATTTTCATAATTTGAATTTATTTCCTCGCCATTAACTTTAATATTACCTAATCCTTTATTAATTTTAACTTTATAATCATTTAAACTATTAAATAAGTTAATATTAAATTCTCCTACACCAGTAGTAATTTTATTACTACCTTTGAATAAAGCAGAAATATTTGTTTTGCCAGCTCCCATAGTTAAATTTAAATTATAGATATTTCCATATTCAATATCAAGACTACCTGCTCCACCTAAAACTTTAGTTTCATCTAAAACAGTAAGTCTTTTAAAATCAATTTTACCTGCTCCTTGTTTTAAATTAAGTTTTTTAGTTATAAGATTTTCAGCTTCAATTTTACCAGCGCCTGTAGTAAATTCTATTTCACTAAATTCTTTATCGCTAGGAAGATAAATAATTAAATTACTATCTTTTGTTTCAAAAGAAACATTAATTTTTTCTTCATTGATTTTAATTACACCATTTTTATTTTCTAATTTTACATTTTTATTATTTGTTTCTATTTTAAAGTTTTCAGCATCTTTAATAATTAAATTTGTATAAGATAAAGTTACACTTAACTTAGAAATATTATCATTTCCATCATAAATAACTTTATTTTCCTTTAAAAGAGCACCAGTACTAAAAAACTTTTTAAATACATTATATTTACCTGTATAAAGTCCATATATAACAAATATTATTAATGCAAGAATAATTAATCTAAATAATCTTTTTATCATTTAACATCTACTCCACCAAAGATGCATACAGAATTTAAATATATAGTAATTTCTTTTTTACTAGATTGTTTTTTTCTTTTTACTTCAACACCTCCGAAAAATGGAGTCGAAGATACTTTAACTTTTACATCATCAGGAACATATATATCTATTCCACCAAAAACTGATAAAGTATTTATAACAATATCTTTTTCAATTTTGGCATCTCTTAAATCAAGTTTTATTCCTCCGAATAGTGATTTTAAATCTAAATTCTCTACTTTTTCATCCTCAAATTTTAAATCTTGAGAACCAAATACTGCAATGTAATTATTGCTTTCTTTATTATTTGCATTAATCTTTTTAATTTCTTTGCCATTAATACTTAATACATCCTTAAATACTAATAAAAGTCCAATTGAAATTAATATAACTGGTAATAATAATTTAATTAAAAGCTCATATTCAATTAAATCTCTTTCCGCTAAAAAAAGCCAAACACCAATAATTAAAAATATTAAACTTGATGTTTTTTCTTTATCATTTATAAGTCCTACTAAAGAAGGAATTATTATAAATAAAGTCCACCAACCAGAGAAAAATAAATTAATATTAGTAATTCCAAAAGCATTTAAGCCAAGTATTAAACCAATAAAAATTAATAAAAATCCAATAATATATTTTGTATAATCTTTCATATCTAACCTACTTTCTATAAAAATTATAACACTTAATAAAGTCTATGTAAAACTATTTTAAATAATAATGTCTAATTGTATTTAAGTTTTCAACTACATTTTAAAGACTCTTTATAAAATCATAGATATATGGGTATATAATTTTATATCCTTCATAATTCAAATGAAGATTATCTGGCAAATATGTTTTTGTATTAACTTTTAAGATATTTGAATATTCTTCATTAAATAAATCTAAATATTTTATATTCCATTTATCAAGAATTTTCTTTGTCATCATAATATATTTATTATAATCATCATAACTCCATTTCTGACCTCTTTCTGTATAATTTGGAGTATAATAAGTTATAATATATCCAATTTTTGCATCTTTAAAATATTTTTTGGCATTATATATATATGATTCAAATCCTCCGGCAAAAGTATTTGCATCAAAATCATCTTCACTCTTACTATTTGATATTTCCCCTAAAGGTGTGTTATATAAAACATCATTAATACCACCTTGCATAATTACATAATCATATTTTTCATTTGCATGAGAAATAATTGTATCTGTAAGCCACTTATTTTTATCATCATAGGTTGATACTCTATAATCACTTATTCCAGCATTCATAACGATGTTAAAATCATAATTATCCTTTATAAATTCTGCCCAAGAATAACCTTTAGTTAGAAAACCATAAGTTATAGAATCACCGAAAAATATAATATTTTTATTTTTAGTAACCATAGTATAAATAATTTTATAAGAAACTTCTTTATTATCAAGTTTGCAATTTATAGTATCATTATTTTTTTGACAAACAACTTTTTCATTATTCGAAGATACAATGTTATCTAAATAATTATAATTTTCATTTTCTAAGATATGTACTTCTTTAGATTTAACATTTATAAAAGTTTCTTTTTCTTTTACATTATTACAACCACATATAACTACACATAACATTATTAAAATAAATTTTTTCATAAATTACCTACCTTAACTTTAATATTGACATATCATCATATAAATTGTTTAAATTATATAATATTAATACATTATCAATATTTTTACTCCTTACAAAATCACTTACACTTTTATTATAATACCTTAAATCAATTACATAAATATTTTTATAATGTGATGTTAAAAAAGGAATAAATGAATTTGCATAACTATTTTTTATAACAAGAATTGAGTTTTCATTTTCAAAATTTTCAATTTCTATTAAAGCATGATTATTATCTAAAAATATTGAATACTTATCTTTTTTATCTAAATAATCATAATTATATAAACTATTAGTTATTTTATTTTCATTAACATAATTTATAGTTAAATTTTCATTTTTTAAAAATAAATATATATCATCACTTTTATCATAACTAAGCACTTTTGTTTGACTTGTCCCTTTAAAAGAGTTACTTACTTTAACAATATTATAATAGCTTTCGTCATTTGGAATAATGTTTTTACTTTCCATATATTTCTTATATGCATAATATGCACCGAAACTAGTCCAGTGATGATCAGTTTTATAATACATATTTGTTTTTTTATTATGATTTTTTAAAGTATCTATTACATTTATGTTATTTGAATATTTTAAACTACTATATAAATAATTTATATCATTTTCTTCATTTGTGTTAATACTTCTTTTTAGTTTATCGCTATTAATATAAATAGAATCAGGTACTATCATAACATCTGTTTGAATATTTTTAGCAAAATCATTTATTGTTTCTATTATTAAACTACTTTTTTTGATTTCAACTTTTTCTGGCAATAAATAATAATCATTTGCAACATAAATTCCATTTACAAGGGTTTTACCACATAATAATTCAATTTTATTTTTTAGTTTTAAAAGTTCATTTCTAAATGGTGCATTATCAAGTAAATAACTCTCTACATTGTTTAAACTAAATTTTGTTAAATATCTATTTTCAAATTCTGAATAGTTTTCCTTTTTTTTAAATATAAACATAACTGAATAAATAAAAATCATAATACTTATTATTAAAAATATAATTTTATTTCTTTTTTTCATAAACTCCCCCTTAAAAACTATTATATAAAAATGGTTTAAATGAACCAGATAAAATAAATGAAACTGTAATTATAAATAAGCAAACATAAATAATTATTATTACTATATTTATAAATTTGTTATTAGAAATTTTATTTTTTATACTTTCTGGAAGTTTTAAAATCATAAGTAAACTTAATATGATTAAAAATAAATTATCCCTTAAATAAAAGATTACTTCATTATTATAAAGTTTACCCTTAAACATATTTGATATAAATAAACTTATATCATTTAAACTATTTTGAGTAAATAATATATAACCAAATAATACAATAATTATTACATACAAATGCTTAAATATTTTAGGAATCTTTTTTAAAATATTATTTAAAACAAACTTTTCTAAAACTATTATTATTCCATAGTATAATCCCCATAATAAAAAATTAATTGTATTTCCGTGCCAAATACCCGTTAAAAGCCAAACTACCATAAGATTTCTTATTGTTATGAGTTTATTTTTCTTACTTCCTCCTAAAGGGAAATAAACATACTCTTTAAAAAAATTTGAAAGTGATATATGCCATTTACGCCAAAAAGAAGATATACTATTAGCTAAATATGGATTATCAAAATTTTCCTCTAAAGAAATACCACACATTTTGCCAAGTCCTAGTGCCATATTTGTATAACCTAAAAAATCAAAATATAAATATAATGCATAAATAATTAAAACAAACAAACATGATAAAAATGTTTTATTAGTTATACTATTAAAAGTGTTATATAAAATACTTAAATTATTTGCAAGTAATACCTTTTGAAATAAACCCGTTAAAAATCTATAAAAGCCTTTTGCTCCTATTTCAAAAGAAATATCTAAATTCCTTATATTTTTTGTTACTTCATTAAACCTTGTAATTGGTCCCATTAAAACATTGCAAAATAGTGTAATATAACATAAATAATCTAAAAAACTTTCATTTTTAATTTTATTATGTTTTCTATCAAGTATGTAACTAATATTATTAAAGGTATAAAAACTTATCCCTAAAGGAAATATAAAATAGTTTGTATATTTAAAAAAACTTAAAAATAATATATTAATTATTACCAAAACATTATATGATCTTTGATATTTTTTTCCTAATAGCTTAATATAAAAATAATTAAATAAAATGGTAAAAATTAATAAACAAAAATTAAATATTCCACTGTAAAGATAAAATATTAAATTAAATATTATAAGAACAATATATCTTTTTGACTTTGGAAGCAAAATAAATAATAGATAAAAAATTGGTAAAAAAAAGAAAATAAATAATAAACTACTAAAATTCATTAATTTATATATTCCTTTACTACATTATACATTTCTTCATTATTTTCAGATACTATATATATTAAATAATCACCTACTGATGTTGCAAGTTTATTTTTAATTAAATTAACAGCCTCTGGTGAATATAAACTACTTTGATTTTCTAATATAGAAAACATTTCATCCATATTATTTTTAACTTTTTCTTTGTTTTCAGATTTTACTTTAATTAAAGCATAAAAATTACCATCTTGATTTTCACTTGACTTAATAATATATTCTTCCATTAAAGTTATATCTTGATTATAAATACCCTCAAGTTCTTTTTCACTCATAAGAGCCATATTTTGATATTTTTCATCAAGGGAGTTTGATGCTCCTTTCATATCAAGTGTTGATGCACTTTTGTTACAACCAGCTAAAATAATTGCAAGTCCTATAACCATTATAATTTTTTTTAATTTCATATTAATTTACCACCTTTCCTAAATCTAAATGTTTTACGTAGTCTATATATTTATTTCTTCCTTCTTCATTTAAATGAAAATTGCAATTAAGTTCATCAGTACATTCAAATAAACTTACATCAGCATAACCTTCATTATCCTTTATTTCATTTGTAAAATCAATAAAATTTATATTATTTTCATAACAAAATCTTGCTAAATAATAATTTAAAATATTAATATTTTTTTGACTTGCTTTATTTAGTGTACCATCATTTATTGGAAATATTGCTGAAAATATAATTTTTGTATCTTTATAATTTAACTTAATATTATCATAAAATTTTTGAAGTTCTCTTACAAATACATCTTTTTGCATATAAAGTCCAGCATTAATTCCAGGACATACAATTAAATATTTTGGTTTATATTTTGTAAGAGCATCATTTAAAACTGTATTTTGTCTATTTTCATAAGTTTCAAAAGTTGAAGAATTCATTTGAGCAATGTTTAAGTTATTTCTTGCCCAAGTTTGATAAGCCGAAATATGTTTTCCTTTTTGATACAAAAATGATGTATTTGAGTCTCCTAAAAAGATAGTATCATTAAAATAATTATATTCATTTTCTTCATAAGTTAAAGTCGTTTTAGTAAATAGTCCTTTTAAAGTAAAATCTTTTATCGAACTTGTTAATGCACTATCATCAAGAACTTCAACAGTTCTTACAACTTTTGCTTTATTTTTAGAACTATCTATGGCCTCATACACAACCTCATACTTGCCTGCTTTGGTTTCATCAATATTATTTGTTACTTTAATTTTACTATTAATATCTTTATCATAGTTATCAGTTATTTCATAACCAGGTTCTTCATATTTACTATCTTTATTAAGATATATTATATTATCACCATTTAATGTTATTACAGGTTTTTCATTATCAACTACATGAACATTTCTAATAACACTTTTTTTAAAATTTAATAAGTTTGCTGTATATGTAACTTTATAATCTCCTAAAGAGGTATTATCAATATTATTTTTTACATCAACTTTTAACTTTTTACCAAAAAATGTTGCTTTATAACCATTTTCAAAATAAGAACTATTTACATTTAAATAAATATCTTTATCTCCGATTAAAATAATATTAAAAAGAAAATTCATACTAAAAAAAGTAACTAAAAATATAGCTATAATTATAAGTAAAAATTTATATTTTGTTTTTAATTTTAACTTCTTTTTCTTCATAACTACCCTATAAAATAATACCATTTAAATTAATTAATTTCAATTATTTTGAGTTTAAATATTCATTTAATTTATCTTTTATATTTTTATAATCTTTTATTCCAATATCATATATTCTATCTATTTCTTTTTTATTTACTTTATTAAGACTTATATCAATATTTTCTGAGGGATATATAACAAATATTTTATTTTCACTACTTAATTTATCAATTATTTCTAATGATTCATTATACTGTTTATATCTATTAAGCATTGCTTTAATAAATTTAGGATACTTTTTATACTTAGTTTTTATTCCTATAATTTCTCCTTTATTAAATGGTTTTTTAATAAAACCTTTTTCCCTTGTTAAAATAACAATAATTCTATCATATTCTAAAGATAAAGCTTTTTTAATTGGAATGCTATCACATATTGCTCCATCTAAATAATAATTATTATTAATTTCTACAATATTTGTTAAAAAAGGCATTGCACTACTTGCTCTTAATACTTCAATCTGATTATAAACATTATTTACTTCAATATATTCAGGAAGACCTGTTTCAACATTTGATACTGTTGCTAAAACAAGTTTGTAATTTTTTTCATATTCTTTTTCATCAAATACTTCAATATTTTTAGTAACATCATAATAAGCAAAATCTTTATTAACAAAATTACCAGTTTCAATTAATGATTTTTTACCCATATATCTTGAATCTTTACAATATTTTCTATTAATATTTAAACATCTTCCTATTTGCCTAGAATAATAATTTGGAGCTATTAAAGCACCTGCAGAAACACCAATTATTGCATCTATATTAATATTATCTTCAATAAATTTATCTATTATTGCAGCAGTATATGTACCCCTAAAAGCACCACCCTCTAAAACTAAAAGTGTTTTCATGTATCCTCCTTTTCAAAATAATTATATCTACTTTTTTATTAAAAGTATATATACTTTAGATTAATAATTAATATATCAATAATCTTTTTTACCATTTTTGTGTATTTACACACTTTTGGTAAATTGGTATTCATAATAATTTTATTCTAAAAAAATGCGGCCTGTAAAAAGGCCGCTCAGGGGGTTTTGGTTTGACTATTCCTCACATTATAATTCGTAAGGTTTTAGTCAGGCATAGGTTTTTATTTGTCCTATGCTAATTAAATGATAATATGATTTTTTAAAAAAGTCAATTATTTTTTTTACACTTTACTAATGATTTACACATTTTAATCTGTGATGTTTAAATTTTGAGCTAAGTCTTTATAATATTCATTATTTAAATATTCTTTACTATCAATAAATTTTTTTGCATCTTCATTAGCAAATAGTAAAATATTATAATCATTTTTTAAATTAGCAAGTTTAAATGACATATCTCCATGTTGTTTAACACCAAATAAATCTCCATGACCACGCATTTCAAAATCTTTTTGAGATATATAGAAACCGTCATTGCTTTCCTCCATTACTTTAAGGCGATCATTATCACTATCACTAATTAAATAGCAATAACTTTGTAAGTCACTTCTTCCTACTCTTCCTCTTAACTGATGAAGTGTTGCAAGTCCAAATCTTTCAGCATTAAATATTACCATCATGGTAGCATTAGAAACATCTATACCTACTTCAATAACGGTGGTTGCTATTAATATTTTAATCTGATTATTTTTAAAATCATTCATGATACTTTCTTTTTCACTAGTTTTCATTTTTCCATGAATTATTTCAATTCTAAATAAATTTTTAAATGCAAGTGATAGTTTTTCCTTTAACAAATTTATACTTGTTAAATTTAATGATTCATCCTCTTCGACTAAAGGAGACACTACATATATTTGATGGCCTAATTTTATTTGTTCAAGCATAAGTCCAAGTACCTCTTTAATATCACTATTTTTCTTAACCTTCGTAATAATATCTTTTCTACCAGTTGGTTTAGTTTTAATATATGAAATATCTAAATCACCATAAATAGTCATTGCATAAGTTCTAGGAATAGGTGTTGCTGATAAATATAAAATATCAGGGCATTTTGATTTATCTTCCAAAGTAAATCTTTGATGTACTCCAAAACGGTGTTGTTCATCTGTTATAACAAGTCCTAAATTATTAAATATAATATTTTCATTTAATAATGAATGTGTTCCAATTAATAAATCTATTTCTTTATTTTGAACTCTTTTATAAATTGCTTCTTTTTCTTTTTTAGACATTGAACCAGTTATTAACTCAACAGCTACATTAAATTTATCAAGTATTTTTTTAATACTAAAATAGTGTTGAGTAGCAAGTACTTCAGTTGGAGCCATTAAAGTAGATTCAAATCCAGCAATAAAATTAGCATAGATTGCTCCCACGGCTACAACAGTTTTACCACTTCCAACATCTCCTAAAAGGAGTCTATTCATTTTTTTATTTGAACTCATATCTTGAACAATTTCATTATAAGCATTATCTTGATCAGTAGTTAAAGAAAATGGTAATAATTTTTTAAATTCATTTATTTTATTTATATCAATATTTTTAGGTTCTTTATCTTTTCTAATATTTTGATTTTTAAAATAATTCATTTTAAATGAAAAATCAAATAATTCTTCATAAATTAATCTATTTTTAGCATAATGAACCATTTTTAAATCATTTGCAAAATGAATATTATATAATGCATCTTTTTTAGATAATAAATTATATTTTGAAATAATATTACTTGGTAAAGAATCTTTAATATATATATTATTAAAATTATCTTTTATTAATTTAGAAACTGTATTATTAGTTATTCCTTTTGTTAAATGATATACTGGTTCTATTTGACCATTAGTTACATTAAATTTTATATCCGAAGATGTAAATACATTTTTCTTAAAATCATATTTACCAATAATAGTTATATTTTTTCCAATAGTTAAATTTGTTTTTAAATAAGCTCTATTAAATATTACTACATTAAATATTCTTTCATTATACCTTGCTCTAAATGATAATCTATTAAAATTTTTTTTAATATATGAAACAATTGGATTAGATTCAATAATTACATTTATTATTAATGTAGAATTATCTATTAATTCATTTGAAAAATTATAAACATTATATCTATATGGATAATAATTTATTAAATCATCATCTGTAAATATTCCTAGTTTATTTAATATTTTTGAAGTTTTTTCACCCACCTGGTGTAAATTTTTTATGTCCATTTTACCTCCAACCTAATTGTATCAAACTTTATAAAAAAAGCAAATATAAAGTTTTTTAAAAAAATATGTAAAATGAGTGTAAAGTTAATTGACTTTTTATCATATATGCTTTAGTATATTAATTACCAAATCACTTAAGAAGGCGATTTGGTGCTAGTATCACACTAGTCAACCCCTTTTTATTCTTTGAGGCCCTAAAGGCCTCGTTTTTTTATGAAAAAAAAGAATACTAATCAGTACTCTTTATTTTATTATAATAATTATATCTTTCTTTAGCATTATTAATTTGTATATTAAGAAGTTTATTTGCTAAAGAATTATCTTTTATTTTTAAAGCATTATATCTTACTTCATTATTTAAAAATTCTTCATACTTATCAAAATTAGGTTCTTTTGAATCAAGATATAGTTTATTATCTTTATATCTCATTAAAAGTGTATAACCACACTCTACTGCAAGTTTTTCTTCGTTAATTGAGTTACACATTCCACCCTTGATACCATGTTCTATACAAGGACAATAACATATTACAATTGAGGGACCATTATGATTTTCTGCTTCAGTTAATGTTTTAATTGCTTGAACATTATTGGCTCCCAAACAAATTGATCCAACATATACATTAGGGGCGCACATAGCAATTTTGAATAAATCTTTTTTACTAGTTTTCTTACCAAAATCTGCAAATTCAGCAACAGCACCAACTTTTGTTGATTTACTTGCTTGTCCTCCAGTATTTGAATAAACCTCTGTATCAAGAACTAAAATATTAATATTTTCATTTGAATGAAGAATATGATCTATTCCATTATATCCTATATCATAAGCCCAACCATCACCACCAATAGCCCAAACACTTTTTTTAGGTATATATTCTTTTAAATCATATAATTCTTTTGGTAAAGTTAAATCATCCATATTTTTTACAAAATTATTTGTAATTTCATAATTATCAAAATTTAAAAGCAGATTTAAACAAGCATCTTTTTCTTTTTCAGAATAAGAATTTATAGAGTTAGAAATAATATTTTTTATTCTATTTCTTTTTTGTTTATATGATGTATAAATACCATAAGCAAATTCTGCATTATCTTCGAAAAGTGAATTTGCCCAAGGAACTAAATATGGTGTTGATGGAAAACTACCTCCGTAAATACTTGAACATCCTGTAGCATTAGCAATAACTAATTTTTCTCCAACAATTTGAGTTAATAATTTAATATATGGAGTTTCACCACAACCAGCACAAGCACCAGAAAATTCAAATAAAGGTTTTGTTAAAGATACTCCTTTTATAGTATTTTTTGGATATAATGATGGATTTTCATATGTATTAAATAATTCATCAGTTGGAGTAACATTTGTTTCTAAAGTAAGGGCTTTAGTAGGACAAACTCCTACACATAAACCACATCCAGTACAATCTTTATTACTAATACCTACAAAATAATTATATTCATCATTTCCTAAAAGAGGTTTACCAAGTGATTTATCTTTAGTAATAAATGGTCTTATTACACTATGAGGACAAACTATATTACATGCTCCACATTCAATACATTTTTCTATATTCCATTTTGGAGTAAGCATAGAAACATCTCTTTTTTCATATTTAGATAGTCCACATTTAACTCCACCATTACTAAACATTTTAACTTCACTTGTAGAAAGGTTTTCTCCTTTTCTATTATTTATTAAAGTATAAATATCTTTTTCTTCATTTTCCTCTTTAGCAAAACTATCTATTATTTTTACATCTTTTATTTCATTTAATGATGCATTTATAGCATTAATATTATTATTAACAACATCCTCGCCTTTAGTCATAAAGGCTTTTTTAACGGAATTAACAACCATTTCTTTAGCATTTGGTACATTTAATAGATTAAGTATATTTACTTCCATAATCTTGCTTATTTTGCCATTTAAATGATTTTCATAAGCAATCCTTTGTGCATTAATTATTTTTACATTTATATTTTTAGATATAATTTCTTTTTTTATAGAACCACTTAAATAATCATTTAATTCTTTTTCATTTTTAATAGTATTTATTAAAAGGATTCCATTATCTTTTATACCAGAAAGCATATCATATCTTTCAAAATAAACATCCTTTGTTACGACTACTAAAGTAGGGCTAGTTACATAAAAAGGTGCATTAATACTATTATCTCCCATTCTTAAATGAGATATAGTTACTCCACCACTTTTTTTAGAATCATATTCAAAATAACCTTCGACATATTTTCCTAAACTTTCATGTAATAATGTAAGCATATTTTTTGAAGCACTTACCATTCCATCTGAACCAAAACCATATATTTTAAATTCTTCATAATTATTAGATAATTTATAATCAGTTTTTGGTAAACTTAAATGAGTTAAATCATCATTTATACCAATTGTAAAACTATTTTGAGGTTTACTTTCTAAACTATCATAAACACTTTTTATATCACTAGGACTAGTATTTTTACTAGATAGTCCATATCTTCCTCCGACAATCTCAATATTTTTATCTTTTAACGAAGATAATACATCTAAATAAAGTGGTTCACCAATACTTCCAGCTTCTTTAGTTCTATCCAATACAGCAATTTTTTGTACACTTTTAGGAAGTATTTGCTCTAAATATTTTTTACTAAATGGTCTATATAAATGAACCTCGATTAAGCCATAATCATTATTACCATTTTTTATTTCATTATCAATTACAAGTTTAATAGTGTCATTTACACTACCCATTGCAATAATTATATATTTAGCATTTTCGCTTCCATAGTAATTAAATGGTTTATAACTAGTTCCCATTATTTCATTAATTTTAGTCATATATTCATTAACAATATCTGGCATTTTATCATATAATTCATTTCTACTTTCAGTTATTTGAAAATATACATCCTCAGTTTGACTTGTTCCATAATTTAAATCTGAAAGTAATGCCCTTTTCTTAAAACTTTCTAAAGCATTTTTATCTACTAAAGGAAGTAATTTTTCTTCGGGTAATTCTTTTATTGTATTAAGTTCATGACTTGTTCTAAAACCATCAAAAAAGTGTATAAAAGGAAGACTTCCCTTTATCGCAGATAAATGTGCTACTGCCGCAAGGTTTTGAGCATCATAAACATTACTACTTGCAAGCATGCAGCATCCTGTCATTCTTGCAGAATATATATCACTATGATCACCAAATATTGAAAGCGCATGTGTTGCAATACTTCTTGCAGCAACATGAATTACTCCAGGAAGACATTCTCCCACTATTTTATATAGATTTGGAATCATTAATAGTAATCCTTGACTTGCTGTATAAGTAGATGCTAAACTTCCAGATAATAATGCTCCATGAAGTGCACCAGCCGCTCCAAGTTCTGATTCCATTTCTACCACAGTTGGTTTATCATTAAATATATTTTTTTTATCAGTATGCGTTAAGTAATCAATATTTTCAGCCATCGGTGAGGATGGTGTAATTGGATATATTGAACATATCTCACTAAACAAATATGCTACACTACTACATGCTTTATTTCCATCAACTATTTTCATTTTCTATCACCACTTTAATTATATAAAAAAAACTAGTATTTTACTAGTTTAATTTTATCAACTTACTGTATATGGCTTTGAATATAAAATTATTTTTTTCTAAATATATTATTCTTACTAGTCAATTTTTAAGACTTTTGATAGTCATTTTTTAAAAAATAATTATGTACTACAACTTTATTTTTTCTAAATAAGCATAAGAAATATTATTACTTTCAAAGTATTTAATAATACTCTTATAATTAAATATATCAATTAATTTACCAAAAATATTATTAATTAAATCAATATTAACATTACTTTTAATTATTACTTCTCTTTTTATATTATCATAATATTTTAAAATTACATTTTTATATTTACTACATAAAAACTTATAATCATTAACTTATTACCGGACACTTTTTTAAATAATAGAAAAAGGTATAAATAGTCACCAAATAATGAATGACTCTTATACCTTTTAAAAACAACCTTTTTTTGCTATTATTAATATATCAAAAATAAAAATAGAAAGAGGTTGTTTATGAATAAATTATATAATAATAAACAGGTAGTTGTAAAGGGATTAAGTGATTTTTTTAAAAATATTGGTTTTAAGTTTTTAAACCTCAAGCAAAAATGGTTCCCCACATTATAACTTCTATTATAAATGCAGAAAATGTTACTACTTTAGACATTTCTAAATGTTATATTGATGGGTCTTTTCTTTCTAATCAATCTTCTATTGAAAAGAAACTATGGAGATTTTTCAATAATAATAAATTTAATGGTATAGAATTTTTTAATAGTTCAATTAAATATATTATTAATAATAATATAGGATGTATGAGGCACAATAAACTTGTTGTAGTTTTAGATCATATGTATATGAAAAATAATTTTGTTACTTTAATGTTCACTTTAAAAGTTGGAAAACAGTCTATTCCTATTTGGTTTAAATGTGATAAAACTAAATCTAATAGGCATTATGAAATCGATGAACTTTCTAAAAAATGTTTATTTAGTGAGAAAGTAATTTTTAATGCAATTAATGAAGTTATTAAATTACTTTCTCCATTAAATGCTAAAATTACTTTTTTAGCGGATAGATGGTTTTGTAATTTAAAATTGATGAAATTTATTCACGATAAAGGTCATTACTTCTGTATCAGAGCAAAAGTTAATTCTAACATTAGAGTTTATATTTATGATAAAAAAGAAAAGCATAAAATATATAAAAAGTTTACTGATTTTCCAATTAGAAAACATACTTCACTTTATTATGAGGATATAGAATTAGGTGATTTTCATTTTAAATGTAACCTATCTATTGCTCGTGGAAAATTAAGTGATGATCCTTGGTTCATTTTATCTAATATTGAACCTAATTTAGCTTTAAGAGAATATGCTCATAGATTTGGAGCAATAGAAATGTTTTTTAAATCACAGAAAACTAATGGCTTTAATTTAGAAAAAACTAAAACTAGAAATTTACATGCTTATGAAAATTTATATAGTTTAGTTTGTTTTGCAAGGTTATGGCTTACTATTATTGGTATTGATTATACAAAAAATTATACACATGTTAAGAAAAACTTAAACATAAGATTTGTAAAATATGATAAAAACAAAAAGCCTATACGAATACTATCTTTATTTAATCTAGGATTAACCATTTTTAAAATGTGTTATAACTCTTTTATAAATTTCAAAATAAAAACCAATTTGCAATTATACCTTTAAGAAAAAGTAAATATGTATTTATGTGAAGTTTTGTTAAGAATAAATCTTAACACTTTTTAGCGTATAAAAAAATACAAAAAATTTTTAATTTTTAAAATTTATTTGCATTTTTTATATTTTTTAATCTCAAATATGAGGTATTTCAAGTAAAATTTATATATTGTTGGGCGAAATTTTTGCCTTACAATCCCAGTATTTACCTAGGTTTTATCAAAAGTGTCCGTCAATCAGAACTTACTGTGTATGGATTTGAATATGTTCCATTGCCCAATAACTTGGCTTTAGAGGATAGAGAAACGACGGGACGGGCACCACGAGTAAAATCCACAGTACTATTGTCAACACTGCCTGAAGAACCCACAAAAAACTCAGTAGCATATCCACCTGAACTGAAATAATAAGGCGAACCGGACCAATAATATTGGTTTGTATACAAATAATAAGTCCTATTACCTGTAAAGACTTTTCCACCAGCAAGCACAATTTCATCCGCTGTTATAAGTCCTACTGGATAAGTAAGTGCTCCATTTCCATTACTAGCATCAACTGTAAATTTATCACTTGCTGTTGGACATGTTAATATTAGTGTTTTATTACTATCTAATCTTCCATATGCTCCATAGTAATATGTTGCTCCGGTTGATGTCCATGCTGCTGTTTGAGTTGATGAAGCACTTCTATCATTACAAAATATTTGATCTGCTATTAAATCGTTATCTTTTAATGTTGTTCCTGCATACCACTTATCTATTGCCTGTTTTATTGTACTATTATATACTGTATTTCCATTTACTGTACAACTTGCACTTGTTCCATTACATTTTCCATAACCGTGTTGCAATCCTTCTATATACTGATAACCGACATATTCTGCTTTATTTTTGCTACGATTAAAGGCACCTGTACTTATTTGAGTACCTGTTCCAGTCATATATACACCATTACTTCCTGTTACTGATGATTCGTTTTTGGGATCCGTTGTTCCTGAATATATCATTCTTATTGAACCATCTCCGTTTATTCTGATTATTCTCCAGTATATATCTTTAGTACCTTCTTTGCCAAATTTTACCCAGTTATTATTTACTGCTCCCCTGTAATAGTAAGATGTTCCAAGGCCATCATCCTTTTTATACATACCTTTATCACTTGCGGTTGTTGCATTTTCAAAGGCACTATCTGGAAGTTCTGTTATACTACCCTTTCCACCATATTTATTCAATAATGTTATATATGCTGGTTCACTTGTACTACAACTATGATTTGTTACATAAATTTTACCAGTAAAGGCTTTTCCTTCGATTGATGTCTGAGGAATAGTTAAGTTATAATATTTTCCTGTTATTGATATATTTTGAGTAGTTAATGTTCCATTACTTTCTATTGTGGCTCCACTTACAAGAGTTCTTTTTAGCCCACTCCAACTTGAATCAAAATCAAAATTCTTTTCATTTACAAAGTTATTTGTTCCATTTACATTTGATACTTGTAATGTAATTTCTTTATTACCATTTTTTGTAGTAGGACTTTTACCATATACATTACTTCCTGCATCATATTCATAAACTATGTCATATGTACAAGTTGTAAGAAGGTTTGCTGCTCCAGTTAAATTTATTGTTAGTGTTGCAGTATTTGAAGCTGCGGCTATTTCATTATTTGAGGCTGTTTGACTCATATTTGCGGCAGGGACTTGTAAATTAAGTTGTGTAGCACTTGAAATAAATGTTGCATCACCAGGAGAAACTGCATTAATATTTACTGCTACATTATTATTTAAATTTACATCAAATGAACCAAAATAGGCAAATGATGCTGTTATTACAATAAATAATAAAAGAATACTTGCAAATACTCCCATTATTTTTACATTAATATTTTTTTCCATACAAAATATCTCCTTTATTCTATCTATAATAATTTAATCATTATTTTGATATATTTTCAAGTATGTTAATAAAAAAAACTAGCATTTATGAAGTTGTAAGATAAATGTAGACAGTTTTTTTATGTCTACATTTATCTTACAACTTCACATTTACTAGTTTAATTTATCCTCGATTTCCATAAGTCGATTATATTTACAAATTCTTTCTCCTCTTGAAACAGAACCTGTTTTAATAAAATCAAGATTTAGTCCTACACCTAAGTCCGCAATAAAGGTGTCCATTGTTTCACCACTTCGATGAGAAATAATTGTTTTATACCCATTTTTCTTTGCGGTATAAATAGTATCTAAAAATTCAGTTACACTACCAACTTGGTTTGCTTTAAGAAGTATTGCATTTCCTGCGCCAAGTTCTATACCTTTTTCTAAATATTTTTTTTGAGATACAAATAAATCATCACCAACAATCATTATTTTACCATTAAAATATTTAGTTAATTTACTAAAACTTTCATAATCATTTTCTTCGAAAGGATCTTCAATACTTATAATTGGATATTTTTTTATTAAATCTACATAATAATCAAATAATTCATCCTTTGATAACTTTTTACCATCGACTAAATAGCTATTTCCATCGTATAGTTCTGATGCTGCAACATCAAGGGCAAAAAATACATCAGTTCCTGGAGTATAACCACTTTCTGTAATAGCCTTTACTAAAATCATTAAGGCTTCTTCATTATTTTTTAAATCTGGTGCAAATCCACCTTCATCACCAACACCTGTTGATAAATGATAACCCTTTAAAATAGATTTTAAAGTATTAAATATTTCACTTGCACATCTAATTCTTTCTTTTTCCTCTTTTTGAACAGGAACAAGCATAAACTCTTGAATATCTAAATTATTATCAGCGTGTTTTCCACCGTTAATAACATTAATCATTGGTACGGGCATATTAAATTTACCAGTACTAACAAACTCAAATAATTCTTTACCTTCGAGTTTTGCTAAACATTTTAAAGCGCATAGTGATACCCCTAAAATAGCATTAGCACCAAGTTTAGATTTATTTTCTGTTCCGTCAAGTTCAAGCATCTTTTTATCAACATTTTTAATATTTAAATCCATATTATAAAGTGCTGGGAATATTATTTCATTAACATTTCTTGCAGCCTTTAAAACACCTTTACCATGATATCTTTCATCATTATCACGAAGTTCTAACGCTTCCTTACTTCCTGTTGAGGCACCAGATGGAATAGATGATACAGCCTCCACTCCATTTTCTAAGGCCAAAGTTACCTCTAAAGTGGGATTTGATCTACTATCAAGAATTTCTCTTGCTTTTATTTCTTTTATCTTCATAATTACCTACCAAAATATCTTTGTTATCTCGTTTGCTCTTTTCTTAAGAAGTACTAAATCTGTTATATCAAGAATGCTTGAAAGCACTAAAAATGTACCAATTACTTGTGTAACAGTAAGTGCGGAAAATGGATTTGATAATACTAATATTCCAAATACCATAAGCATTACTCCAATTACAAAAGTAATTAACCAAGATGAATCATCACCTATTTTAAACCATACACCATAAGTTACTTTATTTGCTCCGAATATAATTAAATATAATCCTAAACAAATTGTTAAAAATGATGTAACTGAAAATGGAACTAATATAATAATTGCTCCGATTAAAACAAGTATTATTCCAAAAAGTAAATTAAGTGAATAAAGTTTTGCACCATTTCTTGATATAAACTTATAAATTGTATTAATACCTGAAAGTGCAAATAAAGCTCCAGTTATAACACCAATTAACTTATTAGACATTTCTGGCATAAATATAAGTACTGCTCCAATTAAAGCAATAACAATTGAAGTTACTATAGACATCATAATAAATTTATTAAATCTATCACTTATTGTCTCTCTAACTATTCTTCCCATATTTTTTTCACATCCTAACATATATATTATAATAATTTTTTTTACTAATTGCAATTATTTATTTTTAATGATATAATAATCTCTTTAAAAAAGGAGGATAAATATGCAAATAAGAACAATTACTTTAAAAGAATTTCAAGATTTTTCTGAAAACTGGGAACATCAAAATTTTCATCAAAGTATTAGTTATGCTCTTTTAAAAAGTGAAGAGGGCTATGAATATGAAATGATTGGCTATTTTGATGGTGATTCAATAGTTGCTAGTGCTCTTGTACTTGTTCAAATGATTAATAGTTATCTATATGCATATGTTCCCGAAGGCTTTTTAATTGATTATAAAAATGAAAATTTACTTAATAGTTTTACTAAAGATTTAATAAACTTCTATAAAAAAGAGGGTATTGCTTTTATAAGAATAAATCCTACAATACCTATTTCTAAAATAGATAATAAAACAAAAAATCCTATATATAATGATAACTACCGTATAATAGAAATATTAAATAGATGTGGTTATATAAAAATAGATACCTCTAAAGTATTTACTTCAATATTACCTACTTATGAAGCAATTGTAAATTTAGATAATTTTAATATAAATAATTTAAATAAAAATGTTAGAAATAAAATTAGAAAATGTGAAAGAAAAGGTTTAATTATAGAAAAATCTGATGCACTAAGTATGGATAAATTATATAAATTTATTAAAAATAAAATACATAAAGATATGTTTCATTATAGTGATTATTATAATATTTTTAATAAAGAAAATGCTATTGATTACTTTTTAGTTAAAATAGATAATGAAAGTTTAGCAATAAATAGTCAAAAAGCTTATGAAGAAGAAAAAGAAAAAAATGAACTTTTAAGTAAAAAACTTCTTAAAGTACCAAGTGAAAGAAATATTAATAAAAAGATGAATTCTGATAAAGCACTTCTTTGTTTAAAAGAGGATATTCTTCTTTCAAATAAATATCTTGCTAATAATGAAGATAATTATATAGCGGGAGCCCTTGTTATAAAATGTAAAGATAAAATATCTATTTTAGTAAGTGGTTATGATAAAAAATATCAATCATTTTCACCAAATTATTTCTTATTTTATAAAATATTAATGAACTATAAAAATAATTATAAATTTGCCTCTTTAGGGGGTGTCTCTGGTAACTTTTCAAAAGATAGTAAATATTATGGCCTTGATAATTTTAAAATGGGATTTAAACCTGATATATATGAATATATTGGAGAATTTGATTTAATATTAAATAAAATAAATTATTATTTCTTAAATAAAAAGAATTTAGTAGAAAAAGAATTTCAAAAAAATAAGTATCTAAAATAACAGATACTTAATTT